>Ga0182011_10001089_pt1 | contig 23810 bp, 18 predicted proteins | sample 711E1DmetaG_FD_120481 | JGI IMG/M metagenome (GOLD analysis project Ga0182011, IMG submission 120481) | Permafrost microbial communities from Stordalen Mire, Sweden - 711E1D metaG | ecosystem: Environmental > Terrestrial > Soil > Wetlands > Permafrost | place: Sweden: Stordalen | collected...
CACCACTCGTGTCATTGTGATGGAGCTGAATCTGGACGGCGAGACGGCCATTCTTGGCGGGCTCGCCGACAGCGTTCACGAGGTCATTGAGTTGGACGAGTCCAGCATCAATCCGCCGCCACGCATCGCTATGCGCTGGCGTACGGACTTCATCCTCGGCATGGGAAAGCGCGGCGACGAGTTCATCATCATTCTCGATGTCAACGCAGTCTTCTCGTCTGAAGAACTGGTCGCGGTTACCGACTCGACAGCTTCCGCCGAGGTGGCGGAGGTTGCAGCCGCTTAGTCGCACAGAAGTAGACGTATACGAGAGATCGAGGCCAGCCGCTCTCTATTCGCTGGCCTACCTATAGGAACCCGACTCCTGCCGCAGGAGTCGGGTTCCCAAGGCGCACCATCATGCAGCAGAGACCAAGCGAAAGGGAATTGAACGTTATGAAAAACTGGAAGATCGGAACAAGAATTGGAGCTGGATTCGGGATTGTGATTCTTATCGCGATGGCGCTCGGGCTGTTTGCCATCAGCAAAGTCACCGCCATTGAGCAAAGTGAAGACGGGATTGCCTCGGACTCCTTGCCAAAGGTGTATATGGCGGGGCAAATACAGAGCAACCTGGAGGCTGGCAGAGTGCTTCTGTTGCAGCACATCAACAGCAATGACAAGCAGGAGATGGCGGATATAGATCGTAAGCTCCAATCCCTCACCGATAAGAACGTCGCCCTGCTTGCCGAGTTCCAGAAATTGCTGGTCACCGAAAGGGGGCGCGAACTCTTTGCGGAGTCACAATCGGCGCGGGAAGCTTATAACGCATGTCGAACGGAGATGTTGGAGGCAAGCCGGATTGGAACTCCACAGAGCAAAGCCCAAGCCCTGAATCTATTGAAGACCAAGGGCGACCCGCTCTTCGACAAAGTAGTCGAGACCCAGAGCGGTATGGTCGACTTAAACAGGAAGGTCGCAGACGACGCCGCTGCGACGGCGAAGGACATGGCCAGCATGGCGCGCACCGGAATCCTCATCTGCCTCGGCCTTGTGGTCGTGATCGCGATTGGGATCTCGGTCTTTGTCGTGCGCAGTATTACCGAACCGATTCACGTTGCCATGGAAACATTGGAAAGCGTTGCAGATGGCGATTTGACGACAAACGTTGAGGCTCACTCCACCGACGAGGTGGGGCAGATGCTGCTGTCGATGAAGAAGATGGTTGAGAGCCTGAGTAAGACGGTGTTGGAGATATCCAGCGCCGCCGGGAACGTCGCCAGCGGGAGCGAGGAGATGAGCTCGACCTCGCAGCAGCTCTCGGAGGGCGCTTCCGAACAGGCATCGGCCGCCGAGGAGAGCACCTCGTCGATGGAGGAGATGACCGCCAGTATTCAACAGAATTCGGACAACGCAGGACAGACCAACAAGATTGCATCGAAGGCAGCCGATGACGCCAAGGCGGGCGGAGAGGCCGTGGCAAAGACCGTCAGGGCCATGAAGGAGATTGCCGAGAAGATCAGCATCATCGACGAGATCTCGCGCAAGACCGACCTGCTGGCACTGAATGCTGCGGTAGAAGCGGCGCGCGCCGGAGAACACGGCAAAGGCTTCGCTGTGGTTGCCTCCGAGGTACGAAAGCTGGCCGAACGCAGCCAGACCGCTGCGGCCGAGATCAGCCGTTTGACCGTTGATGGCGTGAAGGTTGCCGATGACGCGGGCGTCCTGCTCAGCAAACTGGTTCCCGACATCCAGAAGACGGCGGAGTTGGTGCGGGAGATTGCGGCGGCAAGCGCGGAGCAGAGTACAGGCACCATGCAGGTCAGCAAGGCGCTCCAGCAACTGGATCAGGTTATTCAACAAAATGCGTCGGCTGCCGAAGAGATGAGTTCGGGCTCCGAGGAACTGGCTGAGCAGGCCGAGTTGCTGCAAACTTCGATTGCATTCTTCAAGGTTAATGGCGGACAGCAGGTCGTCCAGAAGACCAAGGCAGCACGGACAAAGCAGGCGTCTTTGCGCAAGATGGCACCGCGCAAGGAGAGTGCAGGACGGCAGTCGCAATCCGGCACCGTAATTGAGATGGAGTCACTCGCATCGAACGACTTTCTGGACAAGGACTTCTCCGCCTATCGGTAACAGCATGGCGGGGAGCAGAACGGGATCGGCTTCGGCCCGTAGAGCATTTGCAAGGTTAGTGTAAGTTCTGGGTGCCCCATCCTTGCGGCGCACTTGTTTTTGCCGCAAGGGTGGGATCACACGATGCCCACATTACAGCAACAATGAAAATGCTCGAATCGGCACGAGGTAGTACGCGACAGAAGCCCACCAGTAAGAAGTGTGCGGCAATTTTTTTATCGATAGGGGGCACACTTTGTTCGAGGCATTGACGGAGACACGAGAGGTTCTGCCGGAGACTATCCCGGCGTTATCGCGGAAGAGCTTTGACCGCTTTGCCGCGTATATCACCGGCGAGCTTGGCATCAAGATGCCAGACTCGAAGATCACGATGGTGCAAAGTCGGCTTCTGCGCCGCGCGCGCGAGCTGCGACTTCGCTCGCTCGACGAATACGTCAATTATTTTTTTTCGTCCACCAGCTCCGAAGAGCGTCAACTGCTGATCAATGCCATCACGACCAACAAGACGGATTTTTTTCGTGAGCCGGAGCACTTTGACTATCTGGTGAAGACCGCCTTGCCGAAGCTGCGCGCGGGTGTCGATCCAAGGATGTCGCGGTTGAATGTATGGTCCGCCGCCTGCTCCTCCGGGCAGGAGGCCTACACGCTGGCGATGGTTCTGAGCGAGTATGGATCGCTGAATGGCGGCCTGGACTTTGCCATTATGGGCACGGACATCTCTACCAAGGTTTTGGATCAGGCACGCATGGCCGTGTACGAGAAGGAACTACTGGAGCCGGTCCCCCTCGCTCTGCGCAAGAAGTACCTGCTCAGCGGCAAGGGCGACTCGGTCGGTCTGGCGAGGATCAATCCAGCACTGCGAGCCAAGGCCACCTTTCATCAACTCAACTTCATGGATGAGCACTATGGCATTCACGACATGTTCGACATTGCCTTCTGCCGAAATGTTCTGATCTACTTCGATCATCAGACGCAGGAGTCGGTCATCTGCAAGATCTGTCGCAACATCAAGCCCGGGGGCTACCTGTTCGTCGGGCACTCGGAGTCGCTGGCGGGCATGGACATCCCTGCGCGACAGGTGACGACCGCCGTCTTTCGCATGCCGCCGGTCGGAGAAAAATTCGGAGCGAAGCCCGGAGAAAAGACAGGAGCGATGCGCTAGCGCACAGCCATGACACTCGACAACCGGACACGCAACAACATGACAAGCGGCAAAAAAATCCGAGTCCTCATCGTGGACGATTCCGCCTTTGTGCGCCAGACGCTGAAGGAGATTCTGGAAACCGATCCGCAGATCGAGGTGATGGGCGTCGCCTCTGATCCTTATCTGGCGGTCGAGAGAATCCGCCACGAAGTTCCCGACGTGATTACGCTCGACGTCGAGATGCCGAGGATGGATGGACTGACCTTTCTGGACAAGCTGATGAGTCAGCATCCGATCCCGGTCGTCATCTGTTCCACGCTGACCGAGGCTGGCTCCGATGTTGCGATGGCCGCGCTGCAAAAGGGTGCCGTCGACATCATCACTAAGCCCAAGCTGGGAGCCAAGGAGTTCTTCGAGGAGTCGCGGATCAGAATCTGCGATGTTGTGAAATCGGCGGCTTACGCGCAGGTCAAGAACCGGCGGCAGCCCGCAGTCTCAACCGTGGCGCCAAAGCTGACCGCAGACGCAATTCTGGCCAAGCCGCGCTCGCACGCTATGATCGAAACCACCGAGAAGGTGGTTGTCGTCGGCGCATCGACGGGTGGCACCGAAGCTCTCTGCGTGTTTCTACAGGCGCTTCCGCTGGACGCACCGGGCATCGTCGTGGTGCAGCACATGCCGGAGGTTTTCACCGCGCGCTTTGCAGAGCGGCTCAACTCGATCTGTCGGATCACCGTGAAGGAAGCTGCTGGCCAAGAGTCTGTGCTGCGCGGACAGGCGCTGATCGCTCCCGGCAATCGCCACCTGTTGCTCCAGCGCAGCGGCGCACGCTACTACGTCGAGTTGAAGGACGGACCGCTGGTCAGTCGGCATCGCCCTTCGGTTGACGTTCTGTTCCGCTCGACGGCGCGCTATGCCGGAGCCAATGCCGTCGGCGTCATCATGACCGGAATGGGCGATGACGGAGCCAAGGGAATGTTAGAGATGAAGGAAGCCGGAGCCTACAACATTGCGCAGGACGAAGCCAGTTGTGTCGTCTATGGAATGCCCGCGGAGGCCGTAAAACTCCATGCGGTGGATCGCTCCATGCCGCTCAATCAGATTGCAGCAGAAGTCGTGCGTCTGTGTCGCTAAGAGATTGTGTGCCGGGAGATTGCAAATTGATCGGGGCAGACGGACTGTCCGCAACAATGACGGGCAAGGCTAAGCTGGGCTATTTTAGAAGCATGAGCTTTTTTGCCCATCGCAGTCAGAACAATTTCCTACGAACAGCCCTCCTGCTCATAGCTATTTCGCCGATAGCGTTGGCTTCTTCGACGCCTTCAGCCTCTGCGTCGGACAAGACGCCCAAAGCGGCCAAGCCCTCGCCCGACTTGGTGATCTTCACCAACGGCGACCAGCTGACCGGCCAGCTTGAGCGCGGGGTGGGCAACTTGATCGTCTTCAAGAGCGATGAGGCGGACGAGGTCACGTTCTCGCTGGACAAAGTGAAGTCGCTGTGCTCGACTGGCAACTTCGCGGTGCTGAGAAAGAACTCACCGGTCAGCAGCCACGCCGTGATTCCCGGAACGATTCAGTACGCGGAGAAAACGCTGACGGTGACGACCCCGCAGGGCAAGATCGAGACGCTGGCGGAGGAGCAGATCGGGTACATCATTGACCAGACGACCTACCGCCGCGAGTTGGCCAAGCTGCCTGGGCCGCTCTACGGATGGAATGGATCAATCAATGGCGGCGCGACGGTGGTTCGTTCAACCGACAATGGGCTGACCTATAACGCAGGAGTCGCGCTGGTGCGGGCGATTCCGGCGGTGCCGTTTCTGCCCGCGCGCAATCGCACCAGCTTCAATCTACAGGAGACCTACGGCAAGCTAACCTCGCCGGTGATTCCGCAGACCGATACGCCCAGCCCGCCGACGGTTGTGCTGACCAGCATCTTTCATACGGCAATCGAGCGCGACCAATACTTCAGCCCGGAGTTCTACGCGCTGGCGCAGATCAGCTTCGACCACAACTACGCACAGGGGCTCAACCTACAGGAGTCCTTCGGCAGCGGAGTCGGATGGACGCCGATCAAGAACGGGCACCAGCAAATGGACGTCAAGGCCGATCTGCACTACGAAAAGCAGACCTTTCAGACGCCGGCCAGCGACCAGAATCTCATTGGCTCGACGCTGACTGAGGCTTTCCACCGCGACCTGCCGCGTAAACTTACCTTCAACGAGTCGGTGAATATCGTGCCCGCGTGGAACAACTCGAACGCCTACTCGGCCAACGCTTTGGTAGCGCTGGTGATGCCAGTCTTCAAACGGTTGGGCCTGACTGTCAGCTCGACTGATAACTTTTTGAACGACCCTGCGGCGGGGTACCGGAAGAATAGCTTCCAGTTCGTGACGGCCGCGGCCTACACGCTCAGATAAGGACTTTCCGCCGTACTCGCCAGCATTTGCACCGATCTGTGAAGATTGATCCACCCGTCGGACTCCGTTGATCGTTGCAAATAGGCTCTATCGGAGCGAGCAGGGGCTTTTAGTCTCGGAGCGTTTCCCCTTTGCGGCTTCCGGGCGAAGTGCAACTGTAGAACTAGCCCCTGAGGGAAGTTTTCAAATAGTTTAGACTTTTGCCACAGGCTGTTAGGCTGTACAGGGGATCGTACATGAAAGCGTTTTCCGCCGATGTCGCGCGCTATCGGACCAATGGCTATTGCGGAAAAGAACTGTGGCTGGACCCGGCGCTGTGGTCGATCGCCTGCTATCGGCTGGGCAACTGGCTGCATACATCGCATCCCTTTGTGCTGATTCGCGTGCCGCTGAAGCTGGTGTCGTTTGTTCTGAATAAATTCTGCGAAGTATTCATGGAGATGTGTATCGATGCGCAGGCAACCATCGGACCTGGGCTCTACATTGGACACATCGGTGGAGTTCACATCAATCCGCATGCGGTTTTGGGCTGCAACTGCAATCTGGCGCATCGCGTGACGATTGGAGCTTCTGCCATGGGGCGAGAGGGCTCCCCGGTACTGGGCGACAACGTCTATATTGGCACGGGCGCAACTCTGGTTGGTAAGATAAAAATCGGCAATGGGGCCAAGATCGCCGCCAATACTTTAGTGATGAGCAATATTCCAGCGGGTGCAACAGTGATGGGCGTACCGGGCCGAATTATCATGCGGGCACCTAAGGTGGTGGAGTCGTCCGGCGAAGTCGCTGCGGAGAAGATCGATGCAAAGTGACTCAGTACGGCAGGATCTGCGACGCAGGACCAAGGAAGCCGTCGCCGCACAGAACGCTGCCGTTGCGGTAAATTCTGCGCGTCAGTTGCTTGCGGTCTCCAGCAAGTCGGCGGATGTCATGTTCTGCGCATCTGCATTTTCCGGAATTGCCGACGCGTTGGAGAAGCAGCTTGGAGCGCGCAGACTAAAAACCTATGTCGTTCGCTCGGTAACGCTGGAGCCGATTCTTCCCGCTTTGGCTGTCGAGGCAGTACTGGCAAACTATGTGCTCGATCTACAGGTGGGTGGGTATGGTTCCTATGTGGACGAATTACTGAATCCTGCAAGTGCGCTCGCGAAATTCCAACCTGATCTGGTTTTAATTATTTTAGATTTTGAAGAATTGGCGGGTCGTCTAGCGGAATTCTGCACGGACGGAATTGGTGCAAAAGTTGATAAGGAAATAGAAGAGTGTGTCGAGCGGATAGAGCAACTACTCAGGAATTATCGCTCGAATAGCTCCGCCCGAGTTCTTCTTCAAGGACTGGTCGTTCCCGATTCGACTTCCCTAGGCGACGTAGGCGATGCGACTCTACCGCATAGTCTAATGCACTCTGTGCAGCAACTGAATCGGCGGTTAGCTGCGCTATGTGGAACGATCTCCGACTGCATATTTTTTGATGTGGACCGGATTGCTGCGCGCCATGGACGGTCCCACTGGCGCGATGCGCGGATGTATCTTGCGTCGCGTCTGCCCGTCTCGGCGGAGTCATTCCGTAATTATTCTCGCGGATTGGTACGCACCTTTTCTACGCTATTTCGAGCGCCGCGCAAGGTTCTTTGCACGGACCTAGACAATACGCTGTGGGGTGGAGTCCTTGGCGAAGAGGGACCGGAGGGGATTGCTACGGGAAGCGCTTTCCCGGGTAATTGCTACCTTGAATATCAGAAGTATCTGCAACAGCTATCAGCTCGAGGAATTCTGCTTGCAATCTCTTCCAAAAATAATGAGGCTGATGTTCGAGAGGCTTTCAGAATTCGTTCCGCAGATCTAGCGCTGACTCTGGATAGCTTTGTTGCTCATAGAATTAACTGGAACGATAAGTCGCAATCCATCCGCGAGATGGCAAAAGAGTTGTCGATTGGGCTCGATTCCTTTGTTTTTGTCGATGATAATCCCGTGGAATGCGAGGCGATTCGCCAACAGTTGCCCGAGGTCGCTGTAGTCGAAGTGCCAATTCTTGAGCCGTGGAAACTAATTGAAGTTCTGTCGGCACAATCTTTTTTTGACACTGCGGTTGTCACCGAAGACGACGCGAATCGCGTTCAGGAATACAAAGCGCAGGCGCAGCGAACCGAGTTGGCGGTTAGCACGGGAAGCCGCGATGAATTTCTAGCCTCGCTGGGAATCGTATGCACATTCCAGAGTGCGCTGCGGGCACCGCTCGCGCGAGCCGTACAGTTGTTGGCGAAGACCAACCAGTTCAACCTGACAACGCGACGGCATTCGTCTGCGGAGGTCGAGGAATTTGCCTCCGTAGCAGGAGGCCAAGCCGTAGTGGTGCGTGTACGCGACCGCTTTGGCGACGCGGGAGTGGTGGGGCTGGCTCTTGCTAGAATGCAAGGCGATGAGTGCAGAATTGATTCGCTGCTCTTATCGTGTCGTGTGATCGGTCGCGGAATTGAAACTGCACTTCTTGCTTATGTTTGCGAACAAGCGTTGCGAAGCGGAGCAATGAAGGTAGTTGGAGAGTTTATTGCTACAAAAAAGAACACTCCTTGTGCAGAGTTTTATTTAGAGAACGGATTTACTCCGTTTAATGCATCACAAGGATCCTCCTCCGAATCTATATTTTATGAACTGGATCTAACAACTTCAAAATTAACCACACCCAAGTGGATTACAGTGGAAGGAATTTGATTTTATGAGCAATGAACAGGTGCCGTCGTCTCTACGGGAACTTCTCGCTGATATCTTTGAGGTTGCGCCGGAGCAAATTACTCCCACGCTAAGTATGGGAACAGCGGAGAATTGGGATTCATTCCGACACTTACAAGCAATCCTTGCGCTGGAAGGGGAGTACGGAGTGCAGTTTGATCCGCAGCGGATCCCGGAACTGACCAGCGTGGCTCTGTTGCAAGCAGAGCTAGTAAAGAAGGGGGTTGCGCTGTGACGGTCGAATTACCGGACGGCATCGATTTCAAGCTACTGCATGTCGGTGTAGCGGTCCCATCTCTGGATTCAACCACAGAGACACTATCTAGCCTATTCGGATATCGGGTCGTATCGGGACCATTTGATGATCCGATTCAGAAGGTGCGGGTTAATTTTCTAGCTCAGTCCAACAAGGACGTGGCGGAGATTGAACTGATCGCTCCGCTCAGCGAGGACTCTCCGATCCAATCAATGCTGGCAAAGAACGGTGGAGGAGCTTATCATTTGTGTTTTGAGACGAGCGACCTGGAGGCTGCACTAGACCACGCAAAGAAGAACGGCTGCATCGTGGTCTCTGCGCCAGTCCCCGCAGTTGCGTTTCAGGGACGTAAGATCGCATGGATTTATTCTCGGTCACGCCAATTGTTTGAGCTCGTCGAGGCTTCGGCCACGAAGTAATTTGATCGGATTGGAAGATGTCATCGTGCGTTAAATCTATCTCGCAGGAACAGGCGCAGAGTCCGACCCCAAGGATTCATCTTCTCTATCATGAACTCCGTACTTCCGAGAGCCCCTATTCTTATGTGACCGAGACTAGATCGTTCGAGCGGCATGCGGATTTGTTTGTGCGTCTGCGCGGCGAGAATCATTGTGGTATGTGGCCGGAGCTGACCTTTGATGATGGGCATATATCCAACTACGAATTGGCCATGCCAATCTTGCAATCGCGCGGCATTCCAGCGCAATTTTTTATTACCGTAGGCTGGACCGGGACCAAGCTAGGCTACATGGGCTGGTCTGAGTTGCGCGCACTCCATGAAGCCGGGTTTTCGGTTGGAGCGCATGGTTGGACGCATACGCTACTGACGCATTGTAATAACGAGCAACTGAAGATGGAACTAAGTAAGTCGAGACTAGCTTTAGAGGATAGACTGGGGACTTCCATCACGACGATGTCTTTGCCCGGAGGGCGACAGGATCGGCGCGTACTGGCTGCCTGCGCGGAAGCTGGTTATACACAGATTTACACTTCTGAACCAAGAGTCGAGACTGTGCCATTTGGAGTGACGGTAGGCCGACTGAATATTCTTGGAAGCATTCAACCGGAGTGGATTGAAAAGCTATTTGAACCGAAGAGTCGCCTCTTATCTAGTCTGAGGCGTAAATATCGTATGAAAGAGGCAGTCAAGGCACTGCTCGGAGATCGGCTGTATAGGAGACTGTGGGCGCAGGTTAATCGACAAGAGCCAGAGGCTGATGGCGGCGAGGATAGCGCGGAATGAAGGTGCTACACATTATCAGTAGCAGTGGGATGTACGGTGCGGAGGCCGTAATTATAAATCTGTCGCGTGTGCTGCGTGCGAAGTCGCATAGTAGTGCGATAGGAGCATTTTTCAACTCCGCAAACCCTAGCCTTCAATTTCACGAATACGCTCTGAAGGAAGGTTTCGAGTCGCATCTGATTGAGTGCGCTGGGCAGATGGATCGCGCGGTAATTGGACGCATTCGGGCGTTGGTAGCTAATACTGGAGCTGATCTTGTTCACGCTCACGGTTATAAGGCGGATATTTATGCTTATCTTGCTCTGCGTGGTAGGCGGATTCCTTTAATATCTACCTGCCATACTTGGTATGACACGGATTTATTGGTTTCCATTTATGGGAAGGTGGACCGACTTGTACTGCGGAATTATGCGCAGGTGGTTGCAGTCTCAGACGAGGTAAGTCAGAGATTATTGAAGGCTGGAGTGCGCAAGGAGAAGATTCGCTTGGTGCGCAATGGAATCGATCTGCGGCCATTTGGTAAGAGAATTTGTACAACATCGGAGCAAGGGTTGGTTGTCGGTCTAGTAGGCCGATTGGCCTGGGAGAAGGGGGTTGATCTATTCCTAAGAGCTGCCGCGAGGGTTCTAGCTGAATTTCCTCACACGAAATTTGTCGTGGTTGGGGATGGCCCAGATCGGAAGACCTTGGAGCAACTGATCGATGAGCTGGGTATTCGTGCGAATGTGGAGATGTTAGGACGACGAGAGGATATGGCATCGGTGTATGCATCGCTTGATGTAATGGTGTCGTCGTCGCGGCAGGAGGGGCTGCCAATGGCGATTCTGGAGGGAATGGCGAGTGGGCTGGCGCTGGTTGCCACGGAGGTGGGCGAGGTGCCGAAGGTAGTTCTCGATGGCAACACTGGTTTACTGGTTCCTGCGGAGAATGTGGCGTTGCTAGCGCAAGGGATTATGGCGTTATTGTGCGACTCTGCAAGGCGAGCGCGACTTGGTGTGGCGGCACGGAAACTTATTGAGAGCGAATATTCTGCTGAACGGATGGCAACGGATTATCTGAAGGTATATGAAGAGGCGATAGTGTCTGTGCAGGGAGATGCCCGGTGAACGAACGCAATCGGCAACCAACAATTTTCATGATGGATCTGTGGGCCGTGGTGCCGTACTACGTTGCCTATCTATCAAAGGCGTTGCGTAGGGAGCCAATTGATTTGGCGGTGGGGTCCATAACTTACTATCTCGACCCGGACTGCTTTTCCAGTCGCGGAATCAAGTTGAACCCGGGGCTTTTAAATATTGTGGGACGATTCCAGTTGCCTCGAACTCCGCGACGGCTTCTCAAGCTGCTAGAGGGAATATTAAACCTTTGTGCGCTGACGGTTCGATTTATTATTTCCCCGCCGAATATAATCCATGTGCAATATCTATCGATGCTGCGGACGCGCGCTCCGCTGGACTTATGGTTCGTGCAGTTCTGCCAATGGCGGGGAGCGAAGATTGTGCTGACCGTTCACGATCTGCTACCGCATGATTCCGGCGAGAGATATAAGGCCAAATATATTGCGTTCTATCGAATGACGGACTGGATTATCTGTCACTCGGACGTCGTCCGGTCGAGGCTTGCGACGGAGTTTTTAATACATCAGGAGAAGGTGTCGGTAATCCCGCACGGACCTTTCTTCTATGATCTACCTGCAACGGCTGGCGAAGACACGCTGCGGAGCTTTGCGCTAGATCCCGACAAGGTTTTAGTGCTTTGGCAGGGAATTATATTTCCTTACAAAGGAATTGATTTGCTTCTGCGCGCGTGGCAGCTGGTGGAGGCAAAGTGTAGTGACATTTGTTTGGTGGTTGCGGGAACGGGCGCGCCGGATCTATTGCAAACGATTCGTGCGCAAGTGGAAGAGCTCGGACTGAAGCAGGTGAAGCTGCACTTTCGGTTTATCTCCAGTGAGGAGTTGGTGGCGCTCTATCGCGCGGCAGATGTGGTGGTTTATCCCTATCGCGCGATTACGACCAGCGGTGCGCTGGCTACTGGACTGGCTTTGGGCAAGACGGTTGTAGCCAGCGATCTGCCGGTCTTTCGTGAGCTACTGACGAATCGCGAGAACGCGCTGCTGGTTGCGCCCGAGGACACGGAGGCGTTGGCTGGGGCGCTGATCAAGCTAGTCCAGGATGCTGCGTTGCGCGAGCGACTTGCGGATAAGGTGCGAGCGATGAACTTTGGTGAGAAATCGTGGTTCTCCATTGCGCAACAGACGATGGAGGTCTATACGCGCGTCTTATCCGGTTCGAAATAATTGTGTTCGGATAAAGGGTGTAGTTATTGAGTGAGTTCGGAATTTGCAATAGTAGATATTTATATCTTTATGACTACCACACGAGAAAAGGAATGATATTCATGAATTATTACCGTCCGGTTCATCCTCGCGTTCTAGGGATTGCCTGTCTCTTTCTTTGTGCTTGTGGCGTTATTGCTGCGAATGCACAGGGCATAGCTAAGCTTGATAAGTCGGCCGTACCTTCGCGGTCTTGGATGGATCAGTCGCTCGACCCAGACACGCGCGCCGACCGAATGATTCACGAGATGACGCTCGATGAAAAGATTCAACTGGTGCACGGCTCGGGCTGGGGAGTGCTGCGCGCGGGTGATCCGGTTGCACCGGGGCATAACGGCGGCGCGGGATTTGTGCCCGGAATTGTGCGGTTGCATCTACCGGATATTAATTTGGCCGACTCGGCGGTGGGTGTGCGCATGGCTGCGCTCGATAGCCGTTACGCAACGCTGCTTCCCTCGGTGATTGGAATGGCAGCGAGCTGGGATCCGGACGCAGCGTTTCTCTATGGCTCGGTGATTGGCCGCGAATTGCGCGCCGAGGGCTACAACATGTCGATTGGCGGCGGAGTAAATTTGATCCGCGAGCCGCGCAATGGGCGCAACTTCGAGTATGCAAGCGAGGATCCGATCCTATCCGGTGTCATGGTGGGGCAGCTTGCGCGCGGTGTGCAGGCTAATCATGTGATGGGCGACATCAAGCACTATGCGGTCAACGATCAGGAGACGGGACGCAATACCCTGAACGCTCTGCTGGACGAGCGCGCGCTGCGCGAGACCGATCTGTTGGCCTTTCAAATTGCGATTGAGTTATCACATCCGGCGGGCGTAATGTGCTCTTACAACCACGTTAATGGGGCCTATGCTTGTGAGAATGACTTTCTTTTGAACCAGATTTTGAAACACGAGTGGGGCTTCAAGGGTTTTGTGCTTTCGGATTGGTCGGGGACGCACTCGACTGTGAAGTCCGCGCTGGCTGGGCTCGACATGGAACAGCCCGGCGACGACAAATTCTTCAGCGATCCGCTGAAGCAGGCCGTGCTGAATGGTGAGGTGCCGATGTCGCGCCTTGATGATATGGTGCATCGCATTGTACGCAGCATGTTTGCGACTGGCGTCGTCGACCAGCCGCCAATGCCGCGCAGTGTCGTCGATCCGTTCCGCGGGCGCGACGATGCGCGGAAGATCGAAGAAGAAAGCATCGTTTTGCTACAAAATAGCGGCGATATTCTACCTCTTTCGTCCAGCAAGATTCAGAGCATTGCGATTATCGGAGGCCACGCCGACGCGGGCGTTCTCTCTGGCGGAGGATCGACGCAGGTGGATGCGCCCGGGGGCAATGCGATTGATCCTAGGCCGGGGACGTCGACTTGGGGCAAGCCGGTGTACTTCCCCTCATCCCCGTTGCGCTACATTCGCGAGCAGGCAGCGACGGGCGCGCGCATCGACTACGACGCAGGCAATGATCCGGCTCAGGCTGCAAAGGTTGCTGGGGCTGCGGACGCCGCGATTGTCTTCGTCACTCAGTGGATGAGTGAGGGGCAGGACGCGGCGACGCTTAGCCTGCCAAACCAGCAGGACGCGCTGGTCGAGGCAGTTGCCGCAGCTAATCCCAACACTATCGTGGTGCTGGAGACGGGCGGGCCAGTAAGTATGCCGTGGGCCGCGCATGTCAAGGCAATCGTCGAGAGCTGGTTTCCCGGCATCGGCGGCGGCGAGGCGATTGCGAATGTTCTTTTCGGACGCGTCAATCCTTCGGGCAAATTGCCGGTGACCTTTGCGGCGACCGAGCGTGACCTGCCGCATCCGCACATTACGGGCCAGACCGAGAGCACTGGCAACAACGGCGCGGACGCTGCTGCTGCGCGCGATCAACTGCGCAACTTTCCCGTCGACTACAACGTGGAGGGCATGGCGGTTGGCTATCGCTGGTTTCAGGAGAAGAACCTGACGCCGCTTTTTCCGTTCGGCTTCGGCCTCTCGTACACGCGCTTCGCCTACTCGAATCTAAAGGTCGATGGCGATGCGAAGAGCGTGAGCTTCGAGCTGCGCAACACGGGCGCGCAGGCGGGCGATGAGATTGCGGAGGTCTACGTCACGCTACCCGCGCCGGCTGGCGAACCCTTCCGCAAGCTGGCAGGGTGGAAGCGCGTTCATCTTGCAGCAGGCGCGAGCCAGCGAGTGGAGGTTTCGCTCGACTCGCTCTATCTATCCATCTATTCAACCAGCAAGAGCGCTTGGACTCGTCCCGGCGGTGACTTCTTGATCGAAGTAGGCGGCTCGTCCGCGCAGCTTCCTCAGCGCCAGTCTCTGCGCCTGAGTGCGCGATAGGGGGAAGCCAGGCAATCAAACAAAGACCAAGCACGGAGCCTCTGTTCCAGAGTCCACGACTAGAGCGGTTCTTTTATAGATGAACCCCGAATTTCGTTCGCAGTGACGAGGGGGCACATCAACAGGGGAACCGCTCTAGCGGCGAAATGCAGGTAACTCTTAGAGAGAAACCGCTCGAACAATTGGAAAGGGTCATTGCGCCACCTCCACTTCACCCGTTTTGACATTCAACTTCCACGGCCTTGGGGTCGGAAGACTCAGTTTGCCGTCGCTGATCGTCAATGGCATCCACAGATAACGTGAATCCCATAGAGTCTTCGGTTTCCAGATGTCTCCCATGAAGATCACCGTAGTCGTTTTACTCCCGACGACCTTCAGCATCATCGTCGACTGGGCCCCATACGTCTTTGTCTCGGGCGGAGCAATATCCTTGAACTCTGTCCATGGGCCAGACAGGCTGGTCGCGGTAGCATACTTGTTCGGATTCGGTGACCAACTCGTTAGCTCCGACCCGATTGCGTAATATAGGCCCTGATAATGCACTATGGCGCCGCCTTCCAGATGCATTGGGATAAGAGCGACTTCTTTCTCCACGTCGAGATAGTCATCCGACAGCTTGGCGATTCGGAAGCCAAAGGGCCGATCCTCAAAGATCAGATAAGCTGTGCCATCATCGTCGACGAACTGCCCGATATCGCGGCTCTCATGGCCGAGGGGACGGAAGCTGCGGATGTAGTGGTAATCCCCGTCCACCTTGTCGCTGGTCGCAACGCCCACACGGGCCAGAGCGTATCCGCCACCGTTCCCGTTGACTGGACCGTCGATGTGCATGTACATCACATATTTCTTCGTCTTTGCGTTATAGAACACCTTCGGACGTTCCAGTATCCATCTGGGGCCAAAGTTCTCCGGGTCGGATAGCTGGATAACCAGGTTGCGAAACTTCCAGTGGACCAAGTCCTTGGATGAATAGCAACCGACGTATCGCTTTGTTGGATCAAGGCCCTGCTCGCGTTCTTCGCCAAACCAGAAGTAGGTATTTCCTTGTTTCAGGACTCCTCCTCCATGCGCCTGAATGGGTTGACCGCGATCATCTAACCAGACTTCGCCAGGTCGGATGGTCTGGCCTAGTCCTCTGGCAGAGAACGCTGCAATCCCCATCAGCACAACGGCCAGAAAGATCAAGGCGGCTTTCCGGATCGGTCGCGATCTATGGAACGAAGACGCGTTGGATTTCGAAACGAGTTGATAGTTTCCTTGATGGCTCATCGGTCCCTCAAAATAATACCTATTTTTATTCGCATAAATATTCATACTCTCACCGCTCCAATAGAAAAGTCTGCTCGACTGGAGCAGCGGACTGGTTGGCCGGTTCCGTGGGGCGTCCCCATTGATACGCTACAACTGTTACTTTGACCGGATACGCGCTCTTTGCCGGAATTTCCGTAAATATCAGCTTGCTTCCCTCAACGATTGCTGGACCGGCGACCACATAGTAGGCCACCGGAAGATGTGACGTTGCGGTAGCCTCGAGCGTTATGACGTGGATACCTGCCTTTTGGTTTTGGATTGGAGGAAATGTAATCTTTTGCGGCACTCCCTCTTTGATCATGGTCGGAATGTCGATTTGTCCCGGCTGAACCGCGTGGCGATACTCCCCGTCTCCCGGATGCTCTTCCGTAATCCAGATTGTGCTCTCGCTAGGTCTGGAATTTCCGTCAAGCGTTCCGCGACCAAACTGAATGCGAAATGCGTCGGGTCCAGTTTGTACAACGGGCCCCGTGATTTTTTTGAAACGAATTGGACCGGGAGCGTGCCCCAGGGGCGTACCAGCGCCTATCAACTCAGGGGGGAACTCCGATAGAAAGCCCCCGACCACATTGAATGTGATGCCGTCGCCTTGTGGGTTGAATGGGATTCTAGCGAATCCCTGCTTTGCCACGGGCAACGGTTTGCCGTCATCCATAAAGGTCAGCATCTGCTTCTTACGCTTCTTGCGATCTCCTTCAAAAGCCACTGCTGCCCGGGCCGTTTCCTCATCGAAGAACCAGTATGCTTTCCTCGGGTCTCCACGAAATGCGTCATTGGGCGCAGCGGGATATCGGTCGGGATTCATCCCCCCTGTATCGGTTAGCCATCCAGCGTGAGGATCCAGCGGAATCAACTTTACTCGGCTTCCATCCGTGTTTGGCTTTGGCAGTCGATAGTGACACGCCTTGTGAATATAGAGTGCTACGAAACGTGCATCGCGATCCGACCAGTCGAAGTGTCCGCCCCCGGGGTCTGTAACAACTCCGACTAGGCTTTCCTGATTCGCAGTTCGGAGTGCAATTGCGCTGTCTCGCACCACAGGCCAGAAGAAGTCCCGGTCCCCGGGGCGTGAACCATCACGAAACTGTGGCCACTCCGTAGTTTCCCCAACAAGGTACAGCAGAGGGACTCCAAGAAAACCGATTGACTCCGGCAGCGGAAGAGTCTTGATCGGAATTGCAGCGATTACGCGTTCAGGGTGCAGCTTTGCCATATTCCAAGAAAAGGGTCCGTTGGCTGAGTGCCCCATTGCAATCATGGGAGCGATGGCCAGTTCCTTATACCCCGACTCATCTGCGAGATTCTGAAACAGTTGATCCAGAGCCGCTCCCCCTGCTGCATTCATGTCAGAGTTGAGATCAGACCCTTTCCCTTCACCAAGCCACACAACTCCGAGACACTCCTCTGCTGCTGCCTGACGGATGATGGGATCCTCCAGCCACGCACGCTCAGTGAGGTTGGACATTGCCATCATCACTCCCCGCACATAAGTGCAGCGCGGAGGGATCCATAGGTAAGCACGTCGGGAGCCGGCCACAGCCGAATACTGATACACGGATGAAGTGTCAGCGGCAATAGCCGAAGAGGCGAAGATAATAATGAAACTCGCAAACAAGCTTATCGTTTTTAGAGCATTTTCGGAATTGCTGTAGACCAAATATGAATTGTCATTCTGAGCGTAGCGAAGAATCCCCGCATTTTTCTCGCCGCGCCACGGTCTATACAATTTACTAAATCGCTCTAGCATCGACGTCAAGCCCATGGAAAACCACATTTTGTTCACAATACCTCGCATGACCAACGATAGTGGGACGAAATCTATATCAGCGGAGCGAGTCGGAACCAATCGAAATCGGCATAGCCCAATTCGCCTTGATCCGATTGACCGGAGGCAAAGATTCCAACCTTTGCTCCTACCCATACTCCCGGTTGAGCCGCAAACGTTTCGCCGATAGCATGAAACTCATTCCCATCCAAGCTATAACTGAACGAGACTTTACCTTCCTCGACTGCACCCCTCAGATAGACGGTATCTTGTGAAACCGGCACCTCAGCTGCGACTCTTTCGGGAGCTCCTTGGTCGGCATGCAAGCAAAGCAACTGGCGAAGCACATTGCCATGTCCGCTCTTCGCGATGATCAGAGAACCGTAGTCTTTCCCCATCAGCACGAGACCTGCCCGATCACCCATGTTGCGCAGTGCCACGGTCAGCTTGGTGGTCGCCATGAAGCTTGGCGCAGGCAATTTCTGTAGTAACACCGCCGGCGTATCCCAGAGATTCCGAGTGGACGGAGCGGCAGCAACACTGATTAATCGTAGTGCTCCCAACGCATGAGATGGGAAGCCCCATGTAGGCTCTGGATTTGCCTGCCATTGCCACTGCAGCCCAAGCGTCGCGCTATTGAACTCATCGCTGTCGTCCGGATTTTGCAGAACAGATCCGTGCAGTGTGCGCGGCTTTTTGTATGTCAGCACGGGCTGTCCGACCAATCCATGAGACATATCGCCAATCTCCGGCCAGTCATCGACCCACTTCATCGGCTCTAAGTGGACAACCCTTCCCAGCCAACCGCGATCTTGAAAATGGAGAAACCAATCCTCTCCCGTGCCCGTATCGACCCAAGCTCCTTGGTGCGGACCGTTGATTGCCGTCGTTCCCTGCTGGAGCACAATTCGGCGCTCATAAGGTCCATAGATGTTCCGTGATCGCAGCACCAGTTGCCAGCCGGTTGGGACGCCACCGGCTGGAGCAAAAATGTAATAGTACCCATGGCGTTTGTAGAGCTTCGGCCCTTCTACAGTGACGTCCTTGCTGTGGCCGTCGTAGACGATGGCCCCGCCATCAAGGAGTTCCGTACCATCGGGCTTCATGCCACTTAGGATCAACGTGCTTTTTGCGCCAGCCCGGCTCCCTGCCAACCCCGAAATCAAGTAGGCTTTCCCGTCGTCATCCCAAAATGGACAGGGGTCGATCCACCCCTTGGCAGTCTTTATAAGTACTGGCCTCGACCACGGGCCCGCTGCGTTCTTCGCCTTCATCATGTAGATCCCGAAATCCGGATCGGGATAGAACAAGTAGAACTCTCCGTTATGGAAGCGCAGCGCTGGAGCCCACACTCCATTTCCGTGCTGCGTCTTGCTGTACCGCTCGAAAGGGGGTTGCCTGTCGAGCGCGTGCCCGATCAGTCGCCAGTTCACCAAGTCATACGACTCCAGAATCGGAATCCCTGGCACGCTATCGAAGCTGGATGCGACCAGATAGAACTTGTCTCCGACGCGGATCGCATCCGGGTCCGAGTAATCCGCGTTCAGCACCGGATTCTTGTACATCCCATTTGCCAGATCCGGCGACCAGGCTTTTGAAACCGCAGTATTTCCGTCTAGCTGCGCAAGTGAGCGATCAGGTCTAGGTGGCTGACAGAGGCTCAAAGTCGCAGATGTCATGGCGGCTGTCAGTAGGAACCGAGTAAGGGTTATCATTCTCATCTCTCCAGCGTGTTTGGTGTAGATTCACTCGTCGATAGTCTCCGTGAATGCGCGATATTCGGCCTCCGTGGGCGAAGCCATCTTTAATATGCGAACAACACGCTGACTCCGGGAGCATTCCCTCTAGGCCTCTGACCGCTTGAAGTTGACCCGAAGTGGGTGCCCCATCCTTGCGGCGTATTTGTTCTTGCCGCAAGGGTGGGAGCCACAAATTCACACGGTTAGAGACCTAGACAATCTTCAGTTTGCGTTGCAGCTCTTCAAGCGAAATTTGTTTCGTCTCCGGGAAGAAGAATAGGACGACAAAGAACTGCACGATCATCATAGCCGCGAAGAAAACAAACGGATACGCTCCCGATCTTAGCGCAATCACCGGAAAGGCAAAGGATAGGATCGCGTTCATGATCCAGTGTGTGCCGGAGCCGAGGCTCTGCCCCTTGCTGCGCACCCGCGTGGGAAATATCTCACTGATGTAGACCCAGATCACCGCTCCCTGAGATATGGCAAAGAAAGCGATATACGCTACCAAGGCCCAGACCAGCATGGCTTGATGCTGATGAGTAAAGAAAATGGCAGCAACGGTCGTTAGGCAGACTGCCGTTCCAACCGCGCCAATCATCAGCAAGAGTTTGCGTCCGACACGGTCGATCAGCGCCATGCCTACGAGCGTCGCAAGCAGGTTCATCGCACCAATCGCCACAGCTTGTAGGTTGCTGGAGACCCGGTCGAAGCCAGCGGCGGCAAAGATGTCATTCAGGTAGTACAGGATGGCATTGATGCCGCTTAGTTGATTGAACGCACCAATTGCGATCGCAAGATAGATCGGTTTGCCGTAACGCAATCGACCGTTCATGCGCTCGAATAAAGAAGAATTCCGTTGGCTTTGTTCCACGTGGAACGATTCGCGGATATCCGCAAGTTCGGCTTCGGAGTTGGGTGTGTCCAGTAATTCCAGAACCTCCCGCGCCTCGTCGAATCGACTCTTTGTTACCAACCAGCGGGCGCTGCGTGGAATGCAAAAGAGCAAACCGAAAAACACGACCGCCGGTATTGCCGCAACGCCGAGGTCCCAACGCCATTCCGAAGCACCAAGATTCATCAGGCCGATCAGGTAATTGGAGAGATAGGCCAGCAGGATCCCGACCACGATATTGATCTGAAAAGTGCCGACTAGCCTCCCACGTAAACGCGGCGGGGCAAGTTCCGCAATATAGACCGGACCCAGTACTGAGGATCCACCAATCCCCAGCCCACCTAGAAACCGTGCCGCTAGAAGGAGCCACCAGGTCGGAGCGAAGGCGCAACCAATTGAGGAGACAACATAGAGGATCGCAGTGAGGCGGAGCATTTCGCGTGAGCCGTAGCGTTGCCCCAGTGGACCAGCAGTCAAGGCGCCGACGACCGTTCCCCATAGCGCGATCGAAACCGTAACCCCGAGTTCCGACATTGGCATGGATCGATGGAGGATCGGAATGAGCAGGGGAAGATTGACCAGATTGAAGGAATGCGTCAGTCCTCTGGTTGCACCAGAAATCACCGCCGTGTCAAAGCCAAACAGCAACCCACCCAACGCACCCACAAAAGTGCTTCGGACGATGTACCTATTGATGGACAAGCGAATCCTCCGCTGCCTCTGACGGCAGATCCTTCGGTTGGTATGGCAAGAGGCAAGCGCCGAGCAGCCCAGCCGTAGAACCAAGCTGCGCGCCAAGGATGTAAGTCTTGTTTTTTTCCAACTTCGACGGCTCCAGCACTTCAGGCTCCGTTAGGCGGTAGACGTAGCTACGTTGTTGCAAAACGCGGAACATTGTCGGAGCAAGAAGGTCCAAGGCGTCGCACACTCCGCCTCCCAGTAAATACAGCGGCAAATTGAGCGTGTTGATCAGGCTTGTGAGGGCAATGGCGAGTGCGTGACCAACACTATCGAAGACTGAAGCCGCTCTTGCATCTCCAGAGCGGGCTAAGAGAGCAACTTCATGAGCCGTAGCAGGAGCCGCATCGTTTATTCGTTCCCGCGCCATGCGCAGGACCGCAGACGCAGAAGCATACTGCTCCAGACATCCATAGCCGCCACACCCGCACGAGGCACCTCCAACATCCTGCACGATGATGTGGCCGGCCTCGCCCCCCATGCCCGTCGCCCCGTGCCATATCCTTCCATGCAAGATCAGGCCACTACCGACGCCAGTCCCAAGGGTCAAGACACAAAGGGAATTTACGCCATGCGTCTTTCCGGCTCCAAGTTTCTGCTCTGCAAGTGCGGCAAGATTCGCGTCGGACTCGATTTGTACTGACATGCCCAGCGTCGACTCGATTGCATGGCGGAGATTGAAGCCATCCCAGTCCGGTAGATTCGGAGGGTTATGCAATATGCCGGACGGAAGTTCCATCGGCCCCGGAGAACCGATGCCGACGCCGATAAGTCGACGAGCGTTTTGATTGGCCCTGAGGGTGTTAATTCCCTCACACATGTCTCTTATGACACGATCAGGTCCTTCCATCAAGCGTGTCGGCAGCAAGATGGACTCCAGGAAGTCGACCCCACCCGCGTAAGAGGCGATTCGCAAGTTCGTGCCACCTAGATCGACCCCGATAGAATATGTTTCGCTCATCCGCCCGCTCTCTAAGATTCAATATTTACCGCAACGTTCGCCGCGCCTTCCACATCAATTCGATGCAGTTGCCTGGAGGAAAACCTTCGAGTTCCAACGGACACTCTGGATTGAAGTATTGCCCATCGATTGACTTCAGAACCCGCAAGAAGGAAGGCCCCCGCACCAAAGACGTAGCTCGCTCCAGCCGTATAGGCTCCAGGAGCGGCACCCACCGGCTGTATGCATCCGAGCCTTCCATCCGCATAGATGTGGGCCACCAGTCCTGCCCATCCCCGACGGACGATAGGGCCGAATTCCTTCTCGTTGAGCAGGTGATGATTGAGTCCCCAGGTGATTGCGTAGATAAAGAAAGCAGAGCCGGATACTTCGGGATATGGGTAAGCAGTGGCATCAAGTAGTCCCGGCCTCCACAAGCCATCCGCCCCTTGTATCTTTGCAACGGACAATGCCATTGCCTGCAATCGATGAACATAGAACGATCTGCGCGGGTCGTTTGCGGGCAGACTTTCCAGCACGCGCACCAGTCCACCCATCACCCAACCGTTGCCGCGCGACCAGAACACCTTCTTGCCGTTCTTCTCTCGCTTGTCAAAGTAGCTGCTGTCGCGAAAGTAGAGTTGCTCCGCCGGGTCCCACAACAGATCCGAAGTTACCTGCCACTCGTGGTGCATATATGCGAGATACCGCGGATCTCGTGTGCTTGCCGCCAGTCCGGACCAAACCGGAGGTGCCATAAACAGCGCGTCGCACCACCACCATACCGGTTTAGCCGGATCGTCAGGTACCTGCATTATCTCGTCAAACTGTGCACGTATGGGCTGAAGGTGCTGAGCATCGGGCTTCCGCTGATCCAGCCACAGGTAAGCCTGTCCGATTGCTTGATCGTCGGCCGACTCCTTCCGGGGGCCGAGCGTCCAGTGGTAGTGCTCGGCGACACCGCCCACGATGTCGCGGTAACGAGGGTCATGTAAAGTGTCGGAGGCTGCGAGCATACCGATGTACAGAGTGGCAAATGTCCAATCCTGACTAGGCGAGTCTGCAATCCGTCTTGTTTGCCAGTCAGCGACCTTGCGCATAGCAGCCTGAATGCTGCTCGACCTAACCTCCCCGGACAGCCCGACCGCCAAAGGGCCCGGATCCGCAGGCGCATCTCCGACAACGGCTTTACTCTCCTCTACCGTCAGTTGTCCCGAAACCGAATCACACATCGGCGCCCACAGAGCAAGGCTGACCACGACAAGCACAAGCGAGTGTCTCAATCTCGCCTTCCGCCGAATCGTCATTGCGCTGCAAGGCAGATTCATTACACTCACAATACAGATAACGTTACCACATCGATAGACACCGAAAACTCCATCTTATAATGCACCTAACATCCCATGTTTGGCAAGCAATTAAATCGGCTGCGAATGCCAAACAAGTTGAGCGGCTATACCATAGGATGACTTTGTTGATATTGTTATCATGAAATCTTCTCTCTGGCCGTGACAGGGCGCTACCCCATGGCCGGAAGTGTCACCGCTGGTTCAACGAAATTCCAAATGCAATTCCCCTGGGAAACGAAGCTAGGTCTTTGACCGCGTAGATTTGTGCCATCCCACCCTTGCGGCAAGAACAAATGCGCCGCAAGGATGGGGCACCCACTGAGGTACAACTTCAAGCGGTCAGAGACCTAGTGTCCTGAGTCAGAAGTCCGTTGAAGTATAGGTCGGGCCTTCAGCCCTCTATCTTTGTTCTGAACGCTAACCTAGGCCTACGGCCTAGGCTGGTATAGAGCGGGCCTTTGGCCCTTGTTTTTGTGCAGCGAATTAACGGCTCAGGACAA
>Ga0182011_10001090_pt1 | contig 23799 bp, 19 predicted proteins | sample 711E1DmetaG_FD_120481 | JGI IMG/M metagenome (GOLD analysis project Ga0182011, IMG submission 120481) | Permafrost microbial communities from Stordalen Mire, Sweden - 711E1D metaG | ecosystem: Environmental > Terrestrial > Soil > Wetlands > Permafrost | place: Sweden: Stordalen | collected...
CGCCCACGGCGAGGCCGACCGCGACGCCCACACACAGGCCGACCCCTGCGCGAAGGCCCACTCCCAGACCAACCCCGAGGCCTACGTTCCTCACCCACGGTTACGCCACGGCCGAGGACGCGATCAGGGCGTGGCTGGAAGCCAATGGCCTTACCTACAGCGGAGACTGCACCACGGGCACGCGTGAGGATGGAACCTACTGCTCCACCCTGAACAGGACCGTGTCGGGCGGCAGGATCTACCTCGTTGCCCCTCTGGCCGCAGAGCCGGCCGACTGGTTGCGCTTGTCGTACGTCGACGGACGATGGTACGTGGCAGGCGTGGCCACGTTCAGCGAAAACCCCTCCCCGCCCTCGTCCTGGCTCTAGCCGTGGAAGACGGCCGCGGCGTTAGTCGCTGCCGTAACCAGCGCCGGGAATAACCCAAAGATCAGCGTCACCACGCCCGTGACCCCCAGGCCGGCCCGGAAAAGCCGGCCCGGTGAGCTAGGCGCCGCCTCCCCGACCGGCTCGCGCATATACATGTAGACGACGACCCGCAGGTAGTAGAACGCCGCCGCGGCCGCATTGACCATTGCCAGCACCGCCAGGGCGGATAGCCAGCCGCCGGCCTGGATCGCGGCCAGGATCACGTACGCTTTGGCCCAGAATCCGGCGAGCGGCGGGATGCCGGTAAGCGACAGCAGGAAGAGCGTCATCAGCGCCCCCAGCCACGGGTCGCGCCGCCCCAGCCCGGCGAAGGTGGCTATCTGGCTGCTGACCCCGGGTCGCCGTTGCAGCGCCGTGACGACGGCGAAGGCGCCCATGTTCATGAACGTGTAGGCCGCCCCGTAGAACAGGATCGCGGAGAGGCCGGTCTGCTGGCCGCCCGCGTAGGCCGCCAGGCCGACCAGGATGTAGCCGGTGTGGGCGATCGAAGAGTAGGCGAGCATCCGTTTCACGTTGTCCTGGGTGATCGCCACGAGATTCCCGAGGGTCATCGTGGCCGCGGCCAGGACGATGATGACCGGCAGCCAGTCGGCCTTGAGCGGACCCAGGGCCCCGACGAAGAGACGCAGGGCGATGGCGAAGGCGCCGACCTTGGGGCCGACCGACAGATACGCCGTGACGGGCGTCGGCGAGCCCTGGTACGCGTCCGGCGTCCAGTAGTGGAACGGCACCGCGGCCATCTTGAAGGCCACGCCCGCGGTCATGAATGCCAGGCCCATGGCCAGGCCCGGCTGGATCGAACCGTGGGCTACGGCGGTGGCCAGGGCCGTGGCCACGCCATCCACGCGCGTGGTGCCGGTCATGCCCCAGACATAGGCCAGACCGAACAGCAGGATCGCGCTCGAGAACGAGCCGAGCAGGAAGTACTTGATAGCGCCTTCTGTCGAGTACGGGTCGTTCCGGGCGAAGCCGGCCAGCATGTAGCCGGGCAGGACCATCAACTCGAGAGACACGAAGAGCAGCACCAGGTCGGTCGAACCGGCGACGAGCATCGCGCCGGTCACGGCGAAAACCAGGACCGCCGCGAACTCGGCGATCGGCAGGCCGCGTGGCTCGAGGTAATCGACGGCGAACAGGATGGTCAGCGCCGCGATGGCCACGAAGAGCGCGTCGAGGAAGACGGTCAGATTGTCGAGGGAGTAGGCGCCACCGAAAGCCGTGCCGGTGTGGCCCGCCTGGATCAGGACCACCGCGCCGACGACGCCGAGTCCGCCAAGGGCCGTGGCGATGATCGGAGTGCGCCGGCCGGGCACTGCCATGTCGACGACCAGGATCGCCGCCGCAACGAGGACGGCGATGACGACCGGAGAGATCGTGCCTACGTCGGACCAGGTCATCTCGGTTGTCCTCTCATCCGCGGGCCGCCGCGGCCGCCGTCAGGAATGCCTGGGCGGGGGCGCGGAGGAGATCGAGTACCAGGCTCGGGAAGAGCCCGAGCACGACGATCAGGACCGCGAGCGGCAGCAACGTGAACAGCTCGGTCCTGTTGATATCGGTCAAATGGCTGCCGAGTCCCGCCAGGAAGTCCGACAACGGGCCGAAGGCGACTCGCTGGAACATCCACAGCAGATATGTGGCCGCCAGGACCATGACGATGATCGAGGCGAAGGCAATCGCGGGCGCCACGCCGAACGAGCCGACGAAGACCAGGAACTCGCCGACGAAGCCGGACAGGCCCGGCAGCCCGGCCGAGGCCAGGATGAAGAAGCCGAAGATCGTGGCGTAGACCGGCATGACCGCGGCCACTCCACCCATCTTGGAGATCGTGCGGTCGTGGGTCCGTTCGTAGATCACGCCCACCAGGAGGAAGAGGCCGCCGGTGATCAGCCCGTGGTTGATCATCTGCAGGACCGCGCCCTGGAATGCTGTGGCGTTGAACACGAAGATGCCGAGGGTCACGAAGCCCATGTGACTGACCGAGCTGTAGGCGACCAGGCGCTTGAGATCCGGCTGGACGATCGACACGATCGCGCCGTAGACGATGGCGATGACGGACAGGACGATGATCGGCCAGGCGAACGTGTGGGCCGCGTACGGGTACAGCGGCACGGCGAATCGGATCAGGCCGTAGGCGCCGAGCTTGAGCAGCACGCCTGCCAGGATCACCGAGCCGGCCGTCGGCGCCTCGGTGTGCGCGTCCGGCAGCCAGGTGTGGAACGGGAACATCGGGACCTTGATGGCGAAGGCCAGGAACAAGGCCAGGAACGCCAGGATCTGAAGGTCGTCGGCAAAGTGGCCGGCCGCCGCGTACCCCTGCAGGGCCTGGAAGTCGAACGCGCCGACCCAGGAACCGCCGTGCCCACCCTGATACGCGTAGGCCGTGGCCAGGATCGCGACGAGCATCAGCAGCGACCCGACCAGCGTGTACAGCACGAACTTCATCGTGGCGTATATGCGGTTGGCGCCGCCCCAGATGCCGATGATCAGATACATCGGGACCAGAACGATCTCCCAGAAGATGTAGAACAGGAAGAGGTCCAGGGCGATGAAGACGCCGATCATGCCGACCTCGAGGACGAGGAAGGAGATCATGTAGCCCTTCACGCGGTCCTTGATCGGCCCGAAGCTGGCCAGGATGCTGATCCACGACAGAGTGGTCGTCAGCACCACCATCAGGATGCTCAGGCCGTCGACCCCGACCTTGTACTGGATGCCGAAGGTCGGTATCCAATCGGCAGCCTCAACGTACCGGAAGCCGGTCGGGCCGAAGGCATAAGCCGCGAGCAGCAGCAGCGACATGACCCAGGCCAGCAAGGCGAAGGCCAGGGCCGTGCGGCGAATGAGATCGGGACGCCGTGATGGCACGGCGACGAGGACCGCCGCCCCGACCAGGGGCGTGAGAGTGATCAGGCTCAGGATCGGCAGGCTCATGATCTCTCCTCCTACCGAACCGCGATGAGGATGTAGCCGACGGCGATCGCGATCAGACCCAGCGCGATGCCCAGAGCGTAGTTCTGGACTCGGCCCGTCTGAACCCGGCGGAGCCTGGAGCCGGCGCCGACCGTCGCCGTGCCGATCCCGTTGACGGTGCCGTCTACGACCACGCGGTCGAACCAGAAGACGGCCGCCGCGAGCTTGCAGCCCACGACCACGAACAGCAGGTTGTTGAGGTCGTCGAACCACCACTTGGCCGACGAGCCGCGATACAACAGACGCAGGCCGGGTGTGGCGCTCAAAGCGCGGACCCGGTCCGGGCGCGGCTCGACCTTCAGACCGAGGGCCGGCATGTTCACGCCGAAGAGGCGCCAGGCCAGCGCGATCGCGACCGCCACGAGGGCCGTCGTTCCGATGGCCAGGGCCCCGTCGATGCCGAGGAAGGCGTAGGCGGCCTCAGCCCGCCCGCTCGCCGCGATCGTGGCCTCGAACACGGGCTGCAGCCAGCCGTGGAGCAGTCCCGATTCCGGCGGGAAGCCGATCACCATGCCCAGCAACACCGCCGGGATGGCCAGCAGGACGAGCGGCCGCGTCATCGACGGCGGCGACTCGTGGATGTGGGCTTGCTTCTCCGCGTCGACATGACTCGGGCCCCAGAAGGTCATGCCCATCAGCCGGAACATGTAGAAGGCGGTCATGCCGGCAACCAGGAATCCGATCGCCCAGACCCACAGGAAGCCGTTCTTGAAGGCGCCGCCCAGGATCTCGTCCTTGGAGAAGAACCCGGCCAGGGGCGGGACGCCGGCAATGGCCACGGAACCGATGAGCATCGTCACGTAGGTGGTGGGGATCTTGCGGGCCAGCCCGCCCATCTTGCGCATGTCCTGCTCGCCGTCGACGGCATGGATGACCGAGCCGGAGCCCAGGAACAGCAGGCCCTTGAAGAAGCCGTGAGTCATCAGGTGGAAGATGGCCGCCGTCCACGCGCCGACACCCAGTGAGGCGAACATGTAGCCGAGCTGTGAGAGCGTCGAGTACGCCAGAACGCGCTTGATGTCGGTCTGGGTGAACGCGATCGAGGCGGCCAGGATGGCCGTGAAGATGCCGATCGCGGCCACGATCACCATGACCTCGGGGGCGCGGCCGAAGATCGGGTTGCAGCGGGCGATGAGGTAGACGCCGGCGTTGACCATGGTCGCGGCGTGGATCAAGGCGCTGACCGGAGTGGGGCCCTCCATCGCGTCCGGCAGCCACACGTGGAGCGGGAACTGGGCGCTCTTGCCGACGGCGCCACAGAGGATGAGCACCGCGATGGCGATCTGCCAGTTGTGCGAGACGCCACCGAATGCCGCGAACACCGCCTGCATGTTGAGGGTGCCCAGCTGGGTCCAGATGGCCATGATGCCCAGGGCGAAGCCCATGTCCCCGACGCGGTTGACCAGGAAGGCCTTCTTGGCCGCCAGCGCCGCGGAACGGCGCGGATACCAGAAGCCGATCAGAAGGTAGCTGCACAGGCCCACCAGCTCCCAGCCGGCGAAGACGAGCAGGAAGTTGTCGGCCAGGATCAGGACCAGCATCGAGAACATGAACAGGTTCAGGTAGGAGAAGAACCGCCACTTGCCCGGGTCGTGGGCCATGTAGCCGATCGAGTAGATGTGGACGAGCATGCCGATGGTCGTGACCACGATCAGCAGGCAGGCTGTCAGCGAGTCGACGTAGAAGCCGAGATCGGCGCTGAACCCGGTTGCGGGAATCCAGTTCCAGAGGGTGATGCCGGCGCCGCTCCCGAAGCCGAGGCTGTGGGTCAGGGCGCCGATGACCACGACCATCGCCACCAGCCAGGAGGCCACGACCGCCCACACTGCGATCCGGTGCGATTCCCGGCCCATCTCACGGCCGAGCAGCCCGGTGATCGCGAAGCCGGCCAGAGGCAGCAGCGGGATGAGCGGGATCAGGAAAGTCATCGTCGCACGCTCGGGCGGCCCATGCCTGCGTCAGCGCCAGCTGACACGTTGCCGCCTGCGACCGTTCGCTCACGCACGTTCAAGTGCGCTCGCTGCGCATGCTCGGCGGCGCCTTGGCCCAAAGCCAGGCTCGCCTGGCTCCACGCCGGAGCGGCGACTCGGTGGAGGGGGAAAGCTGACGGAGTCATCGCCTAGTCCTTCATCGAGTCGTACTCATCCACGAGCGGAGTCCGACGGTTCCGATATATGGCGACCACGATCGCCAGCCCCACCGTCGCCTCGGCCGCCGCGACGGCGATCACGAGAAGGGCGATGACGGCGGCATGGACCCGCAGCGACGGCTCGAATGCTCCGAAGGCGAGGATGCTCAGGTTGACGGCGTTGATCATCAGTTCGATCGACATGAGCATGCTGATCGCGTTGCGGCGGGCCAGGAAGCCAAACGTGCCGATGGCGAATAGCAGGCCCGACAGCACCAGGTATGAATCGAGTGAGTTACTCACGACCGATCCTCCCCGCGTGGGTCGATCTCGCGCCGGCCGATCTCGCGACGGGCGAGGTAGACACCTCCGACGACCGACGCGGTCAGCAGCACGCTCACGACCTCGAACGGCAGAACGTAGTCGCTGAAGAGCTTGTGGGCAACGTCGACGGTCCCGGTCAGGAGACGCTGCCCGCCCGCCGGCCAGGTCGTGGCCAGGATCGTGCCGCTGATCACGACCGCAATCACGACCGCGGCGGCGGCCCCGATCCAGGCCTGGGTCTGGAAGGCCAGGCCCATGGGGGCGTTCTTGGTTTGAGTGACGATGATCGCGAACAGGATCAAGACGCTGATCGCGCCGATGTAGACGAGGACCTGCGTCGCGGCGACGAGCGGGTCGCCCAGCAGGGCGTAGATCCCCGCCAGTGACGCGAATGCGGCAGTCAGGGCCAGACCGCAGCGAATGATGTCGCGCAGGGTGACGACCAGCAGGGCCGACACGAGGAGCGCGGCGGCCAGGACTATGAACAGCATGTCGTCCCAGCGGATCCCGACAATCGGGATCGAGTTGCCTATCGGCATGGCTCGCCTCCCTCCTCCTTTGATCCCGGTTTGCCGGGACTCAGGGCCGACGGTCCGGCCCGGAACGCCATGACGGTCATTGGCTGCGTGCTCCCCTGCGTTTGTCCGGGGCGCCGGCAAGTGACGGGGGCAACTCCGGAAGCTCCTCTGCCGGGCTCTCGACGCGTCCTTCGGTGAGAGCGTGGACAAGCCAGTCGCGCTCGCGGCGGATGTAGGTGATCTCCGTCTCAGGCCCCGCGGCAGCGAGCCCGATCAGGTCGATTTCCGGGTTGCCGCGATCGGTGTGGGCGAGCTCGTTGTCCTGGCCGCCTCTCAGAGCATCGTAGGGGCAGGCGTCGACGCAGATGCCGCACAGGATGCAGCGACTCTCGTCGACGTCGTACTTCTCCAGAACACGCGGCTTGGGCATGAGAGCGCCGGTCGGGCACGTCTCGGCGCACCGACCGCAGGAGACGCACGGCGTGTCGATGAGGCTCATGTCGAGTGGCGTCGTCACCAGCGTGTCGAAGCCGGTGCGCATGAAGTCGTAGCAGGCCGCGCCAACGACGTCGGCGCAGACCGCGGCGCAGCGGCCGCAGTCGATGCAGCGCGACGGCTCACGCAGGATGAAGGCGTGGCTGTCGTCGCGAATGTAGTCGTGGTTGGCGCCCGTGAATCGGTTCTCGGTCACGCTCCGGAAACCGGCGCCCTGGTCGTGACCAGGCTCGAGGGTTTGCAGCGTCGTCCCGTACTCGATGCCGAGGTTGCGCAGATCGCAGTTGCCCAGCGCCTCGCAGGTGCACTGCAGGCAGCGCGTGGATTCGGCCATGACCTCGGCCGCCGTGTACGGGATCTCGTACTCGACGTAACTCTTCGACCGCTCCCCGGCCGGCAGCGCCTTGAGGCGATGGCGAGCTTCCTTGGGCTCCCTGGTGTACGGGGTGATCGAGAGGAAGCCCGGCTCCCACTCGGTCAGGGTCTCGCGGGTCCGCAGCTCGGCCAGGTCGCCGCCTTTCAGGAACGCATCGACGGCATAGGCGCAACGCCGGCCCTCGGCGATGGCCTGAACCACGGTCGCGGCCCCGATTCGGACGTCGCCGGCTCCGAAGACACCGGGCCGGCCCGTCTCGAAGGTCACGGCGTCCGCGGCGAGCCTGTACTTGACGGCGGTCACACCGTCGTTGCCCGGGCCGATCCACGACAGGTCCGGGCCCTGCCCGATTGCGAGCAGGACGCGATCGCACTTGACCACGAACTCGGTGCCGGGTGCCGGCTCGGGGCGGCGCCGGCCGCTCGCGTCGGGGGCGCCGGGTCGCATGCGAATGAACTCGACCCCCTTGACCTTGTTGCGAGCATCGACCAGGACGCGAGTCGGGCCGGCCTGGAATATGGCCGTGCCGCCCTCCTCGAGAGCCTCGTGGACCTCGCTCGAGGCCGGCATATCCTTCATGTCGCGCCGATAGACGAGCGTTACCTGCTTCGCTCCCTGGCGGATCGAAGTCCGCCAGCAGTCCATCGCGGTGAACCCGCCGCCGACGACCACCACCCGGCTCCCCTTGTGGCCCGGGTACGGCAGGCCCAGGGTGGCAATTCGCAGATACTCCAGGCCGTCGATCACACCGTCGGCCGTCTCGTTGGGGATGTTGAGCTTGTTGGTGTCGTAGCAGCCTGTGGCGACGATCGTGGCGTCGAAGCCCTGGTCTCGCAGGTCGTCCAGGCTGAAGTCCACGCCGAGAGCCTTGTTGCACACCAGGCGGGCGCCGAGGCGCCAGACCGACTCGTACTCGGGCTCCAGGACCTCCGACTTGGGCAGGCGGTACTCGGGGATGCCGTAGCGGAGCATGCCGCCGGGCTCCGGGTCGCGCTCGAAGACGGTCACGTCATGGCCGGAGATGAGCAGGTAGTAGGCTGCGGCCATGCCGGCCGGGCCGGAACCGATGACCGCCACTCGCTTGCCGGTCTTGGGCTCGGTCTCGAATGGCAGCGGCGGCTCGATGCCCCCCTTCTGCGCCACCAGGACAACGTCCCCAGCGTAGCGGTGGCTGTCTCGAATTGCGATCGCCTCGTCGACCTCGTCGCGGCGGCAATGGTCCTCGCACGGCGCTGGGCAGACCCGGCCCAGGATCGACGGGAAGGGGATGGTCCGCTTGAAGATGCGGGTCGACTCGCGGAACTGGCCCTCGGCGTTGGCCTTGAGGAAGCCCGGGATGTCGATGTGGCTGGGGCACTTGTTCTGGCAGGGCGGCAGGCAGTAGGCGTTGTGGTCGCTGAAGATCAGCTCGAGGTTGGTGCGCCGCAGACGGCGGACCTGCTCGGTCTGGGTCCGGACCACCATTCCCGCCTCGGCGACGCGGGAGCATGAGATCGGCGGGTACTCTTCGCCCTCGACCTCGACGACGCACATCCGGCACGCCCCGAACCCTGGCAGCTTGGGCTCGTAGCAGAGGGTCGGAACCTCGATGCCGTTGGCGCGGCACACTTCGAGGATCGTCTGGCCCTCCACGCCCTCGACGACGCGGCCGTCGATCTCGATCCGGAACGTGGGCGTCGAGAGCGGCCGCTGCGGGGCCTGGGTCGTGATCAGGCACTCGGCCAGCGATTCGTCGTACGGGACGGCGGTGTCGTACGGGGTCTTGGAGTCGGGGCGGCTGTCCGGCCTGCCGGCACGCTTGTTCCACACGGCCTTCTGATTGGCCGCCGGCCTGAGGTGGCGCAGCGTCTCCGCCGGGTCGCGGCCGTGGCCCTCGGAAGCAGCCGCGGCCTGGGTCGTTGGGCTGAGAGGAGCGACCGTCGAAGCCGCGTCCACCGGGGTCCAGTCCGCGGCGTTGCCAGATTCGCCGGGCTCCACGGGCGTGGTCGAAGGCGGGGAGGCGGGGCTGGGTCGAAGGGTCGGTTCTCGCATCAGGCGCCTCAGGAGACGGCCCCCGCTCGGGTCTCGGCCTTGGGCTGGCAGATCCCGGCGGGGCAGGTGTTGCGAAGGAGATGGGCGTCGAGCTCGTCACGGAAGTACCGGACGACGCTCAGGAGAGCGAGAGTGGCACGACGCTCGTGGTCGCACAGGGCGCTGCCGACGATGTCGACGGAGAGGTCGGTCAGGCGCGCGACCTCGTCGCCGCGCGGCTGGCCCTCGCAGATGCGGGCGCCGATCTCGGCCAGGCGGCGGAGACCGATGCGGCACGGGATTGTCTTGCCGCAAGCCTCGTCGGCGCAGAAACGGGTCAGTACCGCGGCCAGATCGACCACGCAACTGTGCTGGTCAACGACCATGATCGAGCCGGAGCCGATGTGCGCTCCGGCGGCCCGCAGGGAGTCGTGATCGAGACCGATGCTCAGGGCATCGGCCGGCAGGAGACCTCCGGACGGGCCGCCAACGAGTACCGCCTTGAGCTTGTGCGGGGCCGGCACGCCGCCGGCGACATCGAGCACCTCGCGGAGCGTCACCCCGAACGGGACTTCGGCGATGCCGGGCTGAGCGACCGCACCCGAGATCTGTACCAGAACCGTGCCCGCGAAGGTCCGCGCGCCGGTCTCCGGGAAGCCGGCGATGCCCCCGGACAGGATGGTCGGCACGGCCGCGAAGGTCTGAGGGCCGTGGATCAGCGTCGGCGCCCCGAAGAGGCCGCGGGTCGTGGTGTAGGGCGGCTGCTGCTCGGGCTGACCGCGCCTGCCCTCGAGGCCCTTGAGCAGAACGGTCTCCTCGCCGAGCATGTATGAGCCCTGCAGCGGCCTGACGGAGAAGTGAATGTCCGCGCCGCTGCCGAGGCAGTCGTCCCCGATGTAGCCGCCCGATTGCGCGGCGGCGATGGCCGCCTCGATGACCCGGATGGCATTCGTGGCCTCGGCCCGGACCGCGACCAGGACCTCGCTCGCGCCTACGGCGAAGGCGGCGATGGCCGCTCCCTCGATGACGGCGTATGGGTTCGTTTCGAGCAGGACTCGATCGGTCAGGACGGCCGGGTCGGACTGGTAGGCGTTTACTACCACGTAACGACGATCTGCCACGACTCGGGCGCAGGCGCGCCACTTCTCTCCGACCGAGATACCGCTGCCTCGGCCGCGCATGCCGGACTCGTCAAGAGCGTTCATTACGCCCTCGGCCCCGAGCTCCTCGACCGCGTTCTTCAACGCGGCAAACGCGCCGGCGCCTACAGCCTCGTCCAGGTCGACCGGGTCTCGGGGCGGAGTGGCGGGAAGCAGGAGCCGTGGGAACCGGCCCGGAGTGGCGAGGATTCGGGCCGAGGTCATGCCACGTTCCCTCCGGCCAGGGCCCGAGCCCAGGCCGCCACGCCGGAGTGGCCTACGGCGTGCGGCTTGCCGTCCAGCGTGACCAGCGGCGACGGGGCGCCGGAGATGTGCGCCGGGACCTGCTCCAGGGCCAGGCCGCCAGGGGCCGGCACGCGGCCCATCTCCGCACCCAACTCTTTGGCGAGGGTCCGGGCGACACGGCTCGCGCCGGCCATCAGGCACGCCGCGCAAAGGCAGACGGCTACGACATGACCGGGCTTCTCGAAGCGCAGGTGGCGGTAGTAGGTGGCCGTGCCGTAGATCAGCGCGTACGGCGCGCCGGAAACCTGGCTGACGCGCTTCAGGGCGGCTACGGGCAGGTAGCCGTAGGCCCGCTGGATCGACTCCAGGATGGCCAGCATCTCCTTCTGATCCCAGTCGTACTTTTCCAGGATGCCGTCGACATCGGCCGTGTCGATCGGATCGAAGTGCGTGTACGCCTGATCCGGGACCGGGCGACCGGACCGTCGCAGGGCGGACTCTTCCCGGCGCTCGGCATATTGCTCGGCCGCGCCCCAGTGGACGTGGAACCGGCCCCGGGTGTCGAAGCCGCCCATGTCGATGCACTCCACCGGGCAGGCCTGGGCGCACTGGAAGCACGTCTCGCACTTGAGGTTGCCCAGCTCGTCGTATAGCAGCTGCAGACGGCCCCGGAAGCGGACGGCGACATCGGGCGCGGTCTCGGGGTACTGGATGGTCGCCTTCGGCGCAAAGAAGCGGCGCAGCGTCAACGCCATGCCCTTTGCGATGCCGAGGCCCGGAACGAAGCTCATCGCGCGCTCACCGATTCAGCAGGACGACGGCGGTCGCCGTCACGAAGATGTTGAGAAGGGACGCGGGCAGGAGCCACTTCCAGGCAAAGCCCATCAGCTGGTCGACACGGACGCGAGGCAATGTCGCTCGCATCCACACGAATGTGACGACGAACACGTAGGTCTTGGCCATGAACCAGAAGAGACCCTGGACCCAATCGAAGGCGATGAAGGCGGCCAGGCCGACCGCGCCGGCCACGGCGACCAGCATGAACACGAAGCCCAGGCCCAACGACGACCAGAGGCCCCAGGCACGACCTCCGAAGATGCGAGCCAGGATCGCGAAGAAGTAGGTCCCGAACAGCGCCACGCTGGCCACGATCGCAAGCCAGACGAGGAAGCCGAGCGACAACGGATCGAACCAGTTCAGGTTGTAGGACCAGGGCCATCTGAACGGGGCCGTCCAGCCGCCGAAGAAAAGGGTCGTGGCCAGGGCCGAGACGATGAAGACGTTCACGTACTCGGCGAAGAAGAAGAAGCCGAAGCGCATGCCCGAATACTCGGTCGCGAAGCCGGCCACGATCTCCGAGTCCGCCTCGGTCATGTCGAAGGGCGTCCGGTTGGCCTCGGCGGTGGCGGCGATGAAGAAGATGAGCCAGGCCAGGGGCTGCTTGAAGACGAACCAGTCGGCGAACGAGCCCGACTGAGCCAGGACGATGCGGTTCGTGCTCATCGTTCCGGCCAGGAGAATGACACCTACGACCGAGAGCGTGAGCGGGATCTCGTAGCTGACGATCTGCGCCGCCGAGCGAAGCCCGCCCAGCAGTGAGTACTTATTGAAGCTCGACCAACCGGCCATGAGCAAACCAAGGACGGTGAGACCGCCCATGGCGAAGAAATACAGGAGGCCGATATTGAGGTCCTGGCCGATCAAACCGGGCGCGAACGGTATGACCAGGAGGGTCATCACGCTGGCCACGTAGGTCACGACCGGGGCCAGGGTGAACACGGTGATGTCGGCTCCGGTCGGGGTGAAGTCTTCCTTGGACAGGACCTTGAAGCCGTGGATCAGGCTCATCCCGATGCCCCACGGCCCGATCCGGTTCGGTCCGACCCGCAGGTTCATGCGGGCGATGACTTTCAGCTCGAGGTAGATCAGGACGAAGGCCGTCGGGATCGTCATCAGGACAATGGCCGTGGCAGCCACCACGAAACGGACGAGCGGCAGGTTGGCCTTGAGGAAGTCGAGGAACGGCGGGCCGGCCAGGACGATGATCAGGACGGTCACGATCGCCGCCACTATCGCGGCCGGCACGAAGATCAGCGCCAGGCGCTCCTGCAGCGACCGGCGACCCCAGAATCGACCCAGGAAGCTCTTCGCAAACGCAGCCCTGATCCTGGCCCTCACTTGTCGATCCCGCCCATGACCGGGTCGAGCGAGGACACGATGGCCATGGTGTCGGCCAGCAGGTTTCCGGGAAGGAGAGTCGGCACGACCTCCAGGTTGAGAAAGCTGGGGTCGTGGATCCGGAAGCGGAACGGCTGATCCGAGCCGTCGCTGATGGCATATACGCCTAGCATCCCCCGCGGGCCCTCGCAGGCGCCCCAGGCGCGCCCGGGGCGTGGCCGGAGAAGTCGCGGCAGCGGAGCCATCACCGGGCCGTCGGGCATGTTGTGGAGGCACTGGTCGATGATCTTGATCGACTCGCGGACCTCGTCCACTCGGATCAGATAGCGGGCCAGGGAGTCGCCCTCGTCGCGGGTCGGAATGTTGAAGTCGAGCTCCGGATAGACGCTGTAGGGATGGGATCGACGGAGGTCGAACGGCACGCCGGAGGCACGCAGGTTCCCGCCCGTGACCCCGAAACGGAGAGCCGTGGCCCGATCGAGGACGCCTACGCCCCGCATCCGCCGGACGAAGATCTCATTCTCGTTCAGCAGCCCGGCCTGGGCCTCGGTCTGCTTTCCCGCCCGAGTCATCCAGTCGCCCAGGCGGCTCATGAACTCGTGGTTGAGGTCGCCGTTCACGCCACCGATGCGGAAGTAGTTGAAGAGCATCCGCGCGCCGGTCAGAGCGGCCAGCATCTCCACGATCTCGTCGCGCTCGATGAAGCCGTAGAGGATGGGGGTCAGTCCGCCCAGGTCCAGGGCCAGGAAGCCCATGAAGAGAGTGTGGCTGGCGACGCGTAGCAGCTCGCCCGACAGGACGCGGATGTACTCCGCCCGGCGCGGCACCTTGACGTCCATGAGCTTCTCGAACGAGAGGACGGCTGCCCATTCCTGGAAGAGGGAGCTCAGGTACTCGAGCGGGTCCACCTGATCGATGACGTGGTAGTAGTCCGAGTTCTCGCAGATCTTCTCGACACCGCGATGCAGGTATCCAAGTACCGGGTCCACGCCCACGATCTGCTCGCCGGAGAGCTTCAGGACCAGGCGCAGTACGCCGTGGGTGGCCGGGTGGTGAGGGCCTACGTTGAGGAACATCTCCCCGTCGCCCAGGGAGTAGAACTCGGCTTCGCGCTCGGTCTGTGGCGGGTATGGCGGAATCGGCTCGAACAGCCCCCCGATCTGGCGGTCGAGCATGATCCCAGGGTCATCTGCGCTGGCGAAGCGCGCAGATGACACGTCGTCTGCGCTGGCGAAGCGCGCAGGTGAAACGTCTTCGGCGCTGGCGAAGCGCGGCTGCGGCTGCGGCTGCGGCTGCGCGGCTTGCGCCTTGCCGCGGGCGTTCGGCTGGCGGGGGACATGCTGGCGGGCGGGCATCGTGCTCCTCAGCTCAGCGGCGCCCGGCGGATGCCGGCTGCCGGATCGCCGGCCAGAGCGGCCGGAGCGGAAGCCCGCTCGACTTGCCGTACGCCACCGCCCGTTGATCGCGAGGCGTCGTCGGGCAGGAGGAAGTCCTTGCGGAGCGGGAAGCTGGTGTAGTCGGGCGGCATGAAGATGCGGCGCAGGTCGCGGTTGCCCTCGAAGAGGATGCCGTACATGTCGTACGCCTCGCGCTCGAGCCACTCCGCCCCGGTCCAGAGGAACGTGATCGAAGGCACGCGGGGGTCGTCGCGCGAGATCCCGTCGGCGATGACTCGCAGCCAGTCCGAGGTCAACGGGCTCCACAGGTGATACACGACCTGCATGACCTCGCCCGTGTCCACGCCGGCGAGATCGGCCAGGAGCTCGAAACGCATGTCCAGGCGATCGCGCAGCGTTCGCAGGACCTCGGATGCGCTGCCGGGTTCGACGCGAATCTCGGTTTCGTCGCCGCGCTGATAGACCGAACCTCGCAGGTAGCCGCCGAGGCTGGCTTCGAGCCGGGCCTTGAGAGTTGGATCCATCGGTCAGATGTCGTCCGGTACGGTTGGGCCGATCTCGCGCTCGTTCCAGTGACCACGGCGGTCCTTCACGAGCTGACCGAGCTGGAGCATGCCGTAGATGAGCCCTTCGGGGCGGGGCGGGCAACCGGGAATGTAGACATCGACCGGCATGACGCGGTCGATGCCCTGAACGACGGCGTAGCTGCGCTTGTAGCGCCCGCCCGAGACGGTGCAGTCGCCAAGCGCGACGCACCACTTGGGATCGGGCATCTGCTCCCACAGCCGGACGAGCGGACCCGCCATCTTGGTCGTCAGCGTCCCGGCCACGATCAGGACGTCGGCCTGGCGGGGCGAGGCGCGGAACGGGAACATTCCCCAGCGGTCCATGTCGTTCTTGCTGGTCGCGCTCGACATCATCTCGAAGGCGCAGCAGGCGAGGCCCGAGAGGAGCGGCCAGAGGCTGTTGGCACGAATGAGATCGAGGATGTAGTCCGCGGTGGTGGGGACGGCCTGCAGCGCTCCCCAGCGCGCGGCGTCGTCCCGGCTCGCGTCCGTCAGGCCGAACTCGCGGAGATGGGTTACGTCCGGCGGCCGGCCGCCATCGTAGGCGAGCGGGTTGGCGGCCTGCCACAGAGTATTCGGGACCACGACCGGCGCGGTCAGCTCGCCGCGAGCGAGCGGCGCGGGCGTTCGATCGGGCGCCTTTCGGGTCCTCGACCCCCGGTCGCCTACCGCCACGTCAGCACTCCCTTCCGCCAGGCGTAGGCCAGACCGAGCATCAGGACGGCAACGAATGTGCCCATGCTCACCAGGCCGCCGACGAGCAGATCGCGGAAGACGATCGCCCACAGGTAGAGAAAGACGACCTCGACGTCGAAGGCGACGAAGAGCAAGGCGTAGACGTAGAACGAGATCGCGGCCCGTCCCCAGGTGTCGCCGTAGGTGTCGATGCCGCTCTCATACGGCACTCCCTTGTGGCGATCGCCGCGGTTGCGGTGGGAGATGAGCCAGGCCAGGCCGATTACGAGAAAGACGAATACGAACGATCCGAAGGCCAAGCCGACTACGTACCAGATGCCGGTCATCATTCTCCCGAGAACCCATTGTCCGCGGCGGGGCTTCCGCAGGCGTCGGGGCGCACATTGCCATCAGGCGATCGCGGGGCCGGGTTCGATGCCCGCTCCCTCGCAATCCACGGGAGAGTCTACCAGGGGGGCCGTGCTCCGGCCGCCGCCGACGGCATCGACGAATGCGCTGCCACATCGGGCCCGCCGTGATGACGCGGTCGAGCGGTTTTCGGATGGCCGGACGAAACGGTCACAAGCGCACACCGACCCTGGGAAGGGCTGGTGGGGAGCCGGGTGCGGGCGGCTCGGGGGTTGTCGTGCCGCCCGCTATCACCGGCTAGTCCGCCAGCGGGGTAGCGACTGGCGGATGCACACGGGAAATCTTGGTCAGGTGGAGCGGCGCGCCCCGGGGCCGGATCAGTTGATTGAACCTACCGACGCCAGACCGCGATCCCCCCGCTCCAGCGTGCAGGGTGCCGGGCGGCGTCGCGGCCCGGCAATAAGGGAGGTGCCTTATTAGGCGGGCGCGGCGGTGGCGGGGGTCGTGGCGCGGGCCAGAACCAGGACGCGGAAGCGGCCCATGTGCCGCGGGTCGAGCATGCGGACGATGCCCGAACGCGCCCGAGTGTAGTCGGCGAGGGTCAGCTCGGGCGAGGCCTGAAGTGCCCGCAACTCATCCTCGAGACCCGCGGCCATGAGGAACTCCGACTGCGTAGTCAGGGACACGGTCCTGAAGCCGTGGCGCGCGGCCAACGCCTGCACGGCGGTGAAGTCGACATGGGCGGTGAGGTCGACCTGGCCCGGGGCCGCGAACGGGTTCTCCTCGACGCGGTGGCCGCGATACCCGAGCAGCGTGCCGGCGAGGCGGCGAGGGCCGTACAGCTCGGCGGCTTCGTAGCCGTAGTCGATGGCGATTACGTAGCCGCTCGCCAGGCGAGTGGCCACTCCCCGGAGCCACTCCCCGAGGCCCAGGGAGATCTCGCCGATTTGGCCCTCGGCGAGCTGGCCGACAGCCAGCCCGTCGCCCGCGAGACGCGCCTCGAGTTCGGGCGTGGAAGGCGAGCCCGCGACCTCGACGAAGCCCTCCTGCCACGCGACGTAGAGCTCGAGCAGCTGCCCGCCACGAACGACGAAACGGTGGACGGGCATGGCGTCGAGAAACTCGTTGGCAAGGATGACGCCGGTGACGGGCACTGCCCCATCCGGTTGAGCGGAGGCTGGCTCCATGAGCCCGGCAAGGCCGACCCTTTCGAACCTTTCGCGCAGGTCGGCCAGCCGGTTCGGGTTCGACTCGACCGGCTCGTAGCGGATCGAGTCGAGGAGCTCCGTTGCGCCGTGACGGCGCATCCCCTCGAAGACGGAGAGGGCCAGACTGCCCGATCCGGCGCCGTACTCGATCAACGTGAACGGCCGGGGTCGGCCCAGGTCGTGCCACATCGCCTCCACCCTGCGGGCGACCGTCCAGCCGAAGATGGCGTGCGTCTCCGGCGCGGTCAGGAAATCGCCGGCGTCGGTGGGGCGGTCGGCGGCCTGGCGGTAGTAGCCCAGGTAGGGCTCGTACAGCACCAGCTCCATGTATCGGGCAAACGTGATGCGACGGTCCGGCGAGGTTTCGATTTCCGCGCGAATGACGGCGGTCAGCCGATCCGCGCGCTCGGTCGACGGCGGACGGAGATCGGGCGTCATCGGTCCCCCGCACGAGCTCGCTGCGCGAGCAGGCGGAGTCCGCCGTTGACCAGCGTGTGGCCGCCGAGGATGATCGGAGCCGGGGAGGCCGAGACGGTCAGGGCGCGGAGCCACGGGTCTGCGATTCGGGCAGGTAGGAGAAGGTCCGAGGCGAATCGATCCTCGGGTGCCGGCCAGGCCGACTCATCGGCCCCGTGGCGATGGGCCATCAGGACGCGCGAGTCGATGACGGCGGCGTCGGCCAGTTTCGCCACGCCGGCCGCCAGAGCGTCGGAGCCGTCGCGGTCGAGCAACTCGCCGAGGACGGAACTCGGCGGCCGCGTGTCGGTCGGCGCGCCGTCCCCGCCGGACTGGGCCAGCCTCGACGCCGCACGCAGCCCGCGCTCTTCGACCAGGGCCCGGACTCGGCAGGCGACGCCACGTTCCAGCCAGCGAAGTGTCGCCGCCGAGACACGGCCCGCGACCAGCAGTTCGGCGCGCCGGTTCGACATCACTTCGGTGAGGACCGCCAGCCGCTCGCCAATGAGTGGCGCGGTGGCCAGGAGAGTGCCCGCCGCCGGATCGCGCAGCACGATCAGGTCGAGGGGCGTGTCGACGTCGACGCCCAGCCGCCAGCGCGAACGGAGATCCGCGACGGCCACTCCGGCCCGTTCCTCGAGCCATCGGGGAAGGGCGTTGTCGGCGGGGAGTGGCGGCAGCCCCGCCAGATCCGCCGCCCGCGAGATCGCCACCACGTCGGCGGAAAAGCGGCTGTTCGCGAGCGCGTGCCCGCCCGGCCCCGCGGCCACCTCGACGAAGCGGCGCAGGTCGGCGGCCTGGGCCAGGGGGATGCTGCCGGAGCCCATCACAATGACGCCGCCGGGGCCGGGAGTGGTGCCGGCCGTGGCGCCGGGAGTGGCACCGGCCGTGGCACCGGCCGTGGCACCGGCCGTGGCGCCAAACGCGGCCCCGCCCCGTACCCGCAGCTCCGCCGCCAGCCTCTCCCCGAAGGGGAGCCCGTCCGGCGGCCCCGACACTACCTCCGCCGCATCGGCGCCGGCGGCGAGGAACGCCCCACGCTGCCGATCCGCGAGCGCGCGGCGCGCTTCTGCGAGCGCGCGGACCAGCGGCCCCGCGTCGGGAAGAGCCGCGGCGTGGAAAATGAGCACCAGCACGGGTCGCATTCACGGAGTCTAGCCGCGGTGCGACAGGCCGCAGCGAGCCTCAAGATGGAGCAGATGGCCACAGTTCGGGCATACATCGGCCTGGGGGCCAACATAGGCGACGGGCAGGCGACGCTGACCGCGGCCGTCCACGCCCTGGCGGCGCTTCCGGGAGCGAGCCTCGCCGGCGTCTCGCGCCTCTACGTGACCGCTCCACTTGAGGTGACGGACCAGCCCGATTTCCACAACGCGGTCGCCGCGCTGGACGTGCCCGCCGGTCCGGGCCCAAACACCGGGCCGATCGCCCTGCTCCTGGCCCTCAAGTCGATCGAGCGCGCCCTCGGCCGGCAGGATCGATTCCGCTACGGCCCCCGCGAGCTGGATCTGGACCTGCTGCTCTTCGGCGACGAGCGGATGTCTGTCGAACGCCCGGAGGAAGGCCGCTCGCCGGATCCGGCCAAAGCCATTCGACTGCTCGAGGTCCCCCACCCTCAGGCCCAGCGCCGCCTCTTCGTCCTGGCTCCGCTGGCCGACCTGGCCCCGGACCTGGTGCCGCCCGGCTGGGCCGAGACGGTCGCCGAAGCTCGCGCCCGCCGGGAGTCGATAGAGGGCGCCTCTGCCGTTCGGGCGGTAGCCCGATGGGATTCCGCCCTGGGCCGGTGGGTCGAGCGCTAGTCGAACGCCGCTCGACTAGTAGGTCTTGGAGACCGTCACGGCGCCGGTGACCGCATCGACGGAAACGTCCGCCCCGTGTTCCGGTGGCGCACTCGTTGTGGCGCCCGGCTCGGCCAGCTGCACGTCCCAGGTTGGGTCGTCGAAGCTGAACTGGAGACTCGCCGACACAACGACGTCGCCGGGGGCGGCGACCTTCGCGACGGCCAGCTTTCCGGCCGCGGCCCCGCCGATCGATGGCGGAACGAGCTGGACCCCGAACCGCTGATCGGCGAAGGCGAAGGCCGCCCCGGTCGATGGATTGATGAAGACCGAGAAGCCCGGGTCACTGGCTACCGGACCCACCCAGGTCACGACGTATTCCGAGGTAGCAACTCCGGGCCGAAGCGTGGTCGTGGCGGTGAGCCCGGTCGTGTCTTCGTCGCGTTCGCCGATGAACGACGTCGCCGTCGCTTCCGCCTGGCCGGCGGTGACGGTCACGTCCGTCGAATTGGGCAGCGAGTCGACCGCAAGCCACTCCAGCACGACGGCCGTATGCGCATCGGCGACGCCATCGACGTACGGCCCCGACACCTCGAAGAGAGGATGGTCCGAGCCCTGGTTCATCAGCAACGCCTCGAGACCGCTCGGCTGAGGGCTGCCGGTTCCGGCGGCGAACTGGGCGAATGCCGCCACGGCGACCTGGGGCGTGTTGGGGGACGGCGTCCAGCCCGTTGGCGGCCCGGAGCAGCCGCAGGCGATTATGCAGGAGCTCAACGTGAGGGGCAGCAGAAGGAGCAGCAACGCCGCCCCAATGAACCCCAGGCTGAAACGCTTCATCTCCCCGCCTCCGCTACGCCGCCGGCTACGGAGATTGTAGGCCCGCGCGTCCATGGTTCCCCGCAAATCCGCGGCGTGGCGACAGGCCCCTCCATCGGTTTGTCTGGGCTCCGACCTGTCGCCCGCCACGTTCCCTCACCCGGAACGCCGGGCTCCCTATCCTCCGACCGACCGATCGGTCCGTCAGTTCCGATCGGCTGTCAATTGTGATTCGGATGCGCCGGCTCGGCGGATCACTCGGGCGGCAAAGATCGGTCCGACCGCTCACGCTCGCGCCCCGGCTCCACCTGCCCGCGCAACGCCACGCCGCTCTCTGCCCGGCCCGCCGCCCGCCGCCCGGCAGGCGGCCGCCCCTCCCTCGCCTCAGTGGCGGAAGTGGCGCCGCCCCGTGAAGACCATGGCCATGTGGTGCCGGTCGGCGACCTCGATCGCCATCTCGTCGCGAATGGAGCCGCCCGGCTGGATGATCGCCGTGACACCGGCCTGGGCCGCGGCCTGGATCCCGTCGGGGAACGGGAAGTAGGCGTCGCTGGCCATCACCGCCAGCTTGGCCCGATCGCCGGCTCGCCGCAGTGCGATCTCCACGGCCGTCTGGCGGCTCGCCTGAGCCGCGCCGATCCCGACCGTGGCTCCGCCCCGGGCCAGGACGATCGAGTTGGAGCGGACATGCCGGACCGCCCGCCAGGCGAACAGCATGTCGGTCAGCTCTTCGAGCGTGGGCCGTCGCTTGGTGACTACCTGGAGCTGCGTCTTGTCGAGACCCAGCTCGTCTTTGGTTTCGACCAGCAGTCCGCCGGCGATGCGCTTGAAGTCCAGGTTGGCGATGCCGTAGTCGCGCGGCCCGGCGATCGGATTGGGCGGAACCACCAGCAGCGCGATCTGGGGCTTCTGGGCCAGGATGCCGATGGCGGACTGGTCGAACGACGGGGCCACGACCGCCTCGTAGGAGTTCGCGGCGATTTCTCGGGCAGTGGCGCCGTCGAGCTCGCGGTTGACGCCGACGATGCCGCCGAAGCACGACACCGAGTCGGTGTCGAGCGCCTTTCGGCAAGCCTCGACCAGCTCCTCCGCGGAGGCCAGCCCAACCGGATCGGTGTGCTTGACGATGGTCACCGTCGGCGCGGTGAAGTCGGCCGCGATGGCGTAGGCGGCGTCCAAATCCAGTAGATCGTTGAACGAAGGCCGCGACCCCTGGAGCTGAGTGGCATCGGCCAGGGTTCCGGCGCGATGGGTCGTCTCGCGGTAGAAAGCGGCATGCTGGGGCGGGTTCTCGCCGTAGCGCAGGTCGTCGACCTTCTCGAGGACCAGGGCCAGCCGTCCGGGGAACATGTCGCCGGCCACGTGGGACAGGTACGCGGCGATCTCGGCGTGGTAGGCGGCGACGAGCCCATACGCTTCGGCCGCGAGGCGCTGGCGAAGCTCGGGGGAGACTCCGCCGCGCTGCCGCATCTCGGCGATGACCTGGGGATAGCGGGCCGGGTTGGCCACGGCCGCGACTCCGGCATAGTTGCGGGCCGCGGCGGCCAGGAGTGCCGCACCACCGATGTCGATCATCTCGATGGCCTCGTCGATGGGCACGAGACGGGCGCCCACCTGCGGCGCGAAGCGGCTGACATTGACCGCCACGATGTCGATCAGCCCGATCTTCTGGGCTTCAAGTTCGGCCAGCTGGTCCGGCCGGTCACGTCGCGCGAGGATGCCGGCGTACACGGCAGGGTGGAGCGTCTTGACCTGGCCGCCCGCGATCGGCTCGGAGCCCGTCAACTCGGAGACGGATCGAACTTCGACGCCTTCGGCAGCCAGGGCTTCGCGCGTGCCGTCGGTGGCGATGACCTCGACCCCGAGAGCGAGCAGGTCGCGCGCAAACGCGACGATTCCCTCCCGGTTGGCCACCGAGAGCAAGGCTCGCACCAGGCGTACCTCCCAAGAGCCTGAGTCCCGGATGCCGTGTCCACGGAGCCGTACATTGAATGCGCTCGGCCGATCGGCCAGCCGCCCGCCGGGCCCCGTTGAGTCAGGATTGCCGGATTGGACCGAGTATAGCGCTCGGTCATGGCATACTCCGTAGACGCAAGTTCGCAGACGCACGCATCGGACGCCCCGGCGGCCCCGTCCGGGCCTCCGCGCGGAGGCTCGGCCGGCGTCGCAGATGAGCGCCTATCCAGGTCGATCGACCGCCAATGATTGAGTACTCGGAGGGTCCGCGTGAACGGCCCGTGGAACCAGATCAGCACACTGCTCGTCGGCTTCAATCAGCAGAACTTCCCGGCGATCTTCCAGACGACCTGGGAGCTCTCGGCCACATTGCTCGTGGTCGGCATCATCTTCTACAACTTCCAGGGCCGCCGCATGCATGCCTACTCGGTCTTCCTGGACCTGAACGAGTGGCTGATGTGGACGTCGGTCGGAGTCTTCTCGCTCCTGCTGATGTTCTGCCTGTTTGGCTTCGACTTCCTCTTCGTCCTGCCGACCATGGTGGGCGGCGGGATCCTCTTCCTCTGGATCAGGTTCTGGCACTTCCCGCCGCTGATCCAGGCCTATGAGGAGCGGCTCGCTCGCCAGCGCTACTTCCAGCACTCGAGGACGTCGCACCCCGAGGCCACGATTCGCGCCAAGGCGGCATCCAAGCCGAAGCGCCGCCGGCGGTAGTCGCCGCGGCTCAGCCGATAGGCCGAGACCCCCACTCCGAACGATCGCGAATACCCGAGCGCCTTGACGCCCGCCTAGCCGCTGATCGGCGACTTGTCCCAGTCGATGGCCACTTCGTTGTGGCGGTCCGACATGTCGACCGCCACCGCGAGCTTCACGCCCGGGGCAATCGAGGCGACCTTTGCCACCGGAACTCGATGGCCGAAGACGGCGGGGAAGGGCTTTTCGCCGGCGACGGTCACTTCGACCGTAAAGACCCACATCGGGTCGTTGAGGCGCGAGGGATCGGCCTTGGGGTTGAGGTCGCGGACGGTCTTGCCCATCGGCTGAGCCGAGGTGATGACCGCGGTGCCGTGCGTGCCGGTGGCCAGAAGCCGTTCGGCGGGGCCGGTGTTGATCGTGGGCAGCGTGCCGCTTCGGACCGCTCCAACCAGCGCGGAGGTTTCACCCGCGAGGGGATTGCCGTCGACGTCGAACTGGAAGTTCATGCCGCCGGGGCCAAACGTGCCGGCGCCGGCATCGGCGCCGGTCCCGGAGCCGGCGGTATCGTCAGCGGCGGAGCTGCCGCCCAATTGGCTGAAGTCGATCGAGACCCTCATCGGGTTCTTCGGATCGATCAGAACACCGACCTTCGCCCCGGGCACGACCATCGGGATGTAGAGCCTCGGCACCATTGCCTTGGCCTCGACCTTGTAGGGCGAGCCACCCGCAGCCGGGGTGACCTCCAGTCCGAACTTGTACTCCGGGGCCTCGGGGCCGTAGCCCCCGCCCGTCACCGTCACGCCGGTGTCGCTGATGCTTTCGATGACCGCCTCACCGGGCAGGCCGCCCTTGACGGCGGAGGTGCCGGTCAGCTTGCCGATGAGCCACCCACCGTAGAACGGGCTGCCGACTCCGATGAGGACCATCACGATGGCGAAGATCACCCAGAAGATGAGACCGGTGTCGATCCCGCCGCTGCCGCTGCCCGCGCTGGGCGCCGCACCGCTATGCACGCCGTTGATGGCCGCCAGCAGCGCGGCCTGGACATCGCCGTTGGCCGCGGCCTCGGC
>Ga0182011_10001091_pt1 | contig 23779 bp, 22 predicted proteins | sample 711E1DmetaG_FD_120481 | JGI IMG/M metagenome (GOLD analysis project Ga0182011, IMG submission 120481) | Permafrost microbial communities from Stordalen Mire, Sweden - 711E1D metaG | ecosystem: Environmental > Terrestrial > Soil > Wetlands > Permafrost | place: Sweden: Stordalen | collected...
GAATCAGAGGGCAGTTTACCGGTAAAGAAAAGCCGGAGCATCTGCGGCGCGGCGCACTCGGCGAGCGTACAGCCAAAAAATTCTTGCAGCGGCAAGGATTGAAATTTCTCACGGCCAATTTCCGCTCAAAGCATGGTGAGATGGATTTAATATTCCGCGATGGTGATTGCCTTGTGTTCGTCGAGGTCAAAACCCGTTCATCCGAGGAATGGACGCGACCTGCGGCGGCCGTGAACGCGGTCAGGCGACGCCGGCTTTCGCGAACGGCGCTGGATTATTTGCGGTTGTTGAAAAACCCACTGATAAAAATCCGTTTTGACATCGTTGAGGTTTTGCTGATGAACGGCAAGGTTCATGAAGTGCGGCATTTGCCGAATGCATTCGCGATGGCAAAGCCGTTTCGTTACGGTTGAAAAACTGCTTGCGCCCAACAGCAAGCGGGATGAAGTTTGCCTTAATCAGCCATGAGCCAGATTCTCGAAACTATTGGCAGTTTGATTCTGTTCGGTTTTCTTCTCGGTTTCGTGGGCTGGCTTTTCTGGCGCACGCTCAAAAACAGTGAAGACCCTCCAAAGTTGATTCTAAAATGGATTTGCTCTGCGGCAGTGATTGCTTTCATGTGGATGGTTGTGGGACCCATGCTGAAGGAAGGCGGTTATGGGGGCGCGTTTGGCGGAGTTCCATTGGCGGCGTTGGGCAGCCTGATTTTGGCCATCATTTGGAGGCAAAGTATTACCGACATCATCGCTAAACCGTTTGGTTCGCTTTACACCGGCGGTGATGAACCACCGGAACCGAAACCGTGTTATTCCGCCGGGCAGGCCAAGCGAATGCGCCGGGAATTTCTTGAAGCGGTGGTGGCCGTTCGCGAGCAGCTCGCGCTCTTTCCAAATGACATGGAGGGTGTGATGCTGCTTGCCGCCATTCAGGCGGAAGATTTGAAGGACTTGCCATCCGCGGAAATGACATTGAACCATTTTTGCGACCGGCCCGACGCGCCGCCCAAGCAGGTTGCCGCCGCGATGAATCAACTCGCCGATTGGCATATCAAACTGGCACAGGACTTTGATTCAGCCCGCGCAGCATTTGAAAAGATTATCGCGCGATTTCCCGACACGGAATTGTCATTGCAGGCTGCGCAACGCATCGCCCATTTGGGCGGCACGGAAAAACAATTGTTGGCGTCGCTCGACTTCCAGCCGAAGGCTGTGCCGGAAGGCGTCAAAAATGTCGGGCTGTTGAAATCATCCGAGCATTTGCGTCCGGCTGAAATGGATCCAGAGCAACTTGCGGCTGTTCACGTGAAACATTTGGAGCAACATCCACTGGACACGGAAGTGCGCGAAAAATTGGCCGTCATTTATGCAAATCATTACAAGCGTCTTGATTTGGCGACGCTCGAATTAAATCAATTAATTGAAGAGCCGAACCAGCCGGTCAAGCGCGTGGCGCACTGGTTGAATTTGCTGGCGGATTTACAAATCCGGCTCGGTGCGGATTACGAGACGGTGCGCCCGACCTTGGAAAAAATAGTGGAACGATTTCCCGGTTTGTATATCGCAGAACTGGCACGAACACGGCTGGCGCGTTTAAAACTGGAGATGAAAGGGCAAAAAGAAACGCCGGACATGAAGCTCGGCGTTTATGAACAAAACATCGGGTTGAAATACGGCTCACCGCGCCAGTTGTAACGCGATTTCCTTTTCCAGTTCGTGCGCGAGGTCAATATTGCTGTTGCCCCATTTTGTGCGGGCCTCCACCGACACCTGGGTGATTTGGGGATCCACAGCTTCGACCCGCAGCCAGACGTCACACTGGTTCGCCCTGCCTTTCAATGACCGCACGGTGTTGGTGGTGTCGTGCGGTATGTATTCCGTGAGGACCACGCCGTTGTGCTGGACTACCTGCACCGACGCCTGATAAACCTGATCCACCGAGCGCGGATAACGTCCCTCGACGCTGTCCCTGCCAAAGGGAACCATCGCCGCCGTATGCGTGTCAGCCACGGTGCTAACGCAACCGGTGGCGATAATGGCGATCCCCGCGAGTGCCGCAAAAATTTTTGTTTTCATCATGCGCCTATGCAACCAGAACTCCCGCGCGCGTCAAGCATGATTCGCAACCGGACGGCTCGACAAGCGCATCTTGACACTACCACCATTTTTCTCCCTCTCCCCGCTCTGGCAGGGAGAGGGAGTTGGTGGTTGTGTCGAGTTGCGCCCCGGCTCGACAAGCGTGTGGAGAAGTGCCAGTGTTGCATTGTGGCTGCAAGCAAACTTGAACAACTGCGCGCCGTCTTGCGTGACTACGGCTCGTGCCTCACGGCCTATTCCGGCGGTGTGGACTCGGCGCTGCTTGCGCATGTCGCGCATGAAGTCCTTGGCGACCGGGCGCTGGCTGTTATCGCCGATTCGCCAAGCCTGCCGCGCCGCGAATTGCGGGAGGCGGTTGAAATTGCCGGACGATTCCGGTTTCCCGTGCGCGTGATTCAGACAAACGAATTCAAGAATCCGGATTATCTCTCGAATCCGCTGAACCGCTGCTATTTCTGCAAACTCGAATTATTCGGGCAACTGACGCCCCTCGCGCGCGCGGGAAAATTCGCGGTGATTGTCTGCGGGGAAAATGCCAGTGACATTGGCGATGTTCGCCCCGGCGCGCGGGCGGCGGCGGAATTTCAGGTGCGCGCCCCGCTCAAGGAGGTGGGTTTGACGAAATCGGAAATCCGCGAATTATCGGCCCAACTGGGCCTGCCGACGGCGGACAAGCCGCAAATGGCGTGTCTAAGTTCGCGCGTGCCTCACGGCGAGCCGGTCACGCCGGAAAAACTGGCGATGATTGAAGCGGCGGAAAATATTTTGCGCAGTTTGAACTTTCACGATGTGCGTGTGAGGCACCACGAGTTAAGTCCAATGTCCAATGTCCAATGTCCAAAGCCGTTGAGCGGCGAGTCCAAACTTGAGACTTTGGACCTTGGACCTTGGACTTCCATCCATCTCGCCCGCATCGAAGTCGGGCCGTCGGAGATCCGGCGTTTTCTCGAAGACGGCATTTCAACAAAGGTGGCTGGCGCGTTGAAGAAAATCGGTTACGCGCATGTGACGCTGGACTTGCGAGGCTATCGCCGCGGCGGCGCGAATGAAACGCACGGCCAACGCGATTGAAACTTTTGGTCTTCAACGGTTTTAGATAGAGGAAGTTATGCCGCAGTTTTCATATCGAGCGCGACGGCGCAGCGGTGAATTGGTCGAAGGCGTTTTGGATGTGGCCGACCGTTCGGCGGCGGTGTCGCAAATCGAGCGTCTCGGACTTTTTCCAATCGCTGTGGATGCCCTCAAGGGCGGGCCGGCGGCCAGTGACAAGCGCGCCGGGCAGAAAATGGATTTGACGGTGTTCCTGCCTCCGGCGTTGCGCGCGCGATTCCGGCAGAAGCGCAAACCGAAGTTGCAGGAGCTGGCGACATTCACCCAACAACTGGCCAATTTGCTTCATGCGGGAATGCCGGTGGCGACGGCGCTCAACAGCATGACGTATCTGGAGACAAAGGGCATTCCGTCGGATGTGAGCCGCCAGCTCCGTCAGGAAGTGACCGAGGGCAGAAGTTTGTCCGATGCGATGGCCGAGCAGCCGCGGGTTTTTTCGGATTTGTACGTGAACATGGTGCGTGCGGGCGAACAGAGCGGCGCGCTGGTGGACGTGCTTCGGCGCATGGCCGATCACTTCGATAAATTCGCCCAGGTGCAGGCGAAATTCACATCGGCGCTGATTTATCCGGCCTTGGTATGTTGTGTAGGCGTGGGCATGGTCATTTTTTTCCTGACGGTCATGCTGCCCAGATTCATGTCCCTCTTCGGTCAGGTTGGGTTTAACCGGTTGCCGGTGATGACGGTGATTTTGATCAACATCAGCGACGCATTCAAACATTACTGGTGGCTGATGCTGCTGGTGGCGATTGTCGCGGTTATTTTATTCAGACGATTTCAAGCCACGGAAGCCGGGCGGCGCCGGGTTGACGAATGGAAAATGAAAGCCCCGATTTTCGGACACGTAGTGTGCTTGAATCTTTACAGCCAATTTGCGCGCACGCTTTGCACCCTGCTTCAAAATGGCGTGCCGGTGCTTACCGCCTTGAAAATCACCGAACAGGTCATTCCCAACCGCGTCATCCGGGAAGCCGCGGCCAAAACACGCGAGGCGGTAACGGACGGCAAGACGCTCGCCCAACCTTTGGCGCAGAGCAAAGTGTTTCCGCGATTGATGGTGGACTTGGTGAAGATCGGCGAAGATACGGGTGACGTGCCCGGCGCGTTGAACAACGTCGCCGAAACTTACGAAAATGAACTGAATATCGCCTTGCGCGTGATGACCAACATGATTGAACCGACGTTGATCATTGTCATGGCCGCTGCGGTCGGGTTTTTGCTCGTGGCCGTGCTCGGCGCAATGTTCTCGATGATTTCCAGCATCGGCGGTTCGATGGGAGGACAGTAATGCCGTGTCGCCGTGCCAGTTTAGGGGCGTTCACACTCATCGAAATCATGATGGTCGTGGCCATTATCGGCCTTGTGATGACCATGGGCGTGCCCGGGATTCTGCGGGCGACGCGGCAGGAGCCGATGCGCAAAGCGGTCAATGACGTGATGGAAATTTGCAGTCATGCGCGCGCCCAGGCAATTTTGCATGGTGTAACAATGGACGTCGTTTTTCATCCACAGTCCGGGCAGGTTGCGCTTGCCGGTGCTGAAACCGCCAGTCCGGCAGGCGACAGCAAGCCCTCCACTACCGGCGCTTCATCGTTGAACTCCACGCGGTTCGCCGACAGCATCACCCTTGATATGCTCGACATTAATTTGCTGGAATACAGGGACGCGGACGAGGCGCGCGTGCGCTTTTTCCAGAACGGCACGAGTGATGAAATGACACTCATACTGCATTCCGGCGATCAATACCGGAAAATCACACTGGAAGTCACCACCGGCCTGGCGTCCATGGAGGTAATACGATGAAAAATCAAATTACCGGGACACGAACGGCGCATCGCGCATTTACGCTTTTGGAAGTCATGTTCGCGGTTGCCGCTTTTTGCATGGCGACGTTCGCGATTCTGGCGCTGGTTTCAAATTCGCTAAGCAACGCGCGCCGGTTGCAGCGACCGATGGTGGACGCGGGCGCGGTGGCGGGCGAATTGTCACTGACCAATCAGATTGTCGAAGGCTCGGAGTCGGGCGACATGAGCGCATTTCTCGGCAAATCATATCAAGGCTACAGATGGACGCGCGACAAACGGGAAGTGCAAACGAACAAACTTTTCCAGGTGGACTTCATCGTGCAAAGCCCTGACGCCGGCAGGCCGGTCGTTTCCCAAATGAGCATTTTGCTTTTCCGCCCGAATTCACCGGCGGGCAGCCTCGATGGAGCAACAACAAAAAGATGAATTCGAAAAAAACATTGCGAATCGTGAATGTTAATTTCTTTTGCGCATCTCTGCGCGACGTCCGCCGCTCGAAATTCGGGATTCGGAATTCGAAATTCACCCGCGCTTTCACATTGATTGAAATCATGGTCGCCGTCACGATTTTGACTCTTTTGCTGGCGGCGGTTTATTCGTCGTGGATGCTCATCCTGCGCGCCACAAAGGTGGGAGGGGAAGCTGCGGCGCAAGTCCAGCGCCGGCGCATCGCCGTGCGGACGATTGAAGACGCGCTCATGTGTGCCGAGTCGTTTCAGGCATCCATCCAGTATTACACATTCATTGCGCAAGGCGGCAGCGAACCCTTGCTAAGTTTTGCGGCGCGGTTGCCGGACGATTTTCCGCGCAATGGCCGGTTCGGCGGTTTTAACTCGCGGCGCGTGACATTCACGGTTGAAGCCGGACCGGATTCGGAAAGGGATTTGGTGCTGCGGCAAAACCCGATTCTCATGGACATGGATGAGGACGAGCAAAATCACCCGCTGGTGCTGGCGCGAAATGTAAAAAGTTTCGCCGTTGAATGCTGGGACACAAACACTGTGAACTGGGTGGATGAATGGGATTACACAAATCAAATTCCGCCGATGGTGCGCTTTTCGCTCGTTCTTGGCGGCAATAAGAACGGCAATAATTTCGGCAACGCCGGCGTGGAATCAGCCGTTACGCGCGTCGTCGCCTTTCCGTCGGGCACGGTGCCGTTGGCGGCGCAAACACAATCAGCCAGTAGTGGTGGACCCCACCCGTCCATTCCTCACGGCGTAGGGTCTGGCGGCACCAAACCCCAATAGATGATGAAAATTCCCGTTCAAACCAGGGCACGCGGCATTGCGCTCATCATTGTGATGATTGCCATTTTTGTGTTGTCCGTCATGGCGGCGGGATTCGCGCTTTCAATGAAGGTTGAGACCAAGCTGGCGCAAAATGCCCAAAACGAGGAGCAATTGCTCTGGCTTGGCCGTTCGGGGGTGGAATTGGCGCGCTGGGTTTTGGCGCAGGAAAAGTGCCCGTATGATTCCTTGAACCAAATCTGGGCGGGCGGGCCGGGAGCAGATTGTGAGACCAACGGCCCGCTGGCCGGAATTTCACTGGACAATTATCAAATCGGCGACGGAACGGTCTCGCTCAAAATCGTTGATCTCGAACGCAAGGTGAACATCAACACGGCCAGTCCCGCGGTGTTGCAGCAGGCGCTCAATCTGATGGGCGTGAGTCCGGACGAAATGTCCATCATCACCGATTCGATTTTGGATTGGATCGACACGGACGACGCCTCGCATCTTTCCGGCGCGGAAAGCGATTATTATCAAAGATTGACTCCGCCTTACTATGCCAAGAATGCGCCGATTGACGACTTGTCCGAATTGCTGCTGGTGAGGGGAATTTCCGAACACCCGGAAATTTATTGGGGCGGCAGCGCCCCCAATCGTCCGCCTGCGGTGTTTCAGCACAAACTCGGTTTTGGACATTCACCGGGTCAAGCGCCGGATTATCCATTTGGATTGAAGGATGTTTTTACGCCGGTTTCGACCGGACGCATCAACGTCAACACCGCCGACGCGAACGTTCTGCAGATGATTCCGGGCGTGGATGCAACCCTCGCTCAAAATATCATCAAAGTGCGCAATGGACCGGATGGCGCAGGCGACACGCCTTTTACCAGAGTCAATCAACTCGCCATGGCGGAATTGAATCCGCAGCTCATTTCCCAATTGATCGGGATTTGCGACGTGCACAGTTCCACGTTTGAAGTTCACGTGACCGCCCGGGTCGGTGATTCCAAACGCGAATACATCGCCATCCTCCTTCGTAATTCCGGCACGGACATCCAGGTCTTGAGCTTTTACTGGAAATAATTCTGCAAAATTTTTGGAGTGCGCCGACGTGTCGGCGCTTTGAAAGGCGGTGACCCGGCTTCGCCAAGCTTCGCCGAGGCGAGCATGTCACCGCACTCCAAATCCGGTTGTCGGTAATCCCGCCTCGCCGATTTTAGCTTAAATTTCTCCACTATCCAAAAATTTTCGGGCTGGACAATTTTCGCCGCCGGGCGTGTGATACGGGCTGAATCAGCCGCAGACCTTTTCGACAAAATCTTATGAAGAACACCGACGAAAATTCCAAAAGCATCTGGAAAAAATCATGGAAAGGCCCGCGCAGCCTTTTGATTTGGTTTATACTGCTTACGGTTGCTGCCTTTATTGTCGTTTTTTGTTTCGGGCTGGGGCCCGCAATACCGATGCCCCAATTGGCTGCCTTCTCTTTGATCTGCGCCATCGGCATTGCTCTTGCGGTAATTCTGATGGTTGCTTTCATTCACTGGCTCTGTTGCTGGCGCAACTTTCGCCGGTTTCTTTGGGGGTTGGCGTGCCTTGTAATGCTGATTGCGCTGTTTTATGCCGAGGAGGACTGGCGGGGCTGGCATGCGTGGCAAAAATTCAAACACGAATGGGAGGCCAAAGGTGAAAAATTTGATTTTGCCAGCTTCGTTCCACAGCCGGTGCCGGACGACCAAAATTTTGCGCTGACGCCGATTGTCGCCAGCGCTTGGGAGGCGGAGTTGGATAAAAACGGACATCAAATTCAACCGCCGAAGAAGAACGTTGTTAACCGGCTAGAAATGACCGTTTCATATAATTACGACTCACCCACCAATGGCTCTGGTTATTGGGCAGAAGGGACAAAGACCGACCTAAAAGCCTGGCAAGAATACTACCGCACATTGGCGGAAACGACGAACGTGTTTCCTGTTGCACCGCAACCACAAACGCCAGCTACCGACGTATTGCTGGCGTTGAGTAAATACGATTCGGCGATTGAAGAACTGCGACAGGCAAGCCAAATGCCTTACTCGCGATTTCCGCTTAATTACAATACGGATCATCCTTTCGATACGTTGCTTCCACACTTGGCTGGGTTGAGAAACCCCTCCCGGGTGTTGCAATTGCGCGCGATTGCTGAATTACAAAACGGTCAGAGCGAAAAAGCGCTGGAAGACATAAAACTCTCACTGCATCTGGCGGATTCAATCCGCACCGAGCCGATTTTGATTTCGCATCTGGTTCGTTTTGCGGTGGTTGAAATCACTCTTCAACCAATTTGGGAGGGTCTGGTGGAGCACAAATGGTCGGATGCGCAACTTGCCGAACTTGAGCGGGAATTGGGGAAGCTGGATTTTCTGGCCGACTTCGAATTTTCCATGCGCGGCGAGCGAGCGTGCGGGATCGAAGCAATTGATTATATGCGCCGACACCGGAATTATCGGGAGTCTTTCAGGTTTCTTTTTTCCAGCAACGATGACAATTCCAACGATTGGAGAGACCGTGTCAGGGCGGCAGGCTTTTACTTAATGCCTGACGGCTGGTTTTATCAAAACGAACTCGCCATTGCGCAAATGCACCAGCAGTGGTTACTGCCGATGGCTAATGCTAAACAACAATTAGTTTTACCAAAGATTGCCCGCAAATCGGACGGATTTACGAAATCTTGGAAGTCCACACCGCAGAATTTCTTTGCAAGAATGTTTTTGCCAACCATCGGTGCCGCCATCAGAAAATCCTGTCGGGAGCAAATCTCTGTTGACTTGGCGCAGGTGGCCTGCGCGCTGGAGCGTTATCGGCTCGCACACGGTAAGTATCCTGAATCGCTTGATGCCCTTGAGCCACAGTTTATTACTAAACTGCCGCATGACATCATCAACGGCCAGCCATTGCATTATCGCCGTACAGCCGACAGTCAATTCGCGCTCTATTCCGTCGGTTGGAATGAAAAAGATGATGGTGGAGTTGTTGGTTACGAAAGGCCTGGCAGTATTATGCCAAGTTTTGAACTGGGCGATTGGGTCTGGCGTCATCCCTCGAAATAATTGTAGGAGACGACGTAAGGAGTCTCTGACTGAAAATGAGAGTCTCGTCACCGGTCTTCGCGCCGAAGGCTACGACCCGGCAAGCCTCGACTCCTACATTTTTTATCCACGTCCATCTTTCAGGGGTCAGGTCATGTTCGCTTAATGAATCGTGAATCGTGGTCACGACGCCCTGATTCATCCTAAAAGTCAGGGTCTCGCGGAGCTCGACCCTCCGAAAGGATTTTTGGAAGCGGAACTTCCGCCTGTAAATCTTTGTTGAGTTCGCGCCGCCACTCATTATCGTTTCGTCATGCGCCGGTTTTTGGTGGGTTTGATTTTACTCGGTTCGCTTTCGATGGTCTTTGCGGATGACGCCGCTGCGGGCCGTGTCGTCAAGGTCTTGCCGCTCTTTCTCGACCTCAAAGGCCACGATGCGGTGTCACCGAGCCTTTATGACCGTGACGCCTACCAGGTTTTTCTCCGCCAGCATCCCAATCAGCGTTCCGCCATTCGTTTCGATGTTTTGTGGAAGGCGTCAAAGACCGGCAATGCGGAGGTAAAATTATGGGTCGAACTTCGTGGCATCGGCCAGAACGGATTGCCGCGTCAGGCCACACTTGATCAGGTGGTGAAGCCCGGTTTTTTCCGTCACTGGACTTCGGTGACGCTTGGCGGCGAAGAATATAAAAATTTTGGCGAACTCGTCGCATGGCGCGTCACATTGTGGTCGGGCGACCAATTGCTCGGCGAACAGAAGTCATTTTTATGGTGAAGGCCGCGCATCGGTTGCTGCTCGCTTGCGCCATCGCGCTGCTATCCGTTTCCGTTCTTCACGGCAAAGACCTTGCAGCTTATCGCGTCGGCGACACCGCCGAGGAAGATGTTGTCACGCCCGTTCCACTCGATGTGATTGACTCCGACGCGACCGCTGCCCGCAAGGCGGAGGAGGCGGTGAAAACGCCTGCGATTTTTCGCAGTTACCCCGACATAGCCGCGCAGGTGGAAAATGAATCTCTCGCCGCATTTGCCGGGGCGCACGCGAGCTTTGTCGCCGCCATCCAGAATACTTTTCACCGGCCAGTGCTTGGCAGGGCTGTAGTTGTTTCGCCTGATTTCGAACGTTTCGTTGCGGCCTTCAACGTCCAGAATAAAAATTTTCCCATCACCATTGAACTGGCTGCAGAGTGGGCATTCGGTGGCATGGCGACGGCCGTTGAAGACGGGTTTCGCGAATCGTTACTTCGGATGATGCAGAGGCCTGTTCGCTCCGACGATTTGCCCGATGGATTTGTTCTTGGCGAGACTTTGCGCCTCGTGCCGGTGAACGATCCGAAGGAAAAGCTGACACTGGACGATGCCGAACGGCACGGCCAGCTCATCCCGCAAACCGGCGTCACAACAATTTCCCAGCTGCGCGGCCTGTTCTGTGAGGAATTTCCCCAAGACCAGCAACCTATGGCACGCGCATGGGCGGCGTTTCTCAAACCCAATTGCGCCCTTGACGAAAATCTGACGCAGCTGGCCCGCGCGCGGCAAATCGCCCGGCTGGCTGTGATTGCTCATTACGACGCCGGGGAAATCGTCGTCCGGCACGGTCAAACGATTGACACGAAAATCAAGGCTGCGCTCGACCAATTATACGGCAAAACCGCGCCCGGCCAGCTAGGCCGGCAAATCGCGGTCGAGCGCGATCAGGCGCAACAAGCGCGCGAACAGGCCCAACAGGAGCGTGAGCGGGCGCAACAAGCGCATGATTTGGCGCAACGTGAACAGGAACAAGCCCGGCAGGAACGCGAACGGGCGCAGCAGGAGCACGGACAAATGCTCAAGATGCACAACCAGGCGATTCAAATGCGCGAACAAGCCCGGAACACACAGAGCCAGGCATTGGCCGTCCACGCGCGCAACCAATGGCTGACAGCCGCGCTGGCTGGCGTTTCCGCGCTGACACTGCTGGCGTTATGGGGGCTGGTGCGGCATCGGCGTCGCGCGTCGCTGCTTCCGTCGCGCGCGTTGACGACGGACATCGTCCCTGTGGAGAAAGGCCAGCTCATGCTTCCGGCCAATTTGGCGCCTTATCTGGCGCAAACGCTCAAGGAAACAGTGGTTCAGGAGCTGGCCGCGCAACGCCGCGAATTGCTTGTGGTGCAGGAAGAAGCCGCCGTGGAAATTGCCGCAATGATCCGCCGGTTGGACTCGGCGCAGGCGCCGGTGCGGGAGCGATTGCACCTGTATGAAACCCGCATTCTGGAACTCGAAAAAGAGCTGGCGGCGCGAAACGAGGAAAATCGCGAATTGCTGAAGCTCAAAATCGAGATGATTCGCCGCCAACTCGAGGCCGAGCGCACTCACGATCGGATGGACTTCAATTGAGGCTAGGCGGCAATTTTTTCGCCCGGCGCTTTTTCCCGGTGCGCGTGCAACGCATGCTCGTAACACTGCAACGCCTCCTCATAACGCGACAGGCGATTGAACAGGCCACCCTTGTGAAGATAGGCGATGGTCATGGAGTTGTCCGCCTCAATGGCGTGGTCGTAGCACGCGACGGCTTCATCGGATCGGTTCAACTTTTCCAGCACGCCGCCTTTTTTAACCAATGCCTCGGCGTGTTTCGGCTGAAGCGTCAGGGCTTGATCAAAACATTCCAAGGCGTTTTCCAACTCATTTTTATCGAGCAACAATTGACCCTCGGCAAGCAGGTTTGCAACACACTCATCACGGTCGCTTAAAACCAGTGTCGCGCCATTTTGTTCATGAGCGGCGGAAGAGGCAAATTCTTCCAGCGGAACCTGCGGCGTTTTTTCCAGTTCAAAAATGCGTTTTTCGAGGTTCTCAACGACGTTGAGCAGGCGCGCGTTTGATAATTGCACTGTGGCGCGTCCCGGCGCTCCGGGTTCTTCACCCGCGCGCAGCATGGGCGGCAAATGGCCGCGTCCCAAGGCGAGCGCCGGCGGATGAATCATGGACAATTCAACAAGCCGTGTAACGGCGCGCCACTGTAAAAAGGCCATCAACAACATGGCCGCCAACCCAACCACTCCGAATGTGCCGGCCAGAATCAGTGTGAATCGTTGCGTTTTTTGCGCGCCTTCGGCCTCGTGGGCGCGCTGGGCTGCAATGGTTTGTTCGAGAAGCTGAATGCGCGCGGCCATTTCTTCGGAATTGCGTTTTACCCCCGCTGCGGCTTCCTGGCGATTGCTTTCGATGGCCAGTTGCGTGGCATAAAGTTGTTCCTGAATCTGAACGTAAGCGTTCGATGAATCTTCCGTGGTTGTGTCGGTGATTTGAGGCGGGGAAACCCCGGTCGAGGCGGTTTCAGCGGCAAAAACACACTGCCCTGAACCGAAACCAAAGATAAAACATGCGCAAACAATCAAAGAATTTACACGAAACACCACATTCATATCCATTTGAGGCGGTGAGCCTGTGCTGCCGGGCTGCCGATGTCAAGTCAAGCGCGCCGTTTGACGGAAACCAGTGGGGCGAGAGTCTCTCGAGCCCTGACTCTTTGGAAAGCGCCGCTGGAAGTTTGGGCTCGACGGAGTCTCGCCCCACCCAATTAACCCACTACCGCGCCGCGCAACATCAATGCGCTTTCAAGTCAAACTCCAACCGCGTGCGCGAGCCGGTTTGCACGTTGCGGATTTCCATGTCCTGCAATTCCCATTGCCCGTTCACTTTCTTAAATGACTTTGGATCAAACTCCTTCAGCAGTTTGCCGTTCACATCATAAGCTTCCGCGTGGACGATGCCGCCGCTCTCGTTGTCAATCCACGAAACCACGCGCGAGTAGCCGTTGGTGGATGGGGTCGGGTTTGTGCTTTCCAGGACTTTGCAAGGTTGGCCGCGCCGCATTTCGTGCTTCAGAATTTTCTGCTCCGGCCAGTGGAAAAATTCCAGACCCAAATCGGCAATCCAGAAATCCGAACCGGCAAATGAAGTCATCGTCTCGTTCCCTGCCAGGTTTTTTTGAAAACCATCTCCGAACAAACGATATCCATTCGCCCCAGTGTCAGGAGGATGCATGACCATCAACTTAACTTCCTTATTCGTCATTATCGCTTGGTAAACACTCAACCAATTCAACGAGTTTAATTCCGTTACAATAATTTGGAAGCGGATTGGAATTTCGGAACGTTTTCCATTCACACCGCGAATTTGCAAGACACCAGAGTTGGTGAAATCTTTATTGGGACGCTGTTCCAAAAGCTGTTGGGCCAGCTGGCGGCCTTGAATTTCCGCGTCGGACAAATCGTTCGTCGTCGCAGCGCGGAGATTCATCGTTGCAAGGAGGCAGATGAACGTAAACATCAGCCGCCAAACTTGAGCAATTTGCAAAAGCACTTTCGTTTTCCCCTCACCCCGGCCCTCTCCCGAGGGGAGAGGGAGAATTATCGTCAGTCGGTCGGCAAAGCGGGCGCGACTTGAAGTTTCACGAGTCGAACTTTGCTGTTCCCTCTCCTGGGGGAGAGGGTCAGGGTGAGGGCGAACCATCATCTTGCCTTTTAAGATCGGGACGAATTTCACTTCGGCTCCAACGCCAGCCGCAGCACGTCCGAAATGTGCCGGACGAAATGCGCCTTGAGTTTGGCGCGCACTTCCGCCGGCACGTCCAGCCAGTCCGATTTGTTTTGCTCCGGCAAAAGGACTTCCCTGATTCCAAATCGCGACGCCGCCAGCACTTTTTCCTTGATGCCGCCCACGCGCAACACCCTGCCGCGCAGGCTGATTTCGCCGGTCATCGCCATCCGAAAACGCACGCGCCGCTTGGTGAGCAGTGATGCCAATGCCGCGACGATAGCCACCCCCCCGCTGGGTCCGTCTTTCGGTGTTGCGCCGGCAGGCACGTGAATATGGATGTCGAACTTGTTGTAATTGCTCAAATCCAGGCCAAGCGATCCGGCCTGGCTGCGCAAATAACTCACCGCCGTTTGCGCGCTTTCCTTCATCACTTCGCCGAGTGAGCCGGTCAAAAGCAAATTGCCCCTGCCGTGCATCCGCGTTGCCTCGATGAACAAAATATCGCCGCCCACCGGCGTCCAGGCGAGGCCGGTGGCGATGCCGTATTCGGTGATTTTCTCCGCCGTTTCAGAAACGAACGGCGCATGACCCAGATAATTTTTCAATCCGCCCGCATCGAGCTTGATCATCCTGGCTGCGCCGGTGCGGGAAGTGATTTTCCGGGCGGCCTTGCGCGCCAGCGCCGCGAGTTCGCGTTCCAACTGCCGCACACCGGCTTCACGCGTGTATTCGCGGATGAGTTTGCGGATGGCGGCGTCGGTGAATTTGATGTCCTGCCGTGTGAGGCCGTGTTCCTCGATTTGACGCGGAGCAAGGTAACGTTTGGCGATTTGCAGTTTTTCAGACTCGGTGTAACTGGGCAGTTCAATCACTTCAAGCCGGTCGCGCAATGCGGGATGAACGGGCTCAAGCCAGTTTGCCGTGGTGATGAACAAAACGCGCGAAAGGTCGAATTGCAAATCGAGGTAATGGTCGGTGAACGTGTGGTTTTGCGCCGGGTCGAGCACTTCCAGCAACGCCGATGCCGGGTCACCGCGAAAATCCGCGCCGACCTTGTCCAATTCATCGAACAAAATGACCGGATTGCGGCTTTCAATACGGCGCAGCATCTGGATGATGCGTCCGGGCATCGAGCCGACGTAAGTCCGCCGATGTCCGCGAATTTCGGCTTCATCGCGCATACCGCCGAGTGAAATGCGCGCAAATTTCCGGCCGAGCGCCTCGGCCACGCTTTTGCCGAGCGACGTTTTGCCAACACCGGGCGGGCCGACGAGGCAAAGGATGGGCCCCTTGATCTGTTTGCGGCGTTTGATGACGGCGATGAATTCGAGCAGACGGTCCTTGATTTTTTCCAGGCCGAAATGCTGCTCATTCAGAATTTTTTCCGCCGCCTTCAAATCCAGTTTGTCCTCGGTTTCCTTTTCCCAAGGCAGATTCAAGATCCAGTCGAGATAATTCCTCCCGACGGCGTATTCGGCGGCGGCAGGCGGCGTTTGCTCAAGGCGTTCGAGTTCCTGCACGGCGGCTTTGCGCGCCTCGGCGGGCATGGGCGTCTGCTCAATTTTTTCACGCAAGGACTTGATTTCACTTGTGCCCGGATCGCCCTCGTTCAATTCACGCTGGATGGCGCGCAATTGTTCGCGCAGAAAGAAATCGCGCTGTGTCTTGGCGATGGAAGACGCAACATCGTTTTGAATTTTGGAGCTCAACGCCAGCACCTCATGCTCGCGATTGAGCATGGGCAGCAGCTTTTGCAGGCGCTCCCGCACCGAAATCGTCTCCAGCAACTTTTGCCGGTCATCAAGGCTCAAGTTCAAATTGCCGGCGATGAGGTCGGCGAAATGTCCGGGATGGTCGGTGTTCAACGCGGCGATTTTGACCTGATCCGAGAGCGCGGGTGACATTTTGGTAATGTCCTCGAATTGCTTGTGGGCATTGCGCAGCATCGCCTGCAACTCGATGGAATCCTCCGTTTCGTCTTGGAGCAATTCATGATGCGCATGCAAATAAGGGGTCAATTGCGTATATTCCTTGATGCGGATGCGCCACAGCCCCTCAACCAGCACGCGCGCGGTGCCGTCGGGAAATTTCATCATTTTTACCAGTCGCGAGACACAGCCGACTTCGTAGAGATCTTCGGGTCTCGGTTCGACGATTTCAGGCTTGCGCTGCAGCACAACGCCCAGCAACCGGTCGCCTGCCACGATATTATCAATCAGCCGGAGGCTGGAGCCCGTTTCCACAAGCAACGGCACAAGCGTGCCGGGGAAAATGACAATGTCGGACAGACCGAGGACCGGCAAAGTTTCCGGAAGGGAATGGGAAAAAATTTGCGGCGGCGTCTCTGAACTTTCGACGCCAAGAATGCTGACAAATTCTGTCTCCGGCGAAGCCATCGTCGTTCCCAGGTTATTAGATACTGCCGCGCAGGAAAAGATTTATGCGCGGCTAATTTCCTTCGGAAATCGGCACCTTGGTCATCTTGGAATGCGGTCGCAGCGCCGTCGGCACGTCGATCCGCAGAAAACCATTGAGATAAACCGCCTTGGCACGGCTTAAGTCGTAACCCGGAGGCAGTTCAAGCACGCTCTCAAACGGCCCGTAACTGATTTCCATCACAAGAAAGTTGCACTTGCCCGCCCGGCAACCGTCCGGGCGGTTGCCGGCAATGCGCAGGCGATTGCCCTCGACGGTGATTTCAAGACTGTCACTTTTCATGCCGGCCAGTTCCACCTTGACCACAAGGCCGTTGTCGGTGGCGTAGACGTCCGTGTTCGGCGCCCAATGTCCGCTGACCGCGCTGCCGCGCCCGCCGACTGTTGCGCCGCGCGAGGCAAAATGCGCCGTGGAGCTAACTTTTGTTAAGGCCATGATTGAAAGTGACAATATCGCAAAACCCGAATACGGAACCGCGCGGAGGGCAACCATCCACCGCCAGCCCACACCGCCAACATAACTCCAAAAGCAGTTCGTGCAACGCGGTTTTTTTTGGCTTTCTTCAGACAAAAAATGAGCGGCGCACTTTGCCCATGTTTCGACCTTGAACTTTATGTCCACCCACCTAACCTCGCGTCATGAGCGTTGAAACGTTTCGCCACGCGCATCGCGTCACTTATGCCGAGTGCACCGTCGGCAACCACGTTTATCACTCGCGCTACCTCGATTGGCTTGAAGCGGCGCGCGGAGAACTTCTTCGGAAGCTGGGGACGACGGTTCTGGAGTGGCAGGAACGCGGCCTCATTTTCCCGGTCATTGAAGCCCGCCTGCGTTACAAATCGCCTGCGCGTTACGACGACATGCTGGCCATTGAAGTCTGGCCGACGGTTATCGAGCGCATACGGCTGAATTTCGCCCACCGCATCATTGCTCAAACCGGCAAACTTGTTCTTGAAGCCGAAACATTCCACGTTTGCACCGGCTTGAATGAAAAACCGAAGCGCGTGCCGGAGGAGTTGGCCGCAGAACTGGCGCTGTATCTAAGGGTCGGAACGGCAACCAGCTAAAGATTGGAGATTTTTGTTCCGGCTTGCGCGCAGGGCTTGTCTTTGCGACAATGCAGCGGCGCGGGCGATGCAACAGCAAAGTTATCCCAAACACTATTGTGGCGTGTTCGGCATTTTCGGACATCCGAATGCCGCTGAACTCGCCTACTATGGTCTTTACGCGCTCCAACATCGCGGTCAGGAAAGCGCGGGCATTGTCACCTGCCACAATGGAGAATTTTTTAAATATCACGGCATGGGACTTGTGCCGCAGGTTTTTAATCCGCAGATTTTGCACGACCTCGTCGGCAACATGGCCGTCGGCCACACGCGCTATTCCACCACCGGCTCGTCGCACATCCGTAACGCGCAGCCGCTCACGGTGGATTGCATGCGCGGGCAAATCGCCGTCGCCCACAACGGCAATCTGACCAATGCCGCCAAACTCCGGGATGAACTCGAGGAGCATGGTCTGGTGTTCCAAACGACCGTGGACAGCGAGATCATCATCATGATGCTCGCGCAACCGGTCATCGGCGGCGTCGAAAACACGATCGTCCAGACCCTCCGCTGCATCGAAGGCGCCTACTCGCTCATTATCATGACCGAGAAGGAATTGATCGGCGCGCGCGACCCGTTCGGTTTCCGCCCGCTGGCGCTGGGCCGCCTCAACGGTTCCTGGGTGCTGGCGAGCGAATCAGTCGCATTCGACCAGATTCGCGCGGAGTTTGTCCGCGATGTGGAGCCGGGTGAAATTGTCATCATCAACGAAAAAGGCCTGGTCAGCATCCAGGCATTTCCCGAACACAAGCGCCGGGCATTTTGCATTTTTGAATACGTTTATTTCGCGCGGCCGGACAGCACGATAAGCGGCCGCAGTGTTTATGGAGTGCGCAAGGAAATGGGCCGCCAGCTCGCGCGCGAATATCCCCTTGCCGCCGACCTCATTGTTCCAGTGCCCGACAGTGGCGTGTGCGCGGCGCTCGGCTATTCGGAGCAATCCGGCGTGCCGTTCGAGATGGCATTCATTCGCAATCACTACGTCGGACGCAGTTTTTTGCAACCAACGCAGTTGATTCGCGACTTCGACGTGCGCGTAAAACTCAATCTCATTTCGTCGCTCGTGAAAAACAAGCGCGTCGTCATCGTGGACGATTCCATTGTGCGCGGCACGACTTGCAAAGCGCGCGTCAAAACGCTCAAGGAAGCCGGCGCGAAAGCGGTTCACGTGCTGGTGAGTTGTCCGCCGCACATGAATCCCTGCGTTTATGGAATTGATTTTCCCGACCGCAGCAAGCTCATGGCTGCGAACCACAGCCTGGATGAAATCTGCCGTTACTTGAACGCCGACTCGGTGCACTACCTTTCGCAGGAGGGCATGGTCAAGGCCACCGGACTCGCGAAGGAATCGTTCTGCATGGCCTGTTACGACGGCCAATATCCCGTGCCCTACGATCCCGTGTTTAACAAACACATCATCGAACGCCGTCGTCATCAAACGCAAACGCTCGGTGAAGCCGTAAAGAAGGACAACGAGCAAATCAAATTGCTGCAAATCTAGCTTGCCGCGATTTCCTGCGGTCCTTTGCCGCCGTTCAACAAAAACAGGACCGCCATGCGCACGGCGAGGCCGTTAGTCACCTGCTCCAGAATCAGCGAACGTCCGCAATCGGCGATTTCACTGTCAATTTCCACGCCGCGATTGATCGGGCCGGGGTGCATAATCAGCGCATCCGGTTTGCATTTTGCCAGCCGCGCCTTGTTGAGGCCAAAGAGTTGCGTGTATTCGTTGATGCCCGGAAACATTGTCTTGCGCTGGCGTTCATGCTGAATGCGCAACAAATGGATGATGTCCGCCTCACGAATCGCTTCGTCCACATCGTAAGTTACGCGGCAGCCCATTTGCTCGAACGTCTTGGGCACGAGCGTGACCGGGCCGCAGAGCGTCACGTGCGCGCCGAGTTTTTTGAGCGCCCAAATGTTCGAGCGCGCGACGCGGCTGTACAGAATGTCGCCCAGGATTGTGACGTTCAGCCCTTTGATTTTTCCCTTGCGCTCCAGAATGGTGAACGCATCGAGCAACGCCTGCGTGGGATGCTCATGCGCCCCGTCGCCGGCATTGATGACGCTGGCATTGATGACGCGCGACAGAAAATGCGGCGCGCCCGATGCGCCGTGGCGGATGACGATGAAATCGGCGTTGAGCGCCTCAAGGTTGCGGGCGGTGTCCTTGAGCGTCTCGCCTTTTTTGAACGAGGACGCTTCAGTGGAGAAGTTGATGATGTCGGCGGACAACCGTTGCTCGGCCAGTTCAAAACTGATGCGCGTTCGCGTGGACGGCTCAACGAACAGATTCACCACGGTTTTGCCGCGCAGTGCGGGGACTTTTTTGATGATGCGTTTGCCAACCGCCTTGAACGCACGCGCCGTGTCGATCACGGTCATGATTTCAGCCGCCGTGAGCGATTCAATGTCGAGCAGATGTTTGCGGTTCCAGCTCATTTCTTTTCCAATGTCACTTCGTCCCGTTGCGCGCCGTCTTCGGTCAGGCGCAGGGAAACTTTTTCCTCACGCGCCGTGGGCACATTTTTCCCAACGAAATCCGCCTTGATCGGCAGTTCGCGATGACCGCGGTCAATCAGCACGGCCAGTTGAATTTTTCTGGGCCGGCCAAAATCATTGAGCGCGTCCATCGCCGCGCGCGTGGTTCGCCCACTGAACAACACATCGTCCACGAGGACCACCGTCTTGCCGGTGACATCGAAGGGAATGACCGTGGGATAAACCTTGGGCGCGGCGTGTTGATCCAGATCATCGCGGTGCATTGAAACGTCGAGGCTGCCGACCGGCACGGCGTGTTTCCAGATTTCCGCGAGAATTTTTCCGAGCCGTTGCGCGAGCGGCACGCCGCCTTCAGGGATGCCGACAAGCGCGACCTCCGCGCCGACTTCATTGCGCTCGGCAATTTCGTGCGCGATGCGCGTGAGCGCGCGTTGGATCGCGGCGGCATCGAGGATGACAACGGATTCAGGCATGAAAAATCGCGAACGCACTCCAACAGGTGGAGGCGATTCGCGTCACTCTTCTTTCGTTCATATTTTTCCTTTGCGGCCTCGCAGGGCTGCGTTAAAGGAGTTTTTTAGTTTTCAGTGACTGGCTGCTTGACGGGTTTTGCGCCAGCTCGCGCGATGCTTGATGATCCAATCCGTCAGCGCCTGTTCAAAGCCAACATCATGCCCGGCCCTTTCCGACTCAAACCACTTATGCTTGAGAATCTCCTCGCGCTCGGCCTGAAACTCGCGGTAGAGCGAGGAGTTCTTCAACAAATCGTTCGCTGTTGATGCATCTTTCATAGCGTCCAACACAGACATTATTCACGACAAAGTAAGTCTTTGGAGACCAATTGACAACTGAAATCTCGGCTGCAAAGGGTCTGGGAATAAATCACCTGGCATGGTTGCTGACTTCAAACCAGGTAGGCGGAAAATTATTACCCCTCCAGCTTCTTACGTATGGCTTCTGCAATTTGAATAAACACCTGTCCAGCCGGATGATTCGGCGTTGAAACCACAATCGGCGTTCCGCGTTCACCGCCCTCGCAGATTTCCGTGAAGATCGGAACTTCACCGAGGAACGAAATGTTTTGCCGCACGGCTTCTTCTTTCCCGCCGCCGTGACCGAAAATTTCCACGCGCTCGCCGTTCGGTGCGGTGAAGTAACTCATGTTTTCGATCAGGCCCAGAATCGGCACGTTGACCTTCTGGAACATCGCGATGCCTTTCCGCACGACGCCGAGCGACGCTTCCTGCGGCGTGGTCACGATGACGCCGCCGTCCAGCGGCACGGCCTGGCACAGCGACAGTTGCGCGTCGCCCGTGCCCGGCGGCAGGTCCACGAGCAGAAAATCCAGTTCACCCCACTCGACCGCCATCAGAAATTGCTGAATGGTTTTGGTGATCATCGGCCCGCGCCAGATCACCGGCTGGTCGTCCGTGAGCAGGAGGCCGATGCTCATCACTTTCACGCCGTGGCCCACTGGCGGCACGAGTTGCTCCTGCCGGCTGATGGTCGGATGTTCGTGAACGCCCATCATCAGCGGAATGCTCGGCCCGTAAACGTCGCAATCCAGCAACCCAACGCTTGCGCCGAGCTGTTTCAATGCGCAGGCAAGATTCGCGGCCACCGTGGATTTGCCAACGCCACCCTTGCCGCTGGCAACGGCGATGACGCGCTTCACGCCCGGCACACGATTTTGGTTTAAAAACGGATTTGTTCCGTCCGCAGATTGCCCAGCGGCAGGTTGCCGCACTTCGACGTAAACGCGCTTCACGTCCGGCAGATTTTTCAAAACGCGTTCACTGCTTTCCTTGATTTGCTGCGCAATGTCAGGATTTAGCGTCGTCAGTTGCATGGCGACGCTAATCGCGCCGTTGGCGACGGTGATGTCTTTAATGAGGCCGAACGAAACGATATCGCGCGAATAGCCGGGATACTGGACGGCCTTCAGCGCGTTTTGGATGTCGTCTTGCGTGGGCATGACCAGATGTTAACACACCGGCGATTGCACGCCAGCGTTTGGAGTTCCGGCTTCAAACTGTCTTGCCCTGGGAGCGCCGGCGTCTCGCCGGCTCGTTGTCCGATTGATGGACCAATCCACTCGCCGGCGGGACGCCAGCGCTCCCAGGATCTGCGCTCCAGACTTGCGCGAGATTAAATTGCATGTGAGATTGACGCTCTAATCCTTGAAATTGGACAACTAAATCATGCCGCCAGCGACGCATAAACCGGACAACGGGACAGGACTGTTCCTGAAAAGCTTCAGCCACTTCGAATCCCCGTCGAAGCCGGCGTGGCTCCTGCCGCTGCGCAAGGCGGGCATGGCGCGCTTCGCCGAACTCGGCTTCCCCACGACTCATGACGAAGACTGGCGCTTTACCAATGTTGCGCCGCTCGCGAAGCTGCCGTTCAAGCCGATGTTCGAGCCGGCGGCGGATGCCACCGCAAAATCGGCGCTTGAAAATTATATTTTCGCCCATGTGCCCGGCCCGCGATTGGTTTTTGTAAACGGGCATTATTCGGCAACGCTTTCGTCCATTGGCAAATTGCCGGCAGGCGCAAAAGTGTCCAGCCTGGCCGTGGCTCTGACGTCGGATTCGGTGTTTATCGAGAAGCAGCTCGGCCGGTGTGCGTTGACGGACGACAACGCCTTTGCCGCGCTGAACCAGGCTTTTTTTCTCGACGGCGGATTTGTCCACGTGCCCGCCGGGGTTTTAATCGTCGAACCGATTCAATTCATTTTTGTTTCCACTGCGAAGCAAAGTGGTGAAACCATTCAGCCGCGCAACCTCATCGTCGCCGGGGCTGACAGCAAGGCGACGGTCATCGAAAGCTACCTTTCGACACACAACGCCGCGTATTTCACCAACGCCGTCACGGAAATCGCCACCGGTGACAATGCGTCGCTGGAGTATGTGAAATTTCAGGACGAGTCGGCTGACGCTTTTCATCTGGCAACTATTGCCGGCGAACTGGGTCGCGCCAGCAAAGTGAAAATCCATTCCTTCGCGCTCGGCGCAAAATTGTCGCGCAACAACATTCGTGCGAATCTTGCCGGTGAGGGATTGGAATGCATTTTGAACGGCCTTTACCTCACGCGCGGTGAACAGCTTGCCGACCATCACATGATCGTCGAGCACGCGCAGCCGCGTTGCGCCAGCCACGAGTATTTCAACGGCATCCTCGATGATAAATCAAAAGGCGTTTTTCATGGACGGATTCTCGTCCGGCCGTTTGCGCAAAAAACCGATGCGAAGCAAACGAATAAAAATCTGCTGCTTTCCGATGACGCGACCGTCGACACCAAGCCGCAACTGGAAATTTACGCCGACGATGTGAAATGCACGCATGGCGCGACCGTTGGCCAGTTGAACGATGAATCCATTTTTTACCTGCGCTCGCGCGGCATCGGCAAGGACACCGCGCGGCGGATGCTGATTCACGCCTTCGCCGGCGAAATCGTCGCGCGTGTGAAATACGATTCCGTTCGCGAAGAATTGGACAAAATTGTGCGGAAGCGGCTCGAAGCCAATCCGCATTTGCAGAACAGGAATGACTAAGCCCTAAATCCTAATGACTAAAGAATTTCTAAATGACTCAATGACAAATGAACCAAACAGTCTGCCCATCCAAACTTTGGATTTATTTCGTCATTATGGTTTAAGAATTAGTCATTCCAACGGAGTTGGTAATGTTTGACGACCTGAACGACCTTTATCAGCAGGTCATTCTTGACCACTGCAAGAAGCCGCGGAATTTTCACGAATTGCCCGCGGCCACCTGCTCCGCACAGGGCTTCAACCCGCTCTGCGGCGACCAATTGAAACTCTTTCTGGTGCTGGACGGCGACACCATCAAGGACATCAGCTTCGTCGGCTCCGGCTGCTGCATCTCCAAGGCGTCGGCCTC
>Ga0182011_10001092_pt1 | contig 23769 bp, 24 predicted proteins | sample 711E1DmetaG_FD_120481 | JGI IMG/M metagenome (GOLD analysis project Ga0182011, IMG submission 120481) | Permafrost microbial communities from Stordalen Mire, Sweden - 711E1D metaG | ecosystem: Environmental > Terrestrial > Soil > Wetlands > Permafrost | place: Sweden: Stordalen | collected...
CTCCGGAGGGCTATGCGCCAAGCGACTTTGACGATGTGGATAAGGCGATTGCGGCGGGAGTTTTTGCGCTCAACAATCTGCTGCGCGAGCACAAGCCTACGACGTTGGCGCAGATTGCCGCTTGCTACAACGATGGCCATGTGCCGAGTGGGATTTGGCCTGTAGGAGTTCGCAACTACGCGAACGAGCTGATTACCAACTATGCCGAGCCGATGCCAGACGCGGCGTTGCAGGGGTGATGCAAATGAGGTTTGAGCTAAATCCGCTGCGGTGGTTTCGTCGCACGAAGGCGATACCGAGTTACGACCATGCGCAACAGAGTGCGTGGTTGTCGGAGTTGATCGAACGCAACAAAAAACTTGCAGAAAACGAGGAAAAAGAAATGGCAAACAAGTTTGTTGGAATATTGGAAGCGATTGGCAAGGGATTTGAGAAGGGCCTTGCCTGGGCGGTAAAGTATGCGGTCCCGGTAGAGAAGATCGTTGCGTTGATCTTTCCTCCGGCAGCGGCGGCTGCAACCGAGGTTGCCGATGCGACGACGTTGATCCAGAACGCCGTGTTGCTGGTCGAGCAAAAGTACGCTGCAAGCGGCGCGCAAACCGGAACCGGTGCACAGAAGCTGGCAGAGGTTTTGACGCTGGTAGAGAGCGCGGTGACGTCGCTGCTGAAGTCGGCGGGGATTGCGGCCAGCACGGCGTACGTGTCGAACCTTGTGTCGGCTGTGGTGGCGATCCTCAACGTGCAGGATGGTACGACTGCAACGACCACGACAACCGCAACGGCAACGGCCTAGATATACCACGCAGGTTAGGTGTTCAGTCCATAAACATCAGGGCCGTGAGACTCGGCCCGTAAGTTTGATGGGGTCGCGAGATGCCGAAGCAAGTCTGCGCGAACAAGCCGACTTGTCCTAACCTTGTGGATCGGGGCTACTGTTCGGGATGCTTGGCAAAGGGATGCGGCAAGGAAACGCGGCCTACTGCTGCGAAGCGTGGATATGGATCTAAATGGCAGGCTACAAGCAAGGCGTTCCTGCGTGGCAAATTGTGTGTAGGGCATCCAGCAGGAACGCACGGCATTGTGCGCGTTCCTGCGCAGCATACGGATCACATCGTCCCTCATCGCGGAGATATGAAGCTGTTCTGGGATCGTAATAATTGGCAGCCATTATGCGCATCCTGCCACGCAACCAAGACTGCGCTGGAAGATGGTGGATTCGGTCGCTATCGCACAAGTGATTGATTATTAGCGCGTTGGGGTTGAGAAAAGAATGCATGAACGAATCGTGCTGTGTTTGCTGGCCGTGCCGGGTGGCATGGTAGGCCGGGGCGGGGTCAAATCTCTAGGGGATTGGGTCGCCAGACCGTTGGGTAGACACGTACGCGTATCCACAAAATGAAGTTTTTTCAGAATTGAAAAAAGAAAAAGTTCACAGATTCGATTGCGCGGAAAGATGGCACTCCGGCAGCCGTTGAAGGCTGCTAGATGCGCGTTCGGCGTTGTGTTTGAGCATAAAGTTACCCCGAACACGTTATAGGCGAAATTATGGCAGGACGTCCTCGACTTCCCAATTCGATTCATGAGATCACCGGCGCGAAGGCGAAGAATCCCGGTCGCTTTGTTGATCGTGAAGAGCCGGAGACGAAGGGTCCGATAGGCGATCCACCGCCCGAATTTCTCTCTCCGCACGGTGACGGTCCAAAGCTCCTCGCGCGCTGGAATAAGTTGATCGAAGAAGCGCCCATCGGCATCCTGACGGCCTCTGATTCCGAGTATCTAGCGGCTGTTTGTCGGATGGGTATTGAAGCCAGCCGGACCGGCTCGAAGGGATTCCGCCAAGCCCTGAAAGAGTACGGTCTCATGCTGAAGGGCCTTGGCATGACACCCGAAGGACGCGCTATTCGCGGCATTGGTGGCAAGGCTCCAACGAAGGTAGCGAATCCCTTGGATGAGTTCACGAGATCGCGCAGGCGAGTGAGTTGAGATGAGAGATGGCGAAGCGCCTATCGATAGCAGAGAGGTACATCCGCGATGTACTTTCCGGTCGCATCCTCACGTCAAAGCTCGTGCGTCTACAGATCGAGCGGCACGTCAAGGATCTAGAAGATGGTCACAAGCGCGGGCTAGTATTCGACCGCGCCGCCGCGCAGCACGTAATTGATTTCTTCCCCAAGTTCCTCTGCCACGTCGAGGGAGCGCTAGACGGCCAGACCTTCGTACTTGAGCCGTTCCAGCAGGCCAAGCTCTGGATACTCTACGGCTGGCGTTGGAAGGACACAGGCTTTCGCCGCTTCAAATTTGCGTACAACGAGATTGGACGCGGCAACTGCAAATCGACCGAGGCATCCGGCCTCTGTCTCTACGAGCTGCTGGGCATAGGAGAGCCCGGCGCGCACGTCTACAGCGCCGCCACTGACAAGGACACGGCGCGCATCGTCTTCGATACAGCGCAACTCATGTGCCGCCGCTCGCCGTTCCTCAACGAGCGTGTCACCTGCTACTCGGACAACATGCACATCTCCGGCACGGCCTCGAAGTTTGAGCCCGTAGCCTCCGGCGCAGAGCTTCTCCTCGGCCTGCGACCATCTTTCATTTGCTTCGATGAGCTGCATGAATCGCCGAACTCGAAGTTGTGGGATGTCTTCGTCTCAGCCATGGGCAAGCGCGATAGCCCCATGATGTTCGCCTGCACTAACAGTGGTTATGACCGCCACTCAGTCTGCTGGCGCCAGCGCGAGTACAGCGTCAAGGTCCTCACCGGAGTCTTTCAAGACGATACCTGGTTCGCGTGGATCTGCGGTCTTGATCGCAAAGACGATGGACTTGTCGACAAGGATGACGATTGGGAGGATGAGCGTAACTGGATCAAAGCGAACCCTGGCCTCGGCGTCATGGTCAAGATCAAAGAGCTGCGCGAGGTCGCGGCCAAGGCGAAGAACGATCCCAGCTCGCTGAACAGCTTTCTGCGCTTCCGCATGTCGATCTGGACGACTTCCAACGTAGCGTGGATGCCGCCGCACATCTGGGATGGATGCAAGGTCGCGGTAGATCGCATAGCACTTCGCGGTCGCACCTGCTTTGGAGGTCTCGATCTTTCGACGACGACGGATATTTCCGCCTTCGTCCTTCTCTTCCCGCCGATTTATGGCGACGACAACTGGTACGTAGTTCCCGAATTTTTCCTGCCCCGCGAGAGCATCGAAGAGCGCGTCAAGCGTGACCGCGTTCCCTACGATGAGTGGGAGCGAGAGGGCTTGTTCAACCTCACAGAGAACGGTCGCATCATCGACTATAAGGCGATTCAAGCGAAGATTAGAGAATGCGCCGAGATGTACAAGATCAAAGAAATTATGTTTGACCGATGGAACTCTAACTCCCTCGTGACTGATCTTGAGACGGACGGATTCACCATGGTCAAGTGGGGACAGGGATTCAACGATATGCACGCGCCAGTAAAGCGGCTGATGGAGATCGTGTTAGAAGGTAAGCTCGCGCATGGCGGTCACAAGGTACTTCGCTGGATGGCCTTCAACGTCGTCATCTACATGGATCCCGCGGGCAACATGAAGATGGACAAGAGTAAGTCGAAAGAGAAGATCGACGGCATGGTCGCGCTGGCCATGGCCCTTGGCCGCGCCATGCAGGTAGCGCCTGCTCTACCAGTTCGGCCACGAGTGAGGGTATGTTGAACAGAAAACTTGTCAGTTCTTGCCTGTGGAACCTGCTGTTTTTGATCGGTGCGGCGTTCGTTGCTTTCGGTCTATGGCTGGCATGGCATCCGCTCGGCTTCATCGCAGCGGGCATAGTGTTGGCGATTCTTGGCTACGGCGGCGGCTTCGAACAAGCCAGAAAGGCGCAACGTCGATGAGTATTCTCAGCGCCTTTACCAGCGGCATCATGGCGGCCGCCGGCACAACCGAATCTGCTGCTGGAATTGCCGGTCTCAGTGATCGGTACTTTGACAACCATTACTACGGAAACTCAGCCGGAGGAATGCACGTTACTCCACACGCCGCCAAGCGTCTGCCAGTCTTCTTTGCCTGCGTAGCCAAGCGCGCAACCTCACTGGCGATGCTTCCCTGCAAGATCATGCAGGATGATGGCAGCGGAGGTCGCAAGCCCGCGCCTAACCATCCGCTCTACGACGTGCTCTACTCGCGTCCGAACCACATCCAATCGGCCTTCGAGTTTTGGTTCATGATGGAGGCGCATCTCTGCATGAGGGGCAACAGCTACGCCGAGATCATCCCCGGCCCGCGCGGCGCTGTAGACGAGCTGATGCCCATGCACCCCGACCGCGTCCGCGTCGAGCGGCTCATGGGGTCCGGGCGTCTGCGCTATCGCTACAGCGATCCGCTGACCAATACGGTTCGCATCCTCATGCAGGATGAGGTATTTCACCGCCGCGAGAACGTCGACGACGTCGGTGTCGGGCAGTCCCGCATTGAGGTTGGATGTGATGCCATCGGCCTCGGCCTTCAACGGCAAGACTACACGGCGCGCTTCATGCGCAACGATGCCACTCCCGGCGCGGTGTTCACAAACAGCCCATTCAAGACTGCTGAGGAGGAGGATGATTTTGTCGAGAGCGTAAAGAAGGCGCGCACCGGCCAGAATGCCGGTCGCCCCTATCTACTGCCACCCAGCATGGACATGAAGTCTCTGGGCTTCACCCCAGTGCAGGCGCAACTCATCGAAGCGGGCAAGCTCTCCGACCAGCAGATCTGCTCGCTCATGGGTGTGCTTCCTCACACGGTCGGCGTCGACGCGGGCAAGGCCGCAACCTTCGCCAGCACAGAGCAGTTCAACCTCATGGATGTACAGCAGCGCGTTCTTCCGCAGTGCATCGCGGCGGAGCAGGACATCTCCCGCTCGCTCATCACCAACACGGCTCGGTTCTTCGCAAAATTCTCCGTCGCATCTCTCATGCGCGGCGATGCCGAGACGCGCGGAGCGTTCTACCAGGCGCTCGCAGGCATCGGGTGGATGTGCGCCGACGAAGGCCGCGAGCTGGAGGACATGGGACCAATCCCCGGTGGCGCGGGCAAGCGTTTCTGGAATCCGCTCAACTGGGGTCTGATTGATCGTCAACCCGCAACCACGCCACCCACGTCGACCAGTGTCGGCCTTCCAGCGCCGGAAGATGAGGACGAGGATGCGCCAGCCGATCCCACGCAGGGCGGTGACGACGACAACGAAGACATCGCCGACGCCGATGGGGAGCAGGCCGCCGCAGTAACTCCGCAGCTCATCAAGGCTCTCGTAACCCACAACCGAACCGATCCACGCATGGAGGCAGCATGAGTAAGTCGTACAGTCACATCATCGGGGCCGTCGCCTCGGAGGTTTGGGCGATTCAGCCGGAAAAGCTGATGGCAATCGTCGGGTTCCTGCAACTCAAAGCGCAGGGGCTTGAGCCTGAGATCGATGTAGTCAGCAAGATCAAGGCTGCATCGATCGAAGCCGCAGACCGTTCGCAGAACGTCTCGGCATCCTCTGGTGGCGCGGTCGCCGTGCTGCCACTCTTCGGCCTCATCATGCAGCGCGGCAACATGATGGGAGACGTCAGTGGTCCGCGTGGCACTTCGGTCGATCAGTTTACCCAGAGCTTTCGCCAAGCCCTCAACGACCCCAGTGTATCGGCCATTGTCATCGACGTTGACTCGCCCGGTGGGGCGGTCTCTGGAGTGCCAGAGTTGGCCAGCGAGATTCTTTCGGCGCGTAAGACGAGCGGTAAAAAAATCATCGCCGTCTCTGATTGCCAATGTGCATCGGCGGCCTATTGGATCGCATCGGCTTGTTCGGAGATCGTTGTCAGTCCGTCATCGCTCACTGGCTCGATTGGCGTCTACATGGTTCACAAGGACATTTCAAAACAGCTTGAGCAGCAGGGAGTCTCCACCACGCTAATCTCTTATGGAGCCAACAAAACGCAAGGCAACAACCTGGGTCCGCTCGATGACGACGCACGCGCCGAGTTACAGAATCTTGTTGACACTATGGGTGCCAGCTTCGATAAGGCCGTAGCGCAGGGCCGCAGAATGAAGGTCTCCGAAGTAGCAGCAAAGCTCGGCCAAGGCAAGCTCTTCAACGCTCAGAAGGCGGTATCAAGCGGCATGGCGGATAGCATTGGCACGCTGGATGGCGTACTGGCGCGCTTCGGAGTCAGCCGGACACCCTCCGCATCCTTGCAGGCTCGCGGCGGCACTGTGCAGCCGCAGGCGGAAGCTATCATGCCCGGCATTCATGCCGCATCGGACGAAGGTTGCCAGTGTGGCTGCCAACCCTGCACTGACGGTGATTGCGGCGGATGCCTAACCGACGACTGCGATTTTGCCGGGTGCGATTGCTCTTCGGCCAGCTATAAACGCACCGGACATGCAAAGGCCTTGCTATCCGCCGAGACGGCCTTTGCCCGCAGGGAGCGCGAGTTGCAACTCGCCCAAACCTTCTAACCATCACTTTTTTGTCATTCCCGCAGGGAATCTGCTTACCTGTTTTGTCATTCCCGCAGGGAATCTGCTTCTTTCCTCAAATTTCCAGCAGTAACCACTGCTGGCCCGCTGGCGGCTTACAAAGCTGCGCGCTCAATCGCGTGTCTCCTGCCGTAACGTCCCAGTCAACCTCAACCCATTCAACCCCCACAAAAGGAGAAACCGTGGACATCAAGAAGTTGCGGCAGGATCGTGCAGATGCTCTCAATGCAGCCAAGGCGCTTCATGCGGCTGCCGGAATCAACCCCATGACGGCGGAGGCGGGCGCTCAGTATGACGCGCACATGGCCAACGTCGCCTCACTCGACGCAAATATCATCCGCGCTCAGCAGATGCTGGACGCCGAACGCACCGCACCCGCCATACAGGTAGAGGTATCCGCACCGGAAGCCTCCAAGCAGAAGTTCTCTGGCCTTGGAGAGCAGCTCCTTGCCGTCAAGAACTTCGCCATGTCTGGTGGGCGCAATCGCGACGAACGGTTGTTCGCCTCCGCACCGGGCCAGAACGAAACTATCGACACGGAAGGCGGTTTTCTGGTCAGTGCTGAGGTCGCACCCGATCTGCTCAGCCGCACCTTCGCCGCTGGCGTCATCTCAAGCCGTTGCCGGACTCGTCCCATGAGTTCATCGCGCCTGGTGCTCAACGGCATCGACGATGCGAATCGCGTGGGTGGTCCGGCTGGCGCGGGCATTCTCGTTGTGCGAGCTGCGGAGGCCGCTGGAATCAACTTTAGCAAGTTGAAGCTGCGCCGCACGGAACTGAACGCCAATAAGTTGCTCGGCTTCTACATGGCCTCGGATGAGGTTCTGGAAGATGCTCCCGCGTTGCAGTCGGAGATCAACGATTTTTTCCCAGACGCGTTCTCGTGGGCACACGACAACGAGATCCTCAACGGAACCGGCGCGAGCCAGTTTCTCGGGGTGCTCAACTCGGGCGCTTGCGTGGTTGTGCCCAAGGACAATGGCCAGACTCTTGCCGGTAATCCCATCACCACCTCCAACATCCTCAACATGCGCACCCGCCTCTGGATTCGCTCCCGTCCCAACGCCGCATTCTTCGTCGGGCCGGATGCCGAGGCGGTTCTCTCCACACTCACTATTCCCGGCGCGGCGGGCACAGCGGTTGCGCTCTACACGCCTCCCGGCGTCGGCAGCAATAACACCAAGTACGGCCAGATGCTCGGCTTCCCGGTGATTCCGACAGAGCAGACCGCCCCGCTCGGAACGCAGGGAGACATCCTCCTCGCCGACTTCAACGAGTACATCATCGGCGAGCGCAACAGTGTGCAGTTTGCCAGTTCCATCCATGTGCAGTTTCTCACCGATCAGCAAGTCTTCCGCTGGACTCTGCGCAACGATGGTGCGCCGCTGTGGGACAAGCCCGTCACCCAAAACAACTCGGTGAACAAGGTTAGTCCCTTCGTCGTCCTGGCCGCCCGCACCTAGGTGCTTCGCACGGTTCTCGGCACTTCGTGCGGTTCTTGTTTGTCATTCAGCAGCCTTTTTGTTTGTCATTCCCGTAGGGAATCTGCTTTTGCTCGTCGGGTGACTCTGTGCCCCATTCATCGCGTCTTTGTTTCCTGCGATGAGTGGGTGCTACGACAAATTCACGCTCATCAATCTCAATCTCAACTCACTCCGGTCCAACCGGGAAAGGAATCATTATGAGTGCTCGTGGTTTCAATATTGCGGAAGAGGGGCATGTTGTTCCTCTCTTCAATCCTGCCAGCATCACTGGCGGCATCTCGGGGCAGGTCTTCAGCCTGCGCGATGCCTCCAAGGCGAACATCATCATCCACTACGGAGCGCTGGCCGCTGCGCCCGGCACGGTAACGCTGTCGGCCTGCACAGACATCAATGGCGACAACACAACGCCCATCGCCTTCGACCTGTATCAGCAGGCCGCTGCGGGCGCGGGTAACGATGTTCTCGGCGGTCGTCAGTCCATCCCAGCCACTGGCTACGCCCCGAACGATGTGGCCGGAACCGTCGACGTGCTGCATGTCCAGGCGGATGAACTTCCGCCCGGTTACCCCTACCTCAAACTCTCCATTGCAGATGGCACCAACGCCGATTTTGTCTCGGCTGTGGCTGTCCTCACTGGCGTTCGTTTCCAAGGCGTGTCCACCCAATCCGCAACGGTCTAGCACTTCGTGCGGTTCTCGGCACTTCGTGCGGTTCTTGTTTGTCATTCCCGTAGGGAATCTGCTTTCGCTTGCGGCATGACAGTCGGCACTATTACCAACAGGGGCGGCCATTACGGGCCGCCCCGCAGTTTTTCAAGGCCAGCCATGGAAATCCTAATGATGATCGGACGCTATGCCGGTGAGATTCGCGACGTACGCCCGCACCACGCTCACGGCCTGATAGAGCGCGGCGAGGCTATCGACCCGAACTCGCCCATCCATACCGGGGGCATCATTCCCGCCGGCGAGCCCGCAATAGTTGGTGCGAATCCTCACGACGGCTTCGTTCCCCGCGCGGTCGCGGCCCGCTTTGAATCCGAGCTCGCAAACGTAGCCAGCAAGAAAAAGGCCAAGCGCTAATGCCAATCAACCTCATCTCCGGGCCAACCAGCGAGCCGGTCACCCTGCACGATCTCAAGTTGCAGTGCGGCCTCTCGCCGGTCGAGGACACCGACCATGTCAAAGAGCAGATGAATGCGCAGCAGCTCCGCCGATACATTCGCGGCGCGCGCGTCTGGTGCGAAAACTACACTCGCCGATGCTTCCTCACTCAGACGTGGGCGCTCTCGCTCGACCACTGGCCGCGCATCGGCGAGCTGTACGCCCATCACCGGCGCGACCGCATCATCGTGTTGCCCAAGCCGCCGTTTCAGTCGCTGCTTTCGTTCACCTACACCGATCTCGGAAAGAATCTGCAAAACATCATCGCTCCGGTACTCACGGCGGGTTCCACGCAACCCGGTAGCGACATTGCAACCAACTTCACAGCCTCACCTTGGGGTTTGCAACTCAGTCCGGGCAGCGAGACCCAGCCCGCGCGCTTAGAGGCACCTTGGGCGCTCTTCTGGCCGCCCAACCTCCCCTTGCTCGATAGCATCGTCATCACCTTCAAATGCGGCTATGGCGATGCGGGAAGTAGTGTTCCCCAGCCGATCCTCGACGCAATCCTGCTGCTCGCTCAGTTCTACCGCGATGGCTTCCCGATGGAGAAAAAGTCTCCGCCCATCATCGCCGACATGCTTGGCGCATACCTGCACCGCACCTCGTAGCCTCTCTCGCTTGTCATTCTGAGCGTAGCGAAGAATCCCCGTATTCCGCTGTTGCTTTTGTTTGTCCTTCCTTTTTGTTTGTCATTCCCTTTTTTGTCATTCCCGTAGGGAATCTGCTTTTTCGCGCCCGCACCGCACACTTGGAGCCGACATGCCCGATCTCACCACACTCGACGATGTAAAGTCCTGGCTCGCCATCGGTGCCAGCAACGGCTCAGACAGCATCCTCAAAGAGCTGATTACGTCGACCAGCGCCGACTTCCTGCGCGCTATTGGCCGCACCGACTTCCTCACCGCCCAATACACCGAGGTGCGCGAAGGTGATGGCAACAGCCGCATCGCCACGCGCCACTGGCCGATCACGGCCATCACCACCATCACGATCTCCGGCACCGGCCTTGCGCCCTCGCCAGACCGCGTAGCCGCTGGCTACTACTTCGAGGCCGAGCTGGATCCCGAGCGCGTGAATAACATCTATCTCGCCGGAGGCGAAGTCTTCACCGATCTGGCTCCCATCGCCATCGCATATACGGCGGGCTACACCGCGCCGCCTGATGATGTGGCACAGGCAGTCGTCGATTGGGTCTGCGACCGCTATAAGGGCCGTCCCAGCACGGGCGTCAACAGCCAGCGCGAGGCCGGTGGCGAGCATGTCACCTACGAAAAAGAGACGGCCATGCCGGATTCAACCGCCCGCGTCGTCACCAAGTACAAGCGCGAATGGCCCTCGCTCGATAAGCGCACCGACGACCGAGACTACCGTGTCACCCGCATCAACCGCACCTACACCGAGGCCATCAAATGAGCGCGCCGATGGACTTCCGTATGGAGGGTGTCCAGCAACAGGCAGACTACATCGAACAGGTCCGCCAGAACATCCTCAACGCCATCCGCATCGGAATGCGCGAGGGCATTGCATCGCTCGATAGCGATATTGTTGCCAAGCTCGATTCGGTTACCACGCCGGGAACTGGCAAAAAAGAGGATGGAAGACTGGATGTCGCAATCGCCGAAGGCCAGAAAGTCTTCGAGAAAAAAGATGCATACATCGGCGGCGAGGTAAAGGCAACGCCGACCGGCAGTAAAATCCGAAATCTTCCCCTCTGGCTGGAGTTAGGCACCAAGCCACCCACCAAGGGCAAGGGTCTATCGAAGTATCCCAAGCAGTTCCTCGCAGGCTCGAACCCAGAGAGCCGCGCCGTTCATGGTCACGGCGCGTTTCGTATCGAGCCACATCCATTCTTCAACTCAACCTTTCAGGCTGACTACCCAACCATTCTAGACACCATCAACCAGCGAATCGCGGAGGCATGTGATGCAGGCGTATAACCCGACAGACCGCGAACCCATCTGGGCAGCGCTGCTTGCGCTCCTACAGTCGATTCCATCGGGAACTTTCAAGGTCGTCAGCCGACAGCATATCCAGCCTCCCACGCTCGCTGCGGAGCTACAGCCCGCACTCTTCATCGTGCAGACGCGCGAGACGCGTACCCCGCGCCCCGCGGGGCTCCCCGTCAAGCTCACGCTCAACGGATTCCTGATCGTCTACTTCCAGTCTCCACCGCCGCTGATCGACGACATCGGGCAGGAAACCATCGTCGGTGCAACTCAGCTCAACCAGCTACTCGCCGCCATCGACGCGGCGTTGGTTCCCGACGATCCATTCACCGGCAAGCTCACTCTCAGCGGCCTGGTCGAACACTGCTGGATCGAGGGCGATGTCGACATGGACACCGGGATCTACGGCCAGCAAGGCGCAGCAATCATCCCGCTCAAGATGCTTGTTCCATAGGAGGATGCATGGCTCTATCTGCTTTGGATTTTTCTTCAGGTGTTGGTACTTCGAAGGGATATGCATTCGGCGTCAGTTCGGAGTCGTCTGTTTCCGCTCTGCGAAGTCTGGCCGATTCGATTGAGCGGAAAGAAGTCCTTATCCAGTCGGTTCGAGTTACTGGTCTGGCTGCAACAGAAGACTTCACCCTCACCGGAATTCGGCTTGTTTTAGCTGAAAAGATCACGGTTCCATAGGTCAGTTGTGGGGTTGTACTTACTCACAACTAAAAACTCACAACTCACAACTGTTCTAAGGAGATAAATCCAATGCAGACTCAACAGAATATCCAGTTTGGCTCGGGGGGATTTGTTGCCACCCCCAACGCAGGCAATCTGGCCGCAAATCCCACCCCCATCCTGCTCAAAGTCATGCAGGAAGCCTCGCTGGAAGTCAAAGGCGACCTCAAAAAGCTCTTCGGACAAAACCAGTTCGCCGTCGCCACCGCGCGCGGCAAGATCGACATCACAGGCAAGGCTAAGGTTGGATGCCTCGACCTGAACGACCTCAACCAGATCTACTGGGGCCAGTCGGTCACCACGGGCGGAAACATGCCCTATAACGAGACCCACGTCACTGCGGCAACCATCACGCCAACGCAGGGAGCTGGTCTTACCGTCACCACCGACCAGGGCGTCATTAGCGGAACCACCGGATTGTCGATGCTGAAGGTCGGAACTGCGCCCGCCGTTGGCCAGTACACCTTTACGCCAGCGACTACCGGCGCATCGCCCACCCCAGCCGAGTATGGATTCAACGCTGCGGAGACGGCAGCTTCGGTCCTCATCACCTTCACTGTGGCGTCCACTACCGGCAGCTCGCTCACCATCACTAATCAGGCGATGGGGTACGCTCCGGTCTGCTCTGGAATGCTATACAACAAGTTCCGTGGTGAGGCCGACATTGTCTACCTCAATGCCATCACCTTCGGCACCTTCAGCAAGCCCACCAAGCAGGAAGACTTCTGGGTCTCCGATCTGGACTTTAGCGCCAACGCCGACGCCACCGGAACCATCGCCACCTTCTACAACAGCTAGGAATTGTCACTCTGAGCGCTTCCTCTCTCGCTTGTCATTCTGAGCGCAGCGAAGAATCCCCGTATTTTCTTCGCTGCGCTACGGACTTACCCGTTACGGAAACACAAAAATCTAAGGAGCTTTTATGTCTGAATCTATCCCCGCTTTCAAAGGCACCCCCATCTTCCTCAATGGCAAGGAATATATCTTGCCTTCGGTCTCTTTGCTTCAGTTGCAGCAGAACTTCGACCTGCTCACAAGTCCCGGCACCGGGAGCATTGTCGATCTTGGCAACCGATTTATCCCGCTTATCGGGTCTGCGCTGCGCCGCAACTACCCCGATGTCACCGATGAGCAGCTCTGGGAGTGGCTTGATCTGAACACCTTCCCTGAGGCCATCAAAGCACTACAGGCTTCGTCTGGGCTCAAGGCTGTAGCTCCGGGGGAATAGACGCCGGTGAGATGGATTGGGGGTGGGTCTACGCCACCCTCATTCGTAACACCGGCTGGACTTTCGCGCAGTGCTGGGAGCAACCAGCATTCGAGGTATTCGAGTTCCTCGAACATCTCAACCAATACCCCAGTGCCGATGTAGTTCTGCGCGCCGTCTACTGCGGCAAGCCAAAGTCTCGCCCATCGCAGAAACAATCAGAATCGGATCGGCAAGAGCTCGGCTCGATCTTGGGCCCTCCGCAACCGTTACCCGAAAACCTGCGCGGCCTATTCGACTGGATCGAACAGCAAGACGCACCAAAGAAGTGACCTCTTTTTGTTTGTCATTCCCGTAGGGAATCTGCTGTTGCTCTTTGTTTGTCATCCCGTAGGGATCTGCTGTTGCTTTCCTTCCAACATCTTCACCCTCTAATTGGAGTCTCCCATGGCCGCTGAATCGTCAGTAAAAACAACTGTAGTCTATGACGTCTCCCAGATGAAGGAGGGCTCGGCGGAGACCGTCGAAGCCCTTCAAAAGGTGGCGGCTGAAGCGACCGTTACCTCCGAGGGAATGCAATCTGCTTCGATGGCCATGGCCAAGGCCGCAGAGGAAGCCGCAGAACGGCAAAAGGCCGCTTCGAAGGGCATTGCCTCCGCAACCATCGAGGACATGGCTGCAAAAAAAGAGCTGCGCGCGGTGATGACGCAGGTCAAGCAGGGCACCGGCGATCTGGAATCGCAAACGATTCTGCTCTCGGAGGCCCAGCAAAAACAGAGCTTGACTGCGCGCAATCTGGCTGCGGCACAGAAGATTGCCGCCGATGAGCAGGCCACCACGGCGGCAAAGGCCGCTGCGGCGGCGGAGATTGCTAACCTTGCGGCGGCTGGCTGGACGGCATCGTTTGCGCGCATCGCTCTCTCGGCCAAGGAATCGCTCGGTTCGGTGCAGAAAAAGCTAGTCGAGACGGCGGAGACGGCCAAGCTGACAAGCGCTGGAATTGGTTCTGGCTTCGCCGCGTTAGGCGGTTTGATGGGGACGGGAATCGCTGTTGGATTTCTCAGCCATTTTGCCGACGAGATGGCTCGGGTCAATGTCGAACTCGGGCATCTGGAAGCCAAGACAGGCATCGCAGGATCGTCCCTCGCCGGATTGCAGTTGATCGCAAAAGAATCCGGTGTAGACTTCGAAAAGATTGCGACTGGAATAACTAAATTTGAAAAGTCTATGGACGCCGCCTCCAACGACTCCAAGCCGATGATTGAAGCCTTTGCCAAGATTGGTATCACTCAGGCGGACATCGCCAAAAGCGGGCATGACACCGAAGCGATGCTGGAGCTGGTTTCTACCGGCTTCGCCCATCACACCAATCAGGCCATCCAGACGGCGGTAGCACAGGCGCTGTTTAGCAAAGGTGGAGCTGCGCTGGTGCCCATCCTGCAAAAGCAGGGGGAAGCTCTCGATGCGAACATGAAAAAAATGGGTGCATCGACTGGCGTCACAGAGCAGTCGATTGCAGCTTCGGAGCGCTGGGTCAAGAACATGGCTCTGGTCTCCATGGAGATACAAAAGATCGGCAACGTTGCCATCGAGAACATGCACTATCTGGGCGGCGTATGCGAAGGCGTCTATGCCTCCATGCTCACGATCTGCGAGGGAATAACAGCGGTTATTTTGTCCACCGCGAATGGCCTTGGGTCGCTCGGCCATCTGCTGCGCGACGCCATGACTATGAACTTCGCAGCAATCGAATCCGACGCTAAAAATGTCGCAACATCATTCGCGCAGCCATGGAAGGTTGCATTCAAGGACGTTGGTGATTCTTGGAAGAGCGTTGCCGCCGACTTCAAATCCCCCACGTCTGCTCCATCGTCGAACGATACCTCCGGCGATCCCGATGATGATACAGGCAGGCCGCCCAAGAAGGGCCGCTCCGCTTCTGAATCCAGCGCAGAGAACAAGGCCGCCGAGGCTCGCCTGCGCGCGATGGAAGAGGAGCGCGCACAGCTAGAGCAGCAAGGCCAGCTCACTGCGAAGGCCGATCACGACTTCTGGGCTGCGCGCATCGACGCCTTCGCGGTTGGCTCGTCAGAATATCACCAGATCCAAGAGAGGATCACCCGTGACGACATCGAAGGCGCAAACAAGGCGCATGAATCCCTAGCCCAGTTCAAGCAAGATCAGAAAAAAGACGCGGAGGACGTTGCCCCAACCCTGAAGGCTGGCGAGGGCATGGATAAGATGCTCCGCGAGCAGGGCGAGGACGCACGTCGCTCTGGCGAGCGTTGGGACGCCTACTATGCCGCCATAGCTAAGGGCCAAGAGCAGGCCGCGATGCAAGCGGCTACGATGGAGGAACAAAAGGTCCATGCAGAGGAATCGGCGGGAACCATCTCCCAGCTCGGCGCGGCGCAACAGCTCGCTGCGATCCATGCCAAGGCACATCAGATCGAGTTGCAGGCGCTGCTGGATGAGCTGGCGCGACTGCAAAAGATGGCCGATTCTGCGCCAAAGGATGGTCTCGGACGCTCCATCGTAGACCCTAAGCTGGCAACGCAGATACAGAATCTACAGAATCAGATTGGGCAGCAAAAAGGCAGCGCCGCAGCGCAGAAAGGGCAGGATCAAAAGGCCACCGCAGACGCTATGGCCAAGCCCTACCTAGCGTCCTTCAATGCCATCAACAGCGGATGGCTCAAGGTACAGAATGACCTCATCGCGGGCAATAAGCGTATTGGCCAGTCCGTCAGGCAAATCGCGTTGCAGATGACGCAGGACTTGGCTAAGCATGAAGAGGAACGGCTGGCCGACTACCTGCGTAAAGAGATCAGGAAAATTGCGGCTCACCGCGCAACGGTTGTAGCGAACAACACTACGGATGCAACAGGTGCTGCAACTTCTAGTGCGATAGCTGCGGCAGCAGATTCTAAAGAGGGCCAGTCTGCCGCTAAGAAGGCATTCAAAAATACGTATGCTGTGGTTTCAGGCTGGCCGGTAGTTGGACCAATCTTAGCTCCTGTGCTTGGAGCGGCAGCGTTCGCCGCAGTGGCAGCATTTGAGAAGGGTGGAATCGTTGACGGTGTGCAGGGTGTGGGCGTCCCGATCCTCGCTCACGCTGGCGAGCGCGTCCTGACGACCACGCAGACCAACAACTTTGAGCGCATGGTAAACAATAGCTCTACTGGCGGCGGTACAATCCATAATCACTTTGGGAGGAACAGCTATTCCGCATCTGGGAGCGACTTCAAATCGCAATGGGCACAACACGAAAAACATATCGTAACGAGCCTAAAACGACTGCATCGCGAAGGAAAGTTGAATTTTCCTTCGCATTGACGTGGTAACATTCACGGCGAGAGGTTTTCTTGTGAAATCTATATCTCTGATCGTTGCTCTCGTCCTTGGATTGTCGTGCGCATCCGCAGTTGGTCAGTCGGGGCGCCCCACTAAATGCGAAGCCAACATCAACGGGTTCAAAATTCACACGATTTACATCGTGGGTGACCAATACAACGGTGTAGTGTGGGCCTACAAGCATATTGCCGAAGAAACCTGTCTTATCCCGACCACTGACCTTTCGAAGGCAGATGCGATTCTCGATGTTCGCCCAATTATGGCATCTGGATCGCCAACTGTTACTGACGATACAACTCCGGTGTCTGTGTCTTGTTCTTCGACCGCCTCATCCAGTCATTGCTCGGATTCAACCGGGAATGTGATGGAGGTGGATTGCTCTGGCGGAAACTGTTCGTCATATTATGGTCCAGACCCGGCTAGTTCACTTGCTGGAGCGTTCAAAGCTTGGTTGTATTCCAGATGGTGGGACTCTGACGCGAGCATATACACTGTCGACCACAAATTGTTATGGAAAAGTGAAAATCAGAAGGGAGATTGGCTCGGCGCAGGTTGGATTGACATGGTGCGTTTGGGTACAAATTCTCCGGTCTGCAAAGTGGGGTATACCCAGCGCTCAAAGTATAAAAATTACCGCCATTGGGCAAGCACTCATTGTGGAGTGGAGTTCGATCCTTTAGTGAGTATTGATCTGAACTTGCGCGACCACAAGAGCGCAAAGCAGGCATCCCAAGACGAAAAAGCGGCGATGATTCAGAACGCCAAAGATGCCGCTGCAAAGCAGCCATAATAGTCTTATTCAGGATTCTCAAATCTTACCAGCCGTCCTTCGGGGCGGCTTTTTGTTTCCCGAAAATAAGGATGGTAGCCATGATTGATCTCTCGCCACAGATTGAAGGGTGTAACTTGGTTTGGTCAAAAGAGCAGTTGGAGGTCATGAAACCGGCATTTTCGATCTCCCCGCTGTTTGATCTCTGCGTTGAACTGATTACTCCTCATACGATGGCTCAGATTTATAAGCGATTTGGTGACATGTTGTGCAATCAGCCGACGTATGCATCCGTTCTGGCATTGATCCAGTTGCGAATGATATGGGTTCCTCAGTCGTCAATTCTTCCGCCAGATCGGCTGGCGTATCGTCTTACTGTGGTCGGGGCGGATTTTGTGATTCGCAACACGGAAAGCGCATGGATTCGGATGCAAGCGCAGGACGCGAAAGACCCGGAAGGTGAAATGGCAGAGTGTAAACGCTACGCTGAATTGCTCTGTGTATCGAACTGATGTGGTAGTATTTCCTCCCATGGATTCTTCTACGGTACGGATCGTTGTTGGAGCCGCAGTTGCGGTTTTGTTCTTTTTCTTTTGGTCTAGAAAAAGGAAAAAGGAACGTAGCATTCCCCTCTCTTCAAATCCTCAAAGGGAATTGCCTCTATCGTTACTGACGAAACCGGATAAAGCGCCCGTTCGGATGGCAATTCCGAGTGACGATGAAATCTTCGAACTTCCGGTGCGTAAGTTCTTTGCGAAGCGGGGAATATCGAGACTGTTCTATACCCATCTTGCCGGTGTTAGCTTTCGTAATGCTGATGGAAGCGAGCGGGGCCCCTTGATTTGCCAACTTGAGGAGGCTTATCAACTTGATTTGGACCCTGATGACACCTTACCAAAATTCCCAAACGCGATAGCTGTAAATTGGAAAGGGAAACAGATTGGCTACTTGCCTGACAAGTTAGCGGGGGAAATCCGAAGAGATGCAAAAGCTAACGGACCAAATTGGACTTGTCTTTTTCGGAGACATACGCGCCATAATAATACGAGTATGGGTCCCGGTGCCCTCCTTTGCGTGATTCGCCTCAATCCTGAACCTGAAACGGTTGTTTCTTCATCTACTGTAACGAATGCTTCCGAATCCAAACCACACATCGCAAACCGTATCGATTCCTTGGATTCCGGTTATGTGAAGACGGAGGATGATATTGCATTCGAGAAAAAATTGACAGGAAGATTTGATCGTGCAATCGAAAAAATTATTTACGATCAGGTTGCAGCGATTATGTGGAATAACGATGACGGAACCAATCGACTTTCTGTGATTCGTAAATGTAAAGTCGGTGAGTTTCTTTTGCTAGAATCTTTCGGTTCGATTTCTAGCGATGTAGATGTGGTGGGTGTCCTTCGCGAAGATGGTTCACGGTTGGGATATGTAGAAGCTAAACTTGCAGGTGAACTGAGGCGCGATGGTCTACACAAGTGGGCTTGCGTGTTTCGACGAAAAATTTTCAGAACAGATGTAAAGAGTTCTTCTGGCGCTATTCTCTGTTTAGTGCGTTTGAAGGAAAAAGACTGATTCCGATTTTCGTTCTTATTTACCAGCCGTCCTTCGGGGCGGCTTTTCTATTGCCTTCACGCCAAACGTCCTAAGCGCCACGAAGTAGTGGCCTTTACGCGAAGCGTCAAATACACCACGAAGTGGGCGAAGCACATGAGCGATTGCGTATTTCCTAAGCTGCCGGGGTTGACGTTCGAAATCAAGCCGGTGCCGACCTGGTCGAACATCGTGCAGAAATCGAAGAACCGCGCGCGCACGGTCATCATGAACGATCCGTACCCGCAATGGACCTTCGAGTTGACCTATGAGTTCCTACGCGACTCCGCGCCCGCGCTTCCCGGTTCCGCGTCCAACCCAGAGAACTTCTCTGAACTAGAACAGATTGTCGGCTTCTACAACGCGCGCGGCGGCAGCTTCGATAGCTTCCTGCTCGATCCCGTCCTGCTGACTGGCCGCCCGACTGATTCCACCGTGACCGCCGCGCCGGTGGGCACGGGCGATGGCATCACCACCACCTTCTACCTGCATCGCAACTGCGGTGGCTTTCTGGACGAAGTGCAGTCGCCCACCACCGTCTATATCAGCGTCAATGGCGTGGTGCAGGGCTCTGGCTGGCGTCAAGGCGCGGCGGGGCAGATTATCTTCCCCGTTGCCCCAGCCGCTGGCGCTGTCATCACCTGGGATGGTAGCTGGCAATGGCGCGTCTGCTTCGCCGAGGACTCGCTCGGCCTTGAGCAGTTCATGTACGAGCTCTACGAGCTGCAATCCCTCAAGTTGGAGCAGGTGAAACTGTAGAGCCGTTTTTTGGTTTGTCATTCCCGCAGGGAATCTGCTTTTGCTCGCACCATAATGGTCAACACCCTTACTAAAAGCTAACCGCTTCTGACTGGATTCTACTATGATGACGGCACCCACAGACGTGCAAGACCTGCTGGCCAGCCAACCAGAAAAGGCCATCATCGCCAACCTCTTCACCTTCAACCTGATTTCGGGGCCGGTGTATCACTTCACCGACTGGCGGCGTCCGCTCACGATTGGCGGCGTGGTGTTCTCCCCCGGGCCGCCGCGCCTGGTGCGCGGCACAATCTCGGTCGAGCGCGGCATGAACGTCTCGACCCAGAAGGTGACGGTGCAGGAGGCTAATGGCGAAATCATTGCCCTGCTGGCTCAGGGATTCTTCAATCGGGCGCTCTACTCCATGCAGCGAGTCTTTGCGGCGGATACCAGCTTGCAGTGGACTTCGCCAATGACGCGCTTTGCGGGCCGGGTCAACAACGTCGATGCCATCACCAGCACCTCGGCGGAGCTGACGATCAAGTCCATGCTGGACGATCTGGATCAAGACTACCCACTCGATGTCATCCAGATGGACTGCAACCGCGTGCTGGGCGATATAGGCTGTGGGGTCAACCTTGAGCCACTCACCGTCGCGGGCGTCGTCGCTATCGGGAGTACGCGCAACAGGCTGCTCTCGGCGTTAGCCAACCCGGACGCGTACTTCACTCAGGGCGTCGTCACCTTTACCTCGGGCGCGAACGTGGGGCTTAGCTACATGGTCAAGAGCTATACCGGCGGCGTGGTTGCGCCTGCCCAGCCGTTCTTCGCCGCGCCCGCCGTGGGCGATACCTTCACTATCACTCCGGGCTGCGATAAGACGCTCGCAACCTGCATCATGAAGTTTGGCTACGACCCCAGTTCAGACACTGCGCCGAACTTTCGCGGAATGCCGCACGTTCCCGATCCCACTGTCACCTACTGAGGCTCACTATGACACCTGAACAACGCACGGCGGTCATCGCCGAAGCAGAGTCGTGGCTGCGCACACCCTACCATGATCACGGATGCGTCAAGGGCGCGGGAGCCGATTGCGCGCTCTTCCCCCGCAACGTCTACGAGCGCGTCTTGGGGATGCAGTTCCCCGTCGTGCCGCCGTATGTGCAGCAATTCAACCTGCATCGCGCCGAAGAGGTCTACCTCGAAAGTGTCCGTGCGACGGGCGCGATCGAGATTGTAGAAGCCGACGTGCAACCCGGCGACTTCGTACTCTTCCGCATCGGACGCTGCTACTCGCACGGAGCCATCATCACCGCGTGGCCCAAGGTCATCCACGCCATCAACCCACGCGGAGTCATTCGCGACGACATTCTGCGCGATCCCTGCCTCAGCCGCTTCGGCGTAACCAAGCCAATCTTCTTCACCTACTAGATCAATTTGTTTGTCATTCCGTAGCGAAGCCTGTTTGTTGTTCTGTAGCGAAGCCTGTTTGTCATTCCGCTTTTCGTTTGTCATTCCCGTAGGGAATCTGCTTTTTCTCTCTTCGTGATGATGTAAACCATTATCGAAATGTTCTATTCGGAAAGCCGCCATGTCACTCTTTGGACTCGGAAATCGTTCGCAGCAACCCAATCTGCTTGGCTCTATCCAGATTGGAACCAGTGAATACGGGGTTGCTCGGCCTATCGGCTGGGGACGGTTCAAAGCCCCCATCAAGCTGCTCGACTATCAGGATTTCACTGGCGTGGGGCAGAGTAGTGGCGGCGGCAAGGGCGGCGGCGGCATCACTAGCTACGAATACTATGCCGCCGTCGACATGCTGGTCTGCGCAGGCCCAGTCGGCGGATATGGGAATCTCTACGACTCGGGAGGCGGCGGCACACTACAGGTCGCGACCGACACTTATACGATTCCGGCTGGCGGCGGTAGTTTTCAGGTCGAGCAAGGTGTCGCCGCGTTTTATTACGACGAGGGAGTCACCTACGATGTCGACTACAGCCTAGCGGCCAACGACTTCGGCTCTGACGGTGACGTCACACTCTCCGGCACACAGCCCGCGCCGTTCGAGCGCATCACTTCGGGCGCAATTGGACTGCATGAGTACACGGTTGGGACTACAGGGCGCTATACCTTCGGCGCTGCCGATGCTGGGAAGACCATATCAATCACCTACACCTACACCACTGCGGATACATCCAACGGCGCAATCTCTGTCGGGAATGATCCGAGAGCGCCGCTGCTCAAGTGGAATATCGCAAGCATCTTGGGCACCACGCCACAATCGCCGTGGGACTACATGCTCACCAAGCATCCGGCGAATGCTCTGCGGTACGACGGGCTCGCGCGAATCGTCTGCTCATCGCTCGATCTGGGCAGCAATGCCAGTGTGCCCAGCCTCTCGGTCGAAGTTATCAACGGACGCCTCCGTGCCTTCGGTAATGGTGTGTCGGACTGCGATCCATCGGCCATCATCACCGATCTGCTCACGGATGCAGTTGCCGGTTGCAACTGGCCCTATCTCGGCGATCTGACCAACTACTCGAATTTCTGCGTTGCCAACAATCTTTTCATGAGTCTGTTTATCGACTCCACCCGCAAGGTGACCGAGATTGTGCAGGAGATCTGCGACCTCACCAACTCCGCGCCGGTGTGGAGCGGAAACGCGCTCAAGATTATTCCCTACGGCGATACCAGCGCCGTGGGTAATGGCCGCACCTACACGCCGCAGACCGAGCCGATCTACCAGATCGACGAGGATGAGCTGCTCAGCGGCGATGGCGAGGAAGCGGTAAAAATCGCTTGGAGAGACCTCGCCGACAACTACAACCGCGTACAGTACGAGTACGTCAGCCGCAATGACAACTACAACACGGCGCTGATCCATGAGCAGGACGAGGCCAGCATCCTTGCCAACGGCCTGCTGCCCATGAAGACGGTCTCGGCGCATCACTTCTGTGTGCAACTCTATGCTGCAATCTCGATGAACATGACGCTACGCCGCAACTCCACGGCGCTGCGTGAATATGAGTTCACACTGCCTTGGTACTATCAGCTCCTCGAACCGATGGACATTGTCCAGCTAAATTTGACCCTGGCGGCGCTTGGCCTGAAGGCAATCCGGCTGGTCAGCATTGAAGAGCAAGAGGACTACTCGCTGAAAGTGGTCGCAGAGGACTTCCTGTGGGGCGTAGCGCAAGGCGTCGTCTACCCCAAGGGGACCAGTGTTGGCAGTGTACCTGGCGCACATAATGAGCCCGGAGACACGATCCTGCTGAGTGCGTACCAGCCGGGCATCCGTTGCACGGGAGGAGGCGCAGAGCTATGGCTTGCGCTGAATGGTGGAACAAATTGGGGCGGTTGCAATATCCACATGTCGCTCGACGGATCCACCTACTCGCTAATCGGAACGCAGTACGGCGGAGCTCGTGGCGGAACGATCACCTCGAATCTCCCTGCAACGGCTGACCCGGACACAACCGACACGCTCGCTGTCACCGTGACGGGCGATCTTTCGACCGTCACGGCGGTGCAGGCCAATGCGTTTGCTACGCTCTCGCTCGTCGGCAACGAGCTTATCGCATACGAGACGGCGGCCATCACGGCCAGCACGGCTACCACCAACTCTTACGCGCTTACCATGCTACGTCGTGGCGTCTTCAATACGGCGATAGCGGCCCATGCAGCAGGAGAGCAGTTCGTCCGGTTGGATGGTCAGGTCTTCAAGTACGTCCTCGATCCGACGCTATTCGATAAGACGATCTGGCTCAAGTTCACCTCATTCAATTTGGTCGATCAGGAGGAACAGTTGATTACCGGGGTCAATGCGACCTCGGTCTATCTGGACGTTGTCACCTATCCGCCGCCGCCGGTGGTCACCGTCACTCAGAGCGCGACCAATCCCGGTGGCAGCGGATCGAGCGCGACGGCCAGCGCGGGGGTCACGGTGACCAGTACTGGGGCGACGGTGGCGGGGATCGTATGGCTCACCATCGCTTGGACTTGGCCGAGCGGCTATCCGGCGTCGACTGGCTTCGAGGTTGTCGCCTTTGCGGCCTCCGATCCAACCGTGACCGCGAACTACCTGTTTCCGATCACCACGGTCCCGGCGACAACACGGACCTACACCGTCGCTGTGACGCCCACTAGCAATATGGCAACCGTAAACGCAGCCGTGAGGGCCATCTATGCCTGATTCAAATTGGACAGAATCCGGGAGCTCCATCAGTCTGACTCCCACAACGTCGACGCTCGCGGGCGGCTCAAGCCCTGCGGACGTGAACTATCTGACGAACGCCTACAAAATCACC
>Ga0182011_10001094_pt1 | contig 23736 bp, 25 predicted proteins | sample 711E1DmetaG_FD_120481 | JGI IMG/M metagenome (GOLD analysis project Ga0182011, IMG submission 120481) | Permafrost microbial communities from Stordalen Mire, Sweden - 711E1D metaG | ecosystem: Environmental > Terrestrial > Soil > Wetlands > Permafrost | place: Sweden: Stordalen | collected...
ATGCATCCATGATTATTTGTTGTTCTTGCGTTATAACTAAGGCATCCGCTTTTTTCCACATGCTCTTATTATAATGTAATGAATACGCCATTGTCTAGTTATTACTGGTACATTACACTAGCCACTTTAATCGAGAATAGATTGCCAATATTATTTCTTTCACAATTACTTCACCTTATACCATGTAAATCTCCAAAATAGCTACAAATAGCCTATCGCTGAAGGTTTTTCGATTCAGATAGCTTTTAGACTGTGAGGTTTGACATTAATAGATTTTCCAACGTTGGAGATTTCGCGGATCCAGGGAAGGTCTGCATTCCGAGTTAGAATTTCCCAACGTGAAGGAAACTCCTCTGTGCTTTCTTTAGAACCGTTGTCGAACAAATCCGCTCTTTCAAATTTATCGAGATTACTTTCTCCCATATGTCACCTCCATTCAACAGCATTATAGAGCTGCTATGTTTAGCTTTGATTAAGGCATTGTAAATAGTTTGTTAAATTTTAATAATAACAGGGGTTTTGCCTTTTGACTTTTTTGGGAGATAATTGTTTGATAATTAAACATTTGAAATTGGAGATGTTATTATTGCGTGATTTAGTGGATTGTTCACCTTTTTACTGGCAATCTGCCTAAGTTGACATATATATTTGCGGACGCTATTCTAAATTGAATACGACATGAATATTCTTATTTTAATCAGCAGTTATAGAAAGAGCGGCAATACAGACCAGACTGTGCAAATATTATTAGAGCACTTGCAATCGGTGGCCAAAGACAACAATGAACCTCTGGTCGTAGACACTATGTATTTAGCTCACATGAATATTTCGCCGTGCCAGGGATGCCGTGTCTGTTTCGATAAAGGCGAGGACTTTTGTCCGATTAAAGACGATATGGCGGAAATCAAAGCACGAATGAAAACTGCTGATGGGTTAATTTTGGCCGGCCCTGTTTATGTCGATAATGTTAATGGGATAATGAAAAACTGGATCGACCGGCTTGCTCACGTTTGCCACCGCCCCGAATTTGCGGGCAAATCGACCTACCTTTTAACTACGGTCGGCAGCAGTAGAACCGGAAATGCCTTAAGAACAATGGACATTGCATTGCGTCTTTGGGGTTTTTATGTTATCGGAAAAGCCGGTTTTAAAACCTATGCCAAAATGGAAAAGGGGAAAATAAATCAATTATACGGAGAGCGACTAACCGAAATCGCCGAGACCATATTCCGCAGTGTTAAAGGTGAACATTACAAAGAAGTCTCGTTTATTTCTCTGATGATGTTCAAAATTCAACAGTTGGGTTGGAGTAAAGCCAATCATGATTCAATCGATTATCAATACTGGAAAGACCACGGTTGGCTGGATAGTAAACAACAGTTTTTTATAACCCCTAAAGCTCATCGGATAAAAATTGCCACAGCCCGTCTTGCAGGTTCGGTCATAGCCAAAATCATGGTCTGAACTGTATTTGGTATCTCGATTATAAGGTATTTAGTTGCCTCATTGTAAATTATCTTTCTTTGGAAACCAATCCTTCTAGCAGAATCTTGCTACTTTATCATCCGGCGATATAATCACAATAACAATCTCAAATTAATGTCCATTTTGTTGCCCAAGCAAAGGTAACGATTCCTTGAATTGTGCCAGCGGTTCAGGTGTAAACTTAAATACATAATCGAGCTAACCTTTTCCCTGAATTATCGTTAAATATTATGGCATGACCAATTTCCAGATGTGTCATTTGAATCTGGGTAAAAAATAGTTGAAAATAATGGAACTTTTTGGGGTTTTACAACGTATTATCTAATAGAGGTAGTTCGATGATTGAACAAAAAACCATAATGACAGAAGATGGAATCATACGACGTTGCCAGGCTGGGGATCGAGAGGCATTCCGATCCCTGGTTGAACAATATCAGAATATGCTATACGGTACAGCCTACCTTATGACCGGCAGTAGGATGGCGGCAGAAGACCAGGTACAAGAAGCTTTTCTATCTGCATGGAAAGGCATTGGCAGTTTTCGTATCGGACACCCTTTAAAACCTTGGCTGGTTCGGATTCTGGTGAATAAAGTACTCAGTTACCATAGAACCAATCCGAAAACGATAATATCGATTGATACGGACCTTGTCGCCGACCCGGTAGGGGATGACCTGGCAGAAGAAATTGAGCGAAGAGACCAATTACAGCGAGTCATGCAAAGTCTTTCCGAGGAGCAGCGTCAGGTCGTATTACTGCGGTATTTCACCGGACTTTCTCTGGCAGAAACATCTGCCGCTCTAGGACGCCAGCAGGGTACTATTAAATCTCAAGCGCACAGGGCTTTGGAACAATTGAAAAATCTGATTGAGGACGATAACAAGCTATAAAGGGAGGTTGGGAAATGACAGACGATAAGAACAATTTTACTAACATTGAACGAAAGGTGCAGAGTTTCTTTCAAAAACAAGCTACATCATTGAAAGCCAGTAAGGACTTATGGCCAAAGATTGAGGCCCGCTTGGATGAAAAGGTAACAGATGCTGGCGCTAAAAGTACGAAGAGAGGATTGAGGCAATGGCTAGTCGGACCTCGGCTGATTGTAGCCTCCACATCAATATCAGCAGTCTTGATACTGATAGTTGTAGGCTCAATGTGGCTGACAACGAATCATCCGGCTAATATTACGCCTTCAAACATTTTAGTGAGGTCCGGGATTGAGCATGGAGCAGCCCCACAACCTACCATCGTGGCAACAACCACCGTTGCGATGCCGACTTCTACAGCTATTGTCGCAGAGCCTGTTACCACTACCCCAACCGTCTGGGGGTTAAATCCTTCTGGTGGCACGGTTTTCGGTCCAATTAATTCTAACTCTACCGATTCAAATTCCGATGTCTTGGACACAATCGGAAAACAAGTGATCTCTCAGGCATCAGTCTCTCTTGAGGTTAACACAGTATCGACAGCTCTTTCTCAGGTGGAAACGATGGTGCAAAATCTGGGAGGTTCAGTCGACAGTATGTCCAGCAACGGCGAACAAAATCAAGAACAAGCAACGGTGACCATTCGGGTGCCTCAGGACCAGTTCTTGACTGCTCTTGATAAGCTACAAAGCTTGGGTACAGTTCAGAATCAAAACATTACAAGCCAGGACGTGACACAACAATATATTGATTTACAAGCACAACTCAACAGCGCACAATTGGAAGAACAAAGCCTCCAAGCAATATTGGCTAAAGCAACGACGGTGAGTGATGAAATCGCGATCCAGGAACAACTCACTCAGGTGATAGCGCAGGCTGAAAATCTGCAAGGCCAAATCAACTATATACAGAATCAGGTAGATATGGCGACAATAACCGTGACATTGAATGAACCAACACAAAATGTAGGGCAGCCACCATCTGCATCATTAAGTGTGGCGGTATCCAATGTGGATAGTAGTTTAGCCTCGGTTAAGCAACTTATATCTGGCGTAGGAGGCATTATCGATTCGAGCAGTATCAGTTTGAATAATGGAAAGGAGAGCGCTTACCTTTCTTTACAGGTCTACCGGGCTAACTTCGATCAAATAGTATTGGCTATCGGCAAAGAGGGTAAAATTCAACAGAAAACGGTCCAGGAGGCCGTCACAGCACAAAATGGTCAAGCGCAGCAAGGTAACTCTCCCCCTGATGCCAGTATTTCCTTAAGTCTAATTGAGTCATCCGGCTTTTGGACTACGACTAATATTTTAGTTATCTCGATAACCGGTGGGGTAGTAATAATAGCTCTACTTGTCTTTCTGGTCTTAGTTGGAAAAGCAGGACTCTTGAGGAGACGGATTTCTTAGAGGTTGAGTAATTGTATGGCAAGGGTGTTCGACGGAAGTCAATCAACTTAATGGCGGCTTGCAGCAAAATGAAATTAATGATATATCGAACAATAGGAAATACAAATCGTAGAATAATGTACCGGATTAGGTGGATGGTGATGTCAGACAAAAGCCGATATGCCCATCTTTGGGCACGAACCGAGCAACATTTATAAATTAGAGATCAGCTGTTTTACAAAATAGCCTATCCTTCTGCCTGCTATTACGGGGTCACGCAATAGTATTTTGAAACATCGATGTCACATTTGCTTGATTGTGACCTTACGGGCACCTTTCATCGTTTGGTGCAATTGACCAGGTGATACAACTTACACTAATTGGCTTTTGTCTCCACCAGAACCGCTCCTACTCCAATATAAATGTGCATTATATTTCGGTGTACCGAAAACGGTCCAATTTGAACGTTCAACGCGTTTTTAAATATTAGCTACAGTTTTGTTTTATAATGAGATTTGACACACATGGTAATATTCTGTATAATTTAGTACGGTATGAATAAGTGTAATATAAAGAAAGAACAACCTAGACACCGCGCAAACCTTGCCCTCGATGGACAGGTTTGGGAGAAGTTTCAGCCTGCCCTTAAAAATCAGTGGGAGGGGAGCTTCAATTCCTGGGTGGAATTTGCCATGACCTGCTATTCACAAGAAAACTGTGACGATTGTCCCTATGTTAAAGAGGAGGATAAAGGAAAAGGTCTAAAACCAACAGGTATTGGCAGTAATAAAACTGAGGAGTAAGAAATGGCTGAGAAGGCAGCGATTTGGGCAAGAGTGAGTACCTCCGATCAAACCAGTCTACCTGACCAGGTGTCAAGAGCAAAGGAAAAGCTGGAAAAAGCAGGTTACACAGTACCGCCAGAATATATCTTTGTAGCAGACTGGACTTCGCTTGATCTATTCAGTTGTCCTCAGTTCCAAAAACTAATCGGGTATATAAGACGTAAAGAAGTTCAAGCTCTCGGTATCTTTGACCGGGACCGTTTACAAGCCGAAGGCGTATAGAGGCTAACTTTTCTCGCTGAGTGTAAAGATGCAGGAGTCGAACTTATTATATGCCAAGGGCCGGCGATGATAGAAGGCGATGAAGGTCAACTTATCGAGATGGTTCTTGCTATGGGCAAGAAGCGGTCAGTTCTAAGAGCCGGACAGGGATCTAGGGACGGAATGCTTGATAAAGTGAAGAGACGGAGAAAGCCCACTGCAAGGCATAAGATTTATGGCTATAACTGGGATGGGTATTTAAGGTTAGTACCCAGTAATAACTGGGCAAATGTCAAATTAATGCTTAACTTGGCTACAAATGGTAAAACCTATAATGCCATCAAAGGGGAACTTGAAAAAAGGGGTATCCCCAGCCCCAGCGGTTCACCTAAATGGGATAGGTCTAGCATAAGGTTCATCATCGACCAGCCGGTTTATGCGGGACGTTATTACGCACTTAAGACTTCAGCGACCGAACCAAAGAAACGTAGGGGTAATACATACGGTAACAGTTCCAATACCGATATCCCATTAGAAGAAGCCGTCTATTTACCTGAAGTAGAAGTTGTGAACCCGCCTATTAACTGGGAACAATATCAACAAATTCGGGAAAGAAGACGGAAAAATCAAGAACTGGCTAAACGTAATGCCAAACACGATTTCCTCCTTCGGGGAATGATCTTCTGTGATAGCCATCTGGGTAAAAATGGAAAGCCACGTCTTTACACTGGCTGGATTAAGGGAAATAGTTATTCTTATGTCTGCCCTGTTGGAGGATGTGCCCATCATTACTTGAAAGGTTCTGGAATTGAAGAATGGGTTAAATTAAGTACCTGGTGCTTAATGAACTTACAACCAGAGGAATTCTATGAGAAAATAGCCGATAAGGTCTATAATAGTTACACTCAAGAGTCCATCACAAAAGAACTTAAAGATCTGGAAACTAAATATAACCGGAACATTAATACTGAAACCGAGCTTGAAAACCGGAACCTTCTTGGTCAAGAACATCCTGAAGTGTACCGTAGACTCAAAGTTCAGTTCCAGACCCAAAGAGATTGGATAAATCAGCGAAAGGAAAACTTAAATCAGGAATTAGCACAACTAGAATATCACGCTCCGGCAATTGCAATGCTCACTGAAATCCGAGAGAGATTTAGCAATCGATTACAAAGTGACCTGAGTGAGGAAGAATGGCGAGAAATATTTATGGCCTTAAATCTTGAGATTCATGTAAGAGATAGAAATCATCCAGAGACATTCACTGAAGCTGAGCGGGGAAATGTGAACAATTATCCCGAAATGGATATTCGCTGGGGCATAACTCCTAAAGATGAAGAATTAAGCAATATTGTGTTTAGGGAGGCTTCGCACTCCCTCTTCTGGAGTTCCTATTGAGGTCCAACCATATTTATTCGGTAAAATATATATCTAAAGACGAGCCCGTAATAAAATTAACATCATTGACGTTATTACACTAATTCGTGTAGAATTCCCATATGAGCAATATCCCAAAGAAGCAAAAGAAATGGGACGGCGACAAGATTCGCGCTTTACGGACACATCTTAATTTAACTCAAAATGAGATGGCGGAACAACTCGGTACGCGCCAGCAAACTATCAGCGAATGGGAAATAGGCATGTACCAACCAAGAGGGGCTTCGGCCACATTGCTCTCGATTGTCGCTGAACGCGCCAAATTCAAGTACCAGGCTGACGACGAATCCTGAAAGACGGGGATAAAACCAAGATTCTTCCTTTCCTTAATCCTCTCTACATTCGCTTCGCTCAGTACTATAGCCTCAAGGGGCAAGGAAATTAACGATGAACATCAGCGTTTGTAAAATCGACCTGCGGATTCCGGAGAATGAAACCCTTAAGGGTAAAAGAATGGTGGTGCAATCCATTCTCGCCCGTGTCCGCGACAAATTCCATGTTTCCGCGGCGGAAGTGGAAAACGGCGATAAATGGCAAATCGCCACCATCGGCGTCTGCTGCGTCAGCAACGATAATCGCCATGCCAACGAAATGATTTCCCGCATTGTAGAATATATCGAGACCACTCGTTTGGATGTCGAAGTGCTGAATTGCGAAACGGAGTTTCTCTCCGTCTTTTAGGGTAGGTTAGTTCCCTCTCCATATTTATGGGAGAGGGCCGAAGGTACTTTGCTTTGTAATTAAACTTCAAAGCAAATGTATAGGGTGAGGGTGTACCATAATATTAACAATTGTCATTCCGTACTTGATACGGAATCCAGATAAAATTCTCCAAATTTTATTCTAAATGAGAGTGGCATGGATACCTCGGCTTTCCTCAGTTATTTAGTTTCCCAACCGACTTACTACGGACAGATCGCTCACATCGAGCATATCCGCCCGCGTGACGCCCGTTTTGCTGAGTTGGAACAACCACTCTCTCCGAATCTCGAAGAGTGCCTTCGGACCCATCAATTTTTACCTCTCTACACGCACCAGGCGGAAGCAGTGAATCAAGCTGTTGAGGGTAAAAACGTCATTGTCGTCACCCCCAGTGCCAGCGGTAAAACCCTCTGTTACAATATCCCGGTACTCCAGACACTCTTGGCACAAACTGACGGACGCGCGCTATATCTCTTCCCTACCAAAGCCCTGGCACAGGACCAATTACGTACTTTGCATGAAGATTTCTGCCCGGATTTATTCAGTCCGAATGACTTTGCGACCTTTGACGGTGATACCCCGCCTTCCGAGAGAGGGGAAATCAGGAAGAATGCCCGGATTATCCTCAGCAATCCGGATATGCTCCATGTCGGTATTCTCCCCAACCACCAGCAGTGGTCGCGTTTTCTACGCTCGCTGAAATATGTAGTCATCGACGAAGCCCACACCTACCGCGGGGTTTTCGGTTCGCACCTGGCGGGGGTAATACGACGACTGCGCAGATTGTGCCACCTGTACGGCGCTGCACCGCAATTTATTCTCTGTTCCGCGACTGTGGCAAACCCCGGTGAACTGGCGGAGGAATTGACCGGTCTCCCGTTTGTTATCGTGGATAATGACGGCGCGCCGCACGGCGGTAAAGATTTTGTTTTCTGGAACCCGCCTTTAATCGACGAGGGTAAGACCGCGCGCCGCAGCGCCAATTCCGAAGCGACCAATCTGTTTACGGAATTGCTCGAGCAGAATATTCGCACGCTGACCTTTGCCAATACCCGCCGCCTGACCGAACTGATTTATACTTACACACGGGATAAACTGGGATCGATTAAACCTGCCCTGGCCAAGCGCATCAAGCCTTACCGCGCCGGTTATCTGGCAGAGGACCGTCGGCAAATCGAGCGCGACCTTTTTTCCGGCAAGCTATTAGGCGTGGTCGCTACCAATGCCCTGGAACTTGGCATCGATATCGGTGATTTGGAAGCCACGATTCTGACCGGTTACCCCGGCAGCATCGCCAGCGCCTGGCAGCAGGCCGGGCGCAGCGGACGCGGTAAACAGCAATCGTTGAGTTTTCTTATCGGGCGGGATAATCCCCTCGACCAGTACTTCATGCGGCATCCCGACTTCTTCTTCCGGAAGAATTTTGAGAACGCGCTGGTGAATCCCTCCAACCCCTATATTTTGCGGGCGCATCTCTTATGCGCCGCTTGGGAAATGCCATTGACAGAGGCAGACGAGAGTTATTTCGGTCCGGCTTTAGTTAAAGAGCGGGACGAATTAGCCGCGCGCGGCGTGCTCAAGGAACGCCGCAACAAATGGTATCTATCCGCCAGTATCTCTTATCCGGCGCAAGATATCAACATCCGATCCACTTCCGGCGAGAATTTTTCCTTAATCGATACGTCCACCGGCGCTTTGTTGGAAACCGTGGAATCGGGGATTGCGTTCTTTCAAATTCATCCCGGTGCGGTTTACCTGCACCAGGGGGAAACTTATCTCGTCACCAAATTAGACCTGGCGACACATACGGCGTACTGCAATCCTGAACAAACCAACTACTATACCCAGACCAAAGAATTGACCGACCTGCATATTTTAAATACACTGCGCACGAAGGAAACCAAAAACGTGAAAGTTTACCTCGGTGAAGTGGAGGTGACCACCACTGTGCTCGGCTATAAAAGAAAAGCGCAATTTTCGGAGGAGACTCTGGGGGATGAGTCATTGGATTTGCCGCCGCAGACCTTCCAGACAATTGCGCTGTGGTTTGACCTGCCGGAGAGAACTGTCTCACGTATAAACAATGAACAATTGGATTTCGCCGGCGGTCTGCATGCCACTGAACACGCCGCCATCGGGATTCTGCCGTTGTTCGCTTTATGCGACCGTAATGATATCGGCGGGGTGTCGACAGTTATTCACTCGGATACCGACCGACCCCAGATTTTCATCTACGATGGGCACGCGGGCGGCGTCGGTATCGCTGAAAAAGGCTTCGAGTTGATCGAACAGCTTTGGCAGGTAACACTGGAGACGGTCAAAGAGTGCCCCTGCGACGAGGGCTGTCCCAGTTGTATTCAATCCCCGAAATGCGGTAACAACAATCAGCCCCTCGACAAGAAAGTAGCGCGGATTTTACTGGAAGGATTATTAAGGAAGTAAGCGATAAGTGACATTCAAACATTTCAAATGGGAGCAGGACTATATTAGAAACCAGTATCAATTCCTAAACTGATAAACAAAAATCTGAATTTTATCGAATTATACTTGATAATAACTTCAATCACTTAGAACTTAAAACCGATGACCCGTCTGTCATGAAAATATTGAAGTTGTATAATAAATGATCAGGAAATTGGAGGCAGGACTTAAGGAGATTAACATCGATGAATGAGAAAGAAGAAGCTCGACAAATACTCATGAATAAATATCAATGGAGTAAAGAAGCTATAAGGCTCGCTCTTAATCCAACAACGAGAGAAGCCAAAGACAGACCTTTTTTGCGTTTTGATGGTGAGGAACTAACTCCAGAACAAGCAAATACAGTAAGATTTTTACGAGATGAGGGTTGGGAATTACCTAAAATAGCTTTGGCACTGTCGGTTCCAGATGCTCAAGTTGGGAAGTTATTATACAATAGAAAAGTTTTAGATGAAATGATTAAAAAACATGTGGATGACAATTCCGAAAAATAACGGTGGTTAGTTGATTCTGTTACAGAGCTCATCCAAATTTACGAGCAGAAAAGCAAGGATAAAATCGCGGAAGTCTTGGAAATGTAGTTCACCCTCACCCTATACATTTGCTTTGAAGTTTAATTACAAAGCAAAGTACCTTCGGCCCTCTCTCTTTTGAAAAAGAGACATCGGGAGGGATTTACCTTATACCCATGATGTTACGTGCTCGTTTGGCGGTCGAGTTCGAACCTCGACCCTACATCTTTTTTACTAAATCATATATCACTTCGTAAGTGCTATCATTCGCGGGATGACAATGCTGTAAAACAGGACAAAACCTCTCCCATTACGCTAAAGTATAGAGAGGGAAATAATGTTGATTGGGGATAATAGTTGATTTATTTTGGCGTCAATCCTGTAATCGGCTACATAGGTTCATTTTCTTTCCGCTGGTACGGGATGTTTCTGGCACTGGCGGTGGTGTGGCTTATTTTCTGGATGTGGCTACAGGTAAAAAAGGGCGCCCAGATTTCCACCGATACGATTTTATCGATGGCACTGGTGGGTATTCCGTCGGGGCTCATCTTCGCGCGCTTGCTCCATATCATCGATGATACTGTAGTTGCCACTTTTCATCCCGACCTCGCCGCTTCGGGAAAGGTCATTAACTACTTACAACATCCGGGATTAATTGTGGGCGGGGACGGACTGACTATTTACGGCGCCCTTCTTGGCGCTTCATTGGGAATCTGGATCTATTTCAAACTCACTAAAGTGAAAATGGGCTATATCTTCGACCTGATTGCACCGGCGGCAATCATGGCTCAAGCAATCGGAAGATTCGGTTGTTTATTTAACGGCTGCTGCTACGGCACACCCACAAATTTGCCGTGGGGTCTGGTCTACACCGACCCGCAGAGCGCCGGTTGGAATTATGGGATTCCCTGCCAACCTACCGTAGCTTACGAAATTATCTTTTGTGTGATTATCTTTGTTGTATTGCTGAGACTGAGGAACAAATTGAAGCCGAATGGCTCGCTTTTCGTACTTTATCTGGCGCTCTATGCGGCATGGCGGCTGGGCATCGATTTTCTACGTGACGGCAATCCATTTTTCTTTAGTTTGCATCAGGCTCAATTTATCAGTATCATTGTACTACTGATTACGGTGCCTTGGATGATAAAGAACACCCGATGGGTGAAGAAAGATACGCCAATTCCGCCGGGTCCGGATAACACAAAACCTGTTCAATCAGTTTGAAAAAATGATAATATGCTATTGCGATATTAAATGAGGAGGAAATTGATTTGAAGAGCAATGATGTCGTGGTAGTCAGCGGTGCCCGAACCGCCATCGGTACCTTCGGTGGAACACTGAAGGACGTTTCCGCGGTGCAACTCGGCTCACTGGTTATCAAAGAAACCCTGAAGAGAGCCGGATTACGCCCGAAGACTTCCCAGAAACTGCTGGATGTCGGGCCGGATGCTCTAAAGGGAGCGGTTTGCGAAGTGGAACAGAAAGCCTGTAACTGGGATGCATCCCTGAAAGAAGTGCAGGTCGATGAAGTTGTTATGGGTTGTGTTCTTCAAGGCGGACAGGGACAGAACGTAGCCCGTCAGGCAATGATGTATGCCGGTGTGCCTAAAGAAACCAACGCTTATACGATTAACATCGTTTGCGGTTCCGGATTGAAAGCGATTATGCTGGCCACACAGGCAATTCAATGCGGCGACGCCGAAGTCGTGGTCGCCGGCGGCATGGAAAGCATGTCTTCGGCTCCTTATGTATTACCCAAAGCCCGCTTCGGCTATCGCATGAGCGTGACCTCCAAAGACGAGATTGTAGACATGATGGTCTATGACGGCGTGTGGGAAATATTCGGCGGTTATCACATGGGTAATACGGCGGAGGCAATTGCCGCCAAATACAAGATTACCCGCGAAGAACAGGACCAAATCAGCCTTATCAGCCATCAGAGAGCGCGTGCGGCCATTAAAGCCGGCAAGTTCAAAGAAGAAATCGTCCCGGTCGTCGTGCCGCAGGGCAATAAAGAACCGATCATCTTCGATACCGATGAACGGCCGATGGAAACCTCGATGGAAAAAATGGCGAAATTACGCCCCGTCTTCAAGAAAGACGGCACCGTCACCGCCGGGAACTCTTCCGGTATTAACGATGCGGCAGCAGCCGTGCTGGTTATGTCCCGCGCCAAGGCCAAAGAACTCAGTTTGGAACCATGGGTCACGATCAAATCCTACGCCGGCGGCGGCGTCGACCCGGCATATATGGGTTTAGGTCCGATTCCCGCTTCCCGAAAAGCATTACAGCGCGCGGGCATGACGGTGAAAGACCTTGATGTTATTGAATTGAACGAGGCTTTTGCCGTTCAGGCTATCGCTTCGATGCGAGAATTAGGACTGACCCTGGATAACACCAACCCCAATGGCAGCGGTATTTCCCTAGGGCATCCTATCGGCGCGACCGGCGCTAGAATGTTGGTAACCGCTATGTACGAAATGAAGCATGAGAACTGGAAAAATGCTCTCATTACCATGTGTATCGGCGGCGGCCAGGGCATGGCCATGGTTGTCGAGAAATAATCTTCATAAAATAATAATTACCGGGGCGGGTCGAAGACCCGCCCCGGAATGTGGAGGTGGGGAATGGATGTATTGGAAGCTATCAGGACGAGAAGGGCTATCCGCCACTACACGAAGGAATCGGTGCCTCCCGAATTGATTGAAAAACTGCTGGAGGCGGGCCGTTGGGCGCCGTCATCCGTTAATTCTCAACCTTGGGAATTCATCGTCATTACCGACCCCGATATCAAGAAAAGAATCTCCCGGTCGTTTAATTTTGGACCTTTTTTAAATGAAGCACCATTAGCAATCGCGGTGGTTGTCGACCGGTTACGGACCGCTTTACCTGCGCAAGACGGTGCTATCGCTGCTTATGCTATCTGGTTGGCCGCACATGACCTGGGTCTGGGAGCCTGCTGGATAAACCCGAACATCCCCGGTGGCATCAAGAAAATTCTCGGTATTCCGTTCACGAAAAAACTGATTACGATTCTGGCCGTCGGTTATCCTGCCGAAACGCCGGTACACACCCGTAAAAAGCTGCAGGATTTAGTCTACTTCGAAAAGCACGGTAATCGCCAAGGCCCGATTTTGTTTAAAGAGTAAAGGAGGACTAATTCACATGGAAACCAGAATTCTTGTGGTTTATGCTTCCAAATACGGTGCGACAACCGAGATTGCCGAGAAAATCGGGGAGACCCTGCGCCAATCGGGTTTACAGGTTGACATTACACCGGTAAAAGGTGTCAAGGACTTAAGCCCATACAATGCTTTTGTAGTAGGCAGTGCGGCTTACATGTTTCGTTGGCGGGCAGACGTTGTGTCTTTTCTCAAGAAAAAGCAGAACCTGCTGGCGGAAAAACCTACGTGGCTGTTTTACAGTGGTCCTTTAGGTAAGGGCGACCCGTTACAATTGGTCAAAGGGCAGCGTTTCCCCAAGCCGTTGAAACCGGTGATCGACCGTATTAAACCGCGCGACATAGCTGTTTTTCACGGCTCCATTAATATGAAAAAGCTGAATTTCTTTGAGCGGTTTTTTTTCAAGAAAACCCCGGATATGCAAGGTGATTTCCGTGATTGGAATGCTATCATCGCCTGGGCAAATTCAATTTCTAATGCTTTGAAGAAAGACACCGAATAATAAGGCTCATCTTAATTCTGCAGCAATTGCTCCATCGCTTTGCCTAAATTCCTGATGCCAATCTCAATCGTTTCTTCATCTGTGCAGGAAAAATTGAGCCGCAATGTATTCGTTTCCCGCCGGTTGACATAGAAAGGGTCGCCGGGCACAAAAATCACTTTGTCTTTAATCGCCAGGTCAAGCAGGTCCCTCGATGAAGTATTTTCCGGCAATGTCACCCACAGAAATATTCTGCCCTCGGGTGTGGTGTGAGCAACGCCGGAGGGGAAATATTGCTTGATGCTCTTCAACATTGCTCTTGCTTGCTTCCCATAGGCCTCTTTGATTTTCCCGATATGCGCCTCGATATCGTTGTCCTTGATATATTGATAGAGAATGCACTGCGTAAAATGTGTCGTGTGCAGGTCTGCCGCCTGTTTAGCGACAATCAGTTTTTCCATGATATCGTGCGGCGCCACAATCCACCCCAACCGCAAACCGGGAGAAATTGTCTTGGAGAATGAGCCAAACAAAATTGTGTTATCAGGCAATATTGTTTTAAACGACGGTCTGTTCGTACCGGAATACCGTAAATCTCCATACGGGTCGTCTTCAATCAGCAAAGTTTTAGTACCTTTAATAATATCGGCCATTTCACGCCGGGTCCGCTCCGAATATGAAATCCCCGACGGGTTTTGAAAATTCGGCACGGTGTACATCAATTTTGGCTTTCTTGCAGCCATCACCGATTTGAATTGCTTGATGTCTAGCCCTTCTTCGGTAAGCACCACCGGATTAAATCGGGGTTTAAAAATAGAAAAGGCCTGGATGGCCCCCAGATAGGCTGGTTCTTCGATAATGACATCGTCGCCATCGTTAATCAGGATTTTGCCCATCAGGTCCAATCCCTGTTGAGAACCGTTAGTAATCAATATGTTTTCGGCGGAAATATCGAGGTTTTTCTTTTCACGATACCGCTCAGCAATCATTTCGCGCAGGCCTGAAAAACCCTCAGATGCGCTATACTGTAAGACGTCCCTGCCCATCGTATCGAAAACTTTGTTTGTGGCTTTTTTAAGTTCCTCAACGGGAAAATATTTTCGGTTTGGCAGTCCGCCGGCAAACGAAATAATCGTCGGATCGAGCGTGACCTTTAATATTTCACGAATAAACGACCTCGGCACATCGGATATACGGTCGGAGAAAATACTATCCATTTTAATTCCTCACAAGTATCGTTAATGAGAAGTGTAACAAAGCAGATGACAGATGTCTAATTACAGCCTGATTTCCCGTCTCAGTGCATCGTAAAACTGTTGTTTCGCCTGCCGTTCCAGCCAGGGATGATGGCCGCACTTTTCCAGCAGAATAAAGTGGAAATCTTTAATAACGCGGGCTAGTGGCTCTTTCACGCCTGCGGCAGGATGGGGGTCGTAATCGCCGTGAATGGCCACTACCGGACATTCTACTCTTTCGCCCAGGTTTAGCAATTCTCCGCTGCTCCTGAGTTTACCGGCTTCTCCCCAAACTTGCTGGTAAATATCCGGACTGCACGGTAAAACCTCGGATTCATGAGGCAGAGGGTCGTAGGCATCCGCCATATCCATTAATGCTCCGAACCTGACAAAGCTGTCATCCCTCATACCGCCGGAATTAAGAGTAGATAACAGGGATAAGGCTTCTTTCTTCTCATTTGCGTTAAGGTGGCTGAGGCGGGTTGCCATGATTTTGGCAGCATATTTTTCTTCAAAAGGGCCGCTACCGATGAGGATAAGTTTCTTGACGAGTAAAGAATATCTGGCGGCAAAGATATAACTCAACCAGGCCCCCCAGGAAAACCCGACTAAAATCATTGGAGGATTGCCGTGTTTTTCCAGAATTTTTTTTAATTCTGCTAACTGTCCGTCGATAGAGTCAGCCGTTTGCAACGGCTCCAGAACACCCATGTTTAAAGAAAGTTCCCGGGCCACTGGTGCCATTTCCCCTGGCGCGCCGGGACCGCCGTGAATTACTGCAATATTGAACGGCGGGTTGCCGTAAATTCTGAAATTATTCATGTGTATATGTTAGCGCATTAAGGGAAAGAAAGAAACTTAGTGAATGGCTTTACATCAGCGGGAGCAGATGGTAATATGCTACAAACACATTGTAGGAATTATCGTAACCGATGGTATCGAACATCTTTTTTGACCTTGATGGCACGCTTACCGACTCTAAAGAAGGTATTGAAAACTGCTATCACTATGCTTTTCAAAGACTCAACCGGGTTTATCCGGCGGAAATTAAGATGAATGATTTAATTGGACTGCCGCTTCGTATCGCATTCAGAAAACTGCTTCGTTCAGACGATGAGATTCTCATTGAAAGAGCTGTGGTTATCTTCCGCGAAAGATTTTCCGCGGTCGGGCTTTTTGAAAATAAGGTTTACCCGGGAATTCCGGAAATATTATCATCGTTGCACCAAGATTGTTATAGACTCTATGTCGTCACTTCAAAAATGAAGATTTACGCCGATAGGATTGTTGACCATTTCCAGCTTTCACCATGGTTCAATGGAATCTTCGGGGCAGAACTGGAGGGACGATTTGACAACAAAGCTGAGCTCATCGAATTCATTTTAAGTGACCGAAATCTAGCCGCTGAGGAAACCGCAATGATTGGTGACAGAAAAGAAGATATTGAAGCCGGAAAAATAAACCTGATAAGAACGATCGGCGTCACTTATGGATACGGGACTAAAGAGGAAATCATCGGTTCAGCCCCGGATTATATTTGTGCCAGCCCATCGGATATTCAGAAGACAATAATAAGGATTCGGTAGTTCTATAGAGCGGCCTCAACCCGCCAACTTCATTGCGATGTCAGATACGTTCGTCAATTAAGACAGACTCAGTACATTTTACTTTCATACATCAGGCCGTTGAACTGAGTACCGTCGGCAATAAAAGTATTTCAGCTTGTGAGCCTCAATATGACAAAGTAGACCGTCATTGCGAGTCCTTCTACTGAAGGACGTGGCAATCTCCGGGAGGGGATGTCCCTGCCTGTCCTACCAGGAATAACAAATATCGTATTTATTTAGCTTTAGCGAAGTAGCACGTTCATCCTAAGCTTCTATTATCATCCTGAAATTATTTACATTGCCATATTTTATATATATTTGTAATAAATACCCGAATAATTTAACGTTTTTTGTATACTTTTTCTATAAAATATAAAGTGAAAAATGGTGCCAGCAGACATGCAAATCAGCCTCAATCAGGAGGTCCTTATGTACGAATTAATCATTGTGGGTGGTGGTCCCGCAGGAATGACAGCAGCGGTTTATGCCGCTCGTAAATTACTTAAGACTCTGCTTATCAGCAGCGATATCGGCGGACAGGTGATGTGGACAAATGGCGTGGAAAATTATATGGGCTACCAGTTCATCGAGGGAGATGAGCTGATTTCCAAGTTCCAGAAACAGGTAAATCAATTCCCTATCGATCAGAAAATAGGACTGAAAGTGACGCAAATCAAGCAAATTGACGGTGGTTTTGAGGTTATCTCCGAATCAGGAGATAATTTTCAGGGAAAAGTCGTCATTTTAGCCAGCGGCAAACGACCCCGCAGATTGAATGTTACCGGAGAAATGGAGTTGACCGGGCATGGGGTAACCTATTGTTCCATCTGTGACGGACCCGAATTTTCGGGTCAAAGAGTGGCCGTTATCGGTGGCGGGAATTCAGCCATCGAAGCAGCTCTCGATGTAGTAAAAGTCGCCGAGCACGTCGATATGGTCTCGGTTACACCGCTCACCGGCGACCCGATAATGATTGAAAAACTGTCCGATGCTGACAACCTCACAATTTATACGGAGCAAACGACGGAAAAGATTCTTGGGCAAAACATGGTGGAAGGGATTGTGATTAAAGACCTCAAGACCGGAAGCACCAAACAACTGGATGTCACCGGTGTATTTGTGGAGATTGGGCTGGTGCCTAACTCCGATATGGTTAAGGATTTAGTTAAATTGAATCGGGTGGGAGAAGTACCCGTTAATTGCGCCTGTGAGACGGAAGTACCCGGATTTTTTGCCGCCGGCGATGTATCGACCGCGCCGGAAAAGCAGATTATCGTTGCGGCCAGCGAAGGCGCCAAAGCCGCGCTTCAGGCACACCGCTACTTACGGCAACAGCCAAAATAATAATGGGAGGTAGAGTTCGATGATAGATAACAATCAGGCTACCTTGGCCCCGGATTTCACCGCTACCGATAGCGAGGGCAGAACGGTGCACCTCGCAGAATATAAAGGGAAGAAGAACGTTGTACTCGTTTTTAACCGTGGATTTTTTTGACCGCATTGCCGCAGGCATATGGCGCAGTTGCGCGAAGATTATCAGAAATTTACAGAACGTAATACTGAAATCATTACTATCGGGCCGGAAGATACCGATGGATTTACAAAATGGTGGCACGAACATCAAATGCCGTTTATCGGGATTCCCGACCCCAAACATGACATCGCCAAGCTTTATAATCAGGAATTTAAACTTCTCAGAGGCGGCCGCCTGCCGTCCCTGTCAGTGATAGATAAAGAAAGTAAAATCCGCTTGATGCATTATGCCGAATTACCGGGTGATATCCCCTCAGATGAGCAGGTTCTGGCTTTGTTGGACAATCTGAATAAAGAAACAGCCGTAACCGATAATAAAGCTACTCCGGGGTAAAACTGTCAATTCCAATTTTAATAGACTGCGCTAGGATGGAATTGCGCTTGTTATGTAGGGTCGAGTTTCGAACTCGACCGCCTCATTTCCCATACTGGCAATAAGGGGTCAGTGGTTTCACCCTAATCCTAGCCTTCTCTACATTCGCTTCGCGAAGTACCTACGACTGTGTTCTCCGGCCATCAAGGGAGAAGAGACTACACTTGCTTAGCTTTGGCGAAATCTATCACGTTCAGCCTTAGTGTAGATTTGCCGTTCCACTGGTCGAGCTCCAGATTATAAACAATATCCAGCGGGTCGGACATTTCCGACTGATTCGCGCCGAAACCAAAGGCCACCGCATCCCAGACCATGCCGTTTTGCTCCAGTTTTAGTCGGAGATGGCCGTTGTCGCTCCCCATCGTACGATGGCTGACCACTTTTACGTTGCGAGTGACAAAAGTAGGCTGGGGATTAGCCTGTCCGAATGGCGCTAGCTGTTGAATGGCGCGGTAGGCGTTGCCTGCGAGTTCTTTCAGTGTGACCTCGGCGTCGATATCGATTTTCGGTCGGAGGTCGACACCAGCCAGTTCGGTTTCCGCCAGTTTTATCAGCCGTTCCTGAAGGAGAGGCAGATTGTGAGTCAATATCATGAAACCGGCGGCACCGGCGTGTCCGCCGAATTCGATAAACAAATCGCGGCACTTTGTCAGCGCATTGATCAAATTGAACTCCGGAATACTGCGGCAGCTACCGGTGCTGATTTTTTTACCGGTCCTGACTACCACTGACGGACGGTAGAATTCATCTGAAAGTTTATTAGCCACCAGTCCGGAAATGCCCGACGAAAAATCGTCCACTCTGACCATAATCAGGGATTCCAGTTTTCCGGCGAGCACTTGTTCTCTAGCCACGGATGTAGCTCTGGTGGTGATTTGCTGGCGTTCCGTATTCTTCTGCTCCAGCCAGGCAGTTAATTCCCCTGCTCTGGCCACGGAATCGGTCATCAGCAGTTCATAACTGGGTAAAGCATGGTCCATTCTGCTGGCCGTGTTTAATCTGGGAGCAATCGTCCAGGTGATATTTTCCGAAGTGAGTGTGCCCGTTGTTAGCCCGGCTTTTGTTAATAATTCCGTCAGTCCGAGCCGCGGTGCGGTGTTCATTCTCTTCAGACCCTGACAGACCAGATAGCGGTTTTCCCCCAGTAACGGCGTCATGTCCGCCACGGTGCCGAGAGCCACCAGGTCAACTACCTCTTCAAGCTGGGATTCTTTACTGACGCTTGCCAGTAAGGCCTGCAGCAGCTTATAAGCCACACCGACGCCTGCCAGTTCGATAAACGGGTAACGGGAAGCCGCTATCTTAGGATTGACCACTGCAAAGGCCGGGGGCAATTCTTCGGTTGGCGTGTGGTGGTCGGTAATGATGACATCAATTCCCAAACGGCTGGCTTTTTTAACAGGATTAACACCGGTAATGCCGCAATCGGTGGTGATAATCAGGCTGACGCCTTCTTTTTTAAGATTTTCCACCGCGGTAATTTTTAGTCCGTGCCCCTCGTTAATCCGGTGGGGGATATATGGAATAGACTCAACATTAAAGGCCCTTAATCCCTGGACAAGTACGGCGGTTGAGGTAATCCCGTCGGCATCGAAATCACCGTAAATCGCAATTTTTTCACCGCCGAGAACGGCCCGGTAAATACGCGTGACGGCCATCTCCATATCCGGCAGCAGAAAAGGGTCGGGGGATAGACTTTTATCCACACGGAGAAACGGCTCGACATGTGTAGCATCCGCCAGCCCGCGGTTAAAAAGAATCTGAGTAATCAACGGGGACAAACCGCATTTTCCCAGTGGGTGTCCACGTGGCACTACGGGCAGGATGTGCCAGCGTTTATGATTCAAGCCTAAACCTCGCTGTATTTTCTGATAATCAGCGACGAGTTGTGCCCGCCGAAACCAAAAGTATTGGATAAAGCCGTTTTTACAACAGCCCGCCGCGCGACATTGGGCACGTAATCCAGGTCGCACTCCGGGTCAGGATTAGCATAGTTAATCGTGGGTGGGATGATACCGTTCTGAATCGTCAGGACGCAAATCGCTGCTTCAATTGCGCCAGCTGCGCCGATCATGTGTCCGGTCATCGATTTCGTAGAGCTGATCGGTACTTTATAAGCATAATCGCCGAAGACGGTCTTAATCGCCCTGGTTTCAATCTTATCGTTCAGCTCGGTCGACGTGCCGTGTGCATTGATGTAATCGATATCGGTCGGTTTTAGTTCTGCCTTTCGCAGCGCCATTTTCATCGCCCTGGCAGCGCCCTCGCCACTTTCAACCGGCGAAGTAATGTGATAGGCATCGCTGCTGGCTCCGTAACCAATGATTTCCGCCAGTATGTGGGCACCGCGTTGTTTAGCAAAATCCAGGTTTTCCAGAACCAGGATTGCCGCACCCTCACCGATAATGAAGCCATCGCGCTGCGCATCGAACGGCCGGGAAGCCTGCTTGGGATTGCCGTTGCGTGTCGACAGGGCGCGCGCAGCATTGAAACCGGCGACGCCGATAGGATTGATGACTGCCTCCGCGCCGCCGGTGATAATAGCGACGCCATCGCCCCGCTTGAGTATTTCATAGGCGTTACCAATAGCATCCGAGCCGCTGGAACAGGCAGAAGTGGAGCAAATATTAGCGCCTTTGGCACCGATATTGATGGAAATCTGCGCGCCCGCCATATCGGAAATCATCATCGGTATCAGGAACGGCGTGACTCTGTCAGGCCCTTTCTCATTCAATATTTTCAGTTGTTCCGAAAGCGTGGTGAGTCCGCCGATACCGCTGCCGACCATCACACCGATATTGTCACGATTACTATCGTCAATTTGAAGTTGAGAATCATGTAGTGCTTCCTGGCTGGCGGCTACCGCAAACTGCGTAAAGCGGTCCATTCGACGGACAAGCTTACGGTCGATAAATTTATTCGGGTCAAAACCTTTTACTTCAGCCGCAAATCTGGTCGCGTGGGCGCTGGCATCAAACAAGGTAATATTATCGATACCTGACCTGCCATTTATCAAACTATCCCAGGTGCTGACGGCATTCAATCCTACCGGGCTGACAATACCGATACCGGTAATAACAACTCGATTATTTTGATTAGTACTGACCAACGTGAATTTCTCCTTTCGCCAGGATATGAAGTTGCATCGTTTATTTGTGTCTATTGAATATGGTTAGTATAATGGATTAGCGGGTTTATAGTCAATTTGTCACACGTCATTACTCCCTGAAATTTATCTTCAAAGAATTGTTTTTATAAGATGAAACTGGCAATAGAAACCCTTGGCTGTAAATTGAATCAGGCGGAAACGGAATTGCTGGCGCGGCAATTCGTGCAAGCCGGGTACGAGGTTGTAAACAAACTTGAGGAGGCGGATGTTTACATTCTGAACACCTGCACTGTAACTCATACCGCCGACGCCAAAGCAAGGCATTTGCTCAGGTTAGCTCACCGGCGTAATCCCGCCGCTTTCATCATTGCCACCGGTTGCTATGCTGCGCGAGTCGCTTCAGAACTGGCGGAGATTGAAGGCGTAAACTGTGTAGTGGATAATAGTGAAAAATCAAATCTTCTCCAGATATTACAAGGAATTCCGCGAAAAGATAACTCCTTAAAAACATCGCTTCATCCGTCTTCTACGTTCCGCACACGCTCTTTTATCAAGATTCAGGATGGCTGCAATAATTTCTGCGCTTATTGTATCGTGCCTTATGTACGGAGTAACGAAGTAAGCGTACCGCCGGATAAAATTATCGACGAAATAAAACAACGAGCCGCGGAAGGCTACCAGGAAATCGTATTAACCGGCACCAGAGTCGGTGGTTATGGTTTTTCAGGCATGGATTTAAAAGGATTATTGCCGCGAATTCTTGAGGAGACCGATATCCCGAGGATACGCCTGTCTTCCCTTCAACCTCAGGAAATTACTCCCGGACTGATTAAATTGTGGAAAAATAAGCGGCTGGCACCTCACTTACATCTATCGTTACAAAGTGGGAGCGCCGACGTTTTAACCAGAATGAAAAGGCATTATACTCCCGAAAAGTATGGGGGCGCGGTCAACCTGATTCGCAAATTGGTGCCTGCCGTAGCTATCACCACCGATATCATTGTCGGTTTTCCGGGTGAGACGGACAAAGAGTTTGAGGAAAGTCTGGAATTCTGCCGGCAGATGGGTTTTGCCCGTATCCATGTCTTTTCCTACTCACCGCGTTCCGGCACAGAAGCTGCCGCGATGGCGGGGCAGATTCCTGATAAAACAAAAAAGGAGCGCTCGCAAAAAATGCTTGCGCTGGCAGAGGAAAGCGCCCGTACATTTAGAGAGAGTTTTACCGGCCAATCAATGGATGTCCTCTGGGAAAAACAGACTGACGATGGGGATTGGTCGGGCATTACGGGGAACTATATCAGGGTCTTTACAAAAAGCGAGAATGATTTAAGCAATAAGATGACTCCCACCCGTGTAAAGTGAGATTATAGGAAGATTACCGTACCCTGACTAGCCATAATTTACCATTGACATTGATTAATTACCTGTTAAACTTTAATTGAGAAGACATAACAACACACTCGAACGCACAATCTTTGCGTGTCCTTTTTCGAGACTTATCTGGTGAGGATTAAATTGAAAAGAAATAGATTTATTATCACGGCATTTCTGATAATATCGGCATTATCGACTTTGCTGGCGGCGGGATGCGCCAGTAGCTCCAGTTCCACATCTACTCCGGCCCGGAAATATTCTATTGTGAAAGCAAATCAGATTTTGGATTCCAAAGGCGTTAAATGGCAAATTTATCAACTGCGGCTGACGCTCGATGGAGGCGCTACATTTACGATTGACTTGAATCTGATAGACAGTGATAAGGTGGATTGCTGGTACACCACGGAGAAGCCGACTTCCGGCGGGAGTGTAAGTTTTCAGGTGAACGCAGGGACGAATGTAATTTATACTTCAGCCGCTTCCGGCACAGCGGCAGTTGGGAACACTTCCGACCGTCTTTCTTTTACCGCCGCGACTACAAATGGCACAAGTTACAGGTTAATCTTTCATAACAACCTGGCGAATATAAATTCTAAGGAAACTATATATACTGAGATTACATATCCGGCTAAAGACCCCGGTGAAGATTCTATCTTTATACCGCTTGAAACAAATTAAGCTAGATACATAGTTTTAGGGTCTAAAATCCGTTTTGTAACAAAGATTTTACTTGATTGTAACTTTATTGTTACCTTCTACATCGAATCTTAATGTTGTTGTAACCCTCATGGTCTATTCTATTAAACGTGCTGGCAAAAAAGAAACCAGCTACAAATAAAAAGGTCATTATCGGGCAATAAAAAAA
>Ga0182011_10001096_pt1 | contig 23723 bp, 21 predicted proteins | sample 711E1DmetaG_FD_120481 | JGI IMG/M metagenome (GOLD analysis project Ga0182011, IMG submission 120481) | Permafrost microbial communities from Stordalen Mire, Sweden - 711E1D metaG | ecosystem: Environmental > Terrestrial > Soil > Wetlands > Permafrost | place: Sweden: Stordalen | collected...
CAGAGTGATGGTGATCTGTTCTATAAAACCAAAACCGGAAGAGATGAAATGCCTAAGTATGAAAGCAAATTGGCAGATGAGGATATCTGGAATATTGTTAACTATATGAGAACATTAAAGAAATAAATTTCATCGAAGAATTATCAATAAATTAATTAGTACGATTATGAGAACAATGAAACTTTTGTTTGTCAGCAGTTTGTTTCTTATGGTAAGTGCAGCATTGGTTGCCCAGCCTAAACCATGGGTTGTTCCAGCTAACTTCAAATCAATGAAAAATCCGGTTGCTCAGAGTGACGCAAGTGCTAAACTCGGGATAGGGTTTTTTACAAAGAATTGTGCATCCTGTCATGGGAAAACAGGCCTCGGTGATGGGGTAAAAGCCAGGACTCTTAAAGATTCTCCGGGTGATTTTTCCAAAGCTGAATTCCAGAATCTTTCGGATGGGGATATTTTTTACAGAACTAAAACCGGAAGAGGCGATATGCCTAAATACGATGGAAAACTGGCAGATGATGATATCTGGAATGTTATTAATTATCTCAGAACGTTAAAGAAGTAACAGGAGGGGAAAAAGCTTATGAATCGGGGCTGGACTTAATTGTTCAGCCTTTTTTATATCTGTAATAAAATATTAAGCCCCAGGAATCGTGACTCCGGGGGCTCATTCTTTGTTTTATTGTTGGGTGTCTAGTTAAGTACTGCTATCGAGTTAGCTAATAAAGTGGTTGTATAAGGTGCATTATGAATCCCTAAACTGAAATCTCTGAGGCATAGCTGGAAATTGATAATTGCTCCCATTTGTGCGTTTGTCAGAGTTAGTTTAGGCAATGAACTGTTGAATGTAATCTGTTCGGCCGTGAATCCCGAAGTACTTGTATTCTGAAACATTGTTGTATTGTAGGTAGGACCTTCAGGATTATTTACAGGGTCATACATATTCAGGTTACCGTCATAGTTATTCGTTGTGAGTCCAAGCCACAGGTTCCCAGTGGGATCTCCCATTCTGTTAAGAATATCAATTCCGCCTTCCTGTAATTTTGCAGCTAACTGGTCGAGTTGAGCTTTAACTCCGTTTCTGGTTTGCAGCCAGTATTTTGAACTGGTTGTTGAAGAAATTGGATTGGCCAGGTGGCAACCAGCCACATTGCATCCGTTAAAGTTTCCCTGAGCATTAAATGTGTGTCCGCCGGCTTTGCCTGACATATTTGCCATGTGGCAACCCTGGCATGAAGCAACGGTTGTATGTTGTGAATTGGAGTAACCTGTTCCGAACTCAACGCCACCAATACCTGCAAAAATCGCTGCGGTAGTCCCATTGTGTGTACTTGTTCTGAAACTTGGTTTCATAACATTCAGGTTATTGGCCTGAGACGCATCATAGAATACAGCGGTAGGATTACTTACAAGTCCTGTATAATTCAGCACATTTTTATCCGTATTTGAATTTGTTAATGGACGTGGCTGATGACATTTAGCACATAAATTGCTCTTACTGTCGTCCTGAGTCAAGTCAATAGATTTTGCACCACCAAAAAAGGTCATGGGCACTGCAGCAGTAGTTGTCAGAGGCATAAAATCAGCAAAAGTGTATGATGTATGTAAATGATCATGACACATATTGCACTGCATTGGTCCGTACGATGTGCTGGAAGATGCCGCATAAGGATTTGAATATGTAGTTGCCGGCGGAACAATTGTGAAGACTGTAGATACATTGTTTGCCACTACATATTTAAAAGCTTCTGACTCATGGCATGGAGAGCAGCCAGTGCTTCCGACTTCTTCAAAATTTGCATCACCGTATGCGTGTTTTGCATACGCAAACTGAGTCTTGACTGAATCAACTCCGGCAGAATTGTGGCATTGGGTACAGGTTGCATTTGCATCCGTCCCGTTTGTCCCGGCAGTCCCGGCAGGGCCCATAGGTCCTTCACAAGCTGTAAACAGAAAGCCAGTTGAAAGTAAAATTGAAAATAGGCAGATTAGGTTTTTCATATCTGGTTATTTTATTAAAATTTCATTTTGCAATTTACGTAAAAGCTCTGTTATCCCATTAACAGTGGATATGTTATTTATAATATATATTGTTGATAGATATACCATTTCCCGTTGATATATATCAATTAATAGGGTGATATTTGTTAGTTTTGCAGATTAAGATGTTTAAAAAACCCTATTTTTAAATTTCTTAAAAACAGAAATATGCCTGTGGTCAATTTAATCAGTAGTTGTGAGACATGCACACGACGATGGAATAATTTTCAACACCTGACAAAAGAGGAACTTAACCTTGTGAATGAAAACAGGTATGAAGCAACATTTAAACCCGGGGAGATAATTTTAAAACAGGGTTCTCCCACATCCAATGCATTATTTATTGCAACGGGCATGGCAAAAACATATATTGAAGGACTTAACGGGAAAAATTTCATAATAAGCATTGCTTTACCCGGTCGTCTGATACTGGGCCCGGGAGCTTATGTAGACTCGCGTCATACCTATACGGTAGCTGCAATCACAACAGTTCAGGCCTGTTTCATAAATTTTGAGATATTTAGGCAGATTGTGAGGGTAAACGGAGCATTCGCTGAGGGCCTTCTTGAAGATATAAGTGCAAAATCACTAGGATCTCTTACACGTATGGTAAACCTGTCGCAGAAGAAAATGCATGGCAGACTGGCAGATGCTTTGTTGTATTTTTCAGATGTTGTGTTTAAAAATGACGAGTATGAAATGATCCTCTCACGACAGGAACTGGGTGAAATGACAAATATGGCCAAGGAATGTGTTGTCCGTATCCTTAAAGAACTTGAGGATTCAGGAGTTATTTATTCAGACTCATCAAAAATCAAAATAATTGACCGGGGAAAACTTGTTCAGATTTCAGTAAAAGGGTAGCGAATTTAAGTTGACCCGGGTCTCCAGACTATTAATAATAGTTTTAACAATTTTATATTATGAAGTATCTGAAATTTCTTTATTCTCCGCTTGTCATGGGAGTTCTTTTTATACTTTTTGCCATTGCAATGGCAGTAGCAACTTTCCTTGAAAATGACTACGGTTCCGCTGCTGCTTATAGCATGGTTTATAATACGAAATGGTTCGAACTTATTTTGTTCCTTCTTGCACTAAATCTTGTGGGACAGGTAATTGTGCTTAAGCTTCTGAGGAAAGAAAAACTAACAGTTGCACTCTTTCATCTTTCATTCATCCTTATGATTATCGGTGCCGGGATAACCAGGTATTTTGGATGGGAGGGGTATGTGCATATACGTGAAGGAGAAGAACAACAGCAGTGCTTTTCCAATGAAAAATACATCATTTATTCTGTTAAATCTAACAATGGAACCAAAATCACAAAACACATCCAGAAATATTCAATGACCTCAGTTTCAGCCGACAGGTTTGACAAAACTATGAAAATCGATGGTAGGGATTATGAACTTCTTCTGGCAAAAATAATCCCGAATGCTTCTGAGGCAGTTACAGACAGTCCTGATGGAGAACCGGTTGTTTCGTTGCTTGTAACAAAAGACATGATGACAAGAGAGGCCATTACTCTTAAAAGGGGAGATACAAAAACTTCTAATGGAATCTCTTTCGGTTTTGCATCACCACAACCTGCTGATGTAACTATTTCTCTTGATTCGGGAAGGTTTTTTATATCATCCAGATTCAAACTTGGCGAAAAGAGTATGATGTCGCAAGAGCCAATATTAACAGAACAGGGCAAGCCGATTGAACTAAAATCAATGCAGATTATAACAATTGATGATGTTAAAATTGTACCTCAGCAAATGTCAATTAAGGGAGTCATTAAGGCGGTCGCTGTAAAACCTGAACAACAGACTACAGGTTTGAATGCTTTTATATTTCATCTCATAAGCGGCAAAAAATCTGCAACAGTATACCTATGGGACAGAGAAGGGGAAAAGACTGCCACGGCCTCCTGTGAGCTTGATGGGAACTCTGTTGAGATCAGCTATGGTTCAAAATCAACAACCCTTCCTTTTGCAATCAAACTTAACCATTTCATTCTTGAGAGATATCCAGGTTCTTCCAGTCCTTCGGGTTATAAGAGCGATATTGTTCTTCTTGATAGGAAAGATAATATTGAAAAACCATTTATGATTTTTATGAATAATATCCTCAAATATAAGGGGTACAGGTTCTATCAGTCCTCTTTCGACCGCGATGAAAAGGGCACAATCCTCTCCGTTAATCACGATATGGCAGGAATGTTGGTTACTTATACTGGTTATGCTTTATTATTCCTTTTCATTGTTCTTTCATTACTCAATAAAAATTCAGTGTTTCGTACTGTAAATGCAGGGTACTGGAATTCTGTAATCAGGAAAAGTGTTCCGGTTATCCTATTAATTCTGTTTCTGTCAGGTTCAACAACTGCGTATGCACAGAAACTGGTGCCAGAAAAATCTGTTGCCAGAGAGTTTGGTAAAGTGCTTGTTCAGGATCAAAAGGGGAGGACAAAGCCACTTTTTACTCTGAGCAATGATATTCTCAGGAAAGTAACCAGGGAGAATGAATTTGAAGGACTTACGTCAATGCAGGTTTTTCTGGGGTTGTTTTTCGATTTTAATAACTGGAAAGATGTTCCTCTGATAAGTATTTCGAATAGTGATCTCCAGAAGAAACTGGGTATAAACGGGAAATTTGCTTCATTTTCTGACCTGGTTAATATTGGAGGGAACGGCAGTTATAAAATTTCTGAAGAAGTGAATAATGCATATTCTAAAGCTCCCGCGGAAAGAAGCAAGCTGGATAAGGAGATAATGAAAATCGATGAAAGGGTAAATATCGTGTACATGATATATAAAGGGGATTTTATGAAACTCTTTCCATTAAAAAACGGGAAAAACGATTGGGGTTCGCAACAGGAAGCGATTCAAAAAGCTTCAAGCAAAGAGGATTCTCTTTTCCTCAAGAGTATTCTTCCTGTCCTTTCAGATGCCTTACAGACAAATAATCTGGCTAATGTCCGTCAGGTTGCAGAATCAATAACATTGTACCAGAAAAGATTTTCACAATATACTCTTCCTTCAGAATCAAAGACAAATGCAGAACTATTGTATTATAAATTCGGCATATTTGAACGGCTCTTTCCCATATATGCCACTATCGGTCTTATAATGCTTATAGGGCTTATAACCATAGTGATAAAAGGTAAAAAAGAGACCTTCTTATTTGTAAGGATTCTTGGTTGGATCTTGTTTGCCGGGTTCCTGTTCCACACTCTTGGACTTGGTCTCAGATGGTATATTGCAGGCCATGCTCCAATGAGCAATGGATATGAATCGATGATTTTTATTTCGTGGGCTACCCTTTTAGCGGGATTCATCTTCAGCCGTAAATCGGCATTTGCACTCTCAGCTGCAGCGATTCTCGCCTCAATGACTCTTATGGTGGCTCATATGAGCTTTATGGATCCGGAAATTACAAACCTGGTGCCGGTTCTGAAATCTTATTGGCTAACGCTACATGTGTCAGTTATTATAAGCAGCTATGGTTTTCTTGGAGTTGGCGCTATTCTGGGGCTAATTTCACTGATACTGCTTTCCTTATCAAATGATAAAAACCGTGAAAGGATTTCAGATACTATTGATGAACTCACTGTGATTAATTTTAAGACACTTACGCTGGGACTTTATTTTGTTACAATCGGGACATTCCTGGGGGCAGTCTGGGCCAATGAATCATGGGGGAGATACTGGGGCTGGGATCCGAAAGAAACCTGGTCGTTAATAACTATAGTCATTTATAGCATAGTAATTCACAGCCGGAGGATCCCGGGAATGAAAGATATCTTCATATTTAATCTTATTTCCCTATTTGCTTTCTCCTCGGTGCTTATGACATATTTCGGCGTGAATTATTATTTATCGGGAATGCACTCATATGCCTCTGGAGATTCTGCTCCCGTACCATCGTATGTTTATATTATTGTTATTGTTCTGGCAGCGCTGTCTTTTGTGGCATATTCAAAATATAAACCTTACAAAAAACCGGGAATATAAACAGGGATATAATACAGTAGGGACGTTGCATACAACGTCCCTACTACAAATTTTGGGGTGGAAGATGGGGCTCGAACCCACGACTTTCGGAACCACAATCCGACGTTCTAACCGACTGAACTACATCCACCGTTTCAGGAGTGCAAAATAAGATCAAAATTTCTATTTCACAAAATTTAATTTTATTTTCTCATGCTGAAGTCAATTACTATCTTTGGATGGTTCAAAAAAAATGAACTTCTCTGTGCAATTTGTTATACTTTTGGTTGTTATCAGGGGGTATTTGTAAAGATTTTTTCGGTTTGAAAAAACTTAAACTTATAGACAATATTTCAGGGCTGCAACTTTTCCAGTTGATGAAGCCGGTTATATTCTTCATTATCAGCATTATTTTTACGAAATACAAGATTTCCCACCTTAGCAAAGCAGATATCGGACAGTGGGAAATGTTTATGTTTATCAGCGGACTCCTTACATTTTTCTGGGTCACAGGTATAATTCAATCGCTTCTTCCTCTATACCATAGGAATAAAACCTACAGGAAAATTGGTGATAACGGAGTTGATAAGTCACCTGAGATCTTTAATGCATTCCTCCTGTTGTGTTTTTTCAGTCTGCTTTTTTTTATTCTCGGTCATTCATTAAAAAGCAATTTTTCTGTCTTTCATAACAGGGGAAATGTGCCATTTATAAATCTGTTATTGTTATATATTCTCTTAAGCAGCCCGGTTTGTCTTATAGAGTATATCTATCTCCTCAATAACCGTTCTTATCGGATTTTTCAATACGGGTTATATACTTTTACAGCGCAGCTGCTCTTTATTATTACACCAATATTGTTTGGTAAGGATATAATCTGGTCAATTTACGGATTACTCTTGATTACCGGGTTCAGATGGATATGGCTGATCATATTGTTGCGAAGGTACACCGAAATGAAGATATCGGTTGACTTTATTAAGGAGCATCTTTACCTGGGTATTCCTTTGATAATAACTACTCTAATAAGCGGATCAGGTCAGTATATCGATGGTATAATTATTTCGGCCGTTTACAGGGATCCTGGCAGTTTTGCAGTTTTTCGTTACGGAGCAAAGGAATTTCCGCTTGTACTTATGCTTGCAAATGGACTGAATGCTGCATTGCTTTCAGAGTTTTCTACCCGGGAAAAGATGAAGGAATCTATTGAGAAATTAAGAGTAAAGTCTAAGAGGCTTATGAACCTGCTTTTTCCTATGACAATGGTTATGATGCTGATTGCACGTTGGATCTATCCGATAATGTTCAGTCAGGATTTTGAAAAAAGTTCAGGCATATTTCTTGTGTATGCATTGCTCATTATACCACGGCTGGTTTTTCCACAAACAATAATTGTCGGGAGAAAGAAGACTCACATCACTCTTATTGCTGCTATTCTTGAAATAGTAGTTAATATTTCTTTAAGTCTTCTGATGATAAAATGGGGTTATAAACTTGTAGGTGTTGCGGTTTCAACATTTGTTGCCTATGTAGTCAGTAATTTATTTTTGGTGGGATATGTATGGTTCAAAATGAAAATCAGGCCAGCAGAATATATCCCCCTGAAAATCTTTGCAATCTATTCTTTTCTAATCGGGATACTCTTCATTCTTATCGACCACAGAATAATTGATATACATTAAAAAGGTAAAGGACAAAAGTAAAAAGTTAAAAAGGGATTATCGTTATCATAATAAAGGTAGACTAATTACTCTTATAGAGTGAGAATTAGGCCTCATTTAAAGCTTGTCCCGAAAAGCCTGAGGAGTTGGGGGACAGGAATATCTTGTTATAAAAATCTGTTTATATTTGCTTCTGATATTGTTCAACTGATTAAGTTCATCGGGAGAGAGTTGATTCTCATAAAAATAATCTTATGAAGATAATTGAGGTCAAAACAAATCAGGATAAAAAGGAATTTATCGATTTTCCAAAAGAATTATATAAAGCAGACCCTTTCTGGGTTTGTCAGCTTGATTCCGGTATTGAATCTGTCTTTGATCCGTCAAAGAATCATAATTTTAAACATGGAGAAGCAATCAGGTGGATTCTCAAGGATGATGACAGTCATACTATCGGGAGAATAGCAGCTTTTATAGACAAGGTGAGATCATCTGCCAACAGGCAGCCGACAGGAGGTATTGGTTTTTTTGAAGTTATTGAAAACAAAGAAGCTGCATTCATTTTGTTTAAAACAGCACTTGAGTGGCATGCTTCAAAAGGTATGGAGGCTATGGATGGTCCTATTAATTTTGGGGAAAACGATAATAACTGGGGTTTGCTGGTCGATGGATTCGTACAACAGGGATTTGGAATGCCATACAATAAAAAATATTACAGAGCTTATTTTGAAGAGTTTGGCTTTAAAAATTATTTTGAACAATATTCTTACCACAGGGATGTAAGGACCCATGATAATAAAATAGTTCGTTTCCCTGAGCGGATTATGAAGATTGCCGAGTGGCTTTCAAGAAGACCCGGTTATTCTTTTCGGCATTTTGAATTCAGGAACAAAGAGAAGTATGTAAAAGACATTGTGGAAATTTACAATTCAACATGGTCGGTTTTTAAAGAAGATTTTACACCTCTTGATCCTGTAATTCTGGAAGAATCCCTTGAAAAGGCAAAGTTAATAATCGATGAAAAGCTTATTTGGTTTGCTTATTTCAATTATAAACCAATCGCTTTTTTTGTGCTTTTTCCCGATCTGAACCAGATACTTAAATATTTTAACGGTAAAATGAATATGTGGAACATGATTCGCTTCATATATTTTAAAGCTACTCATAAAATGACCAGAATGAGGGCTGTTGTGGGTGGTGTGCATCCCACGTATCAGAACAGCGGAGTTGAATCTGCAATCTTTTTGCAGCTTTATAAAGTATTTATGAAGAAACCATGGTTTAAGGAGCTGGAGCTCTCATGGGTAGGAGATTATAATCCAAGGATGCTTGCCATTTATGAGGCCCTTGGTGCAACAAAAGCCAAAACTCATATTACATTTCGTTACCTTATAAATTCTAACCTTCAATTTGTCAGGTTCAAAGATGAAAGGTCTGATAGACAATAATATAAATAGGTGAATTCATGACATAAACAATAATTTCTCATTTCTTATTGCATTTTAAAGAATGTTAATTAATTTTGCAAGCCCTAATCGGGGAATTAATTAGGATTAATCAGGATAAAAAATATTGAGCAATGAAAAATGGTATACATCCAAGCAACTACAGGTTCGTAGTTTTTCAGGATATGTCAAACGGAACTTCTTTTTTAAGTAAATCAACTGCTCCATCAAAGGAGAACGTTAAATGGGAAGATGGGAATGAATATCCTCTTATCAAGCTTGAAATTTCAAATACGTCTCATCCATTCTATACCGGTAAAATGAAGCTTGTTGATACTGCTGGTAGAGTAGATAAATTTAACACCCGGTATAAGGATCATATGGGGAAAAAGAAATAACTTTAAGTTTTAAGTATAAAATAGGGACATGTCAGGGCGTATCCCTATTTTTTTTGTTTTTATATAATCTGTGGCATAATCATTGCAATGCTCAGTTCTACATCATTTGTAAAAATATTATGTAATTTTGGCACTTCTTGGAAGAGCAAAAGATAAAAGACAGAAGACAAAAGACAAAAGTAAAAAGTTAAGGAAGCCCGCCTTTCAGGATAAACTCAATGACGAAATACAACAAAGCGGGAACAGAAGTGAACAATAATTTGATGAAAAGGTTTTAAATCCCTCTCCCAAGGGAGATGGATTTAGGGAGAGGTGGACCGACAAGAGGGAATGAGGCTTGGTTGACGACAATTTAAAACTGAAAAAAGTAAGAAGTAACATATAGATGGAAAAAAAATTCAGGAAACCTGTTAATGAGATATTACTTCCGGATATTCTTGATGGAGACGGAGATATAATACCTATAATTGCCGACGGAGACGATGGTGAACTTGAGGATGTTGAGGTTCCGGAGGCAATTCCTATTCTATCACTGAGGAATACGGTGCTTTTCCCCGGTGTGGTTCTTCCTATTTCCATTGGTCGTCCAAAATCGATACAGTTAATTAAAGATGCCTATCGAAACAACAAGATAGTAGGGACTGTAGCACAAAAAGATCCTGATATTGAAAATCCCGAATTTCAGGATCTTCACACTATTGGCACTATTGGTCAGATTGTTAAGCTTCTTGAGATGCCCGATGGATCAACTACCGCAATTATCCAGGGACGGAAAAGAATGGTTTTGCAGGAGCTTGTTTCCGACGATCCCTATTTTGTCGCAAAGGTGAAGACAATACCTGAAATGAAACCGGAAGTCCTGAACAAGGATTTTGATGCTATTGTTGGTTCCCTTAAAGATTTATCACTCAAGATTATTAAAATAAACTCCAATATAAGCCCTGAAGCTTCTTTTGCTATTAAAAACATTGAGAATAATACATACCTTATAAATTTCATCTGTTCCAATACCGATATAAAGGTACAGGATAAGCAAAAGCTACTGGAAATTAGCAGTTTGCGCGACAGAGGATTTATGCTTCTGGAATTCCTCGTTCAGGAGATACAAGTTCTGGAACTTAAGAATGAATTACAATCAAAGGTAAAGAGTGACATTGATCAGCAGCAAAGGGAATTTCTGCTTCATCAGCAGATGAAGACCATCCAGAATGAACTTGGCGGGAACCCTGCTGAGAAAGAGATTGAGGAGTACGGGAAAAAAGCTGAGACTAAAAAATGGAATGCTGAAGTTAAAAAGGTATTCGATAAAGAACTCGATAAACTGCATCGGCTTAATCCTGCAGCTGCTGAGTATTCAGTTCAGGTAAATTATATACAGACCCTTCTTGACCTGCCATGGGATTTTTATACCAAGGATAATCTCGATCTTAATAATGCCCGGCATGTTCTTGATTCAGATCATTTTGGACTCGATGAGGTCAAAGAAAGAATCCTCGAACACCTGGCAGTTCTTAAACTTAAAGGCGATCTTAAATCACCTATTCTTTGCCTTTATGGTCCTCCGGGAGTAGGAAAGACTTCTCTTGGCAGGTCTGTTGCAAAAGCACTTGATAGAAAGTATGTCAGAATGTCACTTGGTGGATTGCACGATGAAGCAGAGATAAGAGGCCATAGAAAGACTTATATCGGAGCAATGCCAGGCAGAATAATCCAGAATATTAAACGAGCAGGTTCGTCAAATCCCGTTTTTATCCTTGATGAAATTGATAAAGTAGGACAGGATTTCAGGGGAGACCCCTCTTCTGCCTTGCTGGAAGTACTTGATCCGGAACAGAACAGCACTTTCTTTGACAACTTCCTTGAAATGGAATATGATCTGTCAAAAGTCTTATTCATAGCTACAGCTAATAATCTGGCTACAATAAGTCCGGCTCTGATTGACAGAATGGAACTTATTGAACTAACCGGTTATCTTGTTGAGGAGAAAATTGAGATTGCACAAAGGCATCTCTTCCCTAAACAGCTTGAAAATCACGGCGTAAAATCAGATCAGATCACCATCGACAATAAAGTGATGGAGACGCTTATTGAAAAATATACCAGAGAATCAGGTGTTCGCGAACTGGATAAACGGCTGGCAAAAATAATCAGGGTCACAGCCAAGAACATAGCATCTGATACAAAATATGACACTGAACTTACCCAGACAACACTGGGTAAAATTCTCGGCCCTCCAAGGTATACACGTGATCTTTATTCAGGAAATGAGCAGGCAGGTGTTGTTACTGGACTTGCATGGACTGCAGCAGGCGGAGAGATTTTATTCGTGGAAACAAGTCTGAGTAAAGGTACTGGTAAGCTGACTCTTACAGGTAATCTGGGTGAGGTTATGAAGGAATCTGCAATTATTGCTCTGGAATACCTGAAATCAAACGCAGAACTGCTTGAACTTCCTGATAATTTTTCTGAAAAATGGAATATTCATATACACGTACCTGAAGGAGCAATTCCTAAAGACGGGCCATCTGCAGGGATCACCATGGCTACCTCTATTGCTTCTGCATTCACACAGAGAAAAGTAAAAAAGTACCTGGCAATGACCGGTGAAATAACATTGAGAGGGAAAGTGCTTCCGGTAGGAGGGATAAAGGAAAAAATTCTTGCGGCAAAACGTGCAAGTATAAAGGAGATAATCGTTTCGGAAGAGAACAGGAAAGATGTGGAAAACATTAAGGAAATATATATAAAGGGATTGAAATTCCATTATGTTGAAACAATAATGGGGGTACTTGAACTTGCCCTGCTACAGCAAAAGGTAAAAAATCCTAAAAAAATAACTTTCGAATGAAGAAAATAGCTGTTTTTCCCGGATCATTCGATCCTTTCACAATCGGGCATGAAGCAATCATAAGAAGGGCGATGAGCCTTTTTGATGAGATTATAGTTGCTGTTGGTTCGAATGCTTTGAAAAAAAACTTCTATTCTCTCGAAACAAGGATGGAGATGATAAACAAAGTCTTTGAGGATGAACCAAGAGTAAGGGTAGATTATTATGAGGGACTCACTGTTGATTTTTGTAAAAAGAACGGAGCAGGTTATCTTCTTCGTGGGCTAAGGACATCCGCTGATTTTGAATTTGAAAGAGCAATTGGCCAGGTAAACAGATCGATGGCTCCTGAAATCGAAACAGTTTTCCTTCTTACTGTTCCTGAACATTCTTTTATTAATTCCACTATCGTCAGGGATATAATCAGGAGCAGAGGTGACGCCTCCAAGTTTGTTCCATCAGCAATAAATCTCAAAGATTATAAAGGGATCAAAGATTAAAGTGTAATCACCTGAGAATAGAACAGTTGATGAGGTCCATAAGTGATAACCAGGCACTGCTTTTAATAGAATTCAACTCATCGGGGAATAGCCATTCAACTTTTGTTATGCCCTCGGATTTCTGAGGTTCAATTATCATTTCCCCATTATATTTCATCAGAAACCAGCTTGTTTTTTTGAGGTATGAGATACCTTCCCAGCTATATGTATGATAACTCGGACATATTGGCTTCACAATTACATGGCCTGTGATCCCACATTCTTCAGACACTTCCCTTAAAGCACAGGTTTCGGGTTCTTCTCCTTTTTCAATGTGTCCTTTTGGAAGATCGAGCTTACCTTTCTTTTCGATAAAAAGATATCGGCCGGAGGTATGCTTTACCAATCCGCCTGCAGCGCCAACTTCCGTAAAGTAGATTCTGAAGATCTTCCAGATATGTTTGATGTCGGGCCCATATACATTGATGGCAATTATTCTCTTATCTGATTGAAAATCAGCAATTATCTTATAAAGTTCTTTTGTATCATTGAATTTATGGAATAAGCCGTATTTTTGTAATCTGTCAGGTTCAGGGCTTAACATTATGAATCTGTTCTCGAAATGAACTTTATACATACTCCGATGGGGGATTTTGAAAAAAAAACAGCTGAATATCTCTTACAAATTAAAGCAATAAAATTGCAACCGTCAAATCCTTTTACATGGGCTTCGGGATGGAAATCACCTATCTATTGTGATAATCGTAAAACTCTTTCCTTTCCGGAAGTACGGTCTTATATCCGCGATTCTTTTGCTGCCATGATAAAAGACCTCTATCCACAGGCTGAAATGATTGCCGGTGTGGCAACAGGCGCAATTGCTCACGGGGTGCTAGTAGCAGACAAACTTGAATTACCATTTATTTATGTCAGATCTGGAGCAAAGGAGCATGGACTTGGAAACCAGATTGAAGGTTTTTTTACGGAAGGACAGAAGGCAGTAGTCATCGAGGACCTGATATCTACCGGTGGCAGCAGCCTGAATGCAGTAACTGCACTAAGGGAATCAGGATGCGAGGTTCTGGGTATGGTCGCAATATTTACATATGAGTTTAAAAAAGCTGCAGATGCATTTGCTGGAGCGAATTGTAGCCTGAATACCTTAAGTAATTATTCCACGCTGGTTGAGACAGCTTTAAAAACAGGCTATATAGGACAGGAAGAAGTTGAAACATTGAAAAAATGGAGACTGGATCCGGCAAACTGGGAGGTGAAATAGAAATTTATTATGACAGATCTATCATATTTTGAAAGCAGGACAGGGAAATTAACCTGCAGTGCTGAAGAGATTTTTGATTTTGTGACTAATATCAGAAATTTCGAACAATTTATACCAAAAGGGAATATCAATAACTGGAAAGCTGATAAGGAATCATGTAGCTTCAGCGTATCAATGCTTGGAACAGTTTCTGTAAGGCTTGCTGAAAAAGAAAAATGCAATAAAGTTGTTTTTATGGGAGATGCCCTGAAGAAAAATGATTTTTCTCTCACACTGGATATCTCAGATAACCTTAATAAGACAGCGGATGTTAAGGTTAAACTGAGTGCAGACCTTAACCCAATGATGAAGATGATGGCAACTAAGCCAATAGGTCAGTTCCTGGAAATGCTTATTAATGAAATGGAAAACTTCAGAGGCTGGAAAGGCACTAAAGAATAAATTCTATCTCCTTAAAGGAAAACTCTCTTATTTCCCCGTTCCGATTCTCAATCTTTAACCGGCCATACTCCCCGACAGTCAAAATTCTACCAGTAAAAATTCCTTTTATATCTTTGAATTTGCACCACTCTTTCAAACGGTAGAGTTTTGAGACATACTCTTTCTTTATTTGTACCGAATTTCCTGCAATTAACTGCTTATATCTTTTATCAAGATCAGTTACCAGCTGATTTATGCAGGCAGGAAGATCATAACTTTTGCCTGTTAAAAGACTGAGAGAAACCGGATTAGGCGTAGTACTTTTAAACTTCTCCTGATTAATGTTAAGACCTATTCCTGCAATTGTAAATTCAATCTTATTGCTTAGAACGGAACTCTCAATTAAAATACCTGCTATTTTGTCATTGTTTACATAAATGTCATTAGGCCATTTTATAGAACAATCAGGAATATTTCTTATTAGGAAATCACAAATTCCAAGAGAGATAGTCATTGAAATATTAAACTGATCTTCAGGATTTATAAATGAAGGGAATAGTACAATGCTGATTAATAGATTTTTACCATCTTCGCTTTCCCACTTGTTTCCTGAATAGCCCCGACCTTCCGTCTGATAATTAGTGTAGATAATTGTGCCCTCCTGAAGGTTGTTCTTTTTCAAGAGGTCAGCTGCATGAGTATTTGTTGATGGCAGGTTTTCAAAAAACATAAAATTTGAGCCTATTATCATGATTAATAATGATTTAATCAAAGCCAGGTCATTTTATTGACCAGTTTTTCCCATACCGTTAAAATTGGCATTGAAATTGCAAAAGAGCAATACAGTAACAAAAATACAGATTAAAGTGGTACTTTTGCGACTTAATATAAAACCGGTAAATATTGATGAAGAAAAAATCTGACGGAGCTGAAGTCCTTTTAGGGAGTGTTGTAAAAGGTATTTTTGAGAAAAAGGGGCAAAATGTTCTGAAAATTGATTTAAGGAAACTGGAGAACAGGATTGCAGATTATTTTGTGATTTGTCACGCCCCATCGGGTACGCAGGTTAGTGCGATATGTGATTCTGTTGATGATACAGTAAGAAAAGAAGTTAGTGAAAAACCATTACATATTGAAGGTCTGGACAATTGTTTCTGGGTTCTTCTCGATTATGGCAATGTAATAGTTCATGTTTTTCTTGAGGAGTATAGGAATTTTTACAGTCTGGAGTCCCTCTGGGCTGATGCAAAAATTGAATCCCTGGAAGACAAAATATAGTAAGTTTTAGATTTATGGCAGAAAATACAAATAATAATCAGGGACCTGAAAAAAAACCTGATAAAAATGGGAAACCACGTTTCAATACAAACTGGATTTTTGCAGTTCTGGCTGTGTCATTGATTGCGTTTTCGTTGTTTAATAACGGGAAAGCTGTTCAACCGACAACAACCAGTGAAATTAAGAGTATGATCACAAACCACGATATTGAAAAAATAGTTGTGGTGAATAAGGAGCAAGCTGAAATTTACCTTAAAAAGGAGGCTCTTGAATCAGGAAGATATCCGAAACTGCAAAAACCTGGAACTGGTTTTGGTATTTCATTACCTAAACCAAACTATACATATAATATAGGTGATATCAGCAGCTTTGAACCATTCCTGCTAAAGGCTCAAAAGGATGCTGATTATGCAGATAGGGATCTTATTTATCCCGATTATCAGACACGTAAAAACTGGTTTGGTGATGTACTCTCATGGTTATTGCTTCCGGTTTTATTAATTGCTTTTTGGCTGTTTATGATGAAACGGATGTCAGGTGGTGGGGCAGGCGGAGCAGGAGGTATTTTCAGTGTTGGCAAATCACGTGCCCAGAAATTCGATAAAGATACAAATGTCAAGCTTAACTTCAATGATGTCGCCGGACTTGAAGAGGCCAAGACGGAAGTTATGGAAATTGTTGATTTTCTTAAGAACCCCAAGAAATATACCAACCTTGGAGGTAAAATTCCAAAAGGTGCATTACTGATAGGTCCTCCAGGAACAGGAAAAACTATGCTTGCAAAAGCTGTTGCCGGTGAAGCTAACGTTCCATTCTTTTCCATTTCAGGTTCAGATTTTGTTGAAATGTTTGTTGGAGTAGGCGCCTCAAGAGTCAGGGATCTGTTTAAACAGGCGAAAGAAAAAGCACCTTGTATTGTCTTCATTGATGAGATTGATGCAGTAGGTCGTGCCAGGGGACGAAATGCAAATTTCGGATCGAACGACGAAAGAGAAAACACTCTGAACCAACTTCTTACCGAGATGGATGGTTTCGGTACAAACATGGGTGTGATAATCCTTGCTGCCACGAACAGAGCAGATATCCTTGACAGGGCTCTTATGCGTGCCGGACGTTTTGACCGTCAGATCCATGTCGAACTTCCCGACCTGAACGAAAGGGAGGCAATATTTAAAGTTCACCTTCGTCCGATTAAACTTGAAAAAAGCTTTGATATAGGATTCATGGCTAAACAGACTCCGGGATTTTCAGGCGCTGATATAGCAAATGTCTGCAACGAATCAGCCCTTATAGCCGCAAGAAAGAACAAGACGGTTGTTGAAAAACAGGATTTTCTAGATGCTATAGACCGCATTGTAGGCGGACTTGAAAGAAAAACCAAGATCATCTCACCCGGAGAGAAGAAAACTATTGCATATCATGAAGCCGGACACGCTACAGTCAGCTGGTTACTTGAATATGCAAGTCCGCTTCTTAAAGTTACTATTATACCACGCGGCAGAGCTCTTGGAGCAGCATGGTATCTTCCTGAAGAGCGTCAGCTTACTACCCGGGAGCAGATCCTTGATGAAATGGCATATGCCCTTGGAGGAAGAGCAGCTGAGGAACTTATCTTCGGAAAAATTTCAACAGGTGCACTTAATGATCTTGAAAAAATTACAAAACAGGCTTATGCTATGGTTTCGTTTTTCGGGATGAGTGATAAAGTTGGTAATATAAGTTTCTATGATTCATCGGGTCAATCTGATTTTGGATTCACGAAGCCATATAGTGAGAAGACGGCAGAGCTAATAGATCAGGAGGTTAACCAGATTATAGCAGAGTCATATCTCAGGGCCAAGGAAGTTCTTAAAAACAATATGAAAGGTCTTACCGAGCTTGCAGAATTGCTTCTGGAAAAAGAGGTAATTTTCAGCGAAGACCTTGAAAGGATATTTGGCAAGAGAAAAGCCGACTTATTGAAGGATGAGAAGGAAGCTGAAGCCAAATCTGCCGTACTTTTACTAAATGGTAAGGATAAAACCAAAGAAGTTAAAAAGGGGAAAAGAGCAGCCAAGTCTTCATCTGAGAAAACAAAAACCAGATCAGCGAAAGAAGAGACTGTCACAGAAAATCCGATATTGCCGGAAAAAACTGTGAAAAAGGCCAGGTCAAAAGGGAAAGAATAATATACTTAAGTTTTGAATACTTTTTTCAGAAGGACTTTAACCGGAGCATGGATCGTAATATTCGTCATGGGCGGGTTTTGGCTTCATCCGTTCTCTTTTATTTTAACGGGACTGGTAATGCTGATCGGAACACAGTATGAGTATTACCTGATGATTAGGAACACGGGAGTGAGACCTCAGATGGTACCCGGAATTATTACAGGGATTGCAGCGTATGCTATTTCAACATTAATTGCTTCGGGAGTTATTCCAGGAAAATCATTCCTTGTTCTAATACCGATGATGTTGATAATAATGGTAATTGAGTTGTACAGGAAACAGGATAAACCATTTGATTCGCTGGCGCACACATTTTTTCCGGTATTTTATACTGCGATACCCTTTTCAATGTTCCCCTTTGCTGCATTCTCGAAAACAGGTCTTAATTCAATACTACCTCATGAAAACATCATTTTCTCCCCGGGAATAATTATCGGTTTTTTTATTCTCATATGGGCAAATGATACAGGAGCATATCTCACCGGGATGTCTTTGGGACGTCATAAATTGATGGAGCGTATTTCTCCGAAAAAAACCTGGGAAGGTTTTATTGGCGGTTTAATTATTGCCTCTTTTGCTGCCTGGTTTCTTTCTGGCTGGCTGGGAGTTGTGGATAAAATACACTGGGTAATTATCTCCCTTATCATTTCAGTGGCAGGTACATATGGAGACCTGGTCGAATCGATGCTCAAAAGAAGCACCGGGGTAAAGGACTCAGGAACAATAATGCCGGGTCATGGTGGATTTCTCGACAGGTTCGACAGTGCAATATTATCTTTCCCGTTAGTATATCTTTTTATATCACTAGTTGTATGATTGGAGGTACTTGATTAGTTTTGTGCAAATTTTAAACAGATGAGAATTCATATTCATAAAGAAGGATATAAGATATTAGCTTATAGTTTGATAACATTGCTGATTCTGAATATCATTGTTAATATTATATGGGCAGATCAAGGAATTGTGAAATGGGCATTTTTCATCTGCTCATTTATGCTCTATATTTTCCTGCTTTTTTTCTTCAGACTTCCCACACGATCGTTAGAAACCGACCCCGGACTTATTTATGCTCCAGCTGATGGGAAAGTTGTGGTTATTGAAGAGACAATGGAAAATGAGTATTTTAAAGATATGCGTTTGCAGGTTTCAATTTTCATGTCCCCTTTTAATATGCATTCTAACAGATATCCGGTATCAGGAAAGATACAATATGTCTGTTATCATCCGGGTCAGAATATGGTTGCCTGGCATCCTAAATCCTCTGAACTTAACGAGAGGAGCACAATTGTTATTAAAACCAGTTCGGGAACAGAGGTTATGATAAGGCAGATAGCCGGGGCTGTGGCCCGGAGGATTGTCACTTATGCAAAGGAAAATGTGGATGTGCTCCAGGGAGATGAACTCGGTTTTATTAAATTTGGATCGAGGGTCGATCTTTTCCTGCCGATCGGTACTGATGTGGAGATTCCTATTCTCCAGCAGGTGAAGGCAAATAAAAGTATCATTGCAAAAATCTGATAAGGTTTAATGAGATGAGCAGAATAGACGATAAAATAATTGATGTTACCAATGATGTCACGTGGATAGGAATACTTGATTATGACATCAGAACCTTTGATATAGTGATGCACACCGGCTTCGGGACAACCTATAATTCGTATTTTATTAATGCTGAGAAGAAAGCAATAGTTGAAGTTGCAAAAGAAAAATTCAGTGAAAATTATCTTCGCAAATTAAAATCAGTTACTGATCCTGAAGAGATTCAATACATTATTCTGGATCACACCGAGCCGGATCATTCAGGCAGCCTCGGGCTTCTTCTCGATCTGGCGCCTTCAGCCACGGTTGTCGGCAGCGGAAATGCAATCAGATACCTTGAGGATATTGTTAACAGACCATTTAAATCACTGATTGTAAAAGATGGTGATACATTGGATCTCGGAAATAAAACACTCAGGTTTTTATCGGCGCCAAACCTGCACTGGCCAGATTCTATGTTAACATTTCTTGTGGAGGATAAAATTTTATTCACATGCGACGTATTTGGAGCCCATTATTGTTCTCCTGAAATGTTCAGCAACTTCGATGAACAGTATACGAAATCTTTTAAATACTACTTTGATATCATCATGAGACCATTCAGCAGGTTTATGCTGAAGGCAATTGAAAAGATAAAACCTCTTGAGCTTGATTTCATCTGCCCCGGTCATGGGCCGATTCATAGTAAAAACCTGAGAAAAGCAATAGAGCTTTCTGAAAAGTATGCTGACCAGTATATGGAGATTATGGCTGATAAAAGCAAAATGAATATTCTTATTGCTTATGTTTCAGCTTATGGTTACACGAAAGACGCGGCATATATTATTGCAGAAGGGATCCTCGAGACCGAAGGTGTCAATGTGGATATTACGGATATTGAAAATATTTTTTTGGAAGAACTGGAGTCAAAAATAATAATGGCTGACGGTTTATTGATTGGTTCCCCGACAATCAATCAGAATACGTTACTTCCGGTATATAAATTGCTTGCTCTGATAAATCCTATACGGGATAAGGGAAAGCTGGGCGGAGCTTTCGGATCGTATGGTTGGAGCGGGGAGTCGCCAAATTTAATTCTCGAAAACCTTCGTCTTCTTAAGCTAAAAATATTCGAAGAAACCGCCGCTTTTAAATTTTCACCAGACGGTAATAAAAAAGAATATTTAAGAGAATTTGGAAGAAATTTTTGTCAGAGATATATCCAGGAATGTGGTCATATAAAAAATCCCGGTTAGATTCCGGGATTTTTTCGTACAATTATGAAATTTCAATCTTTCTTGTGATCTTATTTTTTTCTTCTTCCTGCTTTGGAAGGGAAACTGAAAGAACTCCGTCTTTGTAATTTGCTTCTATTTTTTCCCTGTTGACATTTTCGGGGATATAAAAACTTCTGCAAAATTCTGAATAGCTGAATTCTTTTCTTTTGTATCCGTCTCTGCTTTCTTCCGATTCAGTTTTAGTCTCCGATGAGATTGTCAAAACATCTTCATTAATATCGATTTTCAGATCTTTCTTATCAATCCCCGGAACTGCAAGGTCCAATACATAATTTTTATCATCTTCTTTTATATTCACAGCCGGCATTGAGCTTGTCCTGTTTGAGAGACCAGGGAAAAAATCATCATCAAAAATATTCGGCATGTAAAATGGCCTGAAACTTCTTCTTGTAATTGTTGGTAACATGGTTTTGTCCTCCTATAATTTTAGTTTAACATTTATTCATTTGTCATCATATTTTCAAACTTCGTTCCAAATAGATAAAAATGACATAATGGCATGTTAAATTAAAATATGGCGGACAATATGACAGCGTCTATGATAATACTCTCTTCCTCCCTTTATTATTTTGTGAACCCTTCCCCAAGGGGCTGTTAAAAAGTCTTTTTTAACCACAAAGAACACTAAGAAGGCACAAAGTGTACAAAGTTAAAACCCTATAATTAAGCTCTTTGTGTTCTTTGTGCTAATCCTTTGCGACCTTTGTGGTTAATGGATTTCATCTTTTTCAACAGCCCCTTGGGGAAGGGTTAAGAAATACAGAGAGGGATTCAAGTTGTGAGTCCAAATTTTTAGCGAATTCCAAAAATTTGGATTAGGTTTGCAGGAAGAAAGGCATTCAGCAATGAAAGCAACATTAAGAAATATTCTTATTTTTTTTGGAATCTTACTACTACTGGGTTGTGCCTGGTTCTTCCGGAATATAGTTGTTTACATTTTGGTCTCTGGCGTGTTTTCTATTATGGGCCGGCCTCTTGTAGATCTTTTTTGTAAAATCAGAATTAAGAAATGGTCATTTCCACGATCCCTAAGCGCACTTTTGACGCTTATAGCAATATGGGGAGCAATTATTCTGTTTTTTGTTATTTTTGTTCCTCTCGTTACCCGGCAGATAAATTATTTTTCAACAATCGACAGCGAAAAAATTGTTCAGATTGTTGCCGTACCTATAAATAAAGTTGAGCATCTGGTCAGGGCAATAAACAAGGATATACCGCAAAACATTACTATTCAGGATTACATTGTAAAAAAGGTTGCCGGAATTCTCAATATTAACATGATACAGAATTTTATCGGTTCCCTCATAAGTATTCTTGGGAATGTCATTATTGCAATATTCTCAATTACATTTATTACCTTTTTCTTCCTGAAAGACCAGCGATTGTTTTTTGAATCCATATTAATGTGGGTACCTGATAAATATGTAGATAATGTAACGAGGGCTCTTAATTCAATCAAAAAACTTCTTACCAGGTATTTTATCGGAATTGTAATCCAGAGCACCTGCATAATGATTCTTGTTACCATCGGAATGACTATTGCCGGTATAGACTTTCAACAGGCGCTGGTAATGGGACTTATAATCGGAATACTAAATGTTATTCCCTATGCAGGACCCTGGATCGGATTGGCGATAGCAATAACAATGGGTGTTGCTTCGCATATTAATCAGGATATTACGACTGTTGTAATACCACTTGTGACATACATGATAATTGTAGAAGCTGTGACACATTTAATCGATAATATTGTATTCCAGCCGATTATATTTTCCAATAGTGTCAGAGCTCATCCTCTTGAAGTCTTTATTGTTGTACTCGCTGCAGGATTTGCTGCCGGAATACCGGGTATGATATTAGGGATACCGGCTTATACTGTAATGAGGGTATTTGCTCGTGAATTCTTTTATAACTTTAAGGCAGTACAGAAGATCACTTCAGGTTTATCCGGTGAAAATATTGGAAACCAAACCCAGATGCCATTCTTTTCAAAAGATGATGACCCAGCAGAATAGTATTTAAGAAGCATTTTCAAGTAACACTGATTAAGTATATTATCTCAGGAGAAACGGACCCTCATATGAAACAAACTTCATCTCTTCTAAAAAGGCTATTCCATTTTTATTATGATGGATTCAGGAATATGTCGGGGTGGGGAAGAAAGGTCTGGGTGATAATCATAATTAAACTTTTTATTATGTTTGCGGTATTAAGGATCTTCTTCTTTCAGGATTTTCTTTATAAAAATTGGCCCAATGACAAAGAGAGAAGTGAACACGTCCTTGATCAATTAACTAATTCATCCGATAAGCATGATAGACAACATTGATTTGAGCCTTGTAGACTGGTCAAGGGCTCAATTTGCTCTTACAGCAGTTTACCACTGGCTATTTGTACCACTTACGCTTGGATTATCCTTCATCCTGGCCATTATGGAGACCATATATGTTAAAACGGGTAATGAAGAATGGAGACGAATTACCCGGTTCTGGATGACTCTTTTTGGAATTAACTTTGCAATTGGCATTGCAACAGGTATTATTCTTGAATTTGAGTTTGGCACAAACTGGTCAAATTACTCGTGGTTTGTCGGTGATATTTTCGGTGCACCGCTTGCTATTGAAGGTATTCTGGCATTCTTCCTCGAATCGACGTTCGTTGCAGTTATGTTTTTCGGCTGGAATAAAGTGAATAAAAAATTTCATCTGGTTTCTACATGGCTGGTAGCTATCGGGGCCAATCTCTCAGCGCTCTGGATTCTGGTTGCAAATGCGTGGATGCAGCACCCTGTTGGCATGATATTTAATCCTGAAACGGCACGTAATGAAATGGTTAATTTCTGGGCAGTTCTCTTTAATCAGGTCGCAGTCGATAAATTTTTGCATACAATTTCTTC
>Ga0182011_10001098_pt1 | contig 23699 bp, 24 predicted proteins | sample 711E1DmetaG_FD_120481 | JGI IMG/M metagenome (GOLD analysis project Ga0182011, IMG submission 120481) | Permafrost microbial communities from Stordalen Mire, Sweden - 711E1D metaG | ecosystem: Environmental > Terrestrial > Soil > Wetlands > Permafrost | place: Sweden: Stordalen | collected...
ACGAGAAGAAACCGGACGTCAAGCCGAGCTGACGGCCTCGCGGTTGCTGCCGAACTGGCCCGAAACCGGCCGGACGGCCCAGCCCATACCGGCCCAGACCCCAGACGCACCGCGCCGAGACGAGAAGCGTCGAGACGAGAAGCGCCGCGCCCAACCGCGCCCAGTCGAGCCGCCCGCGGCCGCGCCGAGTCGAATCGCCAGTCGAGCCGCCTGCGGCCGCGCCGAATCGCGCCGATCGCGCCCAGTCGAGCCGCCCGCGGCCGCGCCGATCGCGCCGAATCGCGCCGAGTCGCGCCCAGTCGAGCCACCCGCGGCCGCGCCGATCGCGCCGAATCGCGCCGATCGCTCCCAGTCGAGCCGCCCGCGGCCGCGTCGAGTCGCGCCCAGTCGAGCCGCCCAATTCCGGTTCACCAGTGAGGCCGGTGTTATGCGGACCGACCGGTCGGTGGGGCCTCCAACCGGGTCGGCTGGACCCTGGGAACGCACGATGAGGCCACGTTGTCAGCCGTAAACAGCTAACACGGCGCCGCGAGACAGCGACGAGAATGCCGATTCGGCGGCCGGCAACGCCGGCCCGCACCCGACCTCAACGTAGCACCGCGTCCACCGGTATTCCGGAGAAAGTAGCGCGGCCGCCAGGCCCGGCCGGCCCGGCCCGGTCGGCGGGCCGACGCGGCCGGCGGTCAGTCCGGGGCTCCCTCCGGCGCAGGGCGTGCCCGGCGTGCGAGTTCCACAAACGGCCGCAGCCGATCGGCGACCTCCGTCCGTGTCCGCCGGAACGCCTCCAGCTTCTCCTCGTCCGTGCCCTCGACTTCGGCCGGATCCTCGAGGTCCCAGTGGAGCGTCTCGTGCCGGCCGGGGAAGATCGGGCAGGTCTGGCGAGCGCGATCGCAGACCGTGATCACGTAGTCGAACGGCCGGCCGATGAACCCGGTCACGGACTTGCTCCGCGCCTCGGACCAGTCGATGCCGACCTCGCGGAGGGCGCGGACCGTGTAGGGGTTGACGCCGTGGGGCTCGGTGCCCGCGGAATTCACCTCGAAGTCGGCCCCGCCGAACTCGCGGAGCAACGCCTCTGCGATCTGGCTCCGTGCGGAGTTGCCGGTGCAGATGAACAGGACCCGGATCGGCTCGGGCGGCATGGGGCGCACCTCCTGAGGTCGGTCAGTTCGCGACCGTGTCCGGCGGCACGGCCAGCCCCACGGCGAGCGGCGTTACGTCGCCCGACACGGTGAGCCGCGTTACGTCGCCCGACCCGGCGAGAGGCACGGCCGCCGCCAGCGTGCCGGCCGGTCTGGCCGAGCGAGGCTCCAGCTCCCCCGCCAGCTCGCGGAAACGGGCTACGGCCTCCGGCCGGAGGGAGTAGTAGATCCACGTTCCGCGGCGTTCCGTGGTAACCCAGCCGGCGATCCGCAGGCAGCGAAGGTGGTGCGAAACCGTGGGTTGGCCAATCCCACAACAGTCGGTGAAGTTGCAGGCACAGACCGCGCCTTCGGCGCTCAGCTGGCGAAGGATCGAAAGCCGGGTTGGATCCGCGGCCGCCTGCAGGAGCAGGACATCCGGATCGGTGGCGCGTTTCATGCGTTCATCATATCGACTCCTTTCGATATTGACAATGGTCGAAATAGCGGCTAGAGTGCCCTCGAAAGGAGATCGAAGAATGTCGATCTATTACAGCACCAAGCTGGTTCAACTGCTCATGGAGGAGCGCCTCCGCGAGATTCGCCAGGACGCTCTCGTACACTGCTGCGAGGAACCCGCGGCCGAAGAGCCAAAGCGCTCGATCCTTAGCCTGTTCCGTCGCCCCCAGTCCCCCGCCTCCTGCGCGTGCTAGGGAGTAACCGATGACCGCCGAATCTCCGACGACGACAACCGAGCCGGCGACGACAGCCGAGGCCGCGACGGCAACCGCGGCCGGGGCCGCGACCACCACGGCGCCCGCCACGACGGCGCCCGCCACGACGGCGCCCGCCACGACCGAGCTGGCCACGACGGGCGCGTCACCGATGGCGGCCGACATCCACGAGGCGGTTCGCCGGCACTACGCCGAAGCCGCGCTCAGCGTCGGCTCCGGCGAGTCGTGCTGCGTCGAGGCCCCCAACTACGGGAGCAGCCTCTACTCGGCGCTCGAGCGCGACGAGCTTCCCGACGCCGCCGTCATGGCATCGCTCGGCTGCGGCAACCCAATCGCCGTGGCCGAGCTTCACGAAGGCGAGCGGGTCCTCGATCTGGGCTCGGGCGGCGGCATCGACGTGCTGCTCTCCGCCCGACGCGTGGGGCCGTCGGGCCGCGCCTTCGGCCTGGACATGACCGACGAGATGCTGGCGCTCGCCCAACGCAATGCCGCCACGGCCGGAGCCACGAATGTCGAGTGGCTCAAGGGACACATCGAGGCCATTCCACTCCCCGCGGCGTCCGTCGACGTCGTCATCAGCAACTGCGTGGTCAACCTGGCCGCCGACAAGCCGGCCGTGTTCCGCGAGATCGCCCGCGTCCTGCGACCGGGCGGCCGGATCGGCATCACGGACATCGTTGCCGACGACTCGCTCACCCACGAGCGGCGCGCCGAGCTCGGCTCGTATTCGGGTTGCGTCGCCGGCGCCCTCTCCTTCTCCGAATTCCGAACGGGGCTCCAGGAGGTGGGCCTGGAGGACGTCTCGCTCACGGTCAGCCACCCGGTGGTCGACGGGATGTACAGCGTCATCGTCAAAGCTCGCAAGAGCGGCGCGCCAACCTCCGGCACGACCACCGGCGCGACCTCCGACGCCACCGAATCCGCGGCGGCGCCCAGATCGGACGACTCGGCGGCGGGCTCGGGCGGCTGCGGCGGCGCAGGTTGCTGCTGATGACCACGACCGAGCGAGCGCTCGGCATCGAGCCGGCGCCCCAGATCGAGCGCGCGCTCGAGACCGACCGGTCGGCCATCGAAAGACTTCTGACCGACGCCGGGCTGCCGCTCGATGGGCTCGAGGCAGCGCTGCCGACGGCCGTCATCGCCCGCGCCGAGGATGGTATTGCCGGTTGCGCGGCCGTCGAGACGTACGGTTCGACCGGCCTCCTCCGCTCGGTCTGCGTTGCGCCGAGTTTCCGCGGCGGGGGCTTGGGCCGCAAGCTCGTCGCCGCAGCAGAACGGCTTGCGGAGGAGATGGGCGCGTCCGAGATCTACCTCCTGACCGAATCCGCGGCGGCGTGGTTCCCGCTCCTGGGCTACGCGGCCGCGACGCGTGCTTCCGTCCCTGCCACGCTGGCCGCCTCGCCCGAGTTCGCGAGCGCTTGCCCGCAGAGCGCCGTCCTGCTCCACAAACTGCTGCATCCAACGGCGTAGTCCGGGCCTCGCGGGGCGTCCTGGGAGACCGGCCGCGGAGTAGACTCGTCGGCGCAGGCTCGCCCGACCATCGAGGCAAGGAGGGCAGTGGCCCGCAGGGAGGGTTCGTGTTCAGACTCAGCACGCATCCAGCGGCTATCACCGTCACTCAGGGCATCGGGGACGGATTCAACTACCTGGGCGCCTCCTGGCGAAGGTGGTTGCCCGTCGTCGTCGTGGTCGCTGCCTGCACTTTCGTGCTCTACGCGATCTTCGGTTCAGTCAACACCAACAACCTGGTGTACACGGACCCATACACGGACGAGGTCACGTGGTACCCCGACGCGTCGAACAGAATCTGGGCAGCGGTCGCAGTCGGACTCTTGACCGGGCTCGTGACCCTCATCGGCAGCTGGGTCTTCTACGCAACCGCGATCGCCGGACTGCGCAGCAAGCCCCTCACCGTCTCCGACATCGTCGTCCGCGGCCTCCTGACCGTGGCGGCCGGGATCGCGATGGCGGTGGTGGCCGTCGCCGTTGTGATCGCCTGGGCAGTGATCACGGTGATCGTCCCCGGTATCGGCGTCCTGCTGTTCCTGGTGGCGATACCCTTCATGATCTACCTGGCAATTCGCCTCGTCTTCGTCAGCATGGCCATCTTCGACGGCTTCGGGCCCATCGAGGGGATCAAGGAGAGCTGGCGGCTGTCACGGGGATCCGCGACGCGCCTGTTCGGCTGGGGCCTGATGGCGGGGCTCATCACCATAGGGTTCGCAATCGCCGGCGGCATTGTCTCTGCGCCCTTCACCGTCTCGAAGGCGCAGCCGGCAGGCCAGGCTTTCTCCACCGCCGTCACGACGATCGGGTCGTGCTTCAGCGTCTTCATGATGGCAGTCCTCTACGAGAGCGAGCGTGCCCGGAAGGATCCCGCGACCTATGGGTACGGCCCCGGAATGGCCTACCCGTGGCAAAATCCCATCTGGCCTGGCGGCGGGCCGTACGCCGCTGGCCCATACGCTCCCGGGCCTTATGCTGCCGGGCCCTCCGGCGCCGGGCCCTACGGCGCCGGGCCCTATCCCGGCGGGCCCAACCCGTACGGTCCCGGGCCGTCTGCCGCAGGGCCATATCCCGGCGGATCGCTGTACGCTCCCGGGTCGTATCCCGCCGGGCCGTATCCCGCGGCGCCGAACCCGTACGCTCCCGGGTCGAACCCGTACGCGGCCGGGCCATATGCTCCCGGGTCATATGCTCCCGGGCCATATGCTCCATCGCCGTACGCTCCCGGTTCGGATCCCGCGGGGCCTGCGGGACCGAGCGCTCCAGGGTCGCCTCCGCCAGCGCCCGGGCCGGGAGATCCACCGGCTGGCTCCTGACGGGGCTGCGGTTCCGATCCAGAACGCTCGGACTCTGGACGCGCCGCGGTCCAGCGCTGGTCCCGGGCGGCCGAGATCAGGACGCGGGCCGCTCCTCGCCGCCCGGCCCGCGGCAGCATTTGTCCATACAGGCTTTCATCTCGGAGGAGCACTCGCAATCGCGCATCATCCGCGCCATCAGGCGCGGCCCGACACGACGTAGCAGAAACGCGGCCAGCACGGCAACCACGACGACGCCGATGATCCCGCCGAACGCCCCGGCGCACATGGCTCGCCGGGCGGAGACATTCCTGCCGGGGCAACTGCAATCGCAGGAGCAGTCCGGGTCGACCTTCACCGTCACATGCCGTCTCCCATACCGCCGGCGAACACAGCCGGGCTCATCCTCACTCTATCGCGAAGCCGAAGTCCTCGGACGCGGCGGCCTAGACGCCGACTGGCTCGCGCACCAGGATGACGGTGATTCGGACCTGGGCTATCTCGCCGTTGAGGATCAGCATCTTGTTGATAGCGCTGTGCCGCCCGTACGCTTCCTGGAGCTTCGCGTCTTCGATCGGGTAGCTGTATTCCTCGACCCGCCGGAACGCAGTGGCCAGGTCCGGAACGACCTTCTGCGAGCCCACCACCAGGATCACGCGGCCCGCGCCGGATGCGATCGGCCCGAGCTGGCTGCCCCCGAACGACGCGACCACGATGCGACCATCCTCAGTCAAGGCCTGGACGCTGTTGACCTGCACGTCCGGCGCGGCACCGAGCTTCCGAATCTCGCGCATCTGGGTTGCGCGGTCCATCGACCGCGTCCGCGGGCGAATCGCGTCATAGCAGCCGCTCTTCTCGATGGCTTCGGTGACTCCGATCTGGTCGAGCGTGACCGACGCTCCCTCGCCCACTTCCGAGCCTTCCGGGATGAGGCTGAGGAGCAACTCACGGGCCGTCACGGCATCCGGAACCACGCGGGCGTCGAAACCGTGGCTGCGAAGCGCCTCAGCCGCGCGCTCGATTGACTCGGGGTCCGCCGGCCTGGAAAACGTTTCGTTGACCGGCAGTCGCTCGATCGCCTTGTTCTCAGTCATGGTCATTTCGATCTCCAGATTTCGAAAGCGGGGCTCGGGCGCTTGTCGCGCCTGCGGCGACGATCTCCTGGATGCCTTGCCGGCCTGCCACCGCTCCATAAGATGAACGTATTCATCGTTACCGTGGTAACGTTGGGGTAACAATACCAAGGAACATAGTGAATGTCTACACCAGATGCCCCGGGTCCATCGGCTGTGACCGGTTCCCGGCCCATCGAGCCCGGCGGTCCGGCCGGGTCCAATGGCTCCTTCGCGGATTCGCCGGTGGCGGCCACGGCCGGTTCCGGCGCGATGACCGGGTCAGGTGAATCGCCGTCCACGGATTCGCTGGCCGCGGCCGCGGCGGCCTTCTCGAGCGCGTTCGAGCGGTGGGCCAACCGCAAAGCCGGCGAGGCCGGTCTTAGCGCCCAGCGGCTGCGGCTCTTGAACATCGTTCATTGCCACGGACCGCAGAAGATGGCCGACCTGGCCGACGCACTGACGGTGACGCCCCGAAATGTGACTGCCCTGGTCGACGGCCTGGAGGCCGAAGGGCTGATCCATCGCCTCCCCCACTCGACCGATCGACGCGTCACGCTCGTCGAGCTCGCCTGCACCCCTGCCCTCGTCGAGTCCCAGTTCCGGGCGTTCCAGGAATCGGTCGGCGGCCTCTTCGTCGATCTTGGCAACGACGACCGGCAGACTCTTCTCAGGTTGCTCACAACGCTGCACGACCGAATCCACTCTGGGGACGGCGGAGCGCCGGATGCCACGGCGGCTAGAAATGCCTGACGAGAAAGGGCCGGCGACGCCGGGGCGGTTGCCGGCGGTCTACCTCGGCCACGGCGCGCCCACGTTGGTCGACGACGAGCTATGGCCCGTCGAGCTGGCAGCCTGGGCGGCTGCTCTCCCAAGCCCCAGGGCGATACTAGTGGTTAGCGCCCACTGGCAGTCGGCGCCCCTGACACTGGGAGCCGTCAATCCGGCGCCCCTGGTCTACGACTTCTACGGCTTCCCCGAGCGCTACTACCAGATCCGATACGACTCACCTCCCGCCCCGGATCTGGCGGCGCGGATCCAGGCCATGATGCCGGCCGGAGAGCCGGTGGCCCAGCGCGAGCGCGGCCTCGACCACGGCGCCTACGTGCCGCTGTTGATCATGTATCCGAAGGCCGATGTGCCGGTCCTGCAGATGTCCATGCCGGACCTGGCCCCGGAACACCTCTTCGAGATCGGCCGGCGCCTGGCCCCGCTCCGCGACGAGGGGATCCTGATCATGGGCAGCGGCTTCATGACCCACGGCCTGCCCTTCATCCACGAGTACTTCGACGGTCGGCCCGGGGCGCCCGAATGGTCGACGGAGTTCGACACCTGGGCCGCCGAGGTACTCTCGAAAGGCGACCTCGACGCTCTCTTCGACTTCCGAAATCGGGCTCCAGGCATGCCCTACGCCCACCCGACGGTGGAGCATTTCGCGCCCCTCTTCGTTGCGCTCGGCGCCGCGACCGACCCATCTGAAGCCCCGAAGTTCACGATTGAAGGCTACTGGCTCGGCCTCGCCAAGCGCTCCTTCGAGGTCCGGTGACCCGATCGGACCCAGTGGCGTTCCGACCCGCTCGGCTCCGCGACGCTCCATCCCCGGGTAGCCGCGCCGCTGGCTCGGCCTTGCGCCGCTTCGCTCGACGGCCCGGCACCTCCCCCGCCGACCCGTCTACTTCGATTGGAGCGCCCGGTAGACGGCGTCGGCCAGGGCTTGCTCTCCGCGCTGGCTGAGGTGGAGGCCGTCGTAGGCCGCGTACCCGTCGGCCAGGTTGTCATCCGGCGCCGCCAGCACTGAGAAGACGTCCACGAGCAGGATGCCTTCCTGACGAGCCAGGTTCCCGAGCTGGGCGTTGATGTCGCGCCTGGCCTGACGCCGGGGTTCGGTCTGGTCGTTGGCGGGCGGGATGGTGAGGAGAACTACCGTGATGCCGTGCCCCTCGGCAGTCTCCGTGATCTGTCTGAGATTCGCGACCACGACCGATGCCGGCAGATCATGGCCGATGTCGTTCGTCCCGCCCAGGACGAAAAGCAGGTCGGGGTCGTAGTCGAGCACGTCGCCCTGCAGTCGGGCAAGCATCTGGGCCGTGGTGTTGCCGGGGACGCCGGCGTTGTTGGACAGGACGAGCCCCGGATCCTCGGTGGCCAGGAGCGAGGGCCAGGCTCCGAACGTACTCGGGGTGGTACTGCCGGGCGGGAAGGTCCAGGCGGAGAGCGAGTCGCCCAGAACGACGAACCGGCGCGGGACGGCACTGGCGCTCGCGCTCGGCACGTCGCCGGTGCTCGGAACGTTGCCGGCGCTCGAGCCTGGCGAGCCGGCCGGCCCGGTCGGCGAGGTCGGCCCGGTCGGCGAGGGTTTCCCGCCGGTGGCTGGCGGCAAGAGCTCGACCGCGGAGCCGAGAGGACTCGTGCGGCCGCCATTCCACGCGGAGGGCCCGGCCGACAAGGCACAGGCCGAGCCGCACCAGAGCATCAGGCCGGCGATCAGGAGTCGACCTCCCGAGCCGGCTCGCCAGTCCCTTGCGGTCGAACCGGTCAATCTGGCTCCCTCTGCGCTCGCCGGCAGCCTGGCGGCGCGGTATCCGGCGTCAGATGGCGCTCGTGCAGGCGCGGCACTTGGTGGCGTCCGCCGGCACGCTCTCCCTGCAGAACGGGCAGATCTTGGTCGGCGGCTCGGGATCGGCGGGAGCGACTCGCAGCAACAGAGACGCGATGACGTACACGACCAGGGCGACCATCACGAAGGCGATCACTACGTTGATGAAGGTGCCGTATCGGATGGCGACCTCGGTCTTGGGATCGCCCGTCGCCTTCAAGACGACCTTCATTTGCGAGAAGTCGATATTGCCGAGGAGCATGCCGATGGGCGGCATGATTATGTCGTTGACCAGCGAGCTGACGACGTTACCCATCGCCACGCCGATGATGACACCCACTGCCAGGGCCATGGCGTTGGTCTTGAGCAGGAATGCCTTGAATCCGGACACCCGGACCTCCTCTCGCTGCGACGGCAACTCGATCTTCCGCACCATGTGCGCGGCCACTCGCAGCATAGCCCAGGCGAGATGCAGCCTCGGGGTCGGCGGCAACCGCGTCCGCACCGAAACCTCCACCGGAGCGTGGACTTTGGCGTCGCCCGGGTCAACAATTGCCATGGCGTGGAGACGCCGTCATCACGGTGCGAGGTGGACGAAGTGACGAGTCGCAGGGATGAAGTGACGAGTCGCAGGACCGGGAGGGCAGCAACCGCCCCGGCCTCGCGCCCACAACAGCGGCCAGATCCTGGCAATCGCGATCGATATCGCGCCCTCTTCGAGAGTAGCCCCCAACCGATCATGCTGGTCGATCCGCTGACAGCCAGGGTCGTCGAAGCCAACACCGCAGCCTGCGACTTCTACGGCTACGCCCCGTTCGACCTGGTCGGCATCGAGCTGTGGCGCCTCAGCGGTTGGGAACCCGAGGGCGTCCTCGAGGTGCTGCAACGCGCGGTGCAGAGTCCCCCCGGCCCACTCGACATCCGCCACGTCCTCGTCGCGGGCAAGGGCAGAGACGTTGAGCTGTACGCCGGCCCGATCGAGCTTGAAGAGGGAACTTATCTCTACACGATCAGCGATGACATCACGGAGAGACTGCGCCTGGAGCACCTTCAGGCCGAGGAGGCCATGCGCGTCCGAGAGGCCGAGAAACAACTCCGTGCCAGCGAGGCGCGGTTCCGAGCAGCGTTCAGCTTCGCCGGCGTGATGATGCTCGTCTCTCGCCTGAGCGATGGGTTGATCGTGGATGTCAACAAGGCATTCCTAGACCAGACGGGCTTCCGGCGCGAGCAGGTCATCGGCAGGACATCGAAGGAGTTGTCGTTCTTCGTGCATCCGGAGGACCGGGACCGGATGGCGGATCTGCTCCGCCAGGATGGCGCGGTGCGCGACTTCGAAGTCCCCATCGTCACCCGCGAGGGCGAAGTCAACCATGCCCTGTTCTCGGCGGCCGTGACCCAGCTCGACGGCGAGCCCCATGTCATCCTGGCGGTCGTCAACATCACCCTGCGCAAACGCGCCGAGGAGACGCTCCGAACGAGCGAGGAGCGCTTTCGCATCCTTGTCGAGCAGACCGTTGACGGCGTCCTCCTGCTAGACGGCAACGGGACGGTCGTCGACGCCAATCCGGCGCTGGCGGATCTACTCGGTCGCCCGATCGATACGATCCGGGGCACACGCTGGATGGACTACGTCGACCCTGAGGACCTCACCGAGTTGCCGCTCCAGCTCCCCCCGCCAGGGCAGGGTGAGCCGGTCGAATTCGAGCGGCGGCTACGCCGGGTGGATGGCTCTGGCGTGGAAGTGGAGGTCCGCGCCCGCCAGTTCGTCCCGGGGCTGATCCTCGGCACCGCCCGCGAGATGGGCTCCCGCAAGGGAGCCGAACGCCCAGGCGCCAGGCTCAAACACAGGCCGGGATCTGGATGATCCGGGGCCGGGCTCCGGCAGGTACCACGGCTTCGGACCCGGGTCTCACCTCGCCCACCGCTGGTAGGATGGCGGCCAATGCGGCGTGCGGCAGAGACGACGGCGCAGACCCAGAGGCGGGCTATGGCCGAGGACGACACCACGAAGAGCGGCGCTGGCGGGCCGGCCGCCGGCGCGCCCGAAGCATCCGCCGTGCCTGCCGACCCGCCAGGCCCGCCAGGCCCGCCCGGCCCGCCCGGACTCGGCATGGGGCAGTCGGGGCAGTGGCAGCCACCCGGGCGGTGGCCAGGGACGGCGTTCGGACCGTGGCCGGCCTTCGGCCAGGTAGCCGCCCCGTGGCCCGGACCGTGGCAGGCACCGGGGTCGTGGCAGGCACCGGGGTCGTGGCAGGCACCGGGGTCGTGGCCGTCGCCCGGGCCGTGGTCGTGGCAAGTGCCGTGGCAGGCCCAGTATCCAGCTCCCGGCTGGCCCAATCTGCCAGGTCGGTGGGGAGTTCCCGCCGTGTATCCGTCACTCCCATGGGGATTCCAGCCATGGTTCGGGCCCGTGTCGTACGCACCTCCCGGGCCCGGACCGGGTCTGAGGTGGGGCGGAATCGGGGCCAGGTTAGGAGCCCTCCTGATCGACGCCGTCGTCATCGCGTGCGCCCTTCTCGCGGCCGGAATGCTCATATCGGCGCTCGGACTGTCGAGTTCCTCGGGGGAGTCCGAGCCGCCCGGGGCCACCGCCGTATCCCTGGTGTGGGTGCTGTTCGCGATGGTCTACCACCCGGTGTGCTGGTATCTGTTCGGAGCCACTGCAGGGCAGAAGGCCCTCGGATTGCGCCTGGCCCAGGCGTACAGCGGAGAGCCGCTAGGCATCGGCGGGGTCCTCGTCCGATACATCATCTTCTCGTTCGTTACGGTCGTGATTCCATTGGGTGTCATCTCGGGGATCACGGCGTCGCAAGATCCATTCAAACGGGCATGGCACGACCAGATCGCAAGGTCGGTCGTGGTCAGGCGTATGTAGCGGGTGGTTGGCAGACCCGAGGCGACGCCCGCGAAAGACCCGGGCGGCTGGAGGAGGCGCGAGCGATCCGTGGGGCAGGACGGGCGTCGACGGATGTGGCCCGCTCAGGCGCTCGTCGAACGGGGCCAGCTGACGCCGACGCTTGCTCCGCCCGCGGGAGAGGTGCCGATGCGCCAGCGGCCGCCCGTCGTGCGAACGATGGCGTCGGCTATGGCGAGGCCCAAACCGGCGCCGCCCGGCTTGTCCGTGGCCCGATGGAATCTGTCGAAGATCCGGCCGCGCTCGGATTCGGGAATGCCCGGCCCCGAGTCGTCAACGGTCAGCCGCACACGCCGACCCTCAACCGCCACGCCGACGGTTACCGTGCCGCCCTGGGGCGAGTACTTGAGGGCGTTGTCCAGCAGGATCCCGACCAGCCTGTCCAGCCACTCCGGTTGCGCGGTCACGATCGCGTCGGCCTCAGGTACCCCCGCCAATACTTCGAGGTGCTGGCCACGGGTCTCGGCCACGGCGCCGAATCGGTCGGCCGTCTGGGCCGCCAGAACGCGAACATCGACGGGCTCGGCCTGGGACGGCCCACCGGTCGAATCGAAGCGCGCCAGCCAGAGCATGTCGTCGACGAGCCGGCGGGTCCGCTCCAGCTCGGTTTCGATGCGCCCGAACGCCGTCCCGTCCCAGGCCGGGTCACGTTCGCGGGCGAGAGCCAGAGACGCCTGAGCCTCGATGACCGACAGGGGCGTCCGCAGCTCGTGCGACGCGTCGGCGGTGAACTCGAGCTGGCGCTGGCGAGCCCGCTCGATCGGCATGGCTACGCGGCGGCCAACGGCCAGCGCTCCGAGGAAGACGAAGATCAGCAATGCGCAACCGATTCCGAGCTCGGCGACGATCAGCGTAGACATGGTCTGAGAGACGCCTTCCATCGTTTCTCCGACCACGACGTAGTCGCCGCCCCGCGCCGCACCCTCGATTCGAACGGCGACGCCGCTGATGGTGACCGTCTGCGGTCCGCTGACGTGCCAGTAGGCCGACGGCAGGTCGATGTTCGAGGTGTTGAGAGTTTCCATCGAGCCGTTGGGGCTGATCCGCCACATGAGCACCGGCGGGCCAAACGGTCGATCGGGAATTCCAGGCTGGCCAAAGGGCTGGTCGTTGCCGAGCTGGACCGGTATCGGCGCGAGAGCCTGATTGAGCCGGCCGTCGATATCGGACGTCAGCTTGTTGGAGACGACGACGGCCACGACTACAGCGATCAGCAGGTAGGCGACACCGACGACGGCGCCGGCGGCCATGGCCGCCCGGATGGTGAGCATCGCGACCGAAGTGCCGTTGTGGCCTTCGACGTGCGGCCGACCGGCTCGCGGCCGACCGGCTCGCAGCAGCGCGAACCTCCTCACGTCTCCTCCAGACGGTAGCCTGCGCCGCGAACGGTGACGATTCGAACTCCGGCGGAGGGAAGCTTGGCCCGCAGCCGGCTCAGCTGGACGTCGATGGCGTTCGAGCCGAGGGGGTCTGTTTCGTCGTCCCAGCCGTGCTCGGCGATGGCCTTGCGATCCACCACTGCCGGGGAGCGGCGCATCAGCAGCTCGAGGATGTTGTACTCGGTGGCGGTGAGCGGCAGGACCCTCTCGCCGACCGTGACTTCACGCCGGACGGGGTCCAGGGTGAGGGCGCCGCGGACGATGGCGGGCGCGTCCACGCCGCGGGGCCGGCGCTGCAGGGCCCGGATCCGGGCCAGCAGCTCCCCGAAGTCGAAGGGTTTGACCAGGTAGTCGTCCGCGCCGGCGTCCAGACCACGGATCCGATCCGGCGGCGCGTCGCGGGCGGTCAGCATCAGCATCGCCGTCGGCTTCTCGTGCTTTCGAGCCCAGGCGACGACGTCGATGCCTTCGGCCCCGGGCATGCGCCAGTCCACGACGGCGACGTCGTAGTCGTAGAACTTGAGGAGATCGATGGCATCGTCGCCGCGTTCGGCGGCATCCACCTGATAGCCCTGGTCCTTCAGTCCAAGAACCAGCACCTCACGCAACCCCGGGTCGTCTTCGGCCACGAGCACGCGCATCGAAGCTCCTCGCTCAGTGACGTTCGCCGGCCGGCAGAACCCGAAACTCGGCGCGGCCGACGCGCTCGCGATCGGGCATCCGGCAGCCTCCCCCGTCGATCACACCGGAGCGGCAGTCCAGGCCGGCCTCGTTGTCGGCGTAGATCGAGGGTTCGCGGAAGGAGAAGTCAGCCATTGGCACGCCCATCGTAGCGCCCGGTGACGAGCCGCCGGCAGACGGTCGGCGATGCCGCCCCGGCCCGGCGAGGGGGAAACCGGACGAGGCGGCACCGCGATCACGAAATCCCAGGAACGAGCCCATGCGGCAAGAGTGGGGCGTGGCTCCTTTCGAACGGGTTACGGCAGGACGGCCCTCGCGGCTCCGGATTTGATCCGCACGGAAGAGCCACCCGGGACGGAGGCGAGACGCCGGTTCTCCGCCGGGCGATACTCGTCCGGTGAGCGATCCAATCCGGGTCCTGGTCTACGGCGGCATCGGGTCCGAGGCCTGCCAGACGTATCGGCTGGCGCTGCACATTGAACGGCTCGCCGCTGCAGGCGTGCTGATCGAGCCGTGGACTCCGCGGCTGGTGCATCCGGACTCCTACACGGGTCGCTGGTGGGACGCGGTACGAGACGGCGTCGCCGCAGCTTCGCTCGATGCCCTGAACGACGCCGACGTCGTGCTGTTCTCCCGCTGGTCGAACACACGGCCGGCCTGTACCGAGTGCGATGCCGACTGCGGCACCCCCGACGGCCTGGCGCTCCACAAACGCGAGACGGGCCACGCCTCGCTGGACGTGGACCCGCTGCTGCGCCTCGTTGCGGCGGGACTGCTCGCCAACCCTGCCCTCCGGTCGAAGTGCGCGGTCGTCTACGACCTGGACGACGACCTGTTCAGCCAGCCGTCCTGGATCGGTCGAGGTGCCGGGCTGGCACGTGAGCTGGAGCTCGTCCAGCTCTTCATCCGGACCGCCGATCTGGTGACGGTGGCGACGCCCACTCTGGCGCGCCGCCTGGCTCCACTGTCGGACCACGTGCGGGTGGTTCGCAACGCCGTCGAGCCGGCGCTGTATCAGTCGTTTCCGGCCGGAACGGCGCCCGTCGATCGGGAATCGGCTTCCCCGCCCGAGACGCGCATCGTCTTCTACGGGACCGACGTGCGCCGGCGCGACTACGCGGTCTGCCGCGGGGCCGTGGATCAGGTCGCCGCCGATGGTGCCGCCGGCGGAAAGCCGGTCCGTCGCATCTGGTTGGGCAGCGACAGCCCGAGCGTTCGGGCGCTCGTCGACGAAGCCCACCCGTACCTCGGCTCGGTGGCGGCTTTCGCCGCGGAGCTGGCGGCCACCCGCCCCGACATCGGCCTGGCCTCGCTCGAGCAGAGCCAGTTCGCGCAGGCAAAGTCGGAGCTGCACTGGCTCGAGCTGTCGATGGTGGGCGCGGCCACCGTGGCCAGCAGACTCGACGGAGACGAGGGCCCCTACTCGATGATCCGGCACGGCATCGACGGCATGCTGGTCCGGGGCGTCGAGGAGTGGCGCAGCGCGCTGATGGGTCTCGCAGCTTCCGGGGCGCTACGGGACGAGATCGCCGGCCGTGCCCGAGAGCGCGTCCTGGCCGAGTACCAGGTTCGGGATCGAGCGACCGAGTGGGCGGCTGCCTACCGCTGGGCCGCCGCCCACCCGGGCATCGGTATCTCCCGCTTCCACCGCTGACCGCAGCCGACCGCGGCCGACCGCGGACGACGGCCGTCCTATCCGGCCGCGCCGGCGCAGTCGTAGAGCGTCGCCGAGCCTCCGTAGTTGACCGACTTGCAGTTGCTCGTCACCCACGTGCCGACGTCCGAGATGCCCGTCCCGCCCAAGCCGCCGAAACCGGCGCCGCCGCGGCCGAAGCCACCGCCGCCCATGCCGCCGCTCGTCACCACGAACCGCAGCTTGCCCGAGGCTATGTAGTTCTTCAACTGATCCAGCGACGGGGCCGGATCCGAGCCGGTGAAGCCGCCCATGGCCATCACGGGCAGGCCGGTGGCAATCTCGACCGAGCCGGCATCCTGGGCCGAGCCCATGGCCACGATCCAGGTGGCATTGCCGCGGTTGGCGACCAGGTAGTCCAGCAGCGCGGTATCCGAGGTGTTGCCGCCGAGTCCGCCGCCGTCGCCGGGAAGGCCCGTCGAGGACTGTCCGCCCGGAAAGCCGCCGGCCGCGATGCCGCCGGGGCCCCCGGCGGGGACGCCACCGGGGCCGCCGGCAGCCAACCCTCCGCCGGAACCGCCGGGGCCGCCGGCAATCCCGCCGAAGATGCCCCCGCCGCCGGTATCGGTTGCGGTTCCGGGACCCGGGTGCGGGTCTCCGCCGCCGTAGGCGATGCCCGTCGTGTCGGTGGCATAGGCCGCCGGCGCGATCAGGGTGGCGCAGATTGCGACTCCGGCAGCAGCAATGGCGACTCGCTGGACCGGAGCCCTCTCGGCGATGGCCGGCAGCGACGTGACGACCAGAGCGAGCAGGGCCAGCATGGCAAGGACGATCGCGACCGACCCAAGGCCCGGATCGAACTTCGGCGTTCGATCGAGCAGGGTCGAGCCGAACCAGGCCGAGCCAAGACAGACGAGGCCGACGGCGATGCCGCCGAGCCAGATCCGCAGCCGCGTGCCCCACAGGTCGACCAGGCCGGCGCCGACCAGCGCGGCGATTGCCGGCGCCAGGGCCACGGCATAGTAGGAGTGGATGATTCCGGACATGTAGCTGAAGACGATGGCCGTCACCACGAACCAGCCGCCCCACAGCAGATAGCCGGCGAAGGCGATATCGGTTCGGTGGGCTCGGCGGCGCCGGAACAAACCGACGACCAGGCAGACCAGAGCGAGCGGAATGAGCCACGCGATCTGGCCGAAAAGTTGGTCGTTGAACAGTCGCAGGGGACCCACGTCGCCGCTGAACCCGTCGCCGCCCCCACCCCCGCCGGGCCCGCTGGAGCCGAAGATTCGGCCGAGGCCGTCGTACCCGAAGATCAGGTCGAGGGGCGAACCGGTCGTACTGCCGCCGATGAACGGCTTGCTGCCGGCCGGAAGCATCTCGACGATCGCGACCCACCAGCCGCTGGTCACCAGGACCGTCGCGAATGCCACCACGAGCCCGACCAGCCGCCGCCGCAGCGACGTGTTGGCCGAGAAGCCGAAGACGAGAGCGTAGCCCGGCAGGACCAGGTAGGCCTGCAGGTACTTGGTGAGAAACGCAAGACCGACGCATGTTGCGGCGAGCGCCATCCAGCGGAAACTGCCGTACTCGAGCGACCGGAGGAGGGCCCAGGCCGACACGACGAGCAACAGCGTCAGCAGCGCGTCCGGGTTGTTGAAGCGGAAGATCAGGACGGCGGCCGGGGTCAGGGCCATGACGACCGCGGCGATCGTCGCCGCCGCAGCCCCAAAGGACCGCTTCACGGCCAGGAAGAGGACGCCCACCGTGGCCACGCCGGTCAGGGCCTCGGGCAGGAGGATGCTCATGGAGCTCAGCCCGAAGAGGCGCACGGAGAGGCCCATCAGCATCGTGCCCAGGGGCGGCTTGTCTACGGTGATGAAGTTCGCGGCATCGAAGCTGCCGAAGAACCAGGCCGACCAGCTCTGTGACGCCGAGAGCGCCGCAGCCGAGTAGTAGGTGTTGGCATAGCCGCTGACGGTCAGGTTCCAGATGTACAGCACCGCGGCCAGCGCCAGCACACCGACGAACGCAGGGCGGACCCACGTGGCTTCGTCCGCGTTACCACGGACGAGGCTGCGGAGGCCTGCCGCGGGCTGAAAGCGCGGCCTGAATGCGGATCTGGTGATGGCAGTCATCCTCGGGTCCTTTCCGATTGGGTGAGCGTAGCGAGTGCCGGCGCGGTCGACATCCGAGCGTCTCGAGCCCGATCGATCACGAGACGAAGAAGCAGGAAGCGGGCGAGAGTCGCCACGGCGTTGGCCGCCACCAGGATCGCGAGCTCTGTCAGACGACCGTGATGCGGCGCGACAGCGTTCAGGATCACCAGCCCCATCGAAGTGATGAACAGCGCGGCGCCCAGGGCAACAAGGCCGGCAGCATGGTCGCGGGCGAGGTTGTCGCGGCCGCGAACTCCGAATGTCAGCCACCGGTTCGCGGCCGTGTTGCCTACGGCAGTGATCACGAGCGCGAGTGCATTCGCGACGCCGGCCGGCGTGGTCTCTCGAAGCCACGAGTACAGCGCCACGTAGGCGAAAGTGCTGGCCGCGCCGATCGCCCCGAAGCTGGCAAGCTGGCGGACCGTGTCTCTGTGAGCCGCGAGCGGATTGGGAACCGATAGCGATGTCATGGCCTCAACTCTGCCGGGGTTGTCTGTCAAACGGGTTACGTGCCTACGACTCGACCTGGGAAGGCTCTGCCCTCTCCGCATGCACCCGTCTGAACACCCGCCTGAAGACGCGCGGCGGATCGCCTACCCTCTCCTTATGCCGCTATCAGCAGGCGCCCGGCGATGGGTGGGGTTCAAGGCGTTGCCATTCCTGATGGCGGTCGCGGCCGCGTCCTGCGGGACGGCGGTCGTTGCAGCGTCCTGCGGGACGGTGCCGGTCGGATCGGTCAATCCAGCGACCACTCAGCCGGCCGGGGCCACGCAGTCGGCCGGGGCCACGCAGTCGGCGACTCCAACCCCCAGTTCGGCCGGCGCCACGCCATCGCCGCCGACGTGCGCCGCGAGCACCCTGGCCGAGATGACAGAAGCGCAGCGCGTCGGCCAGCTGTTCATGTTCGGCATCGCGGGGAGCCAGCTGTCGCGGTCGGACAGGGTCGCCCTCGACGCCTACCACCTGGGGTCGGTCTGGCTGGTCAACAATCGGACCGGCGGCGTCGCGAGCGTGAAGCCGCTCACCAGCGGGATCCAGGCCCTGGCGACGGCCTCCAACACGGCCGGGGTCCGGTTCCTGGTCGGTGTCGATCAGGAAGGAGGCCTGGTCCAGCGCCTGAAGGGCTCCGGGTTCTCGACGATCCCGTCGGCGCTCGCCCAGGGTCAGCTTCCGACGACGGTTCTGGAGGCCGACGCAACTACATGGGGCCGCGAGCTCTCGGCCGCCGGCGTCAACCTGGACCTCGCCCCGGTGATGGACGTCGTGCCGCCGGGCGGAGACGCAGCCAATGCGCCGATCGGGGCGCTGCAGCGCGAGTTCGGGCACGATCCCACGACCGTCGGCGATCACGGCGCGGCCGTGGTCCAGGGCATGCAACAGGCCGGCATCGCGACCACGCTCAAACACTTCCCGGGTCTGGGCCGAGTCGCCGGCAACACCGACACGAGCGCAGGCGTCGTCGACACCACAACGACCCCCGACGACGCCTATCTCGATGCCTTCCGCAGTGGCATCGAAGCGGGCGCGGCCTTTGTGATGGTGTCGCTGGCAACGTACAAGGCCATCGACCCGGACCGCCAGGCGGTCTTCTCGTCGACCATCATCGAGGACCTGCTCGACCGGCAGCTCGGCTTCGATGGCGTGGTCATGTCCGACGACCTGGGGGCCACGGCGTCGGTCCGCTCGCTGGCGCCTGGCGACCGGGCGACCGCCTTCATCGCGGCGGGCGGGGATTTGATCGTCGTTCAGGGTGCCGATCAGACCGGCCGGATGGTCGCGGCGGTCCTGGCCCGCGCCCGGTCAGACCCGGCCTTCTCGGCCAGGATCGACGCCGCCACGCTGCGGGTTCTCACCGTCAAGGAGACCTACGGCCTGCTGTCCTGCGGCTGACAGCCCCGCGCCGGCGGGACGAGCGCGACGGCCCGCCACGACGCACCCCTCGGCCGGGCGGGAACTATGGCTCGAATGGGGTATTCCAGTCGAAGAGGCGCTCCGTGGGATAATGGTAAATGTCATGTAGACTATCCAGGACATGCTGAGCAACGACGTGAAACCGACCCCCAGCGGGATACCGGGACCGGAGGCCGATACGGCCCTCGGTTTCGGCGCGACCGACGAAGTGCGGCCCGAAGGCACCCCGGCTGCTCGAGCGGCGACCGACGACGGAGCCGAACGGGGGCTCGACCGCGGGGCCCTGGAGCGCGAACTGCTCGACGAGTTGACCGCCTGGTCCACACGCGACCGGGGCGGCGTCTTCAAGACCTGGCACCGACACGCCCTGAGCCTGGTCCATCTCAACGTCTTGACCGCGCTGGAAGCTGAAGGGCCGCTGGCGATGCGCCGGTTGGCAGAAGCGATGGACGTCTCCGACGCCAGCGCCACAGGCATCGTGGACCGGATGGAGAAGCGTGGCCTGGTGGAGCGTCGCCACGCCACCGGGGACCGACGCGTCGTGCTGGTCTACCAGACCGAGGCCGGCGAGCGGGTCTTCCGGGACATGGCCGATCGCAGACGCGACGTTCTCGCGCAGGTCCTGACCGAGCTCACCGAGAGCGACATGGCAGCTTTGCTGACCGGTTTGCGGGCCATCCAGGCCGCCAGGCGGCGAGTGCTCGCGGGCGAGTTGAGTCCCGAGCTCACGGCCGTCCCGGAGACGCCGCCCACCGGATGACGCCGACCATCACTCCTCCTGACCGCCTTCACCGGTCCTGCACAATCCCAAGTCACTCTATAGAAACCAACACTCAATCGAGGATCGCCGAACAATGACCACCACGGAGTCACGCCGATGACGAAGCTCTTGCCCAGGTACCTGTGGCCCTATCGCCTGCCGCTCTGCGTTGTGCTGGTCCTCGTAGCTATCCAGGCTCTCTCGAACCTCTACCTGCCCAACCTGAACGCCGACATCATCAACAACGGCGTGCTCAAGGGCGACACGGGCTACATCGAACGCACCGGCGCCTTCATGTTGCTGATCACATTCCTGCTCGGGATCTGCTCGGTGATCGCCGTCTACTTCGGCTCGAGGATCGCCATGTCCTTCGGTCGAGATGTGCGAAGCGCGATCTTCCGGAAGGTCATGAACTTCTCGCAGAAGGACACGAACACCTTCGGTACGCCGTCGCTGATCACTCGCAACACGAACGACGTCCAGCAGGTTCAAATGGTCCTGGTCATGGCCTTCAACATCATGATCATGGCTCCCATCATGCTGGTCGGCGGCATCATCATGGCCCTCAGAGAAGATGTGCCTCTTTCGGGGTTGTTCCTCGTCATCATCCCGCTGATCATCGGGATGATCGCGATCGTGGCATCCCGAGCTGTGCCGCTCTTCAGATCGGTGCAGAAGAAGACCGACCGCATCAACCAGGTCATGCGCGAGACCCTGGACGGCATCCGCGTCATTCGTGCGTTCGTCCGTACCGAGCACGAGGAACTTCGTTTCGAGGACGCGAATGCCGATCTCACGCGGACGCAGCTGCGAGTCAACCGTCTGTTCGCGATCATGATTCCGTTCCTATTTGGAACGATGAACATCTCGACCGTGGCGATCGTGTGGTTTGGCGGTCTGCGAATCGATTCCGGTGGCATGCCGATCGGCAACCTGGCCGCGTTCCTGCAGTACGTGATGCTCGTGCTGTTCTCGGTCATGATGGCGGCCCTGATCTTCGTCATGGTGCCCCGGGCCGCGGCCGCTGCCGAGCGTATCCAGGCCGTACTGGATACCGAAATCGACGTCTGCGATCCGGATGATGCGGTGGAGATAGCCGATCCCCACGGCGTGGTGGAGTTCGACCACGTGGAGTTCCGCTACCCCGGCGCGGAGGATCCGGTCCTGTGCGACATCACCTTCACCGCCCGCCCCGGACAGACGACCGCGGTCGTGGGCAGCACAGGCTCGGGCAAGACGACGCTCATGAACCTCATCCCGCGCTTCTACGACGTGACGGCGGGCAGTGTCCGCATCGACGGCGTGGACGTGAGGAAGATGCGGCTCGAGAGCCTCTGGGGGCTCCTCGGCGTGATCCCGCAGAAGGCATACCTGTTCAGCGGCACCGTGGCCAGCAACCTGCGCTACGGCGATGAGACCGCCGACGACGAGGCCCTCTGGCATGCTCTGGCCATTGCCCAGGGCAAGGACTTCGTAACGGCGATGGATGGTGGTCTGGCGGGCGAGATCGACCAGGGCGGCACGAACGTCTCGGGCGGACAGCGCCAGCGCCTGGCCATCGCCCGCGCGATCGTCAGGAAACCGAAGATCTACATCTTCGACGACAGCTTCTCGGCCCTCGACTTCAAGACCGACCAACAGCTCCGCGCGGCACTGCGCAACGAAACGGCCGACGCGACGGTGATCATCATCGCCCAGCGCGTGGGAACGATCATGCACGCCGACCAGATCGTGGTCCTCGAAAGCGGCGAGGTCGTCGGAATCGGCACGCACGAGCAGTTGATGAAATCGTGCGAAACGTATCAGGAGATCGTGTACTCGCAGCTCTCCCGGGAGGAAATCGCATGAGCGGCCCTGGAAACGGCGGCAACCGCGCCACGGCCGCTCCCGGCGGTCGCGGCGGTCCGGGCGGCTTCGGTGGTCCGGGCCGTCCAGGTGGTCCCGGCGGCCCCGGCGCCCGGCGCCGCGGCGGCGGCTTTGGGCCGATGGGGCACATGATGATGCCGGCCGAGAAGGCCAAGAACTTCCGCGCCACGTTCCGCCGTCTGCTGGGCGAACTCCGCCCCGAGCGGAAATGGATCGGCCTCGTCGGCATCGTCGCCCTGTTGAGTACGGCCGGCCAGGTCTTCGGGCCCAAGATCCTGGGCAACGGCATCAACCAGCTCATGGCCGGCTTGATCGGCAAGGAGTTTCCCGCCGGGATAACCCACCAGCAGGCCGTCGCCATTGCGCAACAGCACGACCCGCAAGTGGCATCGATGATCTCCGGCTACAACTTCACTCCGGGGTCCGGAGTCGACTTCGGAGCACTGGGCATGGTCCTGCTGGGCCTCCTGGGGCTCTACCTGGTGGCCACGTTCTTCACATGGGTGGCCTGGTACACCATGGCCGGCGTCTCGCAGCGAACCGTGTACCGGATGCGACGTCAGGTCGACGAGAAGCTGGGCCGGCTGCCGCTCAAGTACTTCGACACGCACGCGCACGGCGACACATTGAGCCGTGTCACGAACGACATCGACAACATCGCGAACACACTCCAGCAAGCTCTTACTCAGATCATCACGTCGGTGGCCACGATCGTGGGTGTCCTGGCGATGATGTTCTGGATCAGCCCGCTGCTGGCCGTCATATCCCTGGCGGTCATTCCCGTCGCCGCCGTGGCCACAATGTTCATCGCCCGGCGCTCGCAGAAGCAGTTTGCCGCTCAATGGGCCCGCACCGGAACTCTCAACGGCCAGGTAGAGGAATCGCACACCGGCCACGCGATAGTGAAGGTCTTCGGCCATCAAGAGGACGCCATACGTCGCTTCGACGAAGAGAACCAACGCGTCTACGAAGCCAGCTTCAAGGCCCAGTTCATTTCCGGCATCGTCATGCCGACGATGAACTTCATCAGCAACCTCAACTACGTCGCCATCGCCGTGATCGGCGGCGTCCAGGTCGCGAACGGGACGATGTCGCTCGGCGACGTACAGGCCTTCATCCAGTACTCGCGCTCGTTCACGCAGCCGATCACCCAGACGGCCAGCATCGCCAACCTTCTCCAGTCCACCATGGCTTCCGCCGAACGCGTCTTCGAGCTCCTCGACGAACCCGAGGAGATCCCAGATCCCGCAGAGCCGGCGGTGCTCGAGAATGTGGCCGGCCATGTGACCCTCGATGGCGTCTCGTTCCGGTACGAGCCGGACAAGCCGCTGATCGACGACCTGAACGCCGACGTTCGATCCGGAGAAGTGCTGGCTATCGTCGGTCCGACCGGGGCCGGCAAGACAACGGTCGTCAACCTGTTGATGCGCTTCTACGAGCTGGACGCCGGCTCGATGAGCATCGACGGCATCGACACGTGTCGGCTGACCCGCGACAACCTGCGCCATACATTCGGCATGGTCCTTCAGGACACATGGCTGTTTGGAGGCACGATCCGCGAGAACATCGCCTACGGCCGCGAGAACGCGACCGAGGAGGAAATCGTGGCCGCGGCGAAGGCCGCCCACGTGGACCACTTCGTGCGGACGATGCCGCACGGCTACGACACGGTGATCGACGACGACGCCTCGAACCTCTCACAGGGCGAGAAGCAGCTGTTGACGATCGCCCGAGCGTTCCTGGCCGACCCGGAGATCCTGATCCTCGACGAGGCCACGAGCTCGGTCGACACCCGAACCGAGGTGCTCGTCCAGCAGGCCATGTCACGCCTGATGAAGGGTCGCACGGCTTTCGTGATCGCCCATCGCCTGTCCACGATCCGCAACGCCGACGAGATCCTGGTCATGGACAAGGGCAAGATCGTCGAACAGGGCAGCCACGACGAGCTGATGGCCCGGAAGGGCTTCTACTGCGACCTCTACAACTCCCAGTTCGAGGAGGCGATCGTCGACGCGATCTAGCCGACTCGCTC
>Ga0182011_10001099_pt1 | contig 23691 bp, 20 predicted proteins | sample 711E1DmetaG_FD_120481 | JGI IMG/M metagenome (GOLD analysis project Ga0182011, IMG submission 120481) | Permafrost microbial communities from Stordalen Mire, Sweden - 711E1D metaG | ecosystem: Environmental > Terrestrial > Soil > Wetlands > Permafrost | place: Sweden: Stordalen | collected...
AGGCTCGGTTCCAGATGCGCACTTCGTCAAGGGAGCCACTTGCATAGTGGCTAGGTGACGGGGTGCTGCCGCCGTTGGCCCAGTCGCCAATGCGCCATGTCGTCCCGGTGCCGAACGGACAGGAACCCGGCGTTGCTGGTGTAGCTGTATTCACAACGCAGTTGTATGTGTCGGAGATTTGATACAAGTTCCAGTTCGTCCCGTTGGTCGTGGCCACGATGAAGCCCCAGTTACCAGTTGGCATTTGACTAATGGCCGATATTCCACAGCCCGACAAGTTGCTGTCGAAAGTGACGTTGCCGCCGTTGAGGTACAGACGCAATCCATTGCCGCCGCCTTCAGTCGTGGATCCGAATGTGACCAGGTCCTGCCAGCCGCTGACGGGACTCAGGTCGACCCAGAGTGCGATGCTAAGGGGAGCCGAAGGCGCCGACATACCCTCCAGGTCAATGTATTTTCCGGACCCGAGAGTCGCCGAATTCCCGAAATGCTGCCCCGAGATCTGACCCGGACTTCCCGTGGCATCGCCCGTGTGATTGTTGCCCGAGGAGTCGTAGTAGGTACCGCTGGAGAGGGTGTCCAAGCTCCAGTAGCCGACTATGCTCGTATCTTCGCCGATCCCATTCGCCGTGGTGTAGCTCGTCGCACCCTTGGTGTGGGTCGACGAATAGGTCTGGGTGACAGTGTTCGAGATCGACTGGCTAGCGGTTGACGTTTGTGTCGCCGTGACCGTGTTGCTCTGGCTGCTCGTGGTCGAATGCGTCGCCGTCTGCGTGTTGGTCTTGCTCGAGGTTGCCTGAGTCGCCGTCTGCGTCTGGCTCTGGCTGTTCGAGGTTGTCTGGGTCGCCGTCTGCGTCTTGCTCTGGCTGTTCGAGGTTGTCTGGGTCGCCGTCTGCGTCTTGCTCTGGCTGTTCGAGGTTGACTGCGTCGCTGTCTGCGTCTGGCTCTGGCTGTTCGACGTTGACTGCGTCGCTGTCTGCGTCTGGCTCTGGCTGTTCGACGTCGACTGTGTCGCGGTCTGCGTCTGGCTCTGGCTATTCGAGGTTGACTGAGTCGCCGTCTGCGTCTGGCTCTGGCTGTTGGACACCGTCTGCGTCGCTGTCTGCGTGTTGCTCTGGCTGTTCGAGGTTGACTGAGTCGCGGTCTGCGTCTGACTCTGGCTGTTGGACACCGTCTGCGTCGCCGTCTGCGTGTTGGTCTGGCTGCTGGAGGTTGTTTGAGTCGCGGTTCTCGTCTGGCTCTGGCTGCTCGAGTTTGACTGGGTTGCCGTCTGCGTCTGGCTCTGGCTGTTGGACACCGTCTGCGTCGCTGTCTGCGTCTGGCTCTGGCTGCTCGAGTTTGACTGGGTTGCCGTCTGCGTCTGGCTCTGGCTGTTGGACACCGTCTGCGTCGCCGTCTGCGTCTGGCTCTGGCTGTTCGAGGTTGACTGAGTCGCCGTCTGCGTCTGGCTCTGGCTGTTGGACACCGTCTGCGTCGCCGTCTGCGTCTGGCTCTGGCTGCTTGAGGTTGACTGAGTTGCCGTCTGAGTATTCGATTGACTCGAACTCCCGCTCTGGGTTGCGGTTTGCGTAAGCGACTGGCTGTTAGAAATCGTAACCGTGTTTGTCTGCGTCTTTGATTGGCTCACCGTTTGGCTCTGCGATGCCGTTTGCGTCGCGGACTGACTCGTCGTGGCAGTGCCGGTGTTGGTCTGCGTATTCGTCTGGCTCTGGGAGGTTGACGCAGTTCCAGTCTGCGTGTTCGTCTGACTCCCAGATACGGTCCGCGTGGCCGTCTGGCTCTGGGTCTGGCTCACTGATACCGATTGAGTGGCTGTCTGTGTGTTTGTCTGACTCCCAGTTTGCGTCTGTACCGTAGTCTGCGTGTTCGTCTGACTGACCGACGACGTTTGTGTCCCGGTCAGCGTGTTCGTCTGGCTGATTGACGACGTTTGTGTCCCGGTCTGCGTATTCGTCTGACTGACCGACGACGTTTGTGTCCCGGTCAGCGTGTTCGTCTGGCTGACCGATGACGTTCCTGTCCCCGTCTGTGTGTTGGTCTGACTGCTCGACGAGGTTTGCGTCCCCGACTGCGTGTTGGTCCGGCTGCTGGATGTCGTCTGCGTCGCGACCTGGCTCACGGTCTGGGTCGCAGTCGAGGTGCCCGTGCCGGTCGCGCTCTGGGACGCGAGGATAGTAACCGTTTCGGTGTCCGTCAAAGTCACCGTCGGCCCCACTGCCGTACTAGTGGTCACCGGATTAAGAGCGGTAAGGGTGAGGGTGCCGGTCTGGGTGACCGTCATGGTCGAGGTGCCTACGGTTCCGGACTGCGTGTCGGTTTGGGTGGCTGTCCCGACTGGCACATAGTCGAAGACGTACCCATTCTTGCCCATGCCCGAGAACTCACAGCGCCCGGGCTGGCCGTACAGGCGGCAGAAGCGATCACCTTTCTCGCAGTCCGCACCCACCTCATTGAACCGCGAGGCATTCTCGCCCGGAATCCCCTGCATCGACTCCGCGCTCTCGACCACGATGAGGAAGTTCGGCTTGCGAAGCTGATACTTCACAACCTCCATCGGGCTGACCTTCGCGTACACCGAGCCTGGAAGCGACCATGACACCACCAGCAAGATCGCGGCCGCACACCAGCGGCGAAATGCTCGGGATGGGCCGTACATGCGAGTTGCCTCAGACTCTTGCAGCAAGCAAGCCGCCGGCCAGGTTTGCCACCTGCGAAAACCCCAGTGATTTCGCAGCGAGATGCCCTTTCCTTGGTAGGTACATATGGCTTGCTGTGCCCCTGATGACCACCTGGCACCCGGAACGCGGTTGCGGACTCCGCAAACTTTTCATGGCCCATTACATGGAGGCTCGGGCGGCCGCAAGCCGCCCCTACACGAAAGGTTGCCTGTCAACGCCAATGGATACTGACCCACTTGGCACTCTACGCCGCATGTCGACGTAGGTAGTCGAGGCTTCCCGGTAAATGATCTGGGCAATGATGAGGCTTCGCGGGGCGAGGGAGCGGAATGCTTGCGCTTCCGCTGGCCGGCCACTCAACGCCTATGCCCGCTTCCCGCCTCCAGTCTATTTTTTCGCCGCCGGGCCAGGGGGCTGTGCCGGAGGCGGAGGGGTTGGCTCCAGTACTATGCGCGCGACCCTGACCGTCGAATTCTCCGCGTTCTGGAACTCGAGAACGACGTCCTTCTTGAGTTCCGGCCAGATCTCGAAATCAGGCAGGGGCTTCTTGGTCGTCAGATCGATCTCCTGAACTACGTACATGTCCCGGTAGAGATGACGAGAAAGCTCGAACGTCAAATCCTGACCCTGCTTGGCTACGGATAGGTCTTGGGCGCCGTAGTCCATCACCGTGTAGAGCCCCGGCCGGTCGGTGACTACCATGATGTTCTTGTCATGGAGCTGGGCAAAGTAGCGCCAGATCTGGGCCGCCTCGCGGGTCAAGGTCAGCTCGTTGATGACGCGAGCTTCGCTGGCCACCGACACGTACAGAAACACCACCGCAGCCGCCACCAACGAGGGTAGCCAGAGCGGCGCCCGCCGACACAACAAGGCCACCACCCACGCGGCCAGCAACGAAACCAGCGCATCAAAAGGCACGAACAGCCGCGCCGATGCCGGGTGCAAGGGCTTGCCCCAGGAATAGCTGAAGTAGATCACAGCCATCATGACCGCCCAGACAAGGGCGAAAACGGCAAAACGCTCCGTGGCAACCCTGCGCTCGCGTTGGTGGGCCAGCTTCCACAGCGAGCGCGCCACGACGACGCAGCCGACCAAGCCCAGCCCCAGCAGCAGGGCCGAGTGGGGCCGACGAAAATCGAACGGGTGGAGCAGAAGGCCGAAGTAGTCGCGGGTGTTCTCGGCCACATATTTCCAGCCGAACAGGCTGGCATTCAGCGGCTGTTCGGCGTCGTCGGCTTTCAAGATCATCTGCCAGAAGCGAGGCAGGAGGAAAAGCGGCGTGAAGGCATAGACCACCCGGTAGGGCTTGACCTGCTCCCACTTCACCATGCGCAGAGCAAACAAAATCACCAACGAAACCACGAGGAAGCCAGCGCCCTCGTAGCGGATATGGGCAAGCATGCAGAGATTCAGCCAAAGCAAGGCCAGGCGGTTGGCGGTTGGTTCCTTGGCATAGTCGAAGAAGTGTTTGACCGAGAGCAAGGCGAAGAATGCCGCCATCACGTCAAAGCCACCGGAGCGGGCCGACATCATGGTGATGGGATGGGCCATGACAAACGCGCCTGCCAGGATGCCGAAGGCCTCACCGCCCAGGGACTTGGCCAAGCGATAGGCGACCAAGACCAACAAAGGGATGAGGAGAGCGTTGGCGTGGAAGGCGTTGGTGTAGCTGTAGCCCCTGACTGCGTGGACCAGACTGACCAGGAAGGGAAAGAGCGACGGGCGCCGATCCATGGTCACGTTCAGGTTCCAGTAGTTCTCGTAGTACCACTTGCCCGTGGTCGCGAAGTCGGCGGTCTTGTTGAGGTGCAGGTTCTTGGACACCCCGAGCAGGTTGGTCTCGTCGGCCAGAACCCGTAGGGCTGGCTCGACCGCGAGGATGGCGACCAGCGAGACAACCGCGGCGAGGACAAGCCCCCGCCAGTTGTCCTTCAGCCAAGCCACCAGCGTTTCCTTGCTCGCGTTCTTGAGGGCGATGACGTACGTCGCCGCCCAGAATGCGACCATGGTCAGAAGCACGAAGTAGGTGCCGTGGACAAAGAACGGCTCCATCAGACTGTGCCTGCGCAGGGTCACGCCCAGCAGGGCCATCGCCGCAATGATCGGCGCGGCCACAGCCGCGTTTCGCCAAAATGACGTCTTGTTGAACTGGATATCGAGGGAAATCTTCATGTCGGTCCTCAGAGAATTTGCTGGTCAGCGTCCACCGGCGGACGTGCCCCACGGCGACCGCCAGCAGAGAGATGTCAGCGTAGCACGACGACGGCAACTCGCGAAAATGCCCCATGCGGCCTTGGGTTGCTTTCGCCTGTCACGTGGCGTGACACCGACGCTGTCGTGTCCATGGAGAGGCGCGCTACCGAATCCCCGAAGTGAACGTCATCGAGGGTGGGTAGCAGCAGGCTGCGACCGGAGAGTTCCACCAATCGATCAGTCCTTCCGAACGTACAAGAACGTCGGTCGAGGGCCATTGGCATGCATGCACGGCGGAGACGTCAGAAGGACGCGGTACCTCCGCGCCACCAACTGCGAAAGGTGGCTGCTGGCTGCTCCGCCAAGGTAGACATACTTCGGAGGATGGCTCTCCACTTCTGAAAAGTAGCGGCTGACGAACCCTCGGAATTCCGGCGTACCGAAGCCCCGGTTGAAAAAATCCTCTACGCTGTCGCCCATGTCGATCACCGCTCCGTTGAAGTCCTTCTTGAAGAAGAAGGCATCCTCGCTGAGAATGGGATTTTCGCGGTCCAGCGCCTCCATCTCTTTGCGAAAGTGAGATGCCTCTGGTTCCGTGCGGTACAGGTCCATGGCCTGGCGATAGATGCTCTGCCAGTTCGCGGTTGCCAACCCAATACCCACGATCGCGATGCCGGTCACGAGTTGCAAGCGTCCGGTGAATCCCATCCAGGCGCGCAAGCAGGCTATGCAAAGCCAAACAATCCAGGGGTCGAAGTAGTAGGTCCCGCTTCCCCGGCGGTTTAGCCAATAGCCAACGATGGTCACCAAATACAGGGCGACCAGCGGCAGCCACGCCGCGAGGGCGTGCTGAATCCGTATCCGCCTCTGCCGCCGATACGTCCAGATCTCCAGCAGCATGACCATTGGCCAGAGCACCAGCAGTGGGGTGCGATTGCCGGAGAACAATTGGCCCGGGAACCACTCGAAAGGAGCAATGGGAACGATTTTGTATCCTCCGGAATCCAGAAAATAGCCAAAGAAGTGCGAATAGTACGAGTGCACGTCGCCTTTGAAGATGCCGAACAGAAAAATCAAACCCATGCCAACCAAGGCCAGACTCGCGCCGCCAGCCCGCTTGATGATCGGGTGCCGCGGCGGTGGGATGATCAATCGGTCCGTCAGAAGGACATAGAGGTAGTAGGTCCCGGCTGCCGCGACGAATCGCGTGTTGCTGAAAACACAGAGGCCGATGAGCGGACCTTCCAACAGCCCGCGAAACAGGAGCGACGTGCTTTGCGTGACCTTGATTTCACTGACCAAGATGAGGAGAACGAAAAAGAACAAGGCGGTGGCGTCAGCTCTTCCGGTGAGCAGGTTGTAGGTAGTCACTCCCGGGAGACCGTTCAGCAAGGCGTACAGTCCTGCTGCCCAGAGGGTCGCCCAAAGACTGGGATGATGGACCTTCTTCCTGAGAAAGATCCAGATGGTCGTCCACAACACCAACAGATCCCCCAGAACGAATATCCTCGTGACAACGTGAGAGCTGAGGAACGGCATGAGGATGCCCAGGCCGGCCTTCAACAAGGTCTCCATGGGGCCGTGGTACATGTTGATGAAGATATGCGTCTGATCGGTGAAAACGTTGATGCCCGCCCTGAGCGCCAGGACGTTGAGCCACACCGGAGATTCGCGAACCTCCAGCTCCAGAGGGAATCTCACTACATTGAGGACCAAGAAGAGCAACAGGGCGGCGGACGCGAGAGAAAGCAGCGCGCCCGTGACCCACAGGGCTCTTGCAAACCATCGGCGAACTTGCATCTCTTCCTCACTGACGGCAGTGAGATCAGTACACCTTGACCTGCTCCAGATGGAGCGCGGTGAAGCGCGGGACGCGCAGGCGCACGTAGCGAGCCTGGACGGGCGGGAAAGTGGGCTCCCAAAGGGCGAAGGGTGCGTCTCTCCTTGCCACCTGTTGCCAACTCGACCGATCGGCGCTGACCTCCGCCAGGAGGGGAACGGCGCGCTCCTGACAGCAGTCGGCGCGGTTCTGCACATAGAGGCGGCGAACCGATTTCGGGCGGCCGAGGTCAACCTCGAACCATGGATTCAGCTCTTCGCTTGTGTGGAACATCACATTGGCAACGAAAAGCGCGGGCAAGGCACTGCTGGCATGCCAGGGCTGACCTCGCGCCAGGTCTTTCGGGGTGAAAAGAAATATCCCCAGGGCACCCGCCGCCGTGAGGCCTGCGACCAAAATCAAGGCCGCGAAGACGATCCGCCAGCGACGTCTGCGCAAGATGCTTCGCGAATTGTGAGGCTCGCGTGCATCGACCTGATCCATCATGGCCCGCACCGACGCGCGCGTCATCTCACCAAAGTGCCGCTGCTCCGGCGCGGAGGTGCCAGCAGATCCAAGATAGGCCTGCATGGCCAAAAGATGGCGAAGGCGGGCCACGCGGACGTCGTCCTGGCCGACTTGTGCCAGAAACGACTCTGGTGAGGTGTCCATCGCGACCGCGAGAGCTCGCTTGCTGGCCTCATCCTCCGCAAGCAGCCAGAGCAAGGCCTCGCGGTAGAGCGTCAAGACCGGAGCCAGGTACAGGTCGTCCCCCGCGTCGAGCAGGAAATCAGCCACATCGGCGTGCGCACGCGCCAGCTTCAGCGCGGCCCTGCGGCCCGACGGGAAAATGGCATCGCTTTCCCGCGCTCTGGTGAGTGCATCGCGCATGAGCAGCCAGCCGAGAAGGCGTCGATGCATTGGAGACCGCCGCGGCGACAACAGGCTGCGCGCAGGGGACTCCGCCACCGATTCCGGCTGGGCGGAGGGTGGCACCACCGACGGTTTGTCAAGGACGGGGCTTTCGTTCTCGCTTGTCATGTGATCTCTCACCTACGCTGTCGCGCCTCGCGAGGCGCCGGCTACAGCATAACGCGGTTCCGCTCGTATGGAAACCCGTTCAGCTCCCAGCCAGGTGTTCCGCAGGTTGCCGGGCGCGCAAGGGCCCAAACTGTGCCAGGCATCCTCTTCGCTTCTGCCGGCCGCAGAAGGGCCGTAGGACGCGGATCCAAGGTGCAACATCAAACCCAGAGAAAGAATATGGTCACCAACGTGCTAGGATGTTTGCCTTCTAGCTGACCGCGCCAATGGGACAAACATCATGACAATAAGACAACACACCATCAAGTTCAGTTGCGTGCTAGTCATTTCAATAATCGGGCTCGCCGCGTCAGAAGCAAGGAGCGACTCGGAAGAGTCGCTGGAGGCGCTGAAGAATAGCAAGATTTGTAATGAGCCGGTTTTGTATTCGCAATTCAAAGAAGAGGTGTTGATACGTCATTTCTTCAATGACAAGAAAGATGGATTCTTCCTGGATGTCGGCTGCTCGCACTACAAAAACATAAGCACAACCTACTATCTGGAAAAGCACCTGCACTGGACAGGAATAGGAGTCGACGCCCTCGGGCAATATGCAGCGGACTATTTGAAGTACCGTCCGGGAACAAGATTCCGGAATTTTGCGGTATCTAATCATTCAGGGGGAACGATTGATTTCTACACAAAAAGTGGATTCGAAGTGTTCTCGAGCACAATCAAAGAAGCCGTTTACAGAATTCCCGAACCTGTTGTGATTAAGGTTCCTGTGATCACGCTCAACGATCTACTAAGAAAAGAGAAAGTTAATCATATCGACTTTCTCTCGATGGATATCGAAGCAGGGGAGATTAAGGCGCTGGAAGGATTTGACATCAAAAAGTATCGGCCATTGCTAGTTTGTATCGAAGTTCAACCCGAGATGGGAACCTATTTTACGAACGAAATCCTGAATTACTTCCAAAAGAATGGCTATGAAAAGATGGAGGCCTATTCGCAATTTGATGCTCCTTCTTCTAACTGGTATCTCAAGCTGAAGGAGTACCATCCGAAGGATGGCAACTAGACCGGGTTCCCCTCGCCGTCTCTCACAATCCTGACGTTCGCCCCCGCGGCTGCGGCCCCGAGCCCTCCGCGGCGGTGGGAACACCGTCGATCTTGCGGCGGACGAGGTAGAGCGGCCTGCGCTTCACCTCCTCGAATATTCTCCCCACGTACTCACCCACGAGACCCAGGCACAGAAGAACGATACTGGAAAAGAAGATGTTGATGATTACCAGCGAGGTCCACCCGACAACCGCCTTGTTCAGCCAGAAGCGCACGTAGACGGCGTACCCGGCATAGCCCAGTCCGGCGAGCAGGCCGCATACGCCGACGAAACTGGCCATGCGCAGTGGCGCGGTGGAAAAACTGGTCAGGCCATCGGCGCTCAAACGCAGCATTTTCATCAGCGGATACTTGGTCTCCCCTGCCGCGCGTCCGGGCCGCACAAAACCGATGGTTGTGTGCGAAAAGCCTACCCACGACACCAGGCCCCGCACCAGCCGGTGGCGCTCGCGCAACTGGCCGAGCGCGGCGACCACGGCTCGGCTCATCAGGCGAAACTCGCCCACGTTGGCCTCGATCTCGTTCTTGGTCAGACGACCCATGATTCGGTAGAACGCCCACGCTGTGACCCGCTTGAAAACGGATTCCTCTTCCCGGGACGAACGTTGCGCCTGGACCACGTCGAAACCCCGCCGGTAGAGCTCGACCATCTCTGGGATCAGTTCGGGCGGATCCTGTAGGTCCGCATCCATGAGGACGACTGCGTCTCCCTGGGCCGAGTCCAGCCCGGCGGTGATGGCCGCGGGGTGACCGAAATTCCGCGAAAGCTGCACCAGCTTGATGCGCGCATCCTCGCCATGCGCCTGCTCAATCAAGGCCGCGGTGGCGTCTCGGCTTCCGTCGTCGACGAACCAGGCCTCCGCCCCGCCCGGCAAGGCGTCCATGACGGCACGCAGACGGGGCAAGAGCAGCGGCAAGACTGCTTCTTCGTTGAACACCGGGATCACGATGGAAACCCATGGAGCAGGGCGCGGCACGGTGTCGTTCACAGCGGCCTCTCTGCCCAAACTAGCATGCTCCAAGGGACCGACTCACGTGGCCGTTCGGCGAACTAGTACGCCAAGCGCAGGCCCGCCGCAAGGCTGACCATGGTGGGGTTGGTGTTGGCGATGTTGAGCTGGGTGAAGATGCGGAGCAGCCACAGATTGACCTGCGCGCCCAGGATGCCGCGGATTCTTGCCGGGCTGGGGTTGACGGGAGGGATCGGGACATGAACGTGTGCCGTGCCCAGATCCAAGTTGGGTGGCTGCCCCCCCGACACATGGCCGAGCAAGCTGGCGTCGAGGTCCAGGTTCATCGCGCTGCCGCCGCCCAGTTGGAAGTCGAAGCCCACACCGCCGTATGCGGTGAGCAGGGTCAGCAGGCGCAAGCTGGTGGTGACTTCCAAGGGAATACTCTTGGTCGTCATATCAACGCTGACGCCACCGGATCCGGTCGCGTCCACGGTGGCGGCGATGTTGGGGATGCTGAGATTCGGCGACGAGAAAGTGCGGGTCAGCCCGAGATTCATGTGCGAATAGTCGAACCCCGTGGTGATCGCGATACCGCCCCAGCGGACCAGCATCTTGAGCGCGGACGAATCGCGGGACGGGCCAAAGAGCCGGAGCTGCGCATGGACACCCCAGTTGTCGAGGCTGCCGCTCATGTCGCCGTACTGCTGGGTGGGCACATGCATCCCGTTGCCGAACAGCATGACAGGAATCCCGAGGGAGCTGAGGCTGACCCCCGCCATGAGCGAGGCGTTCAAGCTCACGCTTTGGACTTGGATCGGGACGCCCTGGATGGTGCCCGGCTGGTAGGTTCTGTCCATGCCGAAGGCAAAGCTGGCTGAGCCGCCAACCTCCACATACGTCGCCTCCGAGGCGTAGTCCACGCCCATCCCCTTGCTGGTGAAGCTTTGCGCATCACCGAACCTCTGGAGGAAGCCCGCCGCATTTGTCATCTGAAACAGACCATTGAGCGTACCTGTCACGAAATCCTGAAGCTGCTGTTGGGTCATCCCAGTGGCGGTCAAGAAGTCCGGCGTCTGCGCACCAGGCGTGTAGGTGACCTGGGCCTGGGCACGGACGTCCGTCCCGGAGGCCGCCAGCAACCCGAACGCTAGACCGAGAGCCAAGACGGTTTTGCGCATGATGCCGCGTATTCTACTACCTTCGCGCATTGGCGTCCTGGCCTTGGAAGCCGCCCCGGCCAGTGCGTCACGCGAATGTCACATCAAAGAGACTGGCGCGCGAGCACGCCCCAGCAAATCTGCTGGCCAGATTGGGTGATGGCGCAGGAGAAGTCTGCGCCAGCGCTGACCTGCTTGAACTTTCCCGGGGGCACTGCACTGAAATCAGCGCCGTGCCCTCCCGCCGTGCCCTCTCGCCAGCAGGCGAGGGATCCGTCGACTCTTACACCACACGCGTGCGTCTCGCCTGCGCTGAGCAGGCTGAACCGCCCAGGCACTGCCCTGGCTTGGCTGGACTGCTCGCCGCCCCAGCAGATTGCAGCACCGCCGGCCCGAATCCCGCACGTGAACGTCCCGCCCGCGCTGACTGCAACGAACTTCCCGCTCGGCGACCGCGCCTGGCCGAGGCGGTTGTCGCCCCAGCATGACACACGCCCACCGGTCGAGACCCCGCAGGTGTGCGTCCGTCCTGCGCCTATCTGCGCGAATCTCTCGAACGGGGGTTGGCTTTCGCCCTGGCTGTTCTGGCCCCAGCAGACGACAGACCCATCTGCCTGCAGGCCACAGGAATGCGCGCCGCCCGCTGTGACGGCAGTGAACTGCCCCTTGGGCGGAGTGCTTTGGCCGTCCCGGTTATCGCCCCAGCAGGTAATGGCACCCTTGCTGTCCAGCGCACAGGTATGGCCATCGCCGGTGCTGACCTCGGCGAATCTCCCAGCAGGTGGAGCAGCCTGGCCGCGCTCGTTCTCCCCCCAGCAGCGCAAGGACTTGTCCTCGCGCACGCCACAGACGTGCTTGCTCGCGCTCAGTTGGAGGTAGCGCCCCCCAGGCAGGGTGGTGTCCCCGAAGCTGTCGCTTCCCCAACATGCGACAGAGCCATCCGTGCGCATGCCACAAGCATGTGCTGCGCCCGAGCTGAGCATGATGAACTCACCCGCGGGCGCCTTGATCTCTTGCGCCGCCTTCCACCCCCAGCAAACTGCAGTCCCGATTCTCTTCACGCCGCAAGTGTACCGGTCACCGGCGCTGAGATACTTGAATTGGCCCTCCGGCGGCATCGCTTGCCCGTCGTCGTTTGCCCCCCAGCAGGCCACCGAACCGTCGCGGCGAATAGCGCAGCTATGCTGCAATCCTGCGCTGATCATGATGTGGCGTCCCTCGGGCGGCGTGCTCTGGCCCTTGTCGTTCCGCCCCCAACAGATCACCGCGCCGTCGATGCGCAAACCACAAGCATGCCCTCCGCCCGCGCTCACTTGCACGAATCGACCGGCTGGAGCCTCACACTCGCCGCTCGAATTGTCCCCCCAACACACGACCTCGTTGCCAAGCCCCAGGGCGCAGACGTGGTTTCGTGGGCCTGTGCTCAACTGCACGAATTTTCCCTCGCGCGGGCCGGGCCGGTCGCTAGGCAGCTCACGACCCCAGCAGGCAATGGCGCCGTCTTTGCGCAAGCCACAGGTCTGCCCGTTTCCCGCACTGATTTGATTGAAGATCCCGGCCGGCGGCGTGCTTTCCCCGAACTTGTTGCCGCCCCAGCAGATGACCGTGTTGTCGGTCAGCAGCCCACAGCTATGGCTTTGACCGGCGCTGACCTGGAAGATCCTGACCCCCGGAGCTGTGTCCGCCGGCGTCCGCAGCGCAGGGTCGGGCCTGGGCTCGGCGTCCACAACTCTCGCGCTACTCGGCGGCGCCGTGGGCTCGCAACGACAGGCTTGGCAGAGCGCAACCGCAAGCAGAAACAGCGGGACGCGGCCGGGTGACAGGCTCATCGACCCCTGCCTAGAACTCTAGGTACGCACCGGCGCGGCCCTCGATGATCCAGACGAACTTGCTGCCGCTCGCGAAGTCACGGCTGCGTGGCAGCACCCCGACTTCACCGAACACGCCGATCGGGCCCAGGCCGAAACGCACACCCCCGGCGACGCCATAGGCAAACTCGCGCTTGGCGCCGCCGCTACCGGCCAGATTGGCAATGGCGAAAATGGCGCGGCCGTAAATGGGCAGGAGGGGGGGAACGATGGTAACCATCGGCCGCAGCTCCAGATCGGTCTTGCTCCCTGAGGTATCAGCGAAGTCGCCCACGATGCCGAGCTGCAATCGCAGGAGTGACAGAATGGACACCCCTGGCGCGACCATGAAGTTGATTCGCTCCCAGGTCCGCGGGCTGGATACCTGGGCGCCCTGGCCCAAAGACCCCTCTACCACCAAGCCGGCCTGCGAGACGGCAGGCAAGAGAACGCTCAAGGTCAGTACTGCGGCCATGACGAATTTGCGCATCTTGGATACCTCCGTGGTGCTTGACGTCTGAGGCCATCACTATATTCGCGAACGCGCCCGGGTGCGAGCCCCTTGCGTTCCACGGTCCCCAAGCCTCGCCCTGGCAAGCACCGGCGGACGTGATAGCCTCAGCCGCGGCGAGCGCCCGGCTCGCCGAAGGGACTGCAGGCTATGAATCTCGTGGGAAAAAAAGCACCAGAGTTCACTGAGAACGCCGTGACCGGCGATGGCAAATTCGCCAAGATTTCGCTGTCGGACTACCGCGGGCAGTGGATCGTGCTGTTCTTCTACCCCGCCGACTTCACCTTTATCTGCCCAACCGAGATCACCGAGTTCTCGCGCCAGGACAAGGAATTCAAGAAGCTGGGCGCGGTTGTGCTGGGCTGCTCGACCGACTCGAAGTACTCGCACAGGGAATGGATCAAGGGCAGCTTGGGCACCATCACGCACCCCCTCATCGCGGACTTCAGCAAGAAGATCGCGCGCGACTACCAGTGCCTGGACGAAAACTCTGGCTACGCTCTGCGCGCCACCTACATCATCGATCCCGACGGCGACATCGTGCACGCCGATTGCAACATCACGCGCATCGGCCGCTCGGTGGATGAAGTGCTGCGCCTCCTGTACGCGGCGCAGACAGGTGACCAGACTCCGGTTGACTGGAAGGTGGGCGACGAGACCCTGGGCAAGGGGTAGCCGCAGGCCCAAGCCGCCCAGGCAAACAGCAAGGACGAAACCTCGTGTCGATCACCCCCAAAGCCCGGCCCAACGTCGAAAAGATGTCCGGCTATGAACCCGGCGAGCAGCCCCGGCCGGGTGAGCGCGTGATCAAGCTGAACACCAATGAGAATCCTTTTCCCCCTAGCCCGCGCGTGCTTGAGGCCATTCGCCACATCGATCCCGAACGTCTGCGGCGCTACCCGAGTCCCAGCGCAGAGGATTTCCGCCGGACCGCGGCGCGGGTGCACGGGGTTTCGCCCGACATGATCGTGGCGGGCAACGGCAGCGACGAGATTCTGGCCATTGCCGTGCGGACATACCTCGGCCCGGGCGACGTTTTCGCCTACCCGGATCCGACCTACTCGCTTTACCCCGTGCTGGCCGAAGTGGGCGATGTCAAGGTCGTCACCGTGCCTTGGGCCGCAGGCTGGGAGCTGCCCATCGATGCGCTCTTGGCTGCCGGCGCGCGAGCCATCTTCTTTGCCAATCCCAACGCGCCCACTGGCACCCTGGTGCCCACCAGCAGGGTGCGCGAATTGGCGGCGCGCTTTTCCGGCCTGCTCCTGGTCGACGAGGCCTACGTGGATTTCTCCGACGAGAACAGTCTGAGCCTGGTGCGCGAGTTTGCCAACGTGATGGTCTGCCGCACTCTAAGCAAAGGTTACGGCCTGGCGGGGCTGCGCTTCGGTTACGCCATTGCGGCGCCCGCGGTGGTGTGGGAAATGAACAAGGTCAAGGACAGCTACAACTGCGATGCGGTCGCGGTCAGTGCAGCCGCGGCGGCGCTCGATGACCAGGACTACGCGCGCCGCACCTGGGAGCACGTGCGCGCCGAGCGCGCCCGTCTGGGCGAGGCCCTGCGCCGGCGTGGCTGGCAGGTGATCCCCAGCCAAGCCAACTTCGTGCTCGCCACTTGCCCTGGCGGCGACGCCGGTGCGATCTACCGCGCGCTCAAGGCCAAGGGGATCCTGGTGCGCTTTTTTGACAAACCTGGCCTGCACGACAAGCTGCGCATCACCATTGGCACGGCCGAGGAAAACGACCAGCTCTTGGCCGCGCTCTCGGCGTCATGACCAAGTCTTCTTCCAGCCGCCACGACGACCACACCGTCGCTACTCCAGACGAGACGGGTGCCGATGACGCGGGCGTGCAGGCGCCACTTGAGCCCGACCTGGTGGAGAGCGACGCACCGGAACTGATCCCGCCCGCGCCGGAGCGACACCTCGCACCTGCGCGCGATCCGGTCCAACGCTTCATCGACGAGGCGCGCCGCTACGCGCGCCTGGATGAGAAGCAAGAGCGCGAGCTTATCCAGGCGACGCGCGAACGCGGCGACCTCAAGGCCGCTCGCACCTTGGTCCTGCACAACCTGCGCTTGGTTGTGTCCATCGCTTTTCAGTACCGGCGGGCCTGGCTCAATTTGCTTGACCTCTTCCAGGAAGGCGCAGTTGGTCTGATGGAGGCCGTGCGCCGCTGGGACCCGGACATGGGCACGCGCTTCGGTTCCTATGCCGCCTACTGGATTCGCGCCTGCATCCTGCGTTTTCTCATGACCAACTCGCGCCTGATTCATGTGGGCAATACCCGCGCAGGACGCAAGCTGTTTTTCCGCCTGGAGAAGGAGCGCCAGAAGCTCCTGGCCGAGGGCATCGATCCCACGCCCAAGCTGCTGGCCGCCCGGCTGCAGGTAGACGAGGCTGATCTCTCCGAGGTGTCCGCGCACCTCGCCTCGCGTGAGGTTTCACTGGAACCACGGCCTGACGAAGACGGTGTGCCCTTGGCCGAGAAGATCTCGATTCACCAGGCTTCGCCCGAACAGCAAGCCGAGCGGGACGAGTTGGCCCAAGCCGTGCGCAAGCTCATGGATGAGTTTGAGAGCAAGCTGGATAATGATCGCGAGCGGGCCGTGTGGCGCGAGCACCTGGCCACCCCGGGCGAGGCGGCAGCGCTTTCGGCCCTGGGCGCGCGCTACGGCGTTTCCAAGCAGCGCATGGGCCAGATCGCGGAGAAACTAAAAGCGCAGTTCCGCGAGCGGGTCATCGCAGAACTCGGCACCGACATCCAGATGTCGTGGCAGCGCGACGATTGACCGCGTGGGGAGCCGAGGTGGGCGGCGCCGTCCGTCCCGCAGCCCCCGAAGGAGGTGGCCGACGGTGATCACTCCGGCCACGGCCACGACCACGACTTTCTGGGGCTAGGCAGCAGGCTGCGAGCCGGTGTCCCCGCGGATCTGTTGTGCCTGTTGCGCGGCCTCCTGGCGCTTGACGTTCATGGCTTGCAGCCCTTTGGGTCCTTTGGTGATGTCAAACTCCACTGTCTGGCCCTGGGCCAACGAACGGTACCCATCTGCCGTGATTGCCGTGTAGTGGACGAAGACGTCCTCCTCCCCATCCCGAGCGATAAAACCGTACCCCTTGGAATCGCTGAACCATTTCACCTTTCCGGTTGCCATTCACTGCCTCCTCAAACTGTGCTGATCTCCGCTGCGCCCCAACGGAATTGTCTGGGGCACCCGGGGAGAAGCGTACGGTTCTGCGTGGGCCTGTCAAGACCCTACATTGCTGTTCGAAAACGCACAGAAGGCAATTGTTCCAGGGCAATCCCCGGGTCGTCGACGGCCAGCATGGAACGAATCACAGCAATTCCGTAAGCGCCCATACGAATGCAACTCTCGGCGTTGCTATAGTCGATTCCACCGAGCGCAATAACCGGGATTGAGCAGGAACAGGCTTGCGCCAATGCCTGGAGGCCCTTGGGCGATCCGTAGACGCGCTTTGCTGGCGTGTCGAACACAGGACCGAAAACCACGAAGTCAGCGCCAGCCTGCTCGGCCGATTCGACCTCGGAGCGATCGTGGGTCAAAAAGCCATGCGCGGCCTTCCGTTTACTGTGATTCGTACTTCGCTCATGGGGTGCTAGACAATACCTGGACCTCGCACCATGCGCTGCCCTTTCTGCTCCGCCACCGAAGACAAGGTTGTGGACACCCGTCCCAGCGAGGATGAGCAGATTGTGCGGCGCCGCCGCGAATGCGCGGGGTGCGGCAAACGTTTCACCACCTACGAGCGTGTCGAGGAGCTGCTTCCATCAGTGGTAAAGAAGGACGCGCGGCGCGAGCCGTTCGACCGGGCCAAGCTGCTGGCAGGTGTCACCAAGGCCTGCGAAAAACGGCCGGTTCCCATGGCCGCGCTAGAGGAGATGGCCGATTCCATCGAACGGTCGCTGCGCGAAACCGGCGAAAAGGAAATCGCCTCGTCAAAGATCGGCGACGCCGTGCTGAGCCGCCTGCGTGAGATCGACGACGTGGCCTACCTGCGCTTCGCCACGGTGTACATGCATTTCAAAGACGCGACCGAACTGCTAAGTGAGGTACAAAGACTTCTGCGCTGGAAAGGCCAGGACCCATGAGCAAGGTTTTTTCCAAAGCTGATCAACGCTTCATGTGCGAAGCGCTGGCCCTGGCTGAACTCGGCCGCGGCCAGACCCGCCCTAACCCTGTGGTGGGCGCCCTGCTGGTGCGCGGCGGCCGCGTGCTAGCCCGGGGCTATCACCGCCGCGCCGGCCTGCCACATGCTGAAATCGAAGCGCTTTCTCGCAAGGGTGTCCGCACCCAGGGCGCAACCCTGTATGTCACCCTGGAACCCTGCTGCCACCAGGGTCGTACCGGCCCCTGCACCGAGGCCATCCTACGCGCCGGCATCCGCCGCGTGGTGGTCGGGTGCTGCGACGAGAATCCCCTGGTCAGCGGTCGCGGCGTCCTGCATCTACGTCGGGCGGGCATTCGCGTCGACGTGGGTTGTCTTGACGACGAATGCCGAAAGCAGAATCGTGCGTTCTTCCTCTGGGTCCGCGCCCACCGGCCTTGGGTCACCCTCAAAGTCGCGACCACGCTCGACGGATTCATCGGAAGTGGCGAGGTTAGGCCGCGCGACCTCAGCGCGCGCTTTGTCACGGGCCAGGCCGCGCGCGCGCATGCCCATCTGCTGCGCTCCCAGCACGACGCGGTTCTGGTCGGGGTGGGCACCGTGCTGGCGGACAACCCCCGCCTCACCGTGCGCTTGCCCGGGTCTGCCGGGCTCAGCCCCTTGCGGGTGGTCCTCGACGGACATCTGCACACGCCGCCCTCAGCCCGGCTTATCCGGCAGCTCGGCACGCCTCGGCTGCTCATAATTGGCGCGCAGCCGCGCGAGGAAGCCAGCGATGCGAGCGCGCGGCTGGGCCGCGAACGAGCCTTGCGCCGGGCCGGGGCGGAGATTCTGCTCTTGCCGGCTGACCGCGCCGGCCGCGTCCCCATCCGGTCCCTTTTGCGTGCCCTCGCCGAACGCGGGGTGCAGTCGCTTCTCGTCGAGGGAGGCAGCCGGGTCCATGGCGCCTTCATTTCGGCTGCTCTGGTGGACTCGGTTGCCTTCTTTGTCGCGCCGAGCCTTGCGGGTGCCGGCCGCCCCATCGCAGAAGGCCAGGGGCTTGACTGGCGCACTCCCCTGAGGCTCAGGCGGTTTGAGGTTAGCGCCGTCGGCGAGGACGTCCTTCTGCAAGCCGACGTGCTCGGTCCCAAACTACGTCGGCGAAACTAGAGGCAATCAAGACACGCGAGCAAGAATTGTTCACTGGCATCGTAGAAGCTATTGGCAAGGTGGAATCGTTGCGCTCCGGATCGGGCGGCACGCGCCGTCTGGCGATCGCGACCGCCCTCGACGTGGCTTCACTTCCACTGGGCGCCAGCATGGCGGTCAACGGTGTCTGTCTGACCATCGTGGGCCGGCGCGCGCGGCGGTTCGAAGCCGACCTTGGGCCAGAAACCCTGGCATGCACGACCCTGGGATCACTCAAGGCCAGCGATCGGGTTCACCTGGAGCGGCCCCTGCGCCTAGGCGACATGCTGGGTGGCCACCTGGTCACCGGACATGTCGACGGGGTGGGCGAGGTGGAATCGACGCGCAAGCAGGGCGACACCCTCGCTCTGCGCCTGCACGTGCCTGAATCGGTTGCGCCCTTTTTGGTGAAGAAAGGATCCATCGCCATCGACGGAGTCAGCCTCACCATCAATGAGGTGGAAGGCCGTAGCGTACAGGTCTGGCTGATTCCGCACACCCTGTCCGTCACTCTGCTGGGCGGGCTTCGCCCCGGTGATCGTGTCAACATGGAAGCGGATATGATTGCCAAGCAAGTCGCCCGCTTCGTGGATAAAGCCCGTGTCCCCTGATCCCCACATTGATGTCGAGAAGGCCCTGGCGGACATCCGTGCCGGCCGGCAGGTGATCGTGGTCGACGACGAGCACCGCGAAAACGAGGGCGACTTGACTATGGCCGCCGACCTGGTCACGCCCGAGGCCATCAACTTCATGGCCGGTCACGGTCGCGGCCTCATCTGTCTGGCGCTTTCCGAAGAGAAGGTGGCCGAGCTGCGCCTCCCCATGATGACCCAGGACAACCGTTCGCCCCACAACACGGCGTTCACGGTCAGCGTCGACGCACGCCATGGCATCAGTACCGGCATCTCCGCACGCGAGCGCGCTCACACCATCCGCACTGCGGTTGCGCCGGACGCCGCGCCCGACGATCTGGTGACTCCCGGACATGTGTTTCCGCTGCGGGCGAAGCGGGGCGGCGTGCTGGTCCGCACCGGCCACACCGAGGCGTCAGTCGACCTGGCGCGCTTGGCCGGCCGCACGCCCGCGGGCGTGATCTGCGAGATCATGCGCCCTGACGGCGAAATGGCGCGCATGCCGGATCTGGAGGTCTTCGCGGCCGAGCACGAGTTGGGCATCGTGCACATCTCCGATCTTGTCCAATATCGGCTGGCGCGCGAGGTGCTTGTTCATCTGGTGACGGAGACCAGCCTGCGCCCCACCGGGGCCGGGCTGCGCGCGACCTATCGCGCCTGCCTGTACGAAGCCGACGTGGCCGATGCGGAGTATCTGGCGCTGGTGCTGGGTGACGTGGCCTCGGGCGAGCCGGTCCTGGTGCGGGTGCAAACCGCCAGTCTGCTGCGAGACGTGTTCACCGTTACCCGGCCGGGCGAGATGATTCAACCCACGGAATGGCTGCGCGCGATTGAGCGGGAAGGACGAGGCGTGCTGCTCTACATTCTGCCGCTGGGCTGCCGGCACATCGCAACCGCGCTGGACAGCCTGACCGCGAGCGCCGCCCAGGAAGAGCGCGCCATGTCCCGCGGCCGTGAACCCGAGCCGGCCCATGCGCCCTTGCGGGACATCGGCCTCGGCTCGCAAGTGCTGCGCCAGTTGGGTGTGCGCGCCATCCGCCTGCTGACCAATAATCCACGCCGCCTCGCCGCCCTGGAAGGATACGGTATACAGATCGTTGACTGCGTTTCCAGCGGCCCCCCGGCCGAGGTGGTGCAATTCAATGAAAGAGAGGCCAAGTAATGCCGCAAATCCATCAAGGTAACTGGACAGCCCAGGGCAAGCGCTTTGCCATCATCGTCTCGCGTTGGAATGAATTCGTGGCCGACAAGCTGCTCGAGGGTGCAGTCGGTGCCCTGGGTAAGACAGGCGCACGCGACGAGGACATTGAAATCTACCGTTGTCCGGGCGCCTTTGAACTACCTGGGCTGGCCCGACGTGTGGCTGACTCGGGAAGGTTCGACGCCATCGTGTGCCTCGGCGTCGTGATCCGTGGCGCGACCCCGCACTTCGATGTGGTGGTCAACCAGACCACGCGCGGCATCGCCCAGATCTCCGCCGAGGCCAAGCTTGCGGTGGGCTTCGGCGTGCTCACCTGCGACACCATCGAGCAGGCCATCGAGCGCGCCGGAAGCAAGGGTGGCAACCGGGGCGCGGATGCAGCCATGGCCGCCATCGAGATGGCCAACTTGTACGACAAGCTGGCTGGCCAGGCCGAAGCGGCTTCGGCCCAGGTCCGTCGTCGCAAATGACTTGGACATTGTCAAGATGAGCCCGCGGCGCCGAGCCCGCGCGGTCGCCCTCCAGGTTCTGTACGCCATGGACAGCGTCGACGGTGTTGATCCAGGCGTGGCCCTGGCGACCCACCTACGCGAATTCGGCGCCAGTGAAGATGAAGGCGAGACCGACTTGCCAGAAGTGCACGCCTTTGATGAGAACCTCACCGCCACGCTGGTCCGCGGCGTGTGCGCGCACCGGGTGGAGTTGGATGAGATCCTGGCCCGGCTGTCCCAGAACTGGCGGGTAGAGCGCTTGGCGCGCGTGGACCGCAACGTCTTGCGCCTTGCTCTATACGAGCTTGCCCACTGCCAGGCCGATGTTCCTGCACGCGTCGTCATCAATGAGGCGGTAGAGCTGGCCAAGCGCTTTGGCTCCGAGGAGGCGCCCGCGTTTGTCAACGGGCTGCTCGACTCCGCCTTGGATCTGCTCGGCATCGCACCCTGAGATGCTGGCCGCCAGCCAAATTGCTTTTCTCCCGGTCGACCTCGGCCGGTGGGATCACTGCCCAGGCGGGGACGCCTTGGTAGTGCCGCTGTGGGCTGATGTGCGTCCCCTGCGCGGGGCGGCTGGTCTTCTCGACTGGCGACTCAACGGTCGCTTGTCGCAGCTTTTGCGCGAGGGCCGTCTGGAAGGCGCGGCCGGTGAGAAACTACTTTTCTTCACCACCCGCGTGCCCTGGCGCCGCGTCCTGACCGTCGGCGTGGGCCCGACGACCAGCTTTTCCGAGGACGCTTTCCGGGCCAGTCTGGGCGCAGTCCTCGATGCCTTCCGCGGGCTGGGCATCCAGTCGGTTGGTCTGGCGCCGCCCGGCCGCGACATGGACCGCATTACCCCAGAGCGGGCTCTGCGCGTGCTCATCTCGGTTGCCGAGCAGCGCGAAGAGCAATACCCGGGCACGGCATTGAGCGCGCTGACCATCATCGACGTGCCACCCGCGATCAAGGCCATGGTCGAGACCGTGCGCGCTATCGAACGCTCGCTGGCGCGCTGACTGGTTGCTCCTTCCCTTGTACTCGCAATCGGAGTACCTTCCTCGGGTGGATTGGCCAAGGCGATTGGGAGAGCGCGTGGCCTGAAGATCCCTAGGTCGAAAATTATGGTGTTCGAGAAGGCGCTATCGTCACTGGAGGCGGGCAGCCACCTCTGCGCAGCCACGGTTGCCCTCGACGAGAGACACGAGGCGGTTGCGTCCTTTCTGCACGATGGGATGCGCCGGGGCGAGTGTTGCGCTCTGGTGGCGCCTGCAGAGCATCAGGATGCGGTGTGCAGCTTGCTTAACCAGGCCGGTGTGTCCACTGCCAGCCTGCGCGAGCGTGAAGCCTTTGTCCTGCGCGATCCGCTCGAGGTGTACGCGCCCCAGGGAAGATTCGACCCAGAACGCACGCTTGAGCTCGCTCGCGTCGCCATCGAAAGGTCGCGCACCTTGGGCTTTCACGGCTACCGTGTGGCCAGTGCCCCTGGGCCGCTGGTCCGCGAGGTGGACATTTCTCCCGCCACCCTTTCAAGCTACGAAGCCGACATCACCGAGCTGATGCGCGCAACCCGCAGCATGGCCTTGTGTGCGTTCGATCGCCGTCGATTGGGCACTGACCTGCTCGCGGTGATGCTGCAAACCCACCCTTTGGCTTTGCTCGGGGGCCGGCTCTGTCACAACCCATTCTGCGATCCGCCTTCGTACAGTCGGGGCGTGGTCGGCGACGCCAAGAAAATCAACTGGATGATCAATCAGATCCTGCACAACGAGGACAGCACCCGCGGGCTCCGCTCGATGAATGAGGCTCTCATCCGCGAGGCTGCCGCGCTCTCGATGCGCAGTGAGCAGCAGCGACAGCGAAGTGATGGCACTGCGCGCGCCCTGGAAGCCCGCGACGCTCTTCTCGGCCTGGTGGCGCGCTGGCTCACTCGCCCACTGCCATACCTTTTCACCCAGCTTGAGTCCCTGTTGCAGGATGAGCGCATGAGCTTCGCGCGCGAGGGCCTGGAGAATTGCAGCAAGTTTCTCACCAGTCTGCAACGACTGGCGCATGGTCTGCAAGATGTCGAAACCGCACTCGACCCAACGGCTTGCCCAGAAGAGACTGACCTTGTGCAGATCGTATCGGAGGCCCTGGCCAGGCTGCCCGGGCTAGAGAATCGCGAGCGCGTGGACATCCGGCTGGTGGCTCCCGGCCGCTTGGTCGGTTGGTGGGACCCAACCCGCCTCCGCCAGGTTGTGCGCACTCTGGTGGAGGTGGGCGGCGAGCGGGGCTTGGGCTCACCTGTGGATTTTCTCCTGGAGGATCTGGGCTCGACGGCCCGCCTGACCGTGCAGTTTCATGCGCTCAGCCACCATCCCAGACTCGATCCCCCTGCGCAGAAAAGGAACTCGGACGCGCCCGCTGATTGGTCGGCCAAGGAATTGCCGGATGAGCAGCTTGCCCTGGCCCTGTGGCCGCCGCACGAGACGATTCGCCAGATGGGCGGCAGCTTCGGCCTTTCAACCTCGGCTGACGCCCGCATTCGGATCACCATCGAGTTGCCTCGCAGCGCAACCGGGTCAACCAGATCGACGGCGCTCCTGCACTGATGAGCTAGCCTTTCCCCCTACGGGGGCTTCGGGACGGACAGCCCACCCCGCCCGCCCCGCGCGCTTCGCGCGCGCCCTCGTCACCACAGAGATGGAATGAGAAGGCCGCCCTCTCCAGCTCGCAGGTAATCTGCGGGTTGAAAACGCACTCAAGGTGCAAAGGAGAGGACGACCATGACGAAGAATACCATCGAGACCATCGG
>Ga0182011_10001101_pt1 | contig 23682 bp, 26 predicted proteins | sample 711E1DmetaG_FD_120481 | JGI IMG/M metagenome (GOLD analysis project Ga0182011, IMG submission 120481) | Permafrost microbial communities from Stordalen Mire, Sweden - 711E1D metaG | ecosystem: Environmental > Terrestrial > Soil > Wetlands > Permafrost | place: Sweden: Stordalen | collected...
CTTTTCCCGCATCCCGAAGGGTTATTCCCTTAAGTAAGCAACAACCGGTGTGACCTCCTGAAGACTGCCTTCAGGAAAACCATTGCCGGGATCCTGGCCGATGCTGCCATAAGTCCGGATGCAAGTTCCGGGAACATAGGGTAAATACCATAGGGATGGATCTCACCATACGGGTATCCATGCAGAGAAAAAGTCTCCTCGAACAATGTAAGGCGTACGGACCCGGGGAATGGGCACAGGTCATCTTCATGATACTGATCCTGTGTGTATCGGGGGATACCTGATCGTCTACAGCGTTTACACGATGACCGCCAACCACGGTTCCACCATGTTCATGTTTGCAGTCGCCATGTTCGGTATCGGCTGCACAACCATCTGGTTAGCCCTGAGCCATGCAGAGATCATTTCAACAGAAGAAAAACTGGAGAGCATCCCCAGGCAGCTGGACAAGATCAATAAGAAGATAGAAAAACAGTAATCTCTTTTTTCCCCTTTCCTTCTGCAGCAGGAAAGGGATATTATCAACAAGCGCGAATGTTATTGGCGGCCAGAAGAGGGCCTGTGGCTTAGCCTGGACATAGCGCCGGGCTTCTAACCCGGATGCCGGGGGTTCGAATCCCCCCAGGCCCGTTTCTTTTTCTGAAAATTTTCTTTTGAAAATTATCAATTCCGGAAAGATGCTAGAGTAGTGTTTGATTAAAAAAAATGAACCCGAATTACGATAACCCCCCGCCATCCCCGACGAGGCACCCCCGCGGCGGCCTCAATTCCGGTATACATTCTCTGACTCGGTAATCTGCCCCGCCATGCCCCGCTAGCGGACCTGATAGGGGGAGCTCTCATTATTATGAATTATTACTTATTTCTCTGCTCTGGAGAAATCATTTTGATAGTAATTATGACGCTCTTTTGGGCTCTGCCCCCGCTGCTATGGCATCCCCCGGTTGCGATTGTGCCATATTATCTGTATGCAATCGCAGGGAAATTTTCAGTTCAGGTAATGCCAAGGCATTGCAATGCGCCCCCGCCCCCAAGGGGGCAGGGCTTGCACAAGGGGGGCGATCATCACGTGAAAAGAGGATTTCTCCAGAGCATATTTTTCATCATTCAGCATGACCCTGAAAAGTCATCCGATTTTTAATGGGACACCGGTTTAAATCGAAGAAAAAGAAAAAAATTACAGCTGGCTCTGCTCGTCAGCAGCAGCGCCGTCCAGGGGTTTTTGCAGGATCTGGACATCGGCAATGTTGTGCTGGCGCAGTGAAAGCTTCTTGGCTTTGAAGATGTTCTTGCCGTCCTTGCCGATCGCGATGCCCCGGTCCTCGTCACGGACCTCCACGGTCGCAGTTTTCTGGTCATCCTCACCCTCGAAAATGATGGAGGTGACCTGAGCGGGCAGGAAGCAGTTCTTTAAGAACTGTTCGACGTTGCTGTTGTATTCCACGACCTCGATTTTCTTGCCCATGACTTCAGAGGCCTTCTTGATGGAGGCGCCCTTCTTGCCAATGGCAAGTCCCATGTCACCGGGGTTAACAACGAAGATAAGCCGGCCGTTGCGGTCATCGACAACGCAGTCGCGGCTTCCCGCACCGGTCAGGCTCTCGAACTGGGAGATCAGGTGCATACAGTCTTCGGTCAGTTTCACTTCGACCATAGCATACCCCCGGTTTTACGCCCTCTTGAGGGAGAGGATGTCAGATTCGCCCGGGGTCACGATAGCAAGTGTACTTACCATGAACGGCTTACCACAGGCTTTGCCGAGCGCAACGCTGGAGCCCTCGAAGGTGTGGATGAAAAGGTTCTCGTAGCCCGCAAGTTTGGATTTGAAGAGGGCCGGGCAGTTGCCTGCCACGACGATCATCTGGGCTTTTCCCTCTTTGATGCATTTTTCTGTGTTGTTCTGGCCAAGAATGACATTTCCGGTCTTGATAGCTCTTCTGAGTGAAGCATTAAAATCCATGTGCAATTCCTCTGGTTTTTTTTAAAGTTGTTAATTGTCATGTTGTCTGACTGCGATCAGTTTTACATCGCCGGTACCGAGCTGGATCGGCTGACCGACGATGACGTTCTCGGTGACACCGCTCAGTTCATCGACCTCGTTTGCCACGGCAGCATCGAGCAGGTGGTTGACCGTCACTTCGAACGCGGCACGGGAGAGCACGCTCTCTTTCTCGCCGGCAATACCATGACGGCCGATCTGCTTGACCTCGCCTTCCATGCACATCATGTCCGCGACAAGCATGAGATGGCGGACATCCACGAGGATACCCTGCTCATTGAGCGTGGATTCCGCTTCGTGGATGATCGCTTCTCTTGCAGCCTCGACACCGAGTACCTGAGCGATCTCGCTGATATTGTTGGAGCGGGTACGCTTTTTATCCACACCGGCAATACCAAATACACCTTCTAGATTTGATCCTTCAGTATAAAGTATATACTCCCCGGTCTCTTTCCTGACGACGACCCGGAGGATATCGTCAATGCCCTGCACGATGACGTTTCTCACGTGTTCGGCAAGCTGGAAGAGGTTCTGGTAACTCTCCTTGTCCTTGGGGGTGAAGATGATGGTCGCCTTTGCCTCATCGATATCGTGCTCAAAGTCACGGTAATGGCGGCGGTCGCGGATCTTCTTGGGCGCATTCTCCATGACTTCCATGGGGGAAATTTTGCGCTTATCGCAGACCTTGGTGTTAAGGTGGACGATCACGTGCATGTTCTCCATGTCGGTCGTGATGTCGCCGAACTCGTGGAGCGGGGCAGCCTCGATCTGCCAGCTGACCTCCCGGGCACGGTCACGGTCATTGTTGTAATCCGGCTCAAGGAAGACGGTCATCGTCGGTGTGCTGGGCTCTTTTCTCGCGTCCATGATCTCGATGAGACGCGGGAGACCCAGGGTAACGTTGATTTCAGCGACACCCGCGTAGTGGAACGTACGCATCGTCATCTGCGTGCCGGGCTCACCGATGGACTGGGCGGCGATCACGCCGACTGCCTCGCAGGCCTCGATACGGGTGGATTTAAACTCCTTGAGTACACGTTCAAGGATCTGTTTGAACTGCGCGTCGGTAATCTCCTTGTCGGCAAGGAATTTACGCATCTGGTCCTTGGTCTTCTGGGGGAGGGCTGCTGCCTCGACTTTCTTGTCAAACTTTTCTGCAAGAGGCATTTTCAGCACTCCTCCTTCAGGATACTTTCAACAATACCTTTGACATCAACCGGGTCGCCGAATGCACTCTTGGTCGGATCGGTATTGTCCTCACCGTACTGGAACTGGATGATCTTCCCCCCGGTTGACCGCACGGTTCCGTCATATGCCACCTTGAGATCCTGCAGTGCGTTGATCATCCGCCGCTGGAGGTACCCGCTCTGGGACGTACGGACGGCTGTATCGACAAGACCTTCACGGCCACCAATGGCATGGAAGAAGAACTCGGTCGGGTTGAGCCCGCCCTTATAACTGTGCTGGATGAACCCGTGGGCATCCGAGCCCCGGTCACCCTTCCGGAAGTGCGGGAGGGTGCGATCGTCGTAACCACGGACGATACGCTCACCACGGACGGACTGCTGGCCGATACAACCGGCCATCTGGGTCAGGTTCAGCATCGAACCACGGGCACCGGAGACTGCCATCACAACAGCGCTGTTCCCAAGACCGAGGTGCCGGCCGGCAATCTGACCGGTCTGGTCACGGGCTTTTCCGAGGACCTGCATGATCTGCATCTCGAGGGTTTCCTCGACCGTACGTCCGGGCATCGGCTCAAGCTGGCCGTCCTCGTAGATCTTGATGCGGCGCGTAACATCGAGGGCCGCGTTCTTTAAGACATCGTCAATCTGGCCGTACTCGGTCTTGGACAGATCTTCGTCATCGATACCGAACGAGAAGCCGTCGAACATGATCGCACGGATCGAGAGTTTGGTCAGGTCGTCGATGAAGTTTGCGGCACGTTTCATGCCCTGCTGGCGGATGACGCGGTTAACGATCTGGCCGTCGAATGCACCGATCGCTTTCTTGTCGATCGTACCACATTCCAGCTGACCGTCAATGATACGGACATAGGCATCGACGTCACACTTCTCCTTTTTACAGACATCGCAGTTCTGGCATGAACTTGCCTTGAAGACCATGTTCAGATCGGGCAGGATCTGGGAGAAGACCTGCTTGTTGCTCCAGTATTCCACACCGTCTTCCTTCTTGCCGGGTGCCGGCATGTGTTCGATGCCGGAATACCGGAGAAGGTAGAGTGCCTCTTCCTTCGTGAACCAGCGGATGTCATGCGTCAGCATGAAAATCCCCGAGACATGGTCGTGGATACCGCCGATAATGGGGCCGCCGAAACGGGGCGACAGGATGTTCTCGTGCACGGAGAGGAGGATGGTTGCCTCGGCCCGGGCCTCTTCGGTCTGCGGGACGTGCATGTTCATCTCGTCGCCATCAAAGTCGGCGTTGTAGGGAGGGCAGACCGCGGGGTTGAGCCGGAAGGTCCGGCCTTCCATGACCTTGACGCGGTGGGCCATGATACTCATCCGGTGCAGGGAGGGCTGCCGGTTGAAGAGCACGACATCGTTGTCCCTGAGCTGGCGTTCGACCGTCCAGCCGGGCTCGATCATGTCAGACACCGTGTCGAGGTTGTCCGCACCAAGGCGGAGACGCCGGTTATCGGGCCGGATAACGTAGTTTGCACCGCAGGGAGAGTTAACGTCCTGGCGGACCGGGCCGGTGCGGGCGATCTGCCTGAGCTCCTCGATGTTGTAGGTCGTCACGCGGACCGGGATGGTCATCTCGTTGGCTACTGCACGCGGGACGCCTACCTGAGAGACGGAGAGGTTAGGATCCGGGGAGATGACGGTACGGCTGGAAAAGTTCACACGCTTACCCGAGAGGGAACCGCGGAACCGCCCGTCTTTTCCTTTAAGGCGCTGCGAGAGCGTCTTTAAGGGCCTGCCGCTGCGGTGGCGGGCCGGGGGACAGCCGGCTACCTCGTTATCAAGATAAGTGGTTACGTGGTACTGCAGGAGTTCCCAGAGATCCTCGATGATCAGCTGGGGGGCGCCTGCATCCTGGTTCTCCTTGAACCGCTGGTTGATACGGATGATGTCCACGAGCTTGTGGGTCAGGTCATCCTCGGACCGCTGGCCGTTCTCCAGGATGATGGATGGCCGCATGGTGACCGGCGGAACGGGGAGTACCGTGAGGATGGTCCATTCAGGACGGGCAACGTCCGGGTTGATGCCGAGCGGGATTAAGTCCTCGTTCGGGATCTTCTCCATCCGTGCACGGATGTCGGCAGGAGTGAGCTTGTGCTCCACTTTCTTACCGTCCTCGACCACAACTTCCGAGAAGGTCGTCGGCTTCTCGAAGTTGATCTTGAGCTGCTGTTCGCCGCAGTGCGGGCAGACACGCTCCTTCTTCACGTCCTTTTCCGAGAGCAGGTCACCGGTCTGTTCATCTTCCGTACCGACCACTTTCTCGATCTCCTCGGGACTCAGGAGCACCCTGCCGCAGGCGCGGCAGGTGACACGCAGAAGTTTCCTGATCAACCGCGTGTACCCGACGTGAATAACAGGTTTGGCGAGTTCGATGTGGCCGAAATGGCCGGGGCACTCGCTTGCCTTCTGGTCGCAGGTCTTGCACCGGAGACCGGGGTCGATGACCCCGAGGTTTAAGTCCATGAGGCCCTGCGGGTAGGGGAACCCGTCGTCATCATAGGTGTCCGCCCAGATGATCTTGCGGACACTCATTTCGCGGATCTCCTTGGGGGACAGGAGGCCGAACTCAATCTGTCCGATTCGTTTTGGGGATGGCATGTTACACCACGTCCTGTAATCTCAGTCTGGGTGCTATACCCATGCTCTTCATCTCGTCCAGCAGGAGCTTGAACGCGTAACTCATCTCGACCGAGTAGATATCGGTCTCGTTACCGCAGGCAAGGCAGCGGGTCATGTTGCGCTTGCGATCGAGCATCGCGACCATACCACAGTGCGCACAGACATATTCGTTCACCTTGTCCGACTCGTCCAGGAGACGCTCCTTGAGTGCCATGGCAGCGCCATGGCCGATCATGACATCCCGCTCCATCTCACCGAACCGGAGACCGCCCTCACGGGCACGTCCTTCGGTCGGCTGGCGCGTTAAGACCTGCACCGGCCCGCGGGAGCGGGCGTGCATCTTGGACGATACCATGTGGTAGAGTTTCTGGTAATAGATGACACCGATATAGACATCGGCCTTAAAGACCTTGCCGGTGATGCCGTCGTACATGACTTCCCGGCCATTATGGGAGAAGCCGAGTTTCTTTAAAGAGGCGCGGATATCCGCTTCGCTCTCGCCACTGAAGGCAGTGCCGTTGATGCGCCGGCCTTCAAGGGAACCGACTTTGCCGCCGATCATCTCGAGCATATGCCCGATGGTCATCCGGCTCGGGATGGCGTGGGGGTTGATGACGAGATCGGGAGAGAGCCCGCTCTCGGTGAAGGGCATATCCTCCTGGTGGGCGATGAGACCAACAACACCCTTCTGCCCGTGGCGGGACGCAAACTTGTCGCCGACTTCAGGAATACGGAGATCACGGGTTCTGACCTTCACGAGGCGCGAACTGTTCTCGCCCTCGGTGATGATCACCGTATCTACGATACCATGCTCATTGCTCCGCATCGTAACGGAAGTGTCGCGGCGTTTCTCGACCGCGATCAGTTCCCCGGTAGGCTCCTCAAGGAACCGGGGCGGGGAGGTCTTTCCTATCAGGACATCCTTTTCCGCGACCACGGTCTCGGGGTTGATGACCCCGTCCTCGTCAAGGTTCTTGTAGGACTCGGCACCATGGGCACCGGCAACGTCCTCTTCGGGGACCTCGATCCGGTCGATCTGGCCACCGGGATAGCGGCGTTCCTCGCCTTCATAGGTCCTGAAGAAGTGAGACCGGCCAAGGCCGCGCTCGATAGAGGCCTTGTTGAAGATGAGCGCATCTTCGATATTGTAACCTTCGTAGGAGAGGATGGCGACAACGAAATTCTGGCCGGCGGGCCGGTCGTCTGAACCGATCAGTTCCGAGGTCTGGGTATGGGTGAGCGGTTTCTGTACATAGTGGAGCTGGTGGCCGCGGGTGTCGGGGCGGAGCTTCATGTTCGCTGCACCAAAACCGAGCGCCTGCTTGACCATCCCTGCGCCCATCGTGACACGCGGGCTGGCATTGTGCTCGGGGAACGGGACGTGGGCTGCACCGATACCAAGGATCAGGGAGGGATCAATCTCAAGGTGGGTGTGCTCGGGCGTCAGCTTCGAGAAGTCCATGGCTATGAGGAGGTCTTCTTCCTCTTCCGCATCGATAAACTCGATCAAGCCCCGCTGGACGAACGAATTTATGTCCACTTCCTTCTTCTCTAACCGGGCGAGATCTTCTTCGGTGATCAGCGGCTCGCCGTTCTTTAAAACAATGAGCGGGCGGCGGGCACGGCCCCGGTCGGTCAGGATAACAACATCGCCGTTATATTCCTTGTGCGAGACATTTACTTCCGGGGGTATCGTTCCCTGCCTGCGCATGGAGCGAATCGATGATACCAGTTCTTTCGGGTCATCGACAAGGCCGATGAGCGCACCGTCGACAAAGACGCGTGATTTCTTGCTCATGATTCACCCCGGATATGTTCGACCCCGAGACTATGGAGAATCTGCAGGATCTCTTCCTCGTTATCGACACCTTTGCTGATCTCCACCATCTGGGCGAAGTTCTTGACAAGACCACAATTCGGCCCTTCGGGAGTTTCGCTCGGGCAGATCCGGCCCCACTGGGTCGGGTGCAGATCACGGGCCTCGAAATGGGGCTGTGACCGCGAGAGCGGCGAGATTACGCGGCGGAGATGAGAGAGCACGGCCATGTGATCGACACGGTCGAGGAGCTGGGAGACACCGGTCCGGCCGCCCACCCAGTTGCCGGTGGCGAGCGGGTGGAGGAGGCGTTCGGTCAGTACGTCGGCGCGGACGGCAGTCGCGATCGAGAGGTCGCGGTGGCGCATGCTGGCGCGCTCGAGCTGGTACTTGATATCCCGGGTGAGCCGGTTTAAGGAGATACGGAAGAGGTCCTCCATAAGATCGCCCGCAAGTTTCAGCCTCTTGTTCGAATAATGGTCCTTGTCATCGATCCTGCGCTTGTTCAGCACAAGGTCGAAACAGGCCTCTGCCATGCGCCCGAGGAAGTGGGCTTTTGCAAGCCGGACGGAAAGAACAGCTTCTGAATAACCCTCTTCGCCTTCCTTGAGGTTGGCCGGCAACGCGTAGTTGAGGTGCGGCAGGAGATAGTTGTCGAGAACGAATTCCGCCCGTTTGCGCTGATAGTCCTTGGTCTGGTTGGGTGCCAGTTTCTTCCCCACATACATGACGCCGCCGTCAACCGAGTCGCATTCGCTCTCTTCGAGGTTCTGCATCATGAACGTCAGGATGTCCTCATCAGTCGAAACCGCGTTTACAACTTCCTGGTCATTGGTCATGCCCAGAGCACGCATCAGGTCCACGAATTTTAAATGGCCGGCTACGGACGGGAAGGATACCTCCAGGAGATTCTTCTTGTTCCGCTCCACGACAACCAGTGCACGGTACCCGCGGAACTGGGAGAACACCTTGGCAACGTAGATCCGCTCGTTGTAACGTTCGGTGAACTCGGTCATGATCTTGTTGGACGCAAGGTCCTCCAGGGTCATGAGCACGCGCTCGGTGCCATTGACAATAAAATATCCGCCGGCGTCAAACGCATCTTCCCCATGGGCGATCCGCTGCCCGTCGTCCATACCATAGAGGTTGCAGGCAAGCGACCCGACCATGATCGGGAGCTGCCCTATCGTGGTGACGATAGGATCCTGCCGGTCCTCGCCATGCACGAGTGTCAGGCCGAGCTGGATCGGTGCGGCATACGTGAGGTTGCGCAGCCGTGCTTCGGACGGGTATAACTCGCCCTGCGATCCGTCAGCTTCCCGGACCAGTGGCTTTTTTACCTCGATAGTCCCCAGTTCCACCCAGACGGCCTCGTTGTTCTTGCCCCGGTTCTCGATATCCGTCTCGATAACCCGCTGCTCGTTGACCACTTTCTGAAGATTATGTTTTAAGAAATAGTTGAAGGAGTCAAGCTGGTGGCGCGCAACGTGCTCCCGTGAAAAATATGCCTTCGATAAAATACTTCTGTCAATCAGACTGACCAACCCCGGAATTACTTCTTTGGTCTCTTGACCACGAGACGATATGCCTCGGCCCTGCCAGCCGTATGACTCGCCCGTATAATTCGTATTACATCATCGGCATTTGCGCCGATCTCTCTGACCGCTGGATCGTCATGGTAGATTTTTGGTAATTGTTCGGTAGTAATGTTGTAGCGCGAGAGAAGTTCAGACACTTCCTCGTCACTCATGATTTTATGATCGGGCACCATCACGTGCTCCAACACATTAAGTTTGGTGCTCAATGAAAAACCCCCTCCCGGATGAACAGATTTCCTCTCAGATGCATCACCGCAAAAAACCCACGATTTTCGTGGCAACGGGCCCGGAGGGATTTGAACCCCCGACCACCTGGTTAAAAGCCAGGCGCTCTACCGAACTGAGCTACGAACCCCGGAACTTATAAAGATGTACAGCATTATAACAATGCCAGAAAACTATTTAAACATTCTTACCGATCCAGCCGCCGGCACGGGATCTGAATTCATGTCCCGGGCAGTGAATTTCGTTGAGTTTACGGAGCCGCTGTTCACCGGCAGGGATCGTTGCCCCTGGCCTGCTGAAGGCGGACAGTTCGTCGGCGGGAACTTCCTTTCCCGGAAAATGCATTCCGCCGGATTTTTTCAGGACCACACGAAGGTTTTTTATCCGCTTCAATGCTCTTTCTAAGGACAGAATATTCTTCGATTGAATACGAATCAACACCCGCCTCGTCTGCCTGCAGTACCCCGGCTTAACAGTCTTGTACGATTTTCAGGAGCAACGGGTTGCCGGGAGATATTTTAGTTCCCGGATTTGGTTCCGGACATCTCTGCCTTGATCTGCTGGAGCCGGTTTTCCTGGAACTTGATGTTCACTTCCATACCTTTGATGGCGCGGGAGATCTCATCGCTGACGCGGATTTTTGCATCATTGAAATTATAGGTAGTCTCAAGAATCTTCACGAGGCGGCGGTTCACGTCAATACTCTTGCTTAAGCGGCCATACTCGGCAATAACCTCTGTATCGAACCCCGACTGCCGGGCAAGGTTCATATCGGATTTGATGGACTGGCGGCGGTTGAGCACATGCTCGACGGCATCGTAGAGTTCGCGGTGGGTGATCGGCTTTAAGACATAGTCCTCGATATAGATCCCATATTCCTGCGCTTCAGCCGGGGTGAGCTGCTTTGCCGTAAGCATCAGGACCGGGATATCCTTGGTTGCCGGGTCCTCCTTGATGTGCTGGAGGGTCTTCCAGCCGTCCATGGGTTCCATCATGATATCCAGAAGAATGAGATCGGGAGTCACGGTCTTTAAGATCTCCAGACATTCGTCCCCGCCATACGCGGCAACAGTACGGTAGCCTCCGCGTTCGAGCATGGTAACAAACACATCCACGATAAACGGGCTGTCATCCACGATTAATATAGTATACATCATAAAGCCTCTCCGATCGTATGCGCAACGGCAAGCATCTCTGCATGGACAGCGGCTGGATCTGCATTATCGCGTATGATTGCCGCGATAAGGAACTTTTCCCCGGCTCCCATGATAATGATGGAGGTGTCCTGCGCCCGGATCGTGACCGACAGCATAGACACGCTCTTGATGATGCTCCCCACTGATTCAGCAGAGGCAAGAATCGTGGCGGACAGAGCGCCAAACCACGGCTCATTCAGTTCGCGGTCGAAATATCTGCCGGAAATTATCCCGTCCCGGGATACAAGGGCACATGCTGCAACCCCGTCTATGGAACGAATCTTGTCGATAAACGCAGAAACCTTCTCCTTCAGCATCGTCTGCTTCCTGTCGCACTACCCTGTATAATTGATAATAACTGATAAAAGCATAAATACATATTGTTTTTTTGTTTCCCCGGAAAAAACCGGTTCTTCGGAAAGTCTGGCACCATTGCGGACAGAGAGCTGTTTTCTGGTTATGGGGGATACACCTGTGCAGCCATGCCATGCTCCTGCAGGGCTCGCCCGCGCAGTATCGAGCTGATACTATTTTAGGAGCGCTCTATGGCATTTGATGGATAGATGATGGTGGTGTCCGGCGGCATTATCGTAATCCGGCAGTTCGTCATCTGTCTGATGTACGTGCGGATACGGCAGCTGCTGGACGATATAGATTCCATCGAAGTCAAGATCAATATCACGGACACGGAACGGGAAAACGTGATCTCACGGGGCGAAGAGAAAAAAATCTGATTTTAATAAGTTCCCAAAAGGGTATCCTCTTTTTTCTATAACCCCCCTCTGGCTCCTCCGGGTGGTTTATCAGGTGGATGAAGATCGGGTTTCAGCCTCCCTTCACCTCTCCGGGATTTGATAACCCTCAGAACATGAGGGAGAGAAGAACCCCATCAGAATTTTACGAAGCGGGCTTGAGAAATCGAAGAATCCTTGCGGATCGGGAAGGTTTCCTGGAAACCTCGACGAAGAGAAGTGAGGATGAGAACCGAACTCCGGATGGAGGCCGGGCCGACCTTCGACCTTTTCTCCTGTCTCACCTCGCATCGGCGGGGTCCGGCAACAACAAGATACATAAATGATATCGTCCAATAGTAGGAGGACGGGGCCATAGGGTAGCCTGGCCATCCTAGGAGACTGGGGGTCTTCTGACCTGAGTTCAAATCTCAGTGGCCCCATTGTTTGTTTTTGTTGTATACCGGACCTGTACAGATTACCATGAAACTGACCGATACCTGCGTCGATTGCCTGTTGTCCCGTGTGGCTTTTGAATGCGAACTGGGATCGGCCGGCAGGGACTGTACAGACCGGACCGTTGCAGCCTGCTCGGAACTGCTCGAATCGATGCGGGGCACATCCCTGTTCCACCCTCAGATTGCAAGCGCCGTCCACCGCAAAGCCTGCGAGATGATAAAAAACCCCGATCCGTTCAGGGAACTCAAGGCCGCGGGAAACCACCAGGCAATGGATGTCTGCCGGCAGAGGCGGGGCCGGTTCGTGTCGTTCCATGACCTCGTGCTTGCGAGTGTCATCGGGAATACCTTCGATTATGCGGTGAAAGACCATGACGTTACCGGGGATTTTTCCCGGTTTTTTGAAGAGGAGTTCAGAAAGGGGCTTGACATCGATGATACCGCCCGTATTCTCGACCTCTCACACCGGGTGGTATATCTGACGGACAACTGCGGGGAGATCGTCTTCGACCGGCTGCTTGTCGGGTTCCTGAAAAACCACGGCTCCCATGTCACCGTCGCGGTACGTGACGCACCGATCCTCAACGATGCGACCATGGAAGACGCCCTTGCGTTCGGGTTCGACAAGGTTGCCGACTGCCTGACCACGACCGGCGGGGGTGCGGAGATCGGTCTCGACATGGATAAGATCCCCGCCGATCTTGCAAAGGCAATCGATGAATGCACCATCATCATAGCAAAAGGGATGGCCAATTACGAATCCTTAAGCGAGTACCGGAACCTTCCCCCGGTTGCGTACCTGATGTGCATCAAGTGCGAGATGATCGCGGAAGATGCCGGGATCGCACGCGGCTCGAAGATTGCGATGCTGCGGAAGTAACAAACGCAAAGACTCAAGGATGCAGGATACATACTAATCCGGTCGCGTGCCACGGTCTGCAAGAAAACCCCTTATTTTATTTCTCTTCCGAAAAAGTCCCATAGAATTTTAAGAGTGCACATAAAGAACAATTGATCATGGTACTTCTGGAAGGAATGACGCTCGGCTGGTTCCTCATCATCCTCGGGGCACTGCTGCTTCTGGTGGAAGTGCACAGTCCGGGATTTTTCGCTGCGGTTCCTGCAACGATCCTGATCATCTTCGGTATCCTGGTTCTCGTGGGGCTGGATATTTTCACGTATCCGTGGGGGATCATCATTGCAGTAATTGTTGCGATCGTTGCCTCCTGTGTCACGGTTACGGTGTATAGCAGGATGACGCCGAACAAGGTCCCGACTACCATCAGTCGCGACTCGCTTGTTGGTAAAGAAGGGCGGGTAACGAAGGAGATCGATCCCGATTCTATCAGGGGCAAGGTTATGATCGGTACGACCGAATGGAGTGCCCGGTCTGCAGGCCCGGGGATACCGGCCGGGGCAAAGGTACGTATTGTCAGTTCCCAGGGAGTACATATCGTTGTTGAAGAGGTAGCATAACATGGATTTATTTACTGTCTTGATCATTCTCATCCTGCTCTTCGTGATTTTTTATATCGCATCACGGAGCCTTGTAGTTATTGAACCGTACGAACAGGGGCTGCAGATCCGGCTCGGGCAGTATGTCGGGCGGATGAACCCCGGCCTTCGGCTGATCATCCCGTTCCTGACATCTGTCACAAAACTCGACCTGCGGACTACCGTTATGGAAGTCCCGAAACAGGAAGTTATCACGAAGGACAACTCCCCGACCAATGTCGACGCGATCGTCTATATCAAGGTGATCGACCCCGAGAAGGCTTATTTCGAGGTCGCCAATTACCGGCTGGCAACCGTTGCCCTTGCGCAGACAACCCTCCGCGGTATCATCGGCGATATGGAGCTCGATGAGGTCCTCTATAACCGGGACGTCATCAACACCAAACTCCGCGACATCCTCGACCGCGAAACCGACCAGTGGGGTGTGAAAGTCGAGCGGGTCGAGATCAAGGAAGTGGACCCGATCGAGGCGGTCAAAAACGCCATGACCGAGCAGACTGCCGCAGAACGTGCCCGGCGTGCGGCGATCCTCCGTGCAGACGGTGAGAAGCGTTCAGCCATTCTGAAGGCAGAAGGCCTCCGGCAAAGTATGATCCTCGAAGCGGAAGGCGAACGGCAGAGCAAGGTGCTCCGTGCCGAGGGGGAACGGCTCTCAAGGATCCTGCAGGCCCAGGGAGAGGCTCAAGGACTCCGTATTCTTTCCGTAGGAGCGGCACCGCTGGACAGGAAGGCAATTACCGTACTCTCGCTGGATGCGCTCAAAACCATGGCCGGCGGGCAGGCAACCAAGATCATCTTCCCGTTCGAGGTCTCCGAGCTGATCCGCCAGGGTGCAAAATTCCTCGGTGCAAAAGATGAGACCGCTGAAGAAGCAGCAGGACGGCCGGTCATGGATGACAGTATCCTGGGAGTGATCCCGAAACCGGAGACCGTCGACGCAATCCTCAAGGAGATCCAGGACGCGGTCCCGAAAGTCACGGAAGACGAGCTCAAGGACACCAGCAAGCGCAGGTTACCCCTCGACAAAGAAAAGGATGATCTGGTACCGGATCCAGCCGGAAACTAACCTTTTTCAGACATTTTTTTTTCCGTTTTCTCTCATTGCTGTTTTTCCGGCAGGGACCTGAATCGGGCAGCCGCCCATGTGGTGCCGGCTTGGCTTTTTTGAAATCCTCCGGGTTTCCTTTAGCTCCGCAGGATGGTTTTTACCTGATACGCGACAACACCGGGATAACGCATGAACCACTTAAACTTCAAGGACACCATCGCAGCCTCACCGTATATTTTCACTCTCGGAGTTGCCGGCGACAGCGGGTCGGGGAAAACTACGTTCACCCAGGGCGTCCGCGATATCTTCGGGAGCGACCTTGTCGCCACCATCACCCTTGACGATTACCACCGCCTTGACCGGGAAGGGCGTAAACGCGAGGGGCTGACAGCGCTCAATCCGGAGGCCAACCGGATCGACCGGCTCGAAAAGGACCTCGTCCTTCTCCGGAGCGGAGTGCCGATAGAGAAACCGGTCTATAACCACACCACGGGAACGTTCGACCCGCCGGTCATCTTCCGCCCGAAAAAGATCCTGATCCTGGAAGGGCTCCATACCCTTTTTACCCCTGCGCTGCGGAAATACCTGGATTTTACCCTCTTCGTGGATCCCGCACGGGAAGTGAAGTACGACTGGAAGCTCCGCCGGGACATGGCCAAACGCGGGTATTCGGAGGAAGCCGTGATGCAGGAGATCGCGGAACGCGAACCTGAATACGAGCGGTATATTTTACCCCAGAAGGAGTATGCAGATGCCATCATCGGCATCGGGTACTCGGCGTACGGGAAAACCCTCGGCACAGAGCGCAACGTCTACCGTGTCACGCTCTCACAGCAGCGCATGAAACGCACGATAGAAAATATCGACCTGTCGCTCGACCTGTATTCGATCCTTTCCTGCTCGGAGAGGAATTTTTCTCTTGAGTTCCTGACCTGTCAGCAGGACAGTCAGTGCATGGGGCAACTGATCATGGACGGTGAACTGAGTGAGCATGTTGTGAACAAGCTGGAGCACAGTATCGAAGAGCAGACCCGTGTCCACCCGATCTCGATCTTCCGGCACCGGCGCTATGTTACCGCCGGCGACCTGGCGCAGCTTATTCTCTGCTGGCGGATTATCCACCGGCGGATATTTGTGGAGCAGCAGGGATAGGGAAGACGATCATTTTCGGTAAATTTTAAAGAAACGCATGTATGTAAAACCGGACGGATTATTTACCGGGAGGTAATGTTCTTCGAAAACGGTAAAATTTTTAAAAAACGTGACGATGATAATCAACCATCTTATTACGCGAGGTCTCCCCGCTTCAGGGCCTCTTTGGGCATGGCGGGGCAGGAAGGTTTTCAATCATTTTTCTTTGAACAACCAGAGATCCGCCGCGGGGGGATCCCGTCGGGGGCGGCAGCGTTCATCGTATCTTCAGATATAACGTAAAACCCCTGGGGAATATGCCCGTAAGGAAAAATCCTCACGCGTTCAGTACCAGCGGCAATATCACCACAGCAAGGAGGACGGCAAGCATCACATAGCTGACCGCGCCGGAGACATAGGCGGAATATTTAAGCAGGCCTCTGCGGTCCATGATGCGGTCAACCCCTTCCCTGAGGATGTACCCCCCGTCCAGCGGCACCAGCGGCAGGGCATTGAAGGTTCCGACCACGAGATTGAACCACCCGCACCAGAAGAGGAACTGGATCACGGTCCAGTACTGCGGGAACGGGACCTGCCACATGATGGTGTCCACCGTATCGATCGTGAGAAGGCTGAACTGGCCCCACGACGAGGGGTCGATGAAACTGTAGATCGGGATGGCGAGCAGGATAATCAGGCCGACAGGTTCACGAAACAGGCCGAACTGTTCTTTCACCATCGGGGCATCATAATAGTTGACGCCCATGAAACCGCTTATGTGGTTACCAGTACCTTTCGGCCATGACGTGAGTGTCATGGTATAGGTCGATGTCGTTCCTTTGCTTTCCGCAAGCAGGGTGACGGTATCCCCGGGCTTCGTTCTGTTGAGCAGGGTGGCGACATCGTCCCTGCTGCTGACGGGAACACCGTTCACTTCCTTAATGAGGATATTCGGGACCACACCGGCAGCGCTGGCTGGAGAGTCCTGGTAGACACCGTGAATCAGGGGTGCCGATAGCGGTACGGCGAACCCGAGCAGGAAGACCACCAGCGCAAAACAGGCAAGGCCCAAGAGGAGGTTGTTGGTGATGCCCGCCCCGAACATCCGCATCTTTTTTAAGCCCCTGGTCTTCTCCTGGTCTTCCTCATCGGGCTCGACGAACGCCCCGATGGGGATGACAGCCATGAGGATTCCCATGGACCTGACCCGGATCCCCTCCACCCGGCACAGGACCGCGTGGCCAAACTCGTGCACCACCATGGTGGCGAGGAGGCCGAGCCAGACGGCAAAGGTAAAGGGAATGAAATCGTTCACGCCCGGAATTGCAAGAACGTTCTTGAGATCATTTACCGCTGTCAGGGGCGGACGCTGGACTACAATATGCTGGATGGAAAAAAAGAGCATAATGGTCATGAGGGCCGAGACGATCACGACCATCGCGACACCGAGCGTGCCATAGGCACGGAGGAACGTGCTGAACCGGATCGAGCGATCGAAAAAACCGACCTTTTCCGTCTTTATGGCCATGAACGGACCGTAGAACGTTATATGCTCCGGCCAGAGCTTGTTTTTATAGATATAGTATGCGACCAGCGCATAGGCAGTCACCAGAATAACGATCGGGAGGATCCAATCCATCACATATTATGGCAGTCGGGGAATTATAAAGCCATTTTACCTTGCACAATACGAGCCTTTTCGCCGTCGGCAGATGCAGGGGGGTGGTCAGAAATCCAGGAGCGAAAGCTGGGCCTTCCGGGCAAGGATGTTACCAACCGTCTTCCAGCTCCTGCGGGCAATGGGTGGCGGTGACGGGTGCTCCCCGATATATCCGGTGAGCCACCGTATCGTGACCGGGTCCGAGGGGTACCCGCTGCCGATCTCGCCGTATTTTTTTGCCAGGCCGGCTATAGCCCGGTCGCGGACGACTTTTGCCACGATGCTTGCGGCGGAAACGACCAGGTACTTCTCGTCGGCATGGTGTTCGGACACGATCTCGCAGGGGCGGGAGAGGTGTGCCTTTACCATCTCGGCATAGCGGAAGCAGTTGACATCGCAGGCATCGACGATTGCGCGGGTGGGGGCGAGATTTGCGATGACCCGGGCATGGGCCCGGGCAACGCAGGCGTTCATGGTCATCTCATTACGGGTGGCGTCGATCTCCTGCGCGTCGATCATCACGGTGGCAACTTTGCACCGCCGGCGGATCAGCGGATACAGCCGTTCGCGTTCTTTTGGGGAAAGCTGTTTGGAATCTCTGACCCCGAGGTCTCCCAACCGTTCTTCCGAGGAGACACCGATCCCTGCCACTACCAGAGGGCCGAGCACCGATCCCTTCCCGGCCTCGTCAACGCCGCATATCACTGGAGAGAAGGTTGATGCGCAAATTATTTCAATGCCGGTGGTGGAAACCGGTACTCATGTACATCATCATCGTAGGGCTCGGCGGCATCGGGAAGAACCTCGCAAAACTGGCAGTCGAGCACGCCCACACCGTGGTCGTCATCGACCAGGATGAGGCACGGTGCAGCGAACTCCTGGAGCACTACGATGTGCTGGCCGTAACGGGGAATGCGACCGACAAGAGCGTGCTCGAGGAGGCCGGGATAGACCGTGCCGACGCGATGATCGCCACCACGAGCGACGACTCGGTCAACCTGATGACCTGCTGGCTGGCAAAAAAGTTCCGCGTCCCCAACGTTGTCGCGATCGTCAACCAGCCCACCCACTCGGACTTTTTCAAGGAAGTGGGCGTCCGTATTAGCGAGAACCCGGACGAACTGGTCGCCTCCCGCCTCTATTACTGGACACAGAACCCCCAGCTCCAGCAGCTCGCCTCGATACCGGGCGGCACCATCTTCGAGATCGTGGCAGAGGCCGGCGCCCCCATCGTGGACCATGAGATCCGCGAGCTCAAGGTCAAGGACTTCGTCTTCATCGCCATCCGCAGGACCGGCGGCGTTCTGATCATCCCGAGCGGCAACGTGAAGATCCAGCCGGGCGATATCTTCACGGTCTTCACGAAAAAAGAGGCCGAGGACGACTGCCTCCGGCTCCTCAACAAACAATTGAAAAAATCAGCGGAGTGAGGCCGCGAGCACGCCCAGCTCGAGCACCAGCTTCGGGTTGACCCGGATTATCTCTTTTATCAGGTTGATCGTGGAGAACTCTTTCATATTGATGTTCGAGACCGAGTGGATGATCTCGTTGAGCTTGGTATCGGGCAGTTTTATCACGTATTCCTTGATGAGGTAGTTGCGCTCGATACTTTTTCCCAGCTTTGACTCCCGCCAGCTCCGGTCGTACATCATGAGTGCTTTTCGGGAGACATCGCCCTTGCCGATGCAGACTGCCGCAACCTCTGCTGCGAGCCGGCCGGTATACATCGCGTTGTAGATGCCGCCGCCGGTGAGAGGGTCAACGACCCGGGCTGCGTCGCCGGTGATCAGGAGGCCGTCAGCGGCCGTATTGGCCAGCGGGCGGCAGACCGATACGCCGCCGGGGATATACTCGATGGTCTTGCCTTCCGGGAAGGTCTTTTTCACGAACCGGTCAAGGTAGTCCTTTGCCCGGTGACCTTCCCCGCTCTTCTTGCCGGAGATGCCGATACCCACATTTGCGGACCGTTTCCCTTTCGGGAATACCCACAGGTAGCCTTCCGGCGCAACTTCGTTGCCAAGATAAAAGACGGTGGATTGTTCATCGATGTCGATGTCGGTCATGACATACTGGACCGAACTCATGATCTCCCGGACCGGCACCGTGGTATCGATGCCGCACCACCGCGAGAACTTGGATTCCACGCCGTCAGCTGCAATGACGACATCGGCTCTCACGTCAGTGGTCTTCCCGGCATGCTCGATCTTTGCCCCTTTGACAGCACCGTCCTCCAGGATCGGGGCTGCCGCACGGGACTTGACCGTAACATCGCAGCCGGCTTCTGCCGCTTTCCAGACCAGCTCGCGGTCGAAGATCTTGCGGTCGAGGACATAGCCCACCTTGCTGCCTGCCATCTCGGACCCGAGTTTCATGACAAAACCATCGGGAGCAACGATGGTCGCGCCGGTCATCTCGGCTGAGATCCAGCGCGGGTCCGGGTCGATGAACTCGCAGAGGGCTTCCTTGCCGATGCCTTCCGCACAGCGGACAGGAGCGCCGATGGCCGGGCGCTTCTCGACGATCAGGGCAGACAGCCCTTTCTCCGCTGCGGTCTTTCCTGCCAGTGCACCGGCCGGGCCTCCGCCGATGACGAGCATGTCATACTTACTCTTCATCGACAACCTCCAGGGCTCCGAGAGGGCATACTTTTGCACAGACGCCACAGTTTGTGCAGTTCTTCTCAACGGACAGGTATGCGTCGATCAGTTCGAGGGCACCCTCGGGGCAGACTGAGACGCAGCATCCGCAATATCCACAAATATCGCGATGTACTTTGAGCATTGAGAGATCATGTTGGTCGTCATCTTCCATTAATATTTACGATTCGAAAAAACGTCAACCGCCACTGCGGCCGGCAGGATGCTCGGTGGGCCGGGAAATGTTCACGTACCGGTACGTATCATAGCTGCTCCGATAACAGAATTGATCTTCCGCCAGGAAATTCTTGTCACGAGTTACGCCCCGCCAGGCAGCTTCCTCGACAGATATCCCGGAAAATTTCCTGCCAAATTAAAATACCGTGAGATTTAGGTTAACCTAAACATTTAATATTTAGGGAGGGCTAAATACCGGGTACAATGGCTTCAGAGCAGGTCGAGGAATATCTCGAAGCGATCTATGATCTCGAATCGCGGGACGGGTCAGCAAAGACAACAACGATAGCAAAATGCATGAAAGTCGCCCCGGCAAGCGTAACGGAGGTGCTGAAAAGTCTCTCGGACAAAGGGTTCGTCCAGTACGAACCATACCGGGGTGCGACGCTGACAGAAGAGGGAAAAAAGATCGCGGATACGATCAAGCGGAAGCACCGGCTCCTTGAAGTATTCCTGACCGATGTCGTCAAACTGAACCAGGAAAAGGTCCACGATCAGGCATGCCGGATGGAGCACACGATCTCCGAAGAGACCGAGGATGCACTCTGCCGGATGCTGGACGCGCCGGCACACTGCCCGCACGGCAGCCCGATTAGCCCCTGCAACAAAGGTGTGGGAAGCTGCGCCGAGTGCAACAGTGCAGGAAAAACCGATATGCCCGTTGCCATCCGGGATAAAAAGATCATTCCCATCACGGATCTCGATTTAGAACAGAAAAGCCGGATCGCGTTCATACGGGGGGACTGCAAAGTGGTCCAGCGTCTTTCCGACCTCGGGCTTACGCTGGGGACAACCGTTTCCCTCCTGAAAAAAACACCCATGGGAGGACCTGTGGAGATTCTGGTGAGAAGGACGAAACTTGCCATCGATCATGCGATCGCCGAGAATATCTTCATCGAATCGCCGGGGCCGGGTGAAACATGAGCGGGTGCAAGGAATGCAAAAGCTGCCCGGCCACCAGAGAATCCACCCTGAAAAATGCAGACTATACGATTGCCCTTGCCGGCAATGCCAATGTCGGCAAGAGCGTGATCTTCAACCAGCTGACCGGTGTTGACCAGATCATCGGCAACTGGCCGGGAAAGACCGTCGAGCGGGCGGAGGGACTCCTGCTCCATGCGGGCAAACGTATCCGGGTGATCGACCTGCCCGGCATCTACTCCTTCTCCACGTACTCGATGGAGGAACTGGTATCGCGGGATTTTATTGCGCTCGAACACCCGGATGCCGTGATCAACGTCATCGATGCCTCGGCACTGGAACGCAACCTCTTCTTTTCGATCCAGCTCCTGGAACTGGCACCCCCGATGATGATAGCGGTCAACCAGATCGATCTTGCTGAAAAGAAAGGAATTACCATCGATACGGGTAAACTCTCCACCCTGCTCGGCGTCCCGGTTGTCCCGACTGTTGCCATCCGGGGCAAGGGGATTCCTGCCCTGACAAACGCAATCACGGGTCTCATGCAGGGCCATACGGTTCCCCCGGTCCTCCGCTACGGAAAGGAAATAGAAGAGCGGATTGGAAAAATTATCTCCCTTTTAGGTATGGTAACGACCCGGTACCCCGTACGCTGGACCGCGATCAAACTGCTCGAACGCGATCCGGTCATCACGCAGATCGTGCGGGAACAGGACCCGGGCATTGTTGAAACTGCGGGGGTGCTCGCGGGAGAGATCGAGTCCATCCACGGGGAACCGGTCTGTGTTGTCATGAGCGCGGAGCGGTACCAGGTTGCAGACCGGATTGCGGCTGAAGTGATCAGCCTGCGTGCACCGGGGGAAGGTCCCCAGAAAAAGAGCCTGACCGACAAGCTCGACGCGGTTGCCCTCCACCCGGTCCTCGGGTACCTCGCGGTCATCGCCGTGATCGGAGGGCTGCTGGTCTGGACCTTCCTGGTTGGTGCACTGGTATCGGCATTCCTGAGCGGTTTCCTCTCGCAGTTCGAACAGTATAGGCCGGTGATCTCGGGGCCGCTCATGGACATCCTGTTGAACGGGGCATTTACCGGTTTTGTTGCGGGAATAACCCTTGTCGTCCCCTATGTCCTGCCGTTCTATCTCCTCCTTGCCGTCATGGAAGACTCAGGCTACCTCACCCGCATCTCGGTGATGCTCGACCGCGGCATGCACAAACTGGGGCTGCACGGAAAGGCGATCATCCCCCTGATTCTCGGGTACGGGTGCAATGTTCCTGCCATCTATTCGTGCCGGATCATGGAGACGCCGAAACAGAAGACCCTTGCCGCATTCCTGGTGACGCTTGTCCCTTGCACGGCACGGACCGTAGTAATTCTCGGCCTCGTTGCCGCGTTCGTCAACATCTGGTGGGCGCTCGCACTCTATGCATTCGATATTCTCCTGATCATCGTTGCCGGGAGGATTGCGTTCAAGACCATGCCGGGGGAGTCTGTCGGGCTGATCATGGAGATGCCGGATTACCATGTCCCGTCGCTTTCGGTCGTCCTGAAGCAGACATGGGCACGGACAAAATCGCTCATCTGGATCGTCTTTCCCGCATACATCATCGGGAGCGCAATAATCCAGGCATTCTATGCGGCCGGGCTTCTCACCCCGGTGAATGATCTGCTCGCCCCTGTTACCGTCCTCTGGCTCGGGCTTCCGGCCCTTGTCGGGATCACCCTCATCTTTGGGATCGTCCGCAAGGAGATGACGATCCTTACGCTCGCGGTGCTCTTCCACACAACCAATTTTGCAGCGATCATGTCCCCGGTCCAGCTGGTCGTCCTCGCACTGGTCTCGATGCTCTACATTCCCTGCATCTCGGTTATCCTTGTGCTGGGATCGGAGTTCGGCTGGAAGAAAGCACTTGCGATCTCTGCATCCGAGATCGTTATGGCAATCGCCGTGGGCGGGATAGCGTTCCGGCTCCTGAGCCTGGTGATGTAAAAGAAAACCCGGCTCGACAACGGTAATTCATACCATTTTTACCCAAGCGAAAACGTGCCATATTTCCCGCCGCCGCCCGGGTGGAGGATAACGGTTCCGTTCCGCAGGGCAGCAATTGCATCCGCAACCTTCGTATGAACGGTCCGGATCTCCGCAACCGGCACATCGATCAGCACGGCAATCTCATTACCGAAGGTACTGATGAAGGAAGAATAGATCGCCTTGCACTTCTTCGTGTTCGGCGATGATGCCCCTTCCATGGTCTGGATGATCTGGGCGAGCGGGAGGAGGTGGACGTACGGCGGGCGGGGCCGGGCCGTACCTCCTCCGGACAGCTCTTTCGCCCGATCGGATACTCCCTTCTTGATGATCCCGCCATCTGCCGGGCACCGCCACCTGTGCCGGATCGCATCGTTAAGCGAGTACTGCTCGTAGCAGCGGGTGCAGGCCGTGCGGTTGTACTTCCCTTCCTCGGGAAAGAACCCGGCGTTCATCTCCACGGCCCCGGTACGGATCGCTGCCAGTACATCCTTTGCCGTTGGGTTTTGGAGGCGGAGGCGGTTGAACTCCCGCCCCAGCTTGTCGGGATACGGGCTGTGGGCATCCGAATTGGTGAGGAAAGGGATGCCGTAAAGGTCGGGAATTGCCGCACCATAGGAACTGTCTGCCGAGAGGCCGAGCTCGAGGAAGTCGATC
>Ga0182011_10001102_pt1 | contig 23664 bp, 29 predicted proteins | sample 711E1DmetaG_FD_120481 | JGI IMG/M metagenome (GOLD analysis project Ga0182011, IMG submission 120481) | Permafrost microbial communities from Stordalen Mire, Sweden - 711E1D metaG | ecosystem: Environmental > Terrestrial > Soil > Wetlands > Permafrost | place: Sweden: Stordalen | collected...
AGTTTATGCGTTAATTATCGGACATTTTTTGCGGCTTTATGATTTTAAACAGGCGCAAAAAGTCGATTATTTTATTGCCAATTCCAAAGAAGTTCAATCTCGAATAAAAAAGTTCTACCGACGCAATGCAACGGTAATTTACCCGCCGGTATCGCTGCCGCTCTCCAATCCGAAATCCGAAATCCGAAATCCGAAATCGGAGAATGATTACTACTTCATAGTTTCTCGTATCGTTGGCGCAAAAGGCTTGGATTTGGCGGTTGACGCGGCATTAAAGATGGGATTCAAGCTAAAAATTGCCGGGTCGCCGGCGGGTTACTATTTCGAACACGATAAGCTAGTCAAAAAGTCCCAAAATAAGGTGGAGTTTTTGGGACAGGTCAGCGATGAGGAATTGGTCAAACTTTACAAAGGCGCGAAAGGCTTTTTGGCTCTGTCGCAGGACGAAGATTTTGGAATTACACCGGTTGAGTCAATGCTTTGCGGGACGCCGGTAATCGCTTTTAACGGCGGAGGATACAAAGAAACAGTAATTGATGGCAAAACCGGAGTTTTGTTTAATGACTATTCCGTAGATGGATTAATTAAAGCAGTCAAAAAGTTCGAAAGCTTAAAGTTCAGTTCAGCCGATTGCATTACTCAAGCCGAAAAATTCTCAAAAGAGCGTTTCAAAAAAGAAATAAAGGAGTTTATAGAAAAACATGCCGGAGTTACCAGAAGTTGAGACAATTAAATTGGGACTGCAAAAGCGTCTGATTGGGCACAAAATCGAAGAGGTTGAGGTTCGTGTGCCAAAAATCTTCCAAGGAAATCCCAAAGATGTCATCGGCGCCACTGTCACCGGCATCAAACGCATTGGCAAAGGTTTAATTATTGAACTAAATAATGATTTTGTGCTCACAGTGCACTTAAAAATGACCGGGCAGTTGGTTTTTCAAGATAAAACCACTTTGGGACCAGTTCTTTCTAAAAAAGTCGGCGGAGAAACGCTGCCTTCTAAATACTCCCACGTCATATTTACCCTCGATAAAGGAGCAAAGCTTTTTTACAACGATTTACGCCGTTTTGGCTGGATAAAAATTATCAAAAAATCAGACTTAAAGGATGTCACTTTTTTCAAAGAAATGGGGCCGGAACCAAAAGTGGGGGATGATCTGGCCGGCAAAGAATTAACGCTAGATTATTTCAAAAACGTCATCCAAAAAGGCAATTTGCCGGTCAAATTAATCTTGATGGATCAGAAAAGAATTGGCGGAATCGGTAATATCTACGCCAACGACGCTTTGTTTTTGGCCGGAATTGACCCACGGAGAAAAGGCAAAAGTCTCACTGATGCAGAAGTTCAAACTCTTTTCAAAGCAATCCACGAGGTCATTAAAAAAAGCCTAAGTTACGGCGGCTCATCGGACGAAAACTTCGTTAATGCCTTAGGTCAAGAGGGGAATTATCAAAACCACACTCTAGTTTATGGTAAACAGGGCGAAAAATGTTCAGTTTGTGGCGGGACAATTGAAAAAATCCAACTCGGGGGACGGGGCACCTACTTTTGTCCCAAACACCAAAAATCGTTTGCAATTTGATAAGTTTAATGATAGTATTTACATCTAGCAGTATCCGAAAGGAAAATGCTAGTTTTTTATGGCTTATAAGGACAGAATAGTCATGTCCATCGGAGGCTCCCTCGTCGTCCCCAACGGAGGGATTGACACTAAGTTTTTATCCGAACTTAACGCTTTTATTCGAGAGCAACTGGCGAAGAATCCAAACCGCCAGTTTTTTTTGGTTATAGGGGGAGGCTCAACCGCCGGTCATTATATCGACGCGGGTAAAAAAGTAATTGGAGGAGAGCTAACCCGTGATGACTTGGATTGGCTGGGAATTCACACTACTAAGCTTAATGCGCACCTCGTAAGAACCATTTTCCGCGACATTGCCCATCCCTACATAATCAAGCATTACGAAATAATCAGAAAGGTTACCGAGCCGGTGATAGTGGCGGCCGGATGGAAGCCGGGATGGTCGACGGATTACGACGCGGTGATGCTTTGTGAGGATTATGATGTTAAAGAAATTGTTAACTTAAGCAACGTCAAACAAGTCTACGATAAAGACCCAAGAGAATTTAAAGATGCAAAACCAATGGATAAATTTTCCTGGGCAGATTTTAGAAAAATGGTTGGGGATGAATGGGTGCCAAGAATGAATACGCCTTTTGATCCGGTGGCGGCGAAAAAAGCAGAGGAATTGGGAGTAAAAGTGGTGGTAATGTCTGGAGCGGATTTTGAAAACGTGCGAAAATACTTCAATCACGAAAAATTCCTCGGAACTGTGATAGAATAACGATTGTTCAATTGTTAGATTGTTCAATTGCTGTATATTCAGGTTAAATTTATTGGCAAAACAATTTAGCAATGAAGCAATTTAGCAATGTCTCTTCAAAAAATAATTTTACAAAACTTCCGCAGCTATAAAAAAACTGAATTTACTTTTGAAGAGACTACTTTGGTTGTCGGACCGAATACTTCCGGCAAAAGTAATCTGGTTGAGGCGATTTATCTTCTTTCCACCGGCAAAAGTTTCCGCACCGACAAAGACACGCAAATGCTCAAATTCACCGAAGAGGTAGGGAGAGTTAAAGGCGCCGTCAATGATGATGAGCTGGAAGTTTTAATCACGAACGGAGAAGTTAACGGCGGGTCGCAGTATAAAAAGTTTTTAGTCAACGGCGTTAGTAAAAGGAGGGTGGATTTTGCCGGCAGATTGTTGGCGGTGCTTTTTTCGCCGCAAGACTTGGAGATAATTATTGAGTCGCCCTCCCTTCGCCGAAATTTTTTGGATGAAGTTTTAGAGCAGACAGACAGAAATTACCGCGTAGCCACAACTTCCTATGCCAAAGCCTTAAGACAGAGAAACGCGCTTTTGGAAATGGTGCAAGAAACGGGACGCCGAAATGAAAAGCAGTTTGAGTATTGGGACAATTTGGTAATTGAAAACGGCAATATCATCACCGCCAAAAGGGAAGAACTCATCAATTTTCTCAATTCATCCGCCAAAGACATCTTTGATTGCGTAGTTGAGTACGACAAAAGTCTGATTTCCAAAGAAAGGCTGTTGCAATACGAAAGGGAAGAGGTGGCGGCGGGAGTAACTTTGGTTGGTCCGCACCGCGATGATTTTGCGGTTTTAATGTTTAATCCTTCGGCAGGCTCAGGACAAGCTCAAGCCGCTCACGACGTGAAGTTTTATGGCTCCAGAGGGCAACAGCGTTTGGCAATTCTGCAGCTGAAAATGCTACAGCTTTTGTTTATCGAGCAATCACTAGGCGAAAGACCGCTGTTGCTTCTGGACGACATTTTTTCGGAGCTAGACGAAGGGCACATTCAGTTAATTTTGCAAGAAATCGGCAAACAGCAAACGATTATTACGACCACACACGAAGAATTTATTCCCAAAAAACTGCTAAAATCAATGAAGGTGATTAATTTGCAAAGATGAAAAAACAAGCAATTGAATTCAAAGTGGGGAAAGACACGCTTCGCGGAACGCTATTCATTCCGGACGGCAAAGGTCCGTTTCCTGGAGTAATCTTTTTCCACGGCAGTGGTTCAAGTGGAGACATGTTTTTTGAAGCAGCAGAAAGAATAGCTAGTAAAGGAATTCTTGCTTTTATGTTCCACTTCAGGGGCTGCGGCATGAGCGATGGGAATTTTGAAGAACAGACATTAGAGATGGGATTAGAAGATGCTAAAGCTGGTTTAAAATTCTTTTTATCAACTGATGAGCTTGACAAAAATAGGGTTGGTTTAATGGGATCTAGTTTTGGGGGGTGGCTAGCGGCTATGGTTTGTTTAGATTTCGATTTCAAGTCAGTTTTATTAAGTGTGCCAGCAGCATTTGCTCCTTTTCGAATGAGCACCTTACATACAGAAGACATTGATGTTTTGAAAAAGGATTTTTGGGAAAGCGAGTCATATCAAAAGATTGCGAAATTCAAGAATAACTTGCTGATAGTACAAAGTGAAAATGATGATATCTTGCCGGAAGGGATGGTTGAAAAATATCTTGAAGTTGCAACAAATGCAAAAAAAGTTGAGCATCTTGTCTTAAAAGACACGAAACACAGGATAAAATTATTCCCCAAGGCAAAAGAAATTCTACTTGAAAAACTTACAAGTTGGTTTCTGGAGACGTTATGAATGAGTTTGATGTTAAAGATTTAAAGAAGTTGTATGTGCCGGCATCCGATTCGCATAAAGGAGAGAATGGGAAGCTTTTAATTATCGGTGGCTCGGTGTTGTTTCATGCCGCCTCACTTTGGTCTTTGCAAGTTGCCTCAAGAATTGTCGATATGGTTTTCTACTCATCGGTGCCGGAAAATAACGCCTTAGTTGAGAAAGAAAAAGAGGAATTTAGAAACGGGATTGTGGTTCCGCGCAACAAAATCGAACATTACATTGAAGAAGCGGATTGCATCTTAATCGGCCCAGGACTTCCAAGAGAGAGTGGAGTAGAGCCGGGCGATGATGATACCAAAGAGCTGACGGAAAGATTATTCAAAACCTACCCAAACAAAAAATGGGTGGTGGATGGTGGTTCGTTACAGACAATCGACCCCGAATTTATTCCTAAAAATGCGATTTTAACACCACATCATAAAGAGTTCGAGAAACTCTTTAATTTTCAATTTCTAATTTCTAATTCTCAATCAAATTACAATGAACAAATGCTTCAAGTTCAAAACAAAGTTACGGAGATGGCGAAAAAATACAACTGCACGATTTTACTCAAAGGAGAAGTAGATTTGGTTTCCAACGGAACGGAAACGGTTAAAATCAGTGGTGGAAATGCAGGGATGACCAAAGGCGGAACGGGCGATGTTTTAGCAGGACTAGTCGCCGCGCTGTATTGCAAAAATGAGGCTTTCTTGTCGGCCACAGCCGGTTCATATATCAACAAAAAAGCCGGAGAAGCTCTGGCGCAAAAAATGGGAATTTACTTTAACGCTTCGGATTTAGCCAACGAAATCCCGGTGGTAATGAAAGGACTTTTGACATGAGCGAAAAAGGAAGCGAAACGCCTCAACCTAAGGAGTTTGACTCCAGAGGGAGAGAAGTTGTACGTGATGAGGAAGGCCGCAAGATTACCATAATTCCCGAAGCCAGAGTTAAACGTCGGGGCATTGGTGATCCTGGGTTACGCAAAGGAACAAAGACCGCACACGAGCATATTTAATATTTTTGAAATAACTAGGGAATAGCTCGGGAATTTGATATAATAAATTTAGCAACTAGCCACTAGTTACTAGCAATTAGTTATTAAAATGTAAACTAGTCGCTAATCGCTAGTTTCTAATTGCTAGATTATGTATACGCCGAAATATTCGATTAGCAATAAAATCCTCAAAAATATTGGAAGCATTGAAGCCTCCAAAGAAGTCATCGACAACGCGCCGCTTCTACCATATTTCGAAAGAGAATTCCGGGAAGACGCCATGGTTAGAACCGTGCATTACGGAACGCATATTGAAGGAAACGAACTTAATCTTTCCGAAGCGGAAAAAGTGCTTTTGGGCCAGCAGGTAGTAGCCCGCGACAGAGATATTCAGGAAGTCATCAATTACCGCAAAGTAATGGATTTTCTTGATCAAACTCCTAAATCACAAATCAAAATTGATTTAGATTTGGTTAAACATCTGCACAAATTAACAGTTGATAAAATCTTGGCGGCACAGCAGTGCGGCGTTTTTCGAAAAACTCAAGTTGTGGTTAAAAATAGTCAAACCGGAGAAATTTCTTTTAGGCCGCCATTGGCCGTGGCGGTGCCTTTTCAAATCAAAAACCTGTTGGAGTTTATCGACAACGCGGGAGATGAGGACGTTCACCCCGTGATAAAATCCGGAATTGCCCATTACGAATTAGTGCGCATCCATCCGTTTTTGGACGGAAACGGGAGGGTGGCGAGGGCCTTGGCAACCTTAATTTTGTATCAGGATGGTTACGATATCCGCAAGTTCTTTTCGCTGGAGGAATATTTTGATAAAGACGCGGCTAGCTATTACGAAGCATTGCAAAGTGTAGAAAAAAATGACGGTGATTTAACACAGTGGCTGGGATATTTCACTTTAGGGCTTTCCATTGAGCTTGCTAAAATCAGACAAAAAGTGGAAAGTATTTCAGTGGATGCCCGATTTAAAGAAAAACTGGGCGGTTCACCAATACTTCTATCTCCGAGACAACTCAAAATTATTGAATACATCCAAAAAATTGGCTATCTGCAGAATCAGGCGTTTGAACAACTGTTCCCGATGGTATCCGAAGACACGGTTCTCAATGAGATTAAGGCGCTAGCTGAAGCTGGGATTATCAAAAAACATGGTGTTACCAAAGGCGCGAAGTACATAATGGCATGACCGCCAATTATTAATTACTAGTTATAAGTTATTAATTATAAATTATGGGGGATACGAAGGATTCGCTAATTGCTAATAAAACTTACTCTTTTGTCTTAGAAGTTATTAGAACCACGAAGTTTTTAGAAAAAAGTTACGAAAACATTGTTGTAATTAAGCAAGTTGTTCGTTCAGTAGCTTCAGTAGGGGCAAACATTGAGGAGGCGCTTGGTTCAAATTCTAGAAAAGAATTTATTCACAGCATGAACATAGCCAAGAAAGAAGCCAGAGCAACTATCTATTGGCTAAGGTTATTGTCGGATTTAAACCCTAAATTAAAAGCAAAATTTGAAGTTCTTTTAAACGAAAATGAACAAATAATTAGAATTCTTACGAAAATTGTTAAGACGTCTAGTAAAACTTAGCACTTATAACTTATAATTTATAACTAGTTATGAAGTATTCAGAACTTTCCCAGTATTTTGAAAAGTTGGAAGGAACGTCTTCGCGATTGGCTCTCATTGAGATTCTTTCGGAACTGTTCGAAAAGACTCCGGCCGGCGAAATTGAGAAGATAGTTTATCTAATTCAGGGAAGGTTAGCGCCGTTTTTTGCGCCAATTGAGATCGGCATGGCGGAAAAAACCGTGGCAGAAGCAATAGCTAGCGCTTACGGACTATCACGAGAGGATGTGCTAAAAAATTATCAACGGCTTGGAGATATGGGATTAGCAGCTTACGAACTGGCCAAAAATTCAAAATTCAAAGTTCAGAAGTCACAATTAACAGTAACGGAGGTCGTAAATATTCTGTTGGAGATTGCCAATACGAAAGGCAATGGTACAGTGGAGAAGAGACAGATTTTGCTGGCAGATCTTCTAAAGAAACTGGATCCAATCTCAGCTAAACATCTTGTTCGCATTCCATTGGGCAATACAAGGTTGGGGGTTGGTGATCCGACGGTTCTTGATGGCTTGGCCACGGCCAAATTGGGCGATAAGTCACAGCGAAAACTGTTGGAAGGAGCATATAACAGGACTTCAGATCTTGGTTTAATCGCCAAAACTTTATGGGATCAGGGTTTGCCTGCAGTTCAAAATCTAAAATTGATGGTGGGTTATCCGGTACGTTCGGAGTTATGTGAACGATTGCCAAACCCGGAGAAAGTAATTGAAAAAATGGAAGTGGTTGACGCGCAGTATAAATACGACGGCTTCCGCGTGCAACTCCATAAAAACGGCGATGAAATACGCATGTTCTCACGCAATTTGGAAGAAATGACGCACATGTTTCCCGAGTTGACGGAAGCGGTGAAAAAACAAATTAAAGCCAAAGCCATTATTTTAGATTCCGAAGCTCTGGCTTACAATCCGGAATCGGAAGAATTTTTGCCGTTTCAGGAAACCACCAAACGCAGAAGAAAACACGGCATTGCCGAAATGGCGGCGAAATTACCTCTCAAAGCCTTTGTGTTTGACATTTTGTACAAAGATGGAGAGTCTCTGATTGATTTACCACTAACCAAGAGAATGGAGATTCTCAAGGAAGTTTTGCCGGAAGACGACGTTCTGATCCGTACCAAAAACCAAACTATTAAAGACGCCAAAACCTTATCGCTTCTATTGGAAGATGCGATTTCCAAAGGCCTGGAAGGTTTAGTGATTAAAAAATTGGAAAGTCCGTATGAAGCGGGGGCGCGCAATTTCAACTGGGTAAAGCTGAAGCGCCATTCAAGCGGTGAATTAAACGATACGATTGACTGTGTAATTTTAGGTTATATTAGTGGAAAAGGGAAGCGGACGGCTTTTGGCGCGGGGGCTTTGTTGGTTGGGGTTTATGACAAGGAAAAAGACGAGTTTATGACAGTTTCCAAAATAGGTACCGGATTAACCGACGAAGAGTGGCGGGAGATTCATAAACGCGCAGACGCGATCAGTTTGGAGCGTAAGCCGGCAAGGGTTAGTTCAAATATTATTCCTTCGGTTTGGATTGAGCCAAAAATTGTCATCGAGATTTTGGCGGATGAAATCACCCGCAGCCCGATTCATACTGCCGGCAAAACCGAGACGGAGCCGGGTTATGCATTAAGATTTCCACGCTTAGTATCATTTAGAGACGCCGATAAACAGCCGGAGGACGCAACCAGCGTTAAAGAACTGATTGAGATGTATCAGCTGCAGGGGAAGAAGGACTAATAGTATTATTTCTTCTTTCCAACCGCTTTTAATTTTCGCAATACTGTTCCAAGTTTCGTAGGTGGCGTAGGTATTACAGTTACAAATAGGTCAGGATCGTCCGATTCAATAATTTGGCGCGCTGGTTGTCCGGAGAGCATATTCTCCCACGCATCGCTAGATGAAGTTTGACTCGCTATGCTTCCAGAAGTTTCTATAGAGCCTGCCATTAATTTCATTGTAGCAACTAAAGATTTGTTTTCAACCCCCAAATTAATTTGTGTTAAAATGGCTTTATGGAATTCGTAGCCGATTTACATTTGCACTCCAAATATTCAAGGGCGGTTTCCCGCGACATGAACCTTTACAACATGGCTTTGTGGGGGACAAAAAAGGGCTTGGATATTCTTTCTACTACCGATTGGACGCATCCTTTGTGGCGGCGGGAAATTAAGCAGGAGTTAATTGAGGATAGCAAGGGAATCTTTAAACTTAAAGATAACAAAGATTTCAAAACCCGCTTTATTCTTTCGGCCGAAATTTCCAGCATATATTCACAAGCCGGCAAAGTCCACCGCATCCACAACCTAGTTTTTTCTCCAAGCATTGAGGTCTGCGAGAAAATTGCCGCGGAGTTAATTAAAAGAGGCTGTAATTTGTCTTCCGACGGGCGGCCGATCATCGGACTTTCTTCAATTCAATTGATGGAGCTTATTTACGCGATTGATAAAAACGTTCTTCTGGTGCCTTGTCACGCTTGGACGCCGTGGTTTGCTTTATATGGTTCCAATTCCGGTTTTGATTCAATTGATGAATGCTTCGGTGAATATGCCGACAAAATTTACGGTGTGGAAACCGGACTTTCCAGCGATCCTTACATGAATTGGCAAATTAAAGAGTTGGCAGACCGTTCATTAATCTCTACTTCTGATGCGCATTCTTTGCCGAAAATGGGCAGAGAAGCCACCGTTTTTGTTGAAAACAAAAACGGAATGATAAATGATAAATTACAAATGACAAATGACGATAAGAAAATCACATATCAAGATATCATAGGAGCGATAAAACAGGATCCAAGTTCAAGGCTCAAAATCGGCTATACGATTGAGTTCTATCCGGAGGAGGGGAAATATCATTTTACCGGACACCGCAACTGCAATTTCGTGCAAAACCCGAAGGAAACTAGAGACAACGGCGACATTTGCCCGGTTTGTCATCGTCCGTTAACGGTTGGGGTAATGCACCGCGTTGAAGAATTGGCAAAAACGCAAAAATGGCCCGAGGAAGTTTCCAAATTAAATCCGAACGGAGTTAAATGGATTTTAGATCCAAGTAAAAAACATCCGCCATTTGTCAAATTGGTTCCTTTAAACGAAATTGTCGCCGAAAGCCTGCATTCAACCGTTTCCAGCCCAAAAGTAAAGGATTTATTTGACCAACTTTGCCGTAAGTTTGGTTCGGAGTTAACTGTCTTACTCAAAATTTCTAAGCAAGATTTGGAGAAGGAGGCGGGGGTAAGAGTGGCTGAGGGAGTAGATAAAGTGCGAAGAGGCGATATTGCCATACTGCCCGGATTCGATGGGCAGTATGGGATTGTCAAAATTTGGGGAGAGGAAAAACCAGTCGCTAAGGCAGAAGTAAAAACAGAAGACCAATTGGGAATTGACTTTTAACTTGCGGCAAGATACATTATTCATAGTTAGGGAAGGGAGGTGATAGAAATGATGAAACAACTAAGTCCATTATTAAAAGTTCTCGACGAAAATTATGCAAAAGCACCTGCCTTACCAAAAAAGTGGACAGACTTAATAGTAACTTTTGCCCCATGGTTAGCATTACTTGGTGGAGTATTGGGTTTACTCTTTGGAGTAATGGGATTATTGGCAAGCCTTAGTTTATTCGGTTTGGTAGCAGCTGTAGCTCCCCTTGGAGTCTATGGAGCAACGTATGGTCCGCAATACATAATTGCCGTTGTAGTCGGAGCGCTAGTCTTATTAGCAACCGGCGTGTTATCGCTGATGGCCTATCCTTCTCTTAAAGCAAGAAAGGAAAAAGGTTGGAATTTAATGTTTTTTGTCCTAGTGCTTGGTATTGTAAGCTCTATTGCTAGCCTTAATGTATTCAGCATCGTAATGTCTTTGGTGGTTGCCTTAATAGAGTATTACGTTTTATATCAGGTTAAAGCTTATTATAAATAGGTTTAGCTTGCCGAGTAGATTTGATACATTGCTTATTATTTAAGCATATTTTAATGTAGTTAAAAACCGTGACTTCTGTGACGTGAACGTGCTAAAATACCTGTATGAATCCCGTTAGAAAGATTTGTTTCAAAAGTAAGATTTTTTCTTTAGTTTATAATAAAGCTGAAAGGAGGGCTTTCTAACGGGATGAAATTAATAGTTGGACTTGGTAACCCCGGCTTAAAACACGAAAAAACCAGACATAATCTAGGATTTATGATCTTGGATGCTTTCCTAAAAGATTTTTCTTCCGCGTCTACAGTATTGTTTAAAACAGAGAAAAAGTTTCAAGCAGAAATTGCCGAAATAAATTGGCAGCCAAAAAAAGGGCCAGCGGAAAAAGTCATATTAGCAAAACCCCTAACTTACATGAACGGTTCCGGCTCCGCAGTTTCTTTAATCTCCCAGTTTTATAAAATTAAACCCGAAGATATTTGGGTAATCCATGATGAAATCGATTTGCCACTTGGCGGAATGAAAATCAGATTTGGCGGCGCATCGGCGGGACACAAAGGAGTAGAGTCAATTATTGAGCATTTGGGAACCGATAAATTCTGGCGGTTTAGAATCGGCATTGGCGCACAGCATGAAAAAATTCACAACCGAAAGATAAAAGCGCTAGACAATTATGTGCTTGGAGAATTTTCTGAAGGAGAAAAGGGTAAAGCACGGGAAATCATCAAGAAGTCGGTCAAAGCTGTTCAGGATGCTTTAGAAGAAGGCTTGGAAAAAGCCATGAACAGATTTAATACGAAGTAGTTAAGCAGTAGGGTTGGGGAAAAGTGCGGCCATAACGGATCGAGCCATTTCTGTTTCTTGTTCTTCCGGTTTGATAAATTCTTGTAATCGGGTTTTTTCTTCTTCCGTACTTCTGATAAATAACTCTACAACATCAGTGCCGACTGGAAGTTTTTGTAGAGACTTAAATTCAATATTTTCATCTCCATGTGAAGGCATTCTAAGACTTCCCACACCATCTTGAGTGGACGAGTATCCTCCAAGTGCATCATAAGAAGTTTCAATGCCTACGTTATCTTGATTATTCTTAAGCTTTGTAAGAGTTGCTGAAATTGTCTCTTTATCATCAGATATTACTCTAAAGCCGTCATGACAGATAACTAAATAAGCCTGTTTATATGGGTCTGGGAGAAGAAAAGGAGCCGTTAATATCATTGCCCGATTGTCTGATGAAGAATCTTTTTGCCCAAGCTCGATGAAGTATCGGCCATATCTGTCAACGCTTGTTTCCATACGATCCATAAGTTGAGCAACTCGAGCTTCTTTGTTTATTCGTGCTTGTTCTAAAGGTTGATAATGAAAATTTGGCGCATCTGGTCTTGACATAAAGTGGATTCTATAGGACGGGATTTAATTTGTCAAGCCTCAATTTTTGTGTATAATGAAGATATGAAATCGGTACAACAAATTTTAAAAAACTTTAATCCGGTTGCGGACAAATATATTTCGCGGGATTTCCAATCCTATGGCATTTGGCTGGCGGAGGAAATGAATGACTATAAAAATAGGGGAATGTGGATTAAGCTGGCTAAATCAAATTACCGCAGCGTTTTGGAAAAAGCCTACTCGTTTGTAATTGACAGTAACGCCGATAACAAAATCGCGCTATTCCTCTGGAAACTCAAGCAGATAAAATCTGCTAAGGATAAAAAATGAAAAGAATTGTTGAATGGCTCAATTGCTTTATTGCTGACAACCATTTAACAATAGAACAATGAAGCAATTTTAAATTATGGCAACCGCCAGAATTTTTATTTCCGGATCTGTGCAGGGAATTGGTTTTCGCTATTTTGTCAAATCAAACGCCCGCAGGCTAAAACTCACCGGTTGGGTCAAGAATACCGATGACGGCAGGGTAGAAGTTTTGGCTCAAGGTTCAAAGGAGAATCTAGAAAAGCTCGTTAAATTTTGCGAAAAAGGTCCGTTTCTGGCCGAAGTAAAATCCGTGATAGTTGATTGGGAAGAAGAAATGGAAAAATTCCAGAGCTTCGAAATTTTACATTAATACTTGATCCCGCTAGAATACTTACTTTCTCCCGAGGCCTACGTCCTCGCGTCGAAAGGGCGTATCTACGGGATTCGCGTCGCAAGCGATGCTTGCTCCTTGACAAATGCAACTAAGTTGCATATAATAGCTCAATTATGGTTCAGCTCAATTTTAAGAAAACGCCGGCGCGGTCGATTATCATTGAGTTTTTATCGAACTCAAAATCTCCCGTGGATGTGGAGCAGATAATTAGTTTCTTAAGATCAAAAAAATTAAATACAAACAAAGTTACTGTTTACCGAATTATAGAATTATTGCTGCAAAACGGAATTGTAGAGCGTTTAGAGTTTGGAGAAGGAAAATTTAGATACGAACTGAAGAAAAAACACCATCACCATTTGGTTTGTCAAAATTGCGGTAAAATTCAAGATGTTGAGATAGGCGTTATCGAAAAATTAGAAAAAGAGATTCAAAAAAATAAACATTTTCAGGTACAAAGTCATTCTTTAGAATTTTTCGGCCTTTGTGAGAATTGTCAGAAATAATTATGAATAAAAAATTAATAGTCTTATTAGGAATCTTGGTTTTAATTTTCGCAGCGGTTTTGCTATTCAACTTCGGTTCAACAAGAAAAGTTAGTAACGGAAAATTGCAAGTAACTGCTTCTTTTTATCCAATGTATTTCTTTGCCTCAAGAATCGGCGGAGACAAAGCCGATGTTATCAGTATCACGCCGGCCTCGGCCGAGCCACACGATTATGAGCCAACGACTCAGGATTTAATCCGTATTCAGAACAGCAATATGCTGGTCTTAAACGGTGGAGCGTTGGAAGCCTGGGGAAATAAAATCAAAGGCCAACTGCCGGCAAATGTTCTAGTCGTGACCGCAGGCGAAGGCTTGGCGAATAAACAGCTTAATGAAAATGGGCAGACGATTCAGGATCCACATATTTGGCTTGATCCGATTTTAGCCAAAAAAGAAGTGGTAGTGATTGAAAAAGGGTTTGAAAAAATTGATTCAAAAGACACAAGTTATTTTCAAGCCAATGCTCAAAAATTAAATAGCGATTTGGATGCGCTTAACACAGAATATTCTCATGCTTTTACAAACTGTGCTCAAACAGATTTTGTTACTTCCCACGCTGCGTTTGGCTATTTGGGGAGGCAATATGGTATTAATCAGATTCCAATTTCCGGCGTATCGCCGGACGAAGAACCGTCAACCCAAAAATTGGTCGAGATCACCAACTTGGTCAAAGCCAAAAATATCAAGGTAATTTTCTTTGAAAGCTTGGTTAGTCCGAAGCTTTCAGATACTATTGCCAACGAAACCGGCGCCAAGGCAATGGTTTTGGATCCAATAGAGGGATTAACCAAAGACGAAATTGCAAACGGCCAAAATTACTTGACAATTATGAGGCAAAACCTTAATAATTTACAAATAGCCCTACAATGCCAGAAATAAACCACGAAACAACTATTATTGAACTTAAAGACGTCTCCTTTGCTTACGAAAAAGAATTTGTCGTCAAAGATGTATCTTTGGTTGTGCATAAAGGCGATTATTTAGGGATTATCGGACCAAATGGGGGAGGGAAATCAACGCTTTTAAAGCTTATCTTGGGACTTTTAAATCCAACCAAAGGAGAAGTTTTGCTGTTTGGAAAGAATATCGAAAAGTTCAAAGACTGGCCGAAGTTTGGCTACATTTCTCAAGTAGTCGCGCACACCGATCCGCATTTTCCAATGACGGTTAGAGAAGTAGTGGCGATGGGAAGGTATCCAAGATTAGGGCTAGTTCATTTTCCGACGAAAGAAGATAAAGAAAAAGTACAAAAGGCGCTTGAACAAGTTGAAATGTGGGAATTTCGTGACCGTTTAATCGGAGATTTGTCGGGCGGACAAAAACAGCGGGTTTTTATCGCCCGGGCTTTGGCCGGCGAGCCGGAAGTAATTGTTCTAGATGAGCCAACGGCCGGAGTGGATGTTAAAACCCAAAAGCAATTCTATGAGTTGTTGCAAAAACTAAACAAAGAGCTTTCGTTAACGTTGTTGCTTGTTTCTCATGAGCTCGATGTCATAGAACATGAAGCCACCGAAATTGCATATATCAACGGAAGCTTGATTTATTACGGTGCGGCAGATAAATTTGTACATAGTGAATATTTCGAAAAATTAACCGAGAAAGGTGATCATCATGTTTAATATTTTTCAGTACGGATTTATTTTGCGAGGGATTGAAGTAGGTTTGATTATCGGTGCGATATCACCTCTAATCGGCATTTTTTTGGTGCTTCGCCGCTACTCGCTAATTGCCGATACGCTTTCCCACGTTTCCTTGGCGGGAGTGGCGGTCGGGCTTTTATTAAATGTTAATCCGCTCTTAACAGCAATTGGTGTATCTGTTCTTTCGTCATTTGCAATTGAAAAACTCAGACTTTCCAAGAAAGTTTACGGGGAATCGGCTTTATCGATTTTTCTCTCCGGAAGTTTAGCAATTGCTTTAATAATTCTTAGCCTTGCCCATGGATTCAGTGTTGACCTGTTCAATTATCTTTTTGGCAGTATTTTAACAGTTAAGCAATCGGACGTTTATATTATTTTAGGAGTTGGAATTGTCGTGCTTATTTCAGTTCTACTACTTTATAAAGAGTTGATTTATATTACTTTTGATGAAGAAGCAGCCAGAGTGGGGGGAATCCCGACGAAATTTATCAATAATATTTTTATCGTTTTGGCCGCATTGACAGTGGCTTTGGCAATTCCGATTGTTGGTATACTTTTGATTTCAGCTTTGATTGTAATTCCTGTGGTTGCAGCTTTGCAGCTTAAAAAAAGCTTTTGGAAAACGCTCATCTTAGCTGAAGTATTTTCAATAATATCAGTTTTTATGGGGATACTTGCCTCCTTTTATTTAAATCTTCCGGCTGGAGGGGCAATCGTTCTTACAACGTTAATTATTTTTGTGCTAACTCTGTTCTGGCAAAAGGCGAAGTAGGATTATTTGGTTTTAGCGAGTTCCTGATCAATCAGTTGCTGGAAAGCGGAATAGGGTTGGGCTCCAACAATCGAAATTCCGTTGACAAAGAAGGTCGGCGTTCCGCTGACTCCCGCTGCTTGTCCGTCAGCCATGTCTTTAGCCGCTTTGGCGTCGTCGGTTTTATTATCCAGACAGCTTCTAAATTGGCTGTCATTCATGCCCAAACTTACCGCGGCTTGAGTAAGCGTGTCGGTGTTATACATAGTGGTGTCGGTTTCCGCCGGTTGATTTTTGTAAAGATAATTGTAGAAGTCCCAGAATTTCCCCTGGTCGTTGGCGCATTCCGAAGCATCTGCGGCCACAGTTGAAGGATCACCTAAAAACGCAAAGTTTCGGAAAGCGAGCTTAACCTTGCCAGTGTCAACATAATCTTTGGTAATTTGCGGCAAAGTATTGGTAAAGAATTGTTCACAGAACGGACATCTGAAATCAGCAAACTCAATAATTGTTACTTTTGCTTTCGCATTGCCAAGAATGGGGAAGTGTCCCGCGGAAACATTCACTTTAGCACCAGGAGTTGGCGCTGCTTGTTGACCAGCTTGTTGAGAGGGGACTGCAGCTTGAATTGCGACTTGAGTTTTTTGCAAATGTTGAACTTCATTAAGTAAGTAGCCGACCAAAAAGGCGGCAACTACCAATAAAACAACCATTACTTGGTTTGAGGATTTTGGCAAAAATCTTTTCCAATTGACATTTTCTAACTTTTTAAATATCACGGGAAGTTTTATTTTTACTTCAAACGTTGGTATTTTTATGGTTGGAAGAGAAGATTTTTTGATTGCAGCTCTTTTTGGCATAAAAGGATTGTATTTATTTTAAAAACTCTTGTCAAGAACTAATCTTAGATTGTTCGGGATTACTAAATAGAAACTTTATGAAATTAAAATATTCTGTTTCGTCTCCTAAGCTTTTCCGGTGGAAAAAAATTTCTTTTTGCTCCTCGCGAACGCTATTCTCAATATTCTTAAAGAAATTCTTGATTCCAAAAGCATTTTTGCCTAAAGTACTTAAAGTATTCATGTTTCACCTCCTTTACTCTATGATGAATATGTTACCGCGGCCTTTTTTACATAGCAGTAACCTTACTTACAAAAGTGGGGTAATCTAGTTAACAAAGTCGTTGAGAAAATAAACAAACTGTGTTAGTATGGACGCCGTAATGGATACAGATTTACTCAAAAAACTTAATCCATTTTTCGCTCAATATAAACCCCTTAACTACAAAAAGGGCCAAGTAATTTTGCGGCCAGAAGATAAAGTGGAATACATTTATTTCATTGAAAAAGGCTACGTCAAGTTTTATTACATCTCTTCGGAGGGGAAGGAATTAACCTTTTTGATTTATAAACCGGGATACATTTTTCCTCTCCTTTTCACTTTTTTGGGGGAAACTACAACCAGATATTACTTTGAAGCTTACACGCCGTTAACTTTAAGAAGAGCGCCAAGAGAGACCTTTACCGAATTAATTTCCACCAATACTTTTTTGCTGTTTTCACTTGCTCAGGAAGTTGTCCGCCGCTGGCAGGAATTGCTAAACCGCATGGAGCTTTTAAAATTAGGCAGCGCTTGCCAAAATGTGGCGTATATAATTGATTTGTGTGCGGGACAATTCGGTGTTAAAAATGGACGTTCAATTACCGTCGATTTGCCTCTGGCGCATAAAGATATTGCTTCGATGGTCGGATTAACGCGGGAAACAGTCAGCTTGGAAATGAAAAAACTGGAGCAGCAGGGTCTAATCGCATACAAAAGAGGCAACATTACTATTAAAAACATTGATATATTTAGGAAGAAAACTCAGATCTCCGAGAACTACGACTTTACATCAGTCTTCAAGTAGGCAATAATGATTTTGTATGGCAAAAGTGGTTATTTTTGAGGTGGAAGATTGGGAAGAAAAGTACATTGAGACCGCGCTATCCGCATTTCAGCCGGTTATAACAGCGGAAAAACTGGAAGAAGCGACCGTTGGTAAATATCAGGACGTTGAAATTATTTCCACCTTTATCTACTCAACGCTCACCAAAGAGCTTTTGGACAAATTGCCAAACCTTAAGTTTATTGCTACCCGTTCGATGGGCTTTGATCATATTGATATGGTTTACTGTAAACAAAAGGGAATTGTTGTTTCCAATGTTCCTACTTATGGTGCACACACCGTTGCCGAACACACCTTTGCTCTAATGCTGGCAGTTTCAAGGAAGTTGATTCCTTCGGTGGAGCGGGCAAAAAAAGGAGATTTCTCAAGCGTTGGGCTGACGGGTTTTGATTTATTTGGTAAAACTTTGGGAGTTATCGGCACAGGACATATCGGCAAAAATGTGTGCGAGTTAGGACTGTCGTTTGGCATGCAGGCGTTGGCGTATTGTCATAGCCAAGATCAGGAGTTGTTAGCCAAAGGAGTTAAATATGTTTCGCTGGAAGAGCTTTTAGCCGGCTCGGACATTGTTACCTTGCACCTTCCGCACAGTCACGACACAGAGCATATTATTAACTTGCAAAATATCAATCAATTCAAAAAAGGCGCGATCCTCATTAACACGGCCAGAGGCGCGTTGGTTGAAACTCAAGCGGTTTTGGAGGGCTTGGAGCAGGGGATTTTAGCCGGAGCGGGTTTGGATGTTTTGGAAGAGGAGAATGCTCTTAAAGAAGAAAGAGAGTTTTTGGCGTCGGAGCATATTGCCAAAGGCGATATCCAGACCCAGCTTTTGGACCATATTCTTTTAAACCGGGATGACGTCGTGATTACTCCGCATAACGCTTTTAATAGCATTGAGGCGTTGCATCAAATACTGGAAACGTCCTTAGGTAATATCAGAAGCTTCTTAAGTGGAACCTCAGTGAATATAGTTGAATAAGATTTGTGTGCATCAAAGCTTAAAACTTAATGCGATTTAATTCGTTGACATAATAAAAAGTCTCTGCTATGTTAGTACAGCAAGGATTTAAAGTATGGCAGATTTAGTCTTAACAGATCAAAATTTTCAAGCGGAAGTTCTTCAGTCAAAAATTCCTGTTTTGGTGGATTTTTGGGCGGCGTGGTGTCAGCCCTGCCGGATTGTCGGACCAATTGTTGAGGAGTTGGCAACGGAATACGCGGGCAAACTTAAGGTCGGAAAAGTTGACGTTGACACGAATAAAGTTGCGGGCAACTACGCAGTAATGAGCATCCCCAGTCTTTTAATTTTTAAAAATGGTCAAGTGGTCAAAACAATGGTGGGGGCACAAAGTAAAGATAATTTCAAAAGAGAGATAGACAGTGTTTTAAGTTGATAATGCGCTGAGGTCGCATTCTTTGTTCGAAAAGTTTTCGAACGCAAGCGTTCCTCCGATTGGATTTCATCCAATCTCGGAATACGGTCGCATAAGCGACTCTAGCGAAAACATTTTCTCAAAAGATTGCTCCCCGCGCCTTAAAATTTCTAAATATGGATAAACTTTACGACGTGATAATTATTGGTTCCGGGCCAGCCGGCTTAACCGCCGCAATCTACACAATGCGGGCAGATTTAAAAACGCTGGTGATTGCCGGTGTTAAGTGGGGCGGGCAGTTGATGCTAACCACCGACGTTGAAAATTTTCCCGGCTTTCCGGAGGGGATTCAGGGCCCGGAGTTAATGGCAAACATGCGAAAACAAGCGGAAAAGTTTGGCGCAGAATTTATAGATGATGATTTCACTTCCGCTGATTTCAGTTTAAGCCCATTCAAAGTTTCGGTCGGAGACAAAACTTACCAAGCCAAGTCAGTTATAATTGCTACCGGAGCGGACACAAAATGGTTAGGGGTTCCCGGTGAAAAAGAAAAAATCGGGCGCGGGGTTTCTTCTTGCGCGCCTTGCGACGCGGCCTTTTTCCGTAACAAAAAGGTCATTGTGGTCGGTGGCGGGGACAGTGCGATGGAAGAAGCTTTGGTCTTAACAAAATTTGCTGACAGCGTCACTTTAGTTCACCGCCGTGCCAGTTTCCGAGCTTCGGAAATCATGCAAAAAAGAGTTAAGGAAAATCCGAAAATAAAAATCCTCTACAACTGCGAAATCACAGAGGTCTTAGGCGAGATGAAAGTAGAAAAAGTAAAAATCAAAAATAATCAAACGGGGAAGACCAGCGAGATGCCGATTGATGGAATTTTTGTCGCCATCGGTCATCTGCCAAACACGACAAAATTCACCGGCATTGATTTGGATGAAGAAGGTTTTGTCAAAGTTCACGACCACTTCTTAACCAACAAAGAGGGGGTTTTTGTGGCCGGAGACGTCCACGACAAAGATTATAAACAAGCCATCACCGCTGCCGGCTACGGTTGTTCCGCCGCACTGGAACTGCAAAAGTGGCTATCCGACCAAACTACATAATTTCTATTTGCTATAATAATTTTGTGACGATTAAACCTATTCACTTAAGTCTTGGCAAAATTAAACTGTTTCTTTGGGCACATACGGTTTCATTGTCATCATTTTTAATATTATTCGTCCTAATGGTTTCACTTCTCATTTTTAGCGTCAGGATTATTCAGCAGAATACAACCAACTCCAAACTCACAAACCAGTTAAAAGTGACAGCGGCAAAACTCAACAACTTACAAAATCAGGACCAGTATAAAATAAATCAAAGCTTAAAAAAGAATATTGACAACATTCAAACATCGTATAAATCTTCTTTGGGTTTATATCAAAGAATTTTGGATTTAAAAGCGCAAAAGCAGGACACAACAGATTTAGATAAGGAATTTGCGCAAAGTTTAACTTATCTTTCGGATCTTAATTACGCTTCCGGCTCGGCCAGCCTAGCCTTATTATCAATAGATATTAAAAAGCAGGAAGATGCTTTAGCGGTTGCTCAAATTCAAGTTTCAGCGCCACAAAACGTTGCGCAAAGCAACACTCCTCCGGGCAGCGGCTTTTCAGTTCAGTCGGTCGCAACCGACAACGGCAGTTTTACGGTTTATATTATTGCCGCGGATTTAAACTCAACCAAAGTCATTGTCGATACAGCTTCAGCCAGCGATTGTAGTAATAATTGTCCGGTGCTTCCACTATCTGATTATGTGGCAAGAAGCGGCGCGTTTGCCGGCATCAACGGCAGTTTTTTCTGTCCGGCCGATTATCCAAGTTGCGCGGGAAAAACCGGTTCGTTTGACCTTTTGGTAATGAATAAAAATAAAGTTTATTTCAATGCCGCCAATAATGTTTACAGCACCAATCCGGCGGTTATTTTTACCGGAAATACAGCGCGTTTTGTCGGACAGGCGCTGGAGTGGGGAAGAGATACGGGAGTGGATGCGGTTTTATCAAATTATCCTCTGCTAGTTTCGGGTGGAAATGTGGTTTATGGCGGAGGCGGTGACGCCAAGTTTGAGCAAAGAGGCGCCAGGGGTTTTGTTGCCAATAAAGGCAGCACCGTTTACATCGGAGACGTCTTAAACGCGACCATGGCAGATAGCGCCAAAGTCTTAAAGGCTTTAGGGATGGATAACGCCATGAACTTAGATGAAGGCGGTTCAACGGCGCTTTGGGATGGCGGATACAAATTGGGGCCGGGTAGAAACATTCCCAACGCGCTCCTTTTCATCCACAAGTAGAAGGGAAACAATCTATCCTGTCCCATAGTTGACAAAAATCTGCAAAATGGTAAAATCTTTATTCTATGACAGAAACAACAAGAAGACTTAATATAAAACTTAAAATTCTCCCAACTCCAGAGCAAGCGACGGCTACTTACTCGGAAATAGCAAGAGGGGCCTTAGATGGTTCTCCGGATTTTGAGCGAATGAACGAGGCCGCACAAGCGATGGCAATTGGCGATACCGCCTATTTAATTGCGTCAACCTTATTTAAGTATGGAGGACATCTTGCAGAAAAGGGTTCAGATGCGGCTTGGAGCAGTTTTAATCACAAGTTTTCTAGAAGAACTGCAAAGGACTCAATTGTTGTTAGGTTTAGGAAAACTCTTGGCGATTCGGCTGAAGGAGTATACACAACCGCGTTTAATATGTTACTAACAGGTGCTAGGACGAGAGAAGCATTGGCCGCATTAAGAAAACCGCCAGTGGATATACTAGAGGGAATGCGAGACTCGTTGAGGAGGACTACGGATGATAACCTGGTGGAAATAATGAGAAGAGCGCCCAAAAAAGTTAGGAAATAATCCAGCCCGGCTTCATATTTTCTTCAATATTTCTAGATATTCTTCAGTAGTTATTCCTAAGGTTCTTAGATTGTTTCTTATTATAAATATTGGGAGATTTTTGTAGGTCGGGAGAATAATTGGTCTTTTTAAGCCCGATCTCCAATAAACTCGATGGTCTCCTCTTTGCCGCTTAAATTCACAGCCTGTATATAAAAGAAATTTTTCAAATTCTTTCCAATTAAGAAGAGTTAAATTAGGCATATTTTTATAAAGCAAATTGAGGAACTGAAAAAGTTTCTGTTTGATGAGAAATTACAACAGGTGGCGTAAGTTGATTATCGGCTTTTTGCCAACCAAGTTCTGCTAATGCTTCATTTACAGTGCCTTTTTCTGTAATTTCTTCAAAAAAAAGTTGTACGGCTTCTTCAAATCTTTTTTGAGCTTGCTCCAACGTATCTCCCACAGTTGATAAATCCAAAGCGGGAGTATAAGCAATAAAACTATCGCCTTCTCTTAGTATGGAAACAGGTAATGCAAATTGGAATTGCGCTTTTTTCATATGTTCACATTATACACAATTATGTAAAAAAGGGAAACGGCGGGAAATAATCTAGCCCCGTTTGACATTTTATAATCCTGTAGTATAATTACGACATGGGATTAATAGAAGATCTTAGACATAAACGTGAAAGTGAAGCTGCAGAAAAAGCTAGAAGAAATGCGACTGAAGAGATACAAAGACAGAGTGATCAAGCTCGAGGTGAAGAAGAAAAACGAAGAGAAGAACTTAGAGCTGATGCTTTGAGAAATAGCATGGGAGCAATTAATCAGGTAATTGTGGGATTGCAATCCGTATTGGGACACTATAGCGTTGATATACATAACTATGATCAATTTGATCATAGTGCTCATGACTCAGGTGGATGGTATAAGACGTATAGGGATCGAATATGGATTTTTATAAAAACTGGTAAATGGGGTCGTGGCGGTGAGATTACTAAGATTATTAAAGTTCAAGGTAAAGAGAATGGGGAGATTATTGTAGGGAATTCTTCTCTTTCTCAAGAGGGCGCGAGAGATCCGGTAGTAATGAATGACGTATTTGGAAAAGTTTACAAAAGCACTCCTGATAAACAAATTTTTCCATCCCAACAAGACAGAGAAACTCTCCAATAAGGAGTATTAAAAAATAACTGTTATATTTTTCTTAGAATTGTGTTATTCAAACCGGAGCTTGACACTTATTTGAACCTGTGTTAATATCACATATACGTGAATGAATCCCGATGTATTTCGATCGGGAGGAATTTATTTTATGATGACACTAAGAAAATTAACTTTTTCAACCGCCTAAGCGGTATTCCTGTGTCTTCTAAGTAAATTCCTCTAGTCACAAGTTCTTTTTTATTTTGGACTCAAACGGACGGGCCGTTAGTTCACCTGGTAGAACACTTCATTTGCAATGAAGAGGTAGGCGGTTCGAGTCCGCCACGGTCCACCAGGTTAGTCATCAGTTGTTGTTTAGCAAGTAGCGCTTGCCACATGCGTGGCCGCTACTTGTTAGACAATAATTAGTTGGTTCTTTGAAAAGTGAAGAGAAGATTTTTAATCTACTTATAATGCCGATAATGGATGCCTAGGAGGCTTTGACCGAGGAAGGACGCAGACGGCGGCGATACTCATTGGGGA
>Ga0182011_10001104_pt1 | contig 23659 bp, 25 predicted proteins | sample 711E1DmetaG_FD_120481 | JGI IMG/M metagenome (GOLD analysis project Ga0182011, IMG submission 120481) | Permafrost microbial communities from Stordalen Mire, Sweden - 711E1D metaG | ecosystem: Environmental > Terrestrial > Soil > Wetlands > Permafrost | place: Sweden: Stordalen | collected...
ATTGACAACGGGGTCTATTATGCCCAGCTGGTACTCGTTACAGAACACCACGAGGAATACCTCGACTGCCGGCCGAGCGACGGGATCGCCCTTGCCCTCAGGGCTGATATTCCTATTTTTGTGGACGAGAGCGTACTTGCAACTGCCGGGCAGAAAAGTGCCGATCTCCCGGATATCATGGACCTTGCAACCTTCCTGCAGAAATAGTGTGAAGGGATCAGGTGCGCCGCCGCTCCAGTTCGGCAATGACATCGGCAAGGTCAACGTCTGCTGCACGGAGCGCAACAAGGATGTGGAAGAGCAGATCGGAAGTCTCTTCAACCGTCCGTTCAGGAACGCCATTTTTTACAGCAAGGATAAACTCAATCGACTCCTCGCCCACCTTCTCAAGAACCTTGTCAATGCCTTTCTTGTCGGTCAAAAGCCGGCTGGTATAGGAATCCGGTGTCGGGTTTTCTGCCCGGCTGCAGATCACTTCCCAGATCTCGGCAAGGATACGGGGATTAACGGTCTTTTTCATGCTTCCTCCCGGGGAAGGAGCACTTCCCCGATCTCAAACCCGCAGAACCGGCGGCAAAGTATGCGCGCTTTCTCGATATTACAACCGGCCTTGCCGATCGCGATCCCGAGGTCGCTTCGTTGCCGCACGAGCACATTCACCGGCCCATCATCCCCGCTGCGCTCGATGCCGGTCACCTCTGCCGGCTTGAAGATATTGATAATGAAGTCATCGGGTTTTTCCGCATGCTCCACCATCTCGATCCGTTTGCCAAGCACGTTCTGGAGACGCTTGATGTTGTCACCCTTCTTGCCGATCGCAAGGCCCATGTCACCCTGACGGATCACATAGATGACCCGGTCGAAACGGTCGTCGATTACGCAGTCGAGTGCGGTGGCTTTGGTAAGAATTCTCAATTCCTCAATGTACCGTCGTTCCTTAAAACCGATATTGCGCTCCATGATAAAATCAATCCTATTGTATCCGCTGTTTTTTAAGATATTCGAAATTTGGTATCTGCAGATGTTTGTCCGGTAACCCGGGCAGTGTTCATGTGATTTTATGAAATGATCACGCTGCTATTTTAAAAAAGTTGTGAAAGAGTGCCGGAAGATCAGCTGATGGTATAGGTAATGGTCACCGTTGCCGAGACGGTAATATCGCCGGACTGGATGGGTGTCGATACCGCAGCAGACTTCATTCCTGCGCTATCAAGGGCATAGTTCTGGAAGACGATCGGGACATAACCACTGCCGGTATCGGCACTCTGGACGCCGGTAATGGTCGTTCCCATGGCGGCTGAGACCGTATCGGCATCCTGGCGGGCACGTGAAACTGCCTCCTTGAGGGCTTCGGTCCGCAGGACCTGTGACTGTTCATCGGAGAGCATGAACTGGATGGAGTCCGCCTGGTTGATACCGTTTGCAACAGCAGTATCAATGACTTCCCCGGTCTGGCTTACATTATGGAGGGTGACGGTCAGACTATTGGTCACGTGGTATGTCTTGATCTTAGGATTCAGGAGACCTGTGGAATCCTCGTATACCGGGTAAATGTTATACCCGGTGGTTTTGAGTCCTTCTTCGGGAATGCCGGTAGCGATGAGGGCGTCATGTACAACCGTCATCTTCCGGGCATTCTCGGCCTGTGCGGATTTAACGTCGGTGTTCTCGGTTTGGACGGAGAAGGTGACCTGTGCCCGATCGGGTGTCCCGATGACATTACCGGTACCGGTTGCATGGATTACATGTTCATTGGCAGTATCCGAAGCTGCAGCTGCGCAGCCGACGAGAGCCATTGTGACAATAAGAAGGCCCACCGTAAGGAGTCTGATCGTTTTTATCATGGTTGTCGCATGATCTTCTCCGGAATCAGGATTAAAGATTACTTTGACTGCGAAAAAGGTCGCAGTTATGAAAAAAAGCCTGAATATTCCCCGGAATGATAATCACCTGCCGGTCTTAACCGGGGTGCACCAAGTCGAAGAAACCCCACGGGTTCGGTCGAAGATCTGCGGTCTTCTCCTGCCACATCTCCGATGAGATGCGGCATTCTCCTGCCTGCCCTTCACTTTCTGAGAGGTTCGTCAGAACCTCGAAGATGAGAAGAAATCATAAGATTTCTTCCCTTCGGGAACGGCAGTCTCAGCCAAACTACAATATCCCGGAAGGTCAATACTAGAGGCGATCAGAGCATGACAGCGACAATCGTAGAGAAGATATTCTCAAAGAAATGTGGCAGCGATGTGAGGGCAGGCGACATGGTCATGGCCCCTCTTGACGGGGCAATGATCCACGATATCACCGGCCCGCTTGCCATCCAGAAGTTCTACGAGATGGGCGGAAGGAAGGTCTTTGACAAAAAAGCCGTCATCATGCTCTTCGACCACCAGATACCGGCCGATTCCATCGAGGCGGCGAGCAACCATGTCTATATGAGGAAGTTTGCCGCGGAGCAGGACATCCATAACTACGATATCAATGAAGGTGTCTGCCACCAGGTAACGATAGAGAAAGGCAGGGCAGCCCCGGGCGAGATCATTGTCGGGGCAGATTCCCATACCTGCATGTACGGGGCAACGGGGGCGTTCGCCACCGGTATCGGTTCGACTGATATGGGTTTTGCCCTGAAGTTCGGTGCCCTGTATTTCAGGGTGCCGGAGACTATCCGGGCCGAAGTATCCGGCAGGTTCCCGGAACGGGTCGGGGCAAAGGACCTGATCCTCGCGATTGCAGCAGACATCGGCGCCGACGGGGCTACCTACAAGGCAATCGAGTTCACGGGAAAGACCGTGAGGAAACTCGATATGGCAGGACGCATGACGCTCTGCAACATGGCCATCGAAATGGGTGGCAAGGCCGGCATCGTTGCACCGGACAAAGTGACATGGGAGTATATGAAAGGCCGGCGGAAGATGAAGCCGTTCGAACTGGACAGTGACGAGGGTGCTGCGTTTACGGAGCGGCGGCCTTATAACGTCTCGGACCTTGAACCGCAGGTGGCCGTCCCGCATAATGTCGATACCGGCGTACCCGTCAGCAAAGTTGCCGGGGCGCATATCGACCAGGTCTTCATCGGCTCGTGCACGAACGGGCGATTTGAAGACCTTAAAGAAGCAGCGGAAGTACTGGGCAAGAAGAAGTTCAGCCCGAAGATCCGGGTCATCATCATACCGGCTTCCCGGGACGAGTACCTCAAGACCCTCAGGGCAGGGCTCATAGAAAAATTCGTCAAAGCCGGTGCCCTTGTCGAGGCACCGTGCTGCGGACCGTGCATGGGTGGGGCGTTCGGGCTGATCGCCCCCGGCGAAGTCTCGCTTTCGACCTCGAACCGGAACTTCAAGGGCCGTCAGGGAAGCACCGAAGGTAAAGTATACCTCTGTTCCCCGGCTACGGCAGCAGCGAGCGCGATCACGGGCGAGATTACCGACCCGAGGGAGGTGTGACCATGGCAGCAAAAAAGACCGTACCGGTGAAAAAAATCATTACCGCAGAAGGGCCTGTTGCGAAGAACGCCCGGGTCTGGAAGTTCGGCGACGATATCGATACCGACGCGATTATCCCGGGACGGTTCCTCACGATCAACAACCCGGACGAGCTTGCAAAACATGCCTTCGAAGGCACCCGGGACGAGTTTGCGAAAAAGGTGCAGCAGGGCGACGTGATTGTCGGGGGCCGGAATTTCGGCTGCGGCTCCTCCCGCGAGCACGCCCCCCTTGCCCTCATGGGAGCCGGGGTTAAGGTCGTTGTGGCACGGTCATTCGCCCGGATCTTTTTCCGGAACTCGATCAATGTCGGGGTACTCCCGGTTGTATGCCCTGAGGCGGACAAGATAGCTGACGGGGCAAAGATCAGGCTGAACATAAAAGAGGGTGTCCTCGAGGCGGACGGGAAGAAGTACGCAATCGAGCCCGTGCCGTCCTTCATGCAGGGTATCATCGATGCCGGCGGTCTCGTGGAATACGCGAAAAACTTAAAAGAGGTTCCGGCATGTACAAGATAGCCGCAATCGGCGGGGACGGAATCGGGCCGGAGATCGTGACCGAAGGAAAGAAGGTGCTTGAATCGGCCGGGGAGAAGTACAACTTCGACATCCAGTGGACCGACTTCGATATCGGGGCAGACCGTTATCTCGCCACAAAAAAACTCCTCACCGAGGACGACCTGAAAGAACTGAAGAAGTTCAGAGCGATCTACTTCGGCGCCATTGGCGACGAGCGGGTAAAACCAGGAGTACTGGAGAAGGGGATCCTCCTTGCCCTCCGCTTCCACTTCGACCAGTATGTGAACCTCCGGCCCATAAAACTCCTCAAAGGAGTGAAAACACCGCTTGCAGGAAAAGGCCCCGAGGACATTGACTTCGTTGTCGTCCGCGAGAATACCGAGGACTTCTACGTGGGTATCGGCTCCCGCTTCAAAAAGCACCAGAAGATCGAACTTGACGTTGTCCGCGAAATCTACAACGTGAAGTTCGGCCTTGACATTACAAGCGATGCCGAGGAGATCGCGTATCAGATCGGGGTTATTACAAGGGAAGGATCCCGCAGAGTCCAGACCTACGCGTTCGACCTCGCCATGCAGCGGAAGAAGAAACTGACCTCCGTGGACAAGGCAAACGTCCTCTCTGACGTGTACGGACTCTGGCGGGATGTTTTCACCGAGACTGCAAAGAAATATCCCGATGTCACTACCGAGTTCAATTTCGTGGATGCCATCACCATGTGGTTTGTCAAGAACCCCGAGTGGTTCGATGTGGTGGTCACGCCCAACATGTTCGGCGATATCATCACCGACCTCGGCGCCATGATCCAGGGAGGGCTCGGCCTTGCCCCGGGCGGCAATATCAACCCGAAAGGCACGTCCATGTTCGAGCCGATCCACGGTTCAGCCCCGAAATACAAGGGCATGGGAGTCGCAAACCCGATCGCCACCATCTGGGCGGGATCGCTCCTGCTCGATCATCTCGGCGAGCACAAGGCTGCGGCTGCGGTTGTGAAGGCTATTGAGAAGAGTATCAAAGACGGCATGGTGACAAAGGACCTTGGCGGCAAGGCAGTAAGCACCGCAAAGGCCGGGTCATACATCGCCGGGTGCGTGAAGAGAGGGAAATAACCCCTTAATGGGTACCTTCCGATCCCTTATTTTTTTATCATTGGCCCGAAGGATTCGCCTATTATCATCCGGAGATTGCTCAGCAGGCAGGAGGGGGGTCGGAAGGGAACATTTGAGATCAGGACCTGATCGCGGACCTGGGCATTATTTTTACAATCCGCCCCACTCACGAAAAAATACGCCGGATATCTGTCCGGCACTGCCGGAAAAAATCATTCAGTATGCAGAACAGGTCGCCAGCGCTGCACAACGATGCAGAGGATGCAGGAGTTCCACTCATAATGGTTGTCCCGGGGGGTAACGGGGCTTTTGAATCCAGTGAAAAGACCATCTTTTCCTTCTCGAACGAAGGGGTGGGATAGATATGGATGACCCGCGCCGTCAGCGTTTCCACCCGGCCATTGACCGAAGTCACGGTATACAATGTCCCCGCCGAGTAATCCGATCCCGTTGTCCCGCCCGGGACACCATCCTGGTAATTCGTCATATCCGCGATGAGCGGAAAACCGCCAACAGTTCTCTGTTTGATAAAATCCGCATGCATGTGACCCATCAGCACCAGACTGGGTTTGACAATCAGGTTTTTATCGATATCCTTCCCGAGGGGGGAGAGTTCGCCGTCCTCATCCATGTAGTAGTGCGTTGCGATGATGGCAAACGACCGGGAACTTCCGGTCAGGTTTGCCCGGAGGCGGGAAAATTCACCGGCCGTGAGGGTCCCGTCTGCATAATTGATTCCGACGAGATCAAAATCCCCGACCGGGCTCATATAACTCCCGCCCGGCTGTCCCGTGTATAAAGTATAATACTCGTAATTTTTCCCATAGTCCGCATCATGGTTGCCGGCAATGGTATACACCGGGATAGTGGTGTGATTCCGGGCACGGGAATACGTGTCCCATTCACTCCGGCTGTCCCATGTGTTGACAAGATCCCCGGTGATGATGATCGCCGTGATATTACACGGTTCTCTGAAGGAATCCAGGTACGAGAACGTGAGGTTATACGTATCCGGATGATACGTGGCAAGGTTCTGGGTATCCGACAGGTGAACAAACGAATAGGTGGTACTATTCCCTGCCGCCAGTGAGGACACCGGTGGAATTACTGCGCAAAGAAGTAATATCAGCAGGAGGGAACAACACTCGACACGGGAATACATCTCATCAGAATTCTCAGGTGAGAGGTGTTGAATGTTATGATCCAAAAAGGGATTTGCCGGGGAGAAATTTCCTGTAAAAAAGAGGTCATCCGGGACAAATAACTCAGTACGCGTGCAGGAAAACTTTCAGACAGATTCCTCTTCGGCGCCTTCGTCACGGGCAAATATCGAACGAATTGCCTTCAAGGGCGACCGCCCGGCTGCTTTTGGTTCTTTCGGCCGCACGCCCTTGAACAGGATCTCGGCCTCGGCAACTCCCTCGTCCACCTGCATCTTTTCGGTGATATCCACAAGAGACCCCGCAATCGCAACGGTCTTCCCGTTCTTCACTATTGGGATCTCGTTCACTTCAACCCAGATCCGGTTCCCTTTTTCTGTTTCCATCTCCAGCCGGTAAGGAGGTTCGCGCTTCCCGGTCGAAACTGCCCGCAGCGTCCGTTCAAGGCCGGCGGCATTGACCGGGTTGTCCGTCAGGTAATCGGTCCACGATTTTTTCTTCGAACAGTTCGTGCACTTCAGGAGGGCGCGGATCCGGGGGCTGATATACAGGGTCCGGTGATCGGGAGTGTGGGTGTAATACAACTGGTTCCCGCTCTCGATCAGGAGCATCAGTTCCTCGTCCCTTTTGCGCATTGCTTTCAGTTCGTTCTTAGCCGGCGTCACGTCACGGCCGGTGGCAACAAGGGCAACGGGAGCCTCGTTCCCGTCAAGAACTGATTTTATCGACCAGCTGATGCACCGCATACCTTTCGGGGTCTGGAGCCACTGTTCCACGATGCAGGTATAGGGAGGGCGGAAGAGCTTGGTCATCTGGGTTGCGATCACATCCGAATACCGCTCACCCGACACCGGCATGAACACGCTTCCGGCGAGCTCGTCCTTGCTCTTCCCGAGCAGCTCGGTATACGTCGTGTTGATAAAAAGGAGCCGGCCTTCAAGACTGATCTTCACAATGAGATCCTGCTGCTGTTCCACAAGATCCCGGTAGGCTTCGTCCGAAGTATCCATGGTTATGGCCTCGTATTCCTGTACCGGTCCACGCCCTTTGTTCCGGATAAAAGGAGAGGGATTGTCTCCACACTCAGACATCTGCTGTGGAACTATTAATGTTGTACGATTTTCTTATGAGAGATTTAAAAGAGAGACAAACCGAGGGGATCATTCCTGATCCCGATACGCCATATGACCGAACCAGAGTGTGATCCGCTCTTCCACCCATTTTAAGACTATCATAAAAAGGATCCCGAGGATTGCAACGAGGACCCCCTGGGAACGGAGGGGACAACGCACTATTCCGGATCCGGACATCACGGTCCGGATGGATAAAATTCCGACCGGCCTGCGGGTTCCAGGGGCCGGGCGTTTTTTACGTCAAAGGGTAACCATCCTTGATCCTCCCCGACTGGCGATATTTTATTTCCTGAGAACCAACACGTTCATCAAACCGGAGTCGCAGGAAAAACAGACCCTTCAATCACGGTTTTTCTGTAGGTATTGGTGAACACGCCCTGACGGTGATGGCATATTTTAAATGAGAACGAATATATTCGGAAGAGACTGACAGCGCTCTGGGAGGATATTCTGGATCTCCCCCGGGTCTCGCCCGATGACGATTTTTTCCTGTGCGGAGGAAACTCACTGACCGCGATCGAACTGCTCGTCAGAATCCAGAGGGATTACCATATCAACCTCCCACCGGACACCATTTATCGGTATCCTACCCTAACAAAGCAGGCAGCGCTGCTCCGGAAGAAGGCCGTTAAGGCAAAGGAATATCACCCCCTTATCTTTCCCCTGAGGGAAGAGGGGGGGTTTCCCCCCCTCTTCTGCATCCATCCCCTCGGAGGTTGGATGGATCATTATCTTAAGATCTTACCTGCGATTGACAAGACCCGCCCTGTCTTCGGTATACGGGGCAGGGGGCTTGGACCGGGGGAAATACTCCCGAAAACTGTGGAGGAGACCGCAAGAGAACAAGTGGATGCCATAAAGACAGTCCAGACAACGGGTCCCTTCCACCTGCTGGGTTTTTCCAATGGCGGTATTATTGCGTATGAACTGGCCTGCCAGCTCGTAGAACAGGGAGAGCGCGTGACCTATCTCGGGATTATTGATGTGTCGGCACCAGCGACTGATGTCAGGTACTTCAAGACGCTGGTAGCAATGCTCTTTCCCGGCCGGATCCTGGGAAGGATCCCTGCATTCTTTGAGAGGCATCTGAAAGCCCGTCCTGACAGCAGACTCCACGCAGGTGTCCTGAAAACAATACGCACTGTTTTTCATGGAGCAGTATCCAGGTCCCGGGCAAAATCCCTGCCAGAATCCGTTGCTGAAACTCATGCTGCTGTACATTTCAGAGAGGAGGCCCTTGAAAAATATCCCGAGGGGAGCCGCCAGAATATAAGGGTGCAGCTGAATGCCTCCCGTATGTATCTCCCTCATACCTTTACCGGAGATCTTGTGCTTTTTTCCACAGGTCCGGATCCTGTACTGTTCCCCGGGGACGTGACACGGGGATGGGGTCCTCTCATTACCGGGAAATGCAAAGTAATCGCAGTTCCCGGCGATCACTCAAACCTTTTCGATGAGCCCCAGCTCAGTGTTCTGAAAGAGAAAATAAGGGAAAGCCTGGGTGCAGGCAGATGATCGGGCTTGTCGCTCTGCGGGATTCCCTGAATTTCCCGGTACTGCATAGCCGTCTGATCAGAATGCAGGAATGCACCAGGGATCAGACAACCGCACCGATGGTCTGCTGACCGACAGCAACCCGGCGTAGTCTTTGTGCAGGTGACTCAGGGATCCGGACAATGACCGCGAGCCGCTCCTTACCGTAGAGCACAGCCCGGAGGGTGGTGAGGGAGAGGGTGAAACTGCCGGCTCCGAACAGGTCGATATTCAGGGCTTTGCCGGAGACTGAAACCTGCGCAAGGCCGCTCGTCACCCCCAGGTAATATTCCCAGTTGCGGGTAAGTTCCTCGACCTGTATCAGGGTGCGGCCGGAGACTGCCTTTGCCAGATCCGACCTGCGGACGGCATACCGGGCGCCGCAGATATGGAGCTCAAGCACTTCGTGCGAATGCCCGTCGCCATCAAGCGCATGACATCCGGTCCGCTGGAGATATCCTGCTTTTTCCATCATATACGACCACCTTCTGTCGTATACTGGCGTCAGCTCCGGGGGTATATAACCTGTCAGCGTGTGCAGGGTGAAAGTGAAAAACAACACCGGTCTCAGCCTGGACGATCGTCATGTATCAAGGCCGGAAACGGGAGTGATCCATACAGGCATTCAGGACCTGTTCTATAAAAAAGAGTGTCCCATTAACCCCGGCAAGGGGCACGGGTGCGAGCCTCACACCTCCTCTCAGGGGGGATGTGATGCCAAAAAACGCCCGGTTGCCGCTCACGGTCCGTTCAAAAGAAGACCCGAGGACAAGGTCCGGGTCATGCAGCCCGATGAACGTTTTTGCTTCATTCAGCCCGGTCACCAGCCGGGCAGGATAGCGGGACAGACCGCCCGGGTTCCGCAGCCCGATAAACCGGATATCGGCATCGAGATAGTGTTCAAGTGTCTGTGCGGCAAATTCCGCATATGATGCTCCCGCAAAAATCACTACTGAGGGGGGATCGAATCTCCGCAGGAACTTGTCGCAGATACGGACGGTCTCTTCCTCCTGCTGCAGGAGTTCCCGCATGACAGGGTCGATATCTGATTCTTCAAAGATCGTGCCCAGTTTTTCAAAGGTTGTCCGCAGGGCTCCAAATCCCAGGGTACCACCGAGATATTCCCCGACACCGCTTGGGAAATCCCCGTTCGTACCAATAGTGCAGGGAGCAGCTGTACGGGCCTTTTTAAGGATATCATTGCAGAATACCGTTGCCACCGGTACAGATGCCAGACCGAGCAAACGCCGGATTTCCTGCAGGTTTCCCTTAAAGAAAGGATCAAGCAGGCAGACCCCGTCGATATTCACCCCCTCCGTTGCCGCATCGGTCTGCGGCGCAAGAAGCGAGAGTGCCTTTGCATAACCGGTCTCAACGTCGCCCGAAAATCCCGGGCTGTCCACGAGTAGCACGTCATGTTCCGCGAGCAGGGACTGAATGTCCTCGCCAAGGATCGCGGGAACACAAGTCGTGATCACCGCAATGCGGTTGCCGGAACCGGAAAGCCCGCCGATAACCTCGCGGAGACGGTCCTCCGAGCCGAATATCACCTCGTTTTCCAGGATGAAGGTGCCGTGAAGCGGGGCATGCAGAAGTGTCGCAGGATAATAATAACAGCCACTGGAGCCATGGATCACCACGCTCATGCCATCGAACCCCGCAAGGCAGGCGGCTGCCCCGGTCATGGCACAGGGCCAGAGAGGGTTATCGCATTCAGGCATGGATCGCCCGCCTCCAGCGGTGGAGCATCCGCCGCACTCCCGTAGTACCTACCACGGGATGGACCGGCAACCGACATGCTTCCGGATTCCCGCTGACGCGGATATGCAGCACATCGGCAGCTTCTTTTGCTGCCCGGGAACTTTCAGGGTCCGTGACCGGCCCGCAGAAAATACCCTGTGCATCGCCAATGTCGGCAAAGTCTGCAAGGACTTCGGCCTGCAGGGCCTGCTCGGTTTCAAGTGCCCGGTTTGCATCGACTCTGCATGCTGCCGCAACGGATCCGATGAACGCGAGGGTATCCGAGAGACCGGTGGGGAACGACGGGATATACGGTGTCCCGAACCGCTGACGGAGGTGATCCCCGACCGGAACCAGCGACGGGGCACGGAGGATGTTGAGCCGTGCGGCACCCAGTTCCGCAATTTCATCGAGAGAGAGATGATGTACAAACCGTATCCCCACCGGAAGCCCGAGATGGGTGAGGAGGCGCACCACTTCAGCATAGTTCTCCTCCACCTCGTATTCAAGGTTTTTTTCACCGATAATATTCACGCACGGGCATACCGGCGAGGGTTCCGAACGATCCGCAAGCGCGATTAAGGCATTATTGACCCCGTCCTGGAACATGCCTCCAAAAAAACCGGCAGTCGGGACGGGAATGACCGGTACCGGCCAGCCCCGGCCGCAGACTGCCTCCACGTCATCACCTACGGCAGCCACGATACAGGTGGAGAGGACAAAGACCGCTGAGAGATCCCGCCTGCAGACGGACTGGAGGGTGCGGGCGAGCGCGTCCTCGCCGCCAAAAACAATGTCGCTTTCACCAAGGGCGGATGACACAAGGTCCGGGAGGACGGCCTGCTCATTATCGAGAAGACTGGCGTGAAAGAGCGAGAAATTATGGTGGGCGCACCCTCGGGGGCCATGGATGATACTTGCAGTATCCCGTACCTGGGTCGTTACCGAGAGTGCTCCCGTGAGGGTACAACCCCCGGACCTAGATATATGCGTAGGCGAGGGTTTCAAGTTCATCAATCTCAAGGGGGGTGGGGATCGTCAGACTGGTGTTCTCCATGATATGGGTCGCAAGCGAGCGGTAACAGGCTGCCTGTGCGGATGCAGGTTCGTACTCGATCACGGTCTTCCGGTTCAGTTCGGCAAGCTGCACGACACGGTCCCGGGGGATAAATCCGGTAAGTCTGCTGTTCACCCGGCCGGCGAATTCTGCCACCAGCTCCTCTTCCTTCGGCTGGCCTTTGGCATTGCAGATAACACCGGCAAGCCGGCACTTGCTCTTTGCCCGGGACGCAAGCCGCTTTATCGCCTTGCAGATGTTGTTTGCTGCATAGAGCGACATCAGTTCGCCGGAAGTGACCAGATAAACCTCTTGTGCGTACCCTTCCCGCATGGGCATGGCAAAGCCCCCGCAGACCACATCGCCCAGTACATCATAGAGGATAACGTCTCCTTTGAGCGCCCCGAATTTTTCCAGCAGCTGGAACGTCGCGATAATCCCCCGTCCGGCACAACCTACACCGGGCTCCGGCCCGCCGGCCTCGACGCACCGGACACCGTTGTAACCCCTGAATTCGATATCCTCAAGCGAAAGTCCGGTATCGCCCCGCTCCCGCACAAGATCCATGACAGTCGGGATGAACGTCCCGTGCATCAGCATGCGGGTGCTGTCCCGTTTGGGGTCGCACCCGATCTGGAGGATATCAAGTCCCATACCGGATAACGCAGCAGAAAGGTTGGCCGATGTTGTGGATTTCCCGATACCTCCCTTGCCATACAGGGCGATCTGCTTCATTAGCGTACTATGGGACGGCCGTTTATATGAGATTTCCTGAAGTTAAGAAAAGTAAAGTTGCGTTACAGAACTGAAAGGAAATAAATCCTCATCCGGGTTCCCGGACAAGGGCAATAAAGAGCATCACTACCGGTATCACTTCCAGCCGCCCGATCCACATCACCACGATAAAAATCCATTTTGAGATCACCGGCATATCCGGCGAGACATAACCGGTCGAGATCCCGCTGGTCGAGAATGCCGATACCACATCAAAGACCACTTCAGTTAAGGAGAATGATGTCAGGTGGAACTGAAGCACGGCGAGTGTTGCAACAAAGACCGTGATGACCGACAGGATGATGACCAGCATATTCTTGGCCGCTTCGAGTTCTGCCGTTGCTTTCGGGATAATGCGCCCCTCAATCCTGAACGGGATGAGGATCTTGCCGCTCACAAAGAGACGACGGAACCACCAGACCAGCGCCCGGATGGCCAGGGTGATCCGGCTCACCTTGACTCCTCCAGCGGTGCTGCCGGAACAACCGCCGATAAAGGCGATCATGGCAAGGAACAGGAGCGTGACGCTGGCCCAGGAATGCAGGTTTGCGATCTGGAAACCGGTTGTCGTGATAGCGGAAACTGTCATGAACAGCGCCTGATCCAGTGCAAGGGAAAAACCGAGGTCATTAAAAAACATCAGATCGTAGGTGAGGACAGCAATGCCGATTCCGAGAAGGATGAAAAAGAGTTTGACCTGCTCATCACCAAAGAGGCTGAGGCGGCGGTTCTCGAGGACCAGGTAATACAGCTTGAAGGGGAGGGCCCCGGCAATCATGACGGGTATCAGCAGGAACTCCAGAAGAACATTGTTGTAATAGAGGATCCCCTGCTGGTGTATGCAGAACCCGCCGCTGGAGATTGCCGCCAGGGCAAGGTTCACCGATTCCCAGAGCGAAAGACCCGAGAACAGGATGAGGCCTATCGCCATGAAGGTTAAAAAGCCGTATATCTTCCAGAGCGACCGGCCGGTAGCAATCACGCTGGGCATCAGTGCTTCGTCCCGGCTCTCAGTGCGGAAGATCTTGGACGGGAACAGGCCGGTACTGCTTGCCGTGGTTATAGCAAATGCGACAATCCCGATCCCGCTGATCCACTGCATATAGGACCGCCAGAAGAGGAGCGTATGGGGCGCGGAATCAACTGCGGGAATCATCGAGAACGCTGTGCCGGTCCATCCTGCCATCCCTTCGAAAAGGGAATCGGTAAAGTTCATATGCAGGCCGATCATGAAGGGGATTCCGCTGATCATGGCGCAGAAGAGCCAGAAGAGGGCGACCGAGCAGAGTGCCGTGGAGAGGCGCACCCCGCGCTCGCTGCGGGGAATGCTCCGCAACGAAATCCCGAGAAGGAAAAAGATTACCGGAACCGTTGCCATGGGGAGGAGCATGTTCCATTCAGCAAAGAGAACGGCGACTGCAAGAGGGACACACGTAAGCGGGGCGGCAAAGACGAAGATATCCCCGAGATCGGCAATGATCGTGGAAAGGTGCCTGAGCCGCCGCATCACTATTGGGTTGCCGCGAGGACGCTATTAGTGTTTGCCAGTGCTGAGGGTCTTCAGACCCGAAGCATGAGAAGAGCCATCAGGCTCTTCGACTGCAGGACATATTCGTAGATTTCCCGGCGGGAAATGGGGAGAGAAGGACAGTGCCCTTCTCCTGCCGCAAGTCGGTTACCGTGCGGCATTCTCATCCTCCTGGGTTCAGATGAGCCAGTCAGAAAATAATTACGGGCGGTTCGTCCAGAGCCCGTGCACGTTACAGTAAGCCCTGACCTTCGTGTTGATATCGTCAACGCAGAACTCGGCTTCGGGTTTTTCACCGGGTGACAACCACTTGACGTAGACATTGTCTCCGCTCCTGACCTCGATCCATTCGATATAGTGCTTCTCCTCCATCGGGTGGGGCACCGACCCGAGCTTCACGAGGATCCCCTTTGCCGATTTCCCGACAACGGGCACGTGCTTCTCCTTACCCTGGTCCGTGGTCTTCTCCAGCTGGAGCATCATCGGTTTTCCGCAGCAGACCATGGTTCCTCCAGATGCATGGACTACCTTGGTCATATTCCCGCACACTTCGCATTTGTACACTTCAAACAGTTTCGTCATAATCAATCACTTCCGTACTCCATGGTAAGGTTACAGGATGTTGTTCTCCTTATGCTTTCGTACAATGTCATCCGCCAGCCGGTCGAGGGCCGCAAGCGTCTTTTCATCCGGGAGTCCCTTCACCATGACCGGCTCAAGGACCTCGACCTTGACATGATCGAGCATCTTTACAATCGTTTCGGGTGCCTTGCCCCCCCAGCCGTACGAGCCGATGACCGACGCGTACCGCATCTTGGGTTTCAGCAGATTTGCAAGGTAGGTGGCATAAACGACCTGAGGGTGTGGGCCGAAGAGCACGGTCGGCGTGGCGATAACCACGGTGGCAGCATCAACGAGCGAGAGGGCGAGTTCGCCGATATCGGTATGGGTCAGGTTGAACGGCTTGACCGTAATGCCCCGGGCAATGAGGGCATTGGTAAAGTGCTCCACCATCTTCTGGGTGCTGCCATGCATGGACACGTACGGGATCACTACTTCGTTTTTTACTTCATCGGAGACCCATTCCGCGTATGCATCGAGGATAAGGTGAGGGTTTTTATGCACCGGCCCATGGCTCGGGGCGATCAGGTCTATTTTGAGAGCCCGGATCTTTTCGAGGTGCCCCCGGATACTGCCGCGGAACGGCATCATGATCTCGGCATAATACCGCTTTGCCGGGATATAAAAGTCGGCACGGTCGGTTACGAAGAGGTCGCTTGATGCCGTATGGAACCCGAACAGGTCGCAGGGGAAGAGGATCCGGTCTTCCCGCAGGTAGGTGACCTGTGTCTCGGGCCAGTGGGTCCACGGGGTGAGGAGGAACTCAAGTGTCCGGTCACCGAGCGACAGCGTTTCCCGGTCCTTAATTACTCTGAACTTCTCCGGGGGAAGGTGGAGCAGGGCGATGAGAAGGTCCCTGCACTTCTCGTTGGTCACTACCATTGCATCGGGGAAAAATTCAAGGACCATCGGGAGGGAGCCTGCATGATCCTGCTCTGCGTGGTTGATGATAATGTAGTCAATACGATCGACCCCGAGCTTGACAAGGTTGGAGATCAGGTCGAACTCTTTTGAGGGGTCAACAGTATCGATAAGGGCAGTCTTTTCACTGCCCCGGATAAGGTAGGCATTGTAACTGGTGCCGCTTGGCAGGGGGATAAGTTCATCGAAGATCCGCCGGTCAAAATCAAGCGCCCCCACCCAGAGGACACCAGGGATAATTTCACGGGATACCATGGTAAATCAGCTCTTAAGCCTCTTTGAATAATTTCTTCTCCGCGCCGCAGACAGGGCACGCCCAGTATGCCGGTAGTGCAGTAAATGCTGTTTCCGGAGCAATATTCTGTGTCGGTTCACCCTTTCGTAGATTATACTCGTGTCCGCAGATCATGCACACGTAGGTTGTCATCAGATAAAACCCCGAAAATTCTGGTTGTTACAACAGTAGCGCGGAGAATTGCAATAATGATTTCGATAGTGCACACTCAATGCCGGTTCTCAGGGAGGTGTTGAGGGGGGAGCCTCCGGATCTTCGAGATGATACCGTTCGAAGAAAAATTTGAACGACCGGTTATGCCGGGTTGCCGTTACGGGAGAGAAGGACTTGAGGATCTCGAACATGAAGTCGATCCGCGAGTCGAACGATGGCGGGATAAGGGCGTTGAAGCCTTCTTTCGTGAGTTCGTCGGTCGAGGAGAGGGGGGGAAGAGCAAACTTCCGGAGGGCTTCATCGGAAAGCCCAGCATAATACCAGCTCTCGATCTCCATGATGACGACCACGATATTACCGCCATTGATATTGGAGAACCAGTGATAGAGGAGCTGTTTCTTATCCCTCACCGACCGTTCCGCGTCGATATCAGCGACAAAGATGTAATCGTTGTGCATCTCAGCCACACTTTTTAAGAAATTGTTCACTTTTATACGCTTGATGCAGGCATACGGGAGGATCTCCACAGAGTCGTATTGGGGGATGAAGAGGGGTTTCATGACCCTCCCGAAGAACCGGACATCGTCTTCACCTTCAACAAGGATAAAGAGCCGTTTTTTCATGGATCAGAGTCCCAGCAGGTTCTGGACATAGAGCTCTTCGATCCCGATCTCGTTTGCGAGAAATGTCCTGACCTCTTCCTTGTCACCAGGACGGGAGATGATGGAGAATCCCCCGCTGTCCCGGGAGATGAGCAGGATGTCGTCAAGCGCCGCATGCTTGACCACCTCGGTGCTGTGGGTGGTGACCATCACCTGTTTTTTCTGTGAGGCCTCCTTCATCATTCGCATCAGGCGGGCTATCAGGAACGGGTGGATGTGGCTGACGGGTTCTTCGATGATGATGAACGGTTTTTCCTCGAAATAGAGCGCGATTATCATGGCAAAGATCGCAATCGTCCCGTCCGACAGGGACGAGGCTGGGAGGTCCCGGCTCTTCGCGTACCGCTCCCGCATGGTCAGGACCAGGGAAATATCCATGTACTTCTGGACGGAGAAATCTTCGACAAATGGCAGGACATCCCGGAGCAGGTTGGAAAATTTCCGCTTCTTTTCGGGATTCTCGAGGATAGTCTTCACGACAAGGGCAAGGTTGCCTGCGTCCTCGTCGAGTTCGCGTTTCCCGGTGATGACCGTCCCTTTCTTGGACAGTTTCGGGTCGATATCATAGACCGCGATCCGGTCAAAGAATTTCCCGAGATGGGGAAGGGGGTACCCGTAAATTGTCTCGAGGAGGAGGGTCCGTTCCGGGAGCCGCTTTCCCCGGAAGAAGAGGGGGATTATGTCATTCTCGGTCAGGGGGCAGCCCGCAGGAATGTCTACGGCATACTGCACTTCCCCGTTCTCGTTTGATACACGGATTGAACCTTTGCCGATGACCTGGTTTTTTTCCTTCCGGTCGTGGCCGTTCCCGCAGGATGCGACCTCACAGCCGATACAAAGCCGGTCGCGGACAATGGAAAAACCATCGCCGGTCGCATTGAAACGCAGCGAAAATTCATAGGAAGACTCGCAGGACCGGACTTCGAGCATCGACCCGTCCTTGCTGGTCCGGTCCATAACGTCCTCTGCATGATCCGGTTCATAGGTCACCTGCACGACAAGGTCACGCTCATACCCGATTTTTGCATTCCTCAGATAATCCGCGCCTCCCTGCATGGCGATAGCATTGACAACCCCGTGACGGGCAATGTCCCGCAGGAACCTGAACACGCTGATGAAATTGGATTTTCCCGCCGCATTCGACCCTATCACGACATTGAAACGGGACAACTCCACGTCAATTTCTGAAAAACTCTTGAAATTTTCAATATGGATCCGTTTTATTGGCATACCCGCTCCCTGTAGTCATCGTTATTTTCCGATAAAAAGAAGGTATTGGTCTGGCTCCGGTTTAATTCCGGCTATCCTGGTACAATCACGAATACAGCGTGATTGAGAACCATAATGCCGTAAATGAGATATGCGAGGTAACAGACCCAGATGAAATAGGGGACGAGCAGCATCCCCCCGTAGACCGAGAAACGGGAGACCTGGATGACCGCACAGAGGAGCGTTGCCCAGAGGGCGATGATGCACATAAAGGCGATGAAAAGCGAATGGATACCAAAAAATGTAAAGGCCCAGACGATCGTGAACAGGGCCTGCAGGCAAAACAGGATCAGCCCGAACATGACATCGCGCTGCTTGATACCGGACTCCAGGATAAAGAAGAGGGTGAGCCCCATAAGGATGAACGAGAATATCCAGACCTGGGGGAAGAGCCACGACGGTGGTGAAAAAATAGGCTTTATCAGACTGGCATACCATGCAGGCATCCCCGGGAGTACAGGATACCACCATTTATAACCGGCAAGAAGGCAGACACCAAGGGAACCTGCCAGGGTAATTAAAAATTTTACTGCACTTTTTACCGTCATATCTGTCTGATAGGGGTTTCGATACAGGAGAATATATATTTTCTTGAACCCGCGGGTTACATGCAGATAACCGGGAAAAACAGGTTATTTCCCTTTCCGGGCTGACCAGAAAGGATCGAACCAGCTGAACATGCCATGCGGCGTCCGTTCGGGAAAAACCCCTTCTGCTACCGATTTTACCTCTTCAACCGAGTAGAATGCATTCGGGTGGAACTGCTTGATTACCCCGATCACGTGCGACAGGTCCTGCCTTTTGATGATGGTGAATACCATTTTGACCCTGCCGGTACCTCCTTCCCCGTCGATACTGGTTACCCCGTAATTATGCGAACGGAGGAACTGCATCAGTTCCTGCGGGTCCTCCTTGGTGATGATACGGACACTGGTCAGCCCGAGCGAGATCTTCTCCTCGATCACCATACCGATGAAGGTGCCTGTCGCAAACCCCGCACCGTACGCGATATAACAGACAACATTCGTCATGTTATTCATGACCTGCCCGATGGCCACAAGCCAGATGATAACCTCGAAAAAACCAATCACAGGGGGAAGATATTTCACTCCTTTCGAGAGGAAAATAACCCGTATTGTATCGAGAGTCATGTCGCAGACCCGGGCGAAGAAGATCAACAGGGGCACGATGACAAAGGTGAACAGGCCGTTTGAGAGTACTGCGTCGACCATGCTTACCTAGTGTTCCGGGCAGCGAAGTTAATAGTTTACGGTTACGCCGGTCATCCATCGGGCCCTCTTAAATTACAGGGAGCGGATCGTGCCGGATAATAACCGGGGCGATCAATTCTCTTCACTGGTGCTGTTGGTGACCACGAATTTTTTTACCCAGGTGCCTTTCTGCTGGTCTCTGATATTCAGGACCGTGACTGCCCACTCCCCCGCAGATGCTCCCCGGTTTGTTCCCAGGTCAAGGGTGCAGGAGATCTTCTGGGATTCCATGGACAGCGGTTCATCGCAGACCAGTTCGGTTGAGTTCTTCGTGAAGCTGACTTTCACGTCATTCCTGAAGTTCTGGCCGGTGATGGTCAGGGGAACCTTGTCGTTCAGTGCTCCGGTAACAGGATACATACTGGCAATGACCGGCGAAACTTCACCGACGGTAAAAATGCCCTGCCGGGAATCCGACTTCCCGTCGGGATTGGTCACGATGAGGTTGTAACTGCCATCACTCTTTCCGCTGAGGTCGAAGAAACACGAGATATCAAACAATGTTACCGAGGTCACGGTTGCATATATTGATGCGGAACCGGGCTGTACCAGTTTGACGGTTGCCCCGTTCCGGAAGTTTGAACCGGTGATGGAAAGACTCACTACCGTATCCCTGACAGCAGATGTGGGGGAAACTTTCGCTATGGACGGGGCATTTCCGGATATATTCTGAGTGGTTTCCGACAGGACCGCCTGGGTGATAACCGGAACGATCGAAACCGCGACGTGGCCGACCTTGACCGTATATATTTTTTCCACAGAAGTCCGCGGGCTCCTTTCCGTCCAGTCGCTGGACCGGTGACCCCACGTACCATCTGCATTTTTTTCAATAACAGCCCGCGTGTACATATCAGTAGCTGCATCATACTTCAGGATAAGATACAGGGAGGAAGACGCTGACGAGGACGCCGTTGCAATAATATCCCCCTCACCATACTTTGCATCCGGATGCGCGGGCGGGAAAGTCACTGTATCCGCCGGGGGAGATTCTTCAGAACACCCTGCAAAAATCACGCTGAAAATCAGAAGAAGGGAAAATAAAAGGCAGAACAGGGGCTTTCCTGTCATAGTCCTATTTTAACACCGTGATGGTAAAGGTTTTTTGTAGGGGTGTGCTGGTATACCGGGAATATTCCCAAGTCATTCCGGGTATTGGGGGTTATTTTTTGCCTTCTGCAGACTGTTGTCTGACGGGTACTTCAATTGTTGCATAATTCCGCGACAGCCAGATATGGAGAGCGACAAGCACGGCAATGGAGAGGAGAGACGAGAGATATATCCCCATATGGGTCCCGTGCAGGTACGCCGGATCGATCGTGCCGGCACGGGCAAAAACACCGGAGCCTGCTACCGCAATCACCGTCGCGAAGACATCACGGACCGCAAAGAAAAAGAGTGCTGCACCCACGCCGATACAGACAGGCCAGAAGATGGCGCCTTCCTGCCGGACGGACGGGTTCGCTGCCACCGTGGCTGATGTAAAGAGGATGCTCGTTACAACTACGCCGGTTGTGATCGAGAATGCTGCACCACCGTTCCGGACAAAAGCCTGCACATGCGTCCCCACAAGAACCCAGCAGACCATCACCGAGGCAACAGCCGTAGGGAGGAACAGGAGGAGGGCATTAGCAAATGCGATCCGGTCCGTACCGAACGGGTTGAAGAAGAGGATCATGCCAAAGCCGATGGCGCCGGTGAAAGAACAGGCAAGAAGGGTCCGCCGTATCGTGCGGAACCCGATCTGGAACATGTTCACGGCGCCGCTCATGAATGCCTTCCGGATGCAGATGATCGGGATGATCATGCCGGTAAAGATACATCCGACAATCGTGTAAAGGGCGATGCCGGCCGGTTCCGGGTGCTCCAGCAGGTGGTTATTCCCGGCTAGGAGGAAGATTTCAAGAAACCATGCAAGGAATACAAGGAAGGGGATCGCCAGCAGCCGGAGGGCAGGAGAAAAGGGATTTGAAACCGTGTCAGAGGAGGGGGTACCCAAGCTGTTCACCATAGTGTCATCGTTGCCCTGCAACGGGCTTTCACGCCCGGTATAGTTCCGGAACACGCGGTATTGCAGATCCTGATTCGTTCCGGGGGGTAATAAGGAGCGCGGGAAAATTCAGGTCCTTTTTTTCATCAGGTCCCGGATTGCCTGTTCGCGCTCCACGGCACTCAGCGTCCGTGCAGCCGGTTTTCCCTCAAATACCGGAGACGTCCTCTGATAAAACGTTCCCAGCGCAATGGGAGCATCGCTGTTGTAGTCCCATTCCCGTGCCTTGACACAGGCTGCCTCAAAGCTCGCAGGGTCGTGTCCTTTCAAATCGTAGACCCGCGGCGAATAATAATCGGCGGCAGGGAAAAAGGTTGCACAGATCTGGAGCACATCAATGAACGCAAACCCCTTATGGCTGATACCCTGCCGGATCAGCGTCTTTAACAGGTCCATCTTCTTCGAATATCCCCGTGCGATATACGTTGCACCGCTCGCAAGCATCAGCTCAATAGGATTGAGGGGATCCTCCATGGTCCCGAGCGGCGTCGACTTTCCCTTGAAGCCGCGGGGGGATGTCGGGGTATACTGCCCCGTTGTCAGCCCGTATACGCGGTTGTTATGGACAATGACCGTGAGATCGATGTTCCGTTTGGCAGCAAAGAGAAGGTGGTCGAGCCCTTCGGCATAACAGTCGCCGTCACCGGCACAGCAGATCACCGTCAGGTCGGGGTTGGCGAGCTTGATGCCCGTTGCAACCGGCAGTGTCCTGCCATGGATGGAATAGAACGAGTTGATATTGAGGTAATCGGCAATCTTTGCATGGCAGCCGATACCGGCAACCAGCACGATATTGTCAAGGGACTTCCCTTCCTTTTCCATATCGGCCAGCACGTTCTTCAGCGTATGCTGGATAGAGAAGTTCCCGCATCCCGGACACCAGGTGTTCTGTGCATCCGTTATGAGCTGGCGCCCGGTCATGAGAGCACCTCCCGGATTTTTTCTCCCAGCAATTCCGGCGTGAAGGGACGCCCGTCAAACCGGAGTATTTTTTCCTGGCAGGTAATCCCGTGCTGTCCGGCAAGGGTTGCAAGCTGGGCCGTGGCGTTCTCTTCAACCGCTATCACCCTGCCGGCACCCTCAAGTGCCTTTTTAAGGGATTCCGCCGGGAACGGAGAGAGTACCACCGGCCGGACTACCCGCAGGCCCAGCTGGATGGCAATTTCCCGGCATACGCCTTCAGTCGACCCCCAGCAGAGGAGGGCGACCGGAGCATCCGTGTTCCCGGCGGTGCTCACCTGCGGGTACCGGTTCATGGCCCGGACCAGCTCTTCCCCCTTGCGCAGCCGTTTCCTGGCTATCAGGTCCACCATGGGTGCTTCCTCGGTCGTTACACCGGCTTCATCATGCGCATAACCGTTCACCTTGACAACGGCGCCGCTTGTCCCGGGAAATGCGAGCGGGGAAATGCCGGAAGGTGTGTCAGAATAACGGCCGTAGGGAACGGTCTTGTCCCACGATAGAGGGGCCCTCTGCGGGATCTCAGGAACCAGGGAGAGATCAGTGCTGTAGGTACCTTCGGACAGGGTCTTGTCAGAGAGAATGAAAGCAGGAATCTGAAATTCCCAGGCAATATGCATGGCTGCCGCTGACCAGTACAGGGCTTCTTCCGTTGTCCCCGGTGCAACGATGAGCCGGGGGAACTCCCCCTGCCCGGCATGCTGCACGAACAGGAGATCGGCCTGGCCGGTATAGGTCGGGAGACCGGTGGACGGGCCGGTCCTCTGGGACACAAGGAGCACGACTGGCAGTTCTGCCATGCCGGCGAGGGAGAGCCCCTCGGTCATGAGACAGAACCCGCCCCCGGATGTACCCACCGCTGCCCTTTTTCCCGCACTGGCAAAGCCCAGCGCCATCAGGATAACCGCGATCTCGTTCTCCGGGTGCACTACCATGATCCCCAGATTCTCCTGCTCCCCTGCCAAAAAATGGAGGAGGCTTGACGAGGGGGTCATGGGGTACGAGATATAGGCCTCAAGCCCGCCTTTGACCATGCCAAGGCCGACAGCCTCATTCCCGGTCAGGAGGGGGGCAGGCAGGTTGTTGCAGGGAGAAAGCGGGTGCACGGTCATAAGCATGTCGTACGCCCGCCGGGCAACCCGGAGGTTCAGGTCAGTGCCTTTCGGGATATGGGATGAGAACACTTCCTCCACCGTCTTCCACGCGATCCCGGCCGCTTTTGCAAACCCTCCGATGACCACTGAATTTCCCATGATATCCGGGGCATGTTCCGCAGCAAGGATCTCCTTGAGCGGAATTCCCTGACCCGTTGATTTTACCAGGTCCCGATTGAAAATGACCGCCGTATCCGTCTTCCACGCGGCCTTGTGCCGCTCCACGGTCTCCTGGTCCAGTGCGAGAACAAAATCCACCTTCATCCCGCAGG
>Ga0182011_10001105_pt1 | contig 23629 bp, 23 predicted proteins | sample 711E1DmetaG_FD_120481 | JGI IMG/M metagenome (GOLD analysis project Ga0182011, IMG submission 120481) | Permafrost microbial communities from Stordalen Mire, Sweden - 711E1D metaG | ecosystem: Environmental > Terrestrial > Soil > Wetlands > Permafrost | place: Sweden: Stordalen | collected...
CGGCGTCACGGCCAACAAGGACAAGTACGCCGTCTACGGTGGCAACAACGCCACGACCACCGGATCCGGTGCCGCCATGCGGGCCGCGGGTGGCCAGAACCACGGCCTCGTGGCCAGTACGGCGAGTGCCAGTGCCTACGCCGTCAAGGCCATCAACGCCAATGCGGGCACTGGCGTCTACGGTCAGAGCGAGTCGGGGAGGGGCGTCTACGGTACCTGCGACTCGGGCTACGGCGTCTCCGGTGACAGCAACTCGGGCATCGGCGTCAGCGGTTGGAGCAGCTCGGGCTACGGCGTCTACAGCGACGGCAAGGCACATGTCGCTGGCAACCTCGGCGTCACCGGCGTCATGTCCAAGGGCGGCGGCTCGTTCAAGATCGACCATCCCCTCGATCCGGCGAACAAGTTCCTCTACCACAGCTTCGTCGAGTCGCCGGACATGAAGAACGTCTACGACGGGGTGGCGACCCTTGATGCGAAGGGCGAGGCCACGGTGACCCTGCCCGACTGGTTCGAGGCTCTCAACCGCGACTTCCGCTACCAGCTGACCGCGATCGGCCAGGCGGCGCCCGATCTCCACGTCAAGGCTGAAGTTAAGGGCAACGCCTTCTCGATCGCGGGCGGAGCATCCGGACAGAAGGTGTCTTGGCTACTCACCGGCATCCGCCAGGACGCCTGGGCCAACGCCCATCGCATCCCTGTCGAGGAAGAGAAGCCAACCGCTGAGCGCGGGCTCTACCTCCACCCGACCGAGCACGGCAAGTCTGCCGCCAAGGGGATCGACGCGGTCCGCCACGCCGCGATGAAGCCTCAAGCAAGCAAGTAGGGTCGATCGCTAGCGCCCGGTCCGCTATCTCCGCGGCCTAGCTCATCGAACGGCTCTCCGCCTCCATGCCGTCGAACATCCTCTGCAGCCCGTACTCGAACTGGACGTCGTCATCCATCGCTTCGAGGCCGGTTTCCGTAACCAGGCGGACGAGGTTCGGGTAGGCCTCTGTCGGCAGCGATGCCAGCATCCCGGCGTACATCGCCTGCAGTTCCTGGACGCTCTTGCCGTCCGACCCGGGACCGGTCAGCTCGCGAGTGTCCATGACGGCGCTGCCCAGCGCATAGGTCAGGATCGAGGCGAAGGCCAGGGTCAAGCGGTCCCCATCGAAGCCGCCTGCGCGGAGGACCGACAGCAGGTGCTCCATTCCGCGCAGCGTGTTCGGGCCGACGCTGATCCGGGCTCCGACCAGGGGCGCCAGGTGACGGTGTCGCTTGACCACCGCTCTGAACTCACGAGCCAGTCGCGCGGCTCGCTCCCGCCACGGCTGCTCCGGGTCGTCGTCGATCCGGACTTCCTCGACCAGTTCGTCGAGCACCAGGTCGATCAACTGATCCTTGTCCTTGACGTGCCAGTAGACCGACGTTGCGCCGGCTCCCAGCTCCTGGCCGAGCCGCCTCATCGAGAAGGCGTCGAGACCCTCGGCATCGATGAGTTTGATCGCGGCGGCGACTATCTGGTCCCGACTCAGCGGCTGCCTGTCCCCGCTTCGATCTCGCACCTCCGGCCACCAGGCTAGCCTGGCAGGTTTGCCGTCCGGTCCATCGCCAGTCATTCGACCGCTCCTCCGATACCCACGTCGGGCGTGTGGTCGAGATTCTACTGCGGCTCGAACCATGTTCGCCGGCTCGTACAGTGTACTTGACACTCGCACGGTGTGCTAGTAATCTGCCGCCCGAACACTGTGCGAGTCATGGAGCAGCGTTCGACGCCTGCCCGTTGACCGGCCGTCGGCAACCCGACCACAGAAGGGAGCCACGCGATGACCACGCCGCACCATGGGCACCTGCGCCGGTGGCCGATTCTCGCCGTGCTGGTCCTGGCCCTGTTCGGCATCGGCATGGACAACACGGTTCTGATGGTTGCCCTGCCCGTTCTGTCGAACAACCTGCGGGCGGACACCAGCCAGCTGCAGTGGATGGTCGATGCCTACACGCTCGTGTTCGCGAGTCTGCTGCTCATGTCCGGCGCTCTCTCCGATCGATTCGGCCGGCGGCGGATGCTGGTCGTGGGCATGAGCCTCTTTGGACTCGGCTCGGCTCTCACGCCGCTGGTGGGCAGTGCCGGCGAGCTCATCGCCCTGCGCTCCTTCATGGGTCTGGGCGCATCGCTGGCAATGCCCCCGACGCTCTCGATCATCGCCGACGTCTTCGACGAGAGGGAGCGGCCCAAGGCGATCGCCGTGTGGAGCGGAACCGCGGCGCTGGCGATCGTGGCCGGCCCGATCCTGGGCGGCTTCCTGCTCGAGCACTTCGCCTGGCCGTCCGTCTTCATGGTCAACGTCCCGGTGGTCGCGGTCGGGATCGTCGCGACCCTCGCCATCATCCCCGAGTCCAAAGCGCCCGGGCACATCCCGATGGATCCGATCGGGGCAGTCCTCTCGGTTGTGGCCCTGGTGGCGCTCACCTACGGAATCATCGAGGCGCCCGGCGATGGATGGTCGGACCCGAGGATCGTGGGGTCGCTGGCGGTCGCAGCCGTCTTCGGCGTCGTGTTCGTCGCCTGGGAGCGCCGCCTGGCACATCCCATGGTGGAGGTCGGACTGTTCCGCAACGCTCGGTTCAGCGCGGCCTGCGTCTCGGTCACGCTCTCGTTCTTCGCCCTCAACGGCGCCCTGTTCATGCTAACCCTGTACCTGCAGCAGGTCAGAGGCCTCTCGCCGCTGGACACGGGCTTTCGCTTCATCGCCATCGCCGCGGGCGTCGTCGTGGCTTCGCCGATCGCCGCCAGGATGACCGTGCTGTACGGCGCCAGGCTCACCACCTCCATCGGGCTCGCGATCATCGCCGCCGGCCTGGGTCTGGCCGCGACCATCAACGTCTCGACGGGCGACCTGCCACTCCTCGCGATCCTCTTCATCGCGGCAGCCGGCATCGGCATGTCGATGACGCCCTCCACGGACGCGATCATGGGCGCCGTTCCGCCTGAGAAGTTCGGCGTGGGATCCGCCGTCAACGACACCACGCGCGAGCTCGGAGGCGCCCTGGGAGTGGCCATCCTGGGCAGCTTCTGGCAGGGTAGTTACGCGGACCGCGTCGGCAGTGTCGCGGCCGCGCTGCCGCCCGACGCGGCTCAGGCGGTCCGCAGCTCATTTGCCGGAGCCGCCGCCGTGGCCGCGCACATCGGCGGAGAGCCGGGTACGGTCCTCCTGGGCGCGGCGCGATCGGCGTTCGTAAGTGCTATGGATTGGACATGTCTCATCGGCGTCGCGTTTGCCGTTGCCGGCCTGGTCGTGGCCGCCTTGTACCTGCCGGCGCGGGCCACACGGGCCAGCGTGCCGGACCAGTTCGGGATCACGGAGCTGGATCGGCCGGGTCCCCAGAGGCAGGCGCCGCTCAGCTAGGCGGCAGGTGGCGGCGCGGTTCCAGCGGGGCCGTCCGCACGGCCGCGACCCACACCACGCGGCACCCGATTGTCCACGCCAGCGCGATGCACCAACCGGCGACGACATCCGATGGGAGGTGGACGCCCAGACAGACTCGGGCGAATCCGAGTCCGACGGCGTACAGGAACAGCCCGGCAAGGACCGGGTGGCGCACACCCGTCCCGCGCCAGGCGAGCGCCGTGACGGCCGCCACCAGGGCCATCGAACACATGGCGTGACTGCTCGGGAACGCGTCGAAGCCGGTCTCGACGGGCAGGAGTCGCCCGCCCACGGCCTGGGATGCGACGGCGACCAGGACGACCGCCAGGCCAAGCAGGCCCCAACGCCGCCACCGCGTCAGGAAGGACATGGCGATGACCGCGCCGGCCGCGAGAGCCATGGCGACCTCGACTGAACCTACCAACCCGGCAACCGAATCCGCCGCCGCCGGCCGCGGTGCGTGGAAGCTGTACTTGAGCCCCTGAGCGAGGATGGAGGCGCCGAGGACCGTCACGCCGACGAAGGCCGCGTCGCGTCGCCGGCCGGCAGCGACCAGGGCGATGATCGTCCCGCTGATCATTGCCACCAGCCCGACTGTCGACCCGAGGGCGCACAGCAGGATCAGGACGAGTGTGTTGAGCGTGACTCCAGGTGAGGCGGTCGGTGAAAGTGGGCCCACCGGGTCGAACCTGGTCCGAATGTCGGCCAGGAATGGCACAGGCGCGAGGAGCACGGCAGCTGCGAAAGCGCAGCCAACGACCGCTGGAATTCCTGGCCCGGCGCGGCGGAGCTTGGGTTCAACACCTGGGTTGTCGGCGGTCACGGCCTCGGTCCTCCTCTGGGTGCGTGGCGGTCGCGGCGTCAATCGCCGCGGTGGCCGGCCGAACGGATTCCGAAGCTGCCCCAGTGGCCGGTGTACGGCAGCCAGTCCTCGCTCACGTGTTCGACGATGGCGGAAGCGGGGCCTTCGCGGAGAGCTTCGAGCAGCAGTTCGAGATCGGCGCGCGGACCCTCGGCCACGCAGCGGAGGCTGCCGTCCTGCTCGTTGGAGACCCAGCCGGTGAGGCCGAGGCGTTCGGCGCGGGACATGACGTAATAACGGAAACCCACCCCGTGGACGCGTCCCCTGACGCCGGCCTCGAGGCGGGCCATGTCGCTGCGTGTCATCGGCGGGCCGACGGATCGGAGGCTGCGGCGACGGCCGCGCCTGCCTCTCCGGCCTTGCCGACCTTGCCCGCCGCGGAGCCCGATTCGACGCGCGGCCAGGTCAGAGCAAGTACGTCCAACGCCAGTTCGGGATTCACGTTCTCGTCCAGCTGGCGCCCTGTCGCCGCGAGCCGCGTCAGGAAGGACGTGATGGCACCGGCCGAGACGGCGGGGGCGATCGCCGGCAACTCGTCCAGGAGCTCGATCTCGCGGAAGTGCCCAACGCCACCGGCCTGAGCCACGGCAATGTCTCGCCCCACCGAAGTCCAGATGTCCACAAGGGTTGCGGCCGCGGAGCGTCGCTCGGCCGCGGCCAGCTTGACGACAGCTCCGTCGGCGGTGGCATCGCCCGACTCCTCGGGATCCGCGGCTGCGGCTCGAGCCGGATTCGCGGCGGGGTCCTCAGCCCCGGCGGCCCTTGCCCTTCGGCCCCGTCCGGCCCTGGGCGACGCGCCCTCGTCGGCGGCGGAAGCCTTGCCGCGCCCTTCATCGAGAGAGGTGTTGAGCGCCGCGGCCGACTTCATCAGTTCTCGTACCGTGGCCAGCCGCGCCTGCCGGCGCGCCGCCAGCATGTCGAGGAGGCCGCGGGCGATCTCGCCGCGGAGCCGTTCCGCGTCGGCCGAGCGGGCATAGGCCAGGGCCAGGCCGGGCCGGCCCTCGGCCAGCCGCGCTAGTCGAGCTGCCCGCGGCGCGTCGGCGACTCCGAGCTCACTCAGCCAGTGCTCGATCTCGCGTCCTCCAACCGCGCTCAGCCGAACTCGAACGCAGCGCGAGCGAACGGTCGGCAGCAGGCATTCTTCGTCGTCGGCACACAGGATGATCGTGACGCCGGCCGGAGGCTCCTCGAGCATCTTGAGAAAGGCGTTCTGGGCGTCGTCGTTGAGGCGATGGGCGCCCTCGACGATGACCACGCGCGCTCCGCCCTCGACGGGAAGGAGAATCAGCTCGCCGATCAAGTGCCTGACCGTGCCCGTCTCCGGGTCATTCGCCTTGCCGATCCGAATCTGGTCGCCGGGCCCCTCGGGGGCGAGCCGGTGCAGGTCGGGGTGATTGCCCGAGGCAACCTGCCGGCAGCCCCGGCAAACGCGGCATGGTCGCGCCCCCGGATCGGGATCGCGACACAGAAGGCCCGCGGCAAGATCCAGAGCGAGAGTCGTCTTCCCGATCGAGCCGGGCCCGACGAAGACGACGGCATGCGGCGCCCCGCCGAGGATCATCGAATCGACCTCGGCCAGGGCGCGGGGCTGGCCGCGCGTCGCGGCGTTCTTCATGGGTGGGGCGTCGGGCGGCGGCCGTCCTGAAGGTCGCGCGAGCCGGCTACTCGCTGGCCGGCTCGCTGCCTTCGGAGATCGCCTCGGCGGCGGCTTCGGCCGCGGCGGCCGTCCTCTTGCGCGCCGGAGCGCGCTTCTTCGGGGTGGCCGGCGCGGCGTCCACGCCACTCGCTTCGCCACTCGCGCCGCCACTCGCTTCGCCACTAGCTTCGCCACTTGCGACGGCGGGCTTGCGACGGCTGCGGCTTGCGGGCTTGGCCTTTTCGGCCGGAGACTCGCCCGCAGGAGCCTCGCCGCCGCCGGTCGACTCGCCCGCAGGAGCCTCGGCGGCCTCCGCCGGCTTTCGACGGCTGCGGCTTGCGGGCCTGGCCTTCTCGGCCGGGCGCTCAGCCTGAGCGGCTTCCTGGCTCGGGCCGGCCTCACCGTTGACCGGCTTGCTCAGCTTGGTCGAGAGCTGGGCGCGCAGGAGCTCTTCGAGCTCCGGCGGAACCTCGCTCCACGGCTCGGCCGAGTCGCGGCTGCCCTGTCGCGGCGAAACGACGCCACGATGGCCCTGGGATTGGGGCTGACGCGCCGGCCGATCGTCGCGGTGTCGCTGAGGTTGGGGCTGACGCGCCGGTTCGGGATAGCGCGACGACGCGCCGCGGCCGTACCGCTCGCGGTCCACTGCCGAGGCATAAGCGCTGCGTACGCCGCGACCGCCTCCGCTAGCACCGCGACCACCTCGTCCGCCGCCACCACCGCTGCGGCGTCGCTCCGCCAGCAGATACTCGGGAATTTCCGGCTCGGCGTAGTCATCCTCTTCCGGGGAGATCGGCGCCAGACGCGCGGGGCGGCTGTCCATGCCGATCTGCGAGTCCCATACCGACCCGAACTGATTCGGCCGCGTTGCCGGCGCAACGGTCGCGGCGCCATCCTCGGATTCGACAGCTTCGCCTTCGCCGGCCTCGCCGGGGGCCTGCGATCGACCGTGGCCACGGCCACGACCGCCGCGGCGGCGGCGTCGATGACCGGCGCCCTCGACACCGTCGGCTCCGGCCTCGGCGGTCTCGCCCTCCGCGCCTTCGACGATCTCCTCGGCGGCCTCGACGAGCAGCTCCTCTTCGACCGGCTCGCCCTCTTCGGTGGCGGCCGCTCGCGACAGCTTCTCGCCCGGCAGGGCAACCAGGCGTCCGCCGGAACGCGGCGCCGTCCGGCTGGCAACGCCGCGTGCAGCGGGTCGGGCACTACGGCTCTCGGCCACCGCCACTTCCTCGACGCCATCGACGCGACCGCCCCGGCTCCGTCCGCGGCCGCGCCGGCCGCCCCTGCCCTCGGTCTGCTTGTCCGGGACCTCGGTCATCGAGAGGTCTTCGTCGTCACCGGCCACACGCCGTCCAGAGCGCGAAGAGTCGCGATCGACCCGAGCCACCTGGGTGATGTCGTAGAAGGCGTCCGCCACTTCGATCAGGTCGGAGCTGGTGTTGCCCCGGAAGCTGATGACCTCCACGCGCACGCCCATCTCCTGGACGGCGCGGATGGCGGGGGCGAAGTCGCCGTCGCCGCTGACGACGATCGCGACGTCCAGGTTTCGAGCCGTCTTCATCATGTCGACGACAAGCTCGATGTCGAGATTGGCCTTGACCTTGCCGTCTCCGTATTTGCGGATGTCCTTGCTCACGACCTTGTAGCCGTGGCGGGCGAGGAATGAATGGAAGTTGCGCTGGTTCTCGTTCTCGGGATCCAGACCCGTATAGGCATAGGCCCGGACGAAGTCACGCCCGGCCACCGCGGCCTTCAGCAGCGTGACGTAATCGATGTCCGCGCCCGCCGCCTTGGCCGCGTAAAAGATGTTCGCCACGTCTACGAAGACGGCGACGTTCTTGCTCACTTATGAACTCCTTGACTGTCCGGCCGGCGACGCATTCGTCGGCCTGTGACCTGGGGCGCCGGCGCTCTCTGGCTGCCTGGCTGCCTCTATGAATTCAGCGTCCGGTCGACGCCCTGGCGGCGACCGACGCCCTGTATGTGTTGAAGGCTGACTTGCTGAAGCCATGACCCCGCCAGTTCGAGAGGTACTCGGCATCCGGCATCAACATGACTTCGACCGCTGTGCAGCCCTTTCTTCGTGCCGAGAGCAGCATCTCTTCGATCAGCAGATCGGCGACCTTTTCACCGTCGTAGCCGCCGGCGACAACCAGCACATCGATCGTGCCGACGAAACCGCCGGTCTTTATCGATGGCCGCAGACCGAGCACCGCACCGCCTGCCAGCTGGCGATTCACTTCGACGAGAGCGACGCTCGCGTTGGGCAGGTAGACGAGCTGGCGGAGCAGTCCGATCGCGTCCATCGGAGAGTCACCATCAGGGACGGCTCCATTTTCCGCGCATAGCGCGTACAACCGATCGACATCGGTGATGCGGGCCTGCCTGACCAGGTACTCCACTCGAACAGACGAACCTCAAGACGAGAGGGCGATCGCACTGCTCGCGACAGCCAGAATGACCGGCGGTCGCTTGCTGTAGTGCCGGTGCTCTCGGGGTGGCGAACGGCTAACCGCTCGACAGCCACGCCTCACTGGGTCGGCGGCCGTGCGTGTGCATCCGGCCCGCCTGCCCGTAACTATACGGCAACCGTGTCAAGCGCAGGAGGAATCTATGTCCGCGCTCCTGGGGTCCTCTCTCGCTCGGTCAGGCGGCGCACTCCGGTGTTGTCGCCTGCGGTTCTTGCTCACGCACCTTCAGGTGCGCTCGCTGCGCGTCCTCGGCTCCGCCTAGGCCTGCGCTCGTCGGACCGAGCGAACTGCGTCGTTTGCCGCCGTCCATCCTCTGTCGTGGCGCGAGGTGCCCACCGTCGAAAGGTGGATTCTGGTCTCAATACAACCGGCGGTTGCGCTCTTCGAAGACCTCGAACACGCCCCTCGCAATTAGGACCATCCCGGCGGCCGCGAGCCAGACGCCGATGCCTTGCTGGGGCGGCCAGGGAAAGATCTGGTGCTGGGCCAGCTCGATCACACGCCAGAGATAGCCAATGGCGATCGCGGCGAAAAGCGCCAGGTACACGAGCGGGTGGTCGATCGCGACGGGCTTCTCCGAGGCGAAGGGCAGCGTCACCAGCAGCAGGCTGGCCATCGACGCCAGGAACATCATGAAGACGCGCCCGTCGGAAATGCCGACGCCGCTGATCCGGGGCAGCTCGCCGGCGCCGCCGCCGGTCTGCCACCACTGCAGAAAGGTCGCGCCGACGATCACAATGGCTCCGATGGCTACGAGCCAGTGACCGCGAGTGGCGGATGTGTGATGCATCGTCGGGTTCCTCAAGACTCGTAGGCTTCGGGACGGAGCACGCCCACGAAACGGAGGTTGCGATACACCTCCGCGAAGTCAAGACCATACCCCACAACGAACGCGTCCGGGATTTCGAATCCCACGTAGTCGAGAGGGATCTCGACGAGGCGTCTGGCCGGCTTGTCGAGCAGGGCACAGACCTTGATCGAGCGCGGGTTCTTGCCCCGCAGGTAGCGGAGCAGGTAGTTGAGGGTCAGACCCGTGTCGATGATGTCCTCGACGAGCAGAACGTCCCGGCCATCGATGGGCGCGCTGAGGTCCTTCAGGATCCGGACCAGGCCCGACGATTCGGTTGACGTTCCGCCGTAGCTCGAAACCTCCATCAGGTCGATCCGCAACGGCAGGTTGATGCGCCGCATCAGGTCCGCCATGAAGGGCAGCGAGCCCTTGAGCACGCTCACGAGCGTGATCTCGTGGCCGGCGTAGTCGGCCTGGATCTGCTGCCCGAGCTCGGCCACCTTGGCCTCGATCTGCTGCTCCGTCAGCAGCACCTCGGCGATGTCTAGCGTGAGGTCGTGGGAAGGTTTCATCGCTACCTCTTAGATCACGTGGCGGGTGCGTGCGCCGAGGCTGCCGCGGATCTCCGCAAGGCGCGGCGGCGAGCGGCGCGGGAGCGGCGCTCGTGGCGAGGGCCCGGTTCAGTACTCGAGCCGGGGGCGGCCGGATCGGAGCCGTTCTCCAGACCGCGGGATCGATCGAGCCCGTCCAGTCGGTCTTCCGGCTCGCCCGAGTCGGTGGCCTCCTGGCGTTGAATGACCTGACCCAGGGTACCGCTCAACTCAGACACGAGCGCGGCTCGCCCGTACTTGAGCATGAGGGCTCGGAAGTCGCGGGCGTAGAAGAGCTTGATCCGGAGGCCGGGGTACAACTCGCGAAGGCGGCGGACCTTGCGGTTCTTCTTGCGGACCAGGCGCTGCTGGAGTGTGGTCAGTTCGATGAAGAGGTCCAGATCGGGCAGATAGAAGTCCGGGGCGAAGCTCTCCAGGACGTTGCCTTCGAGGTCCCACAGGATCGGGAACACGGTCGGCTCGTATTCCCAGCCGACCTGGTAGAAGTCCAGGATTCGGGCGAACTCGGCTTCGCTGGCGTGGGCGAAGGCGCAGTCCAACCGCGTGCCGCGGGCCGCCTCGTCGTCGGTCGTGCCGCCCGGCTGATCGTCAAGTCCTCGCGCGACATCCACGATCCAAGTCTATCCGCTCGGCGCTCAGGAGGACGGCTCGGGCGACGCGAGAGCGTTTCCCAGTAATACTCCTGGGGGGTATCATTGGGCGGTCGCCGCGGGCCTCTCGAGCCCGCTCCGGCCCAGGCTCGACGGAACGAGGGCGAGTTGGCGGGACAGGACATAGCTACGAAGACGATTATCGATACCGCGGCCGGCCCGGCCGGCGGCGGGCTGGACAGTGCAGTCGATTCGCCCGAGATCGATCCGACGTTCCGTCATTCGTACTCGAAAGACCAGGCAATCCTGATCCGGCGGTTGCGTCGCATCGAAGGCCAGGTTCGCGGCATCGAGCGGATGATCGAGCGGCGCGAATACTGCATCGACATCCTGCAGCAGACGGCAGCACTGCGGGCCGCCGTCGACTCGGTCGCCCTCCTGGTCCTCGAAGACCACGTCCAGGGCTGCGTACGAACGGCCGCGGAGTCGGGCGAGGCAGATCGATACATCGAGGAAGTGCTCGACGTAGTACGCCGGTCCCTCGGGAAACCCGTTCGCACGCCGCGAGTCTGAGGCGCGGGCCTGGCGACTGCTCGGTCATCTTCCACCTACGTCGGGCGACGTACAGGTTTGTCCACTTTCGTGGAAGAAGGCCCAGATTCCGTGGATAACCTCGTTGACGAGGTAGGGGATGGCGCCTACTCTCCGACATCCGCACCGCTGCTGCGGACCGTCAGATGGGTAACCGCGTTGGCGAGGGGCCTGGGGAAACCCGGCCAGATACTGGACCAGCGCGGAAAAACCGAGGGACGCCGGGTGCGAGAAGAGCCAACGCCGGGAGCGGCGCGACCATGGGGACCGGGAGTCCACAGATGACCCCACCCCAGGATCGCGATCCGCTCCCGACGTGCGTTGACGACCTGGCGCCCTTGCCTCCGGAGTACTGGGAGGCCATCGGAGACGGGATCGGCCATATCCCGGGGAACGTCTCAGGGGCGGGTGTCGTTTCCGAGGCTCAGCTCCATGTCATCGCCGACCACGTCCGATTGCTGCTCGCCTGGAACGAGGCCCTCAATCTGAGCGGGATCCGCGCCCCGGACGCAATTGCCCTCGAGCACGTCCTCGACTCCCTCACCGCGCTGCCCATCCTTCGACGCGCCGGCATCGAGGAATTCATCGATCTAGGGAGCGGCGGTGGCTACCCCGGTCTGACCCTGGCAATCGCTCTCCCGGCGCGCCGCGCACTGCTCGTGGAGTCGGTCGGCAAGAAAGCGCGGTTCCTGGCCGCGGCCGCAGAAGCCACGGGGATGCGCGACCATGTCTCCATTGCCGCAACCCGCGCCGAGACGCTGGCGGCCGACCCACGTCACCGCGGCCGCTGGCAGGCTGTCACGGCACGGGCCGTGGCAGAGATGAGCGAACTGGTCGAGCTGGCGATGCCGCTGCTGTGTGTCGGAGGGTTGCTGGTGGCCTGGAAACGAAGCCCGGCGGAGGAGGAGCTCGCCAGAGCGGACGGCGCCATTCGACAGCTGCGCGGCCGCCTTGTCCGACTCGAGCCGGTTGCCGTTCCGGGCCTCGAGGACCACGTTCTGGCGGTGGTGGAGAAAGTGGCGGAGACGCCACGTGAGTATCCGCGGGACCCGGCGGCGCGCCGCCGGCGTCCGTTGTAGGACCCTCGATGCGAGTCGCTGTCCTGTCGGACATCCACTCCAACCTGAGCGCTCTGGAGACCGTTCTGGCCACTCTGGGCTCCGTTGACGCCATCTGGCACCTCGGCGATGTCGTCGGCTACGGCCCAGAGCCGCAAGCCGTCATCGACCGGCTGCGAGAGTCCGGCGCGATCGGGGTCAGGGGCAACCACGACGATGCGGCCGGCGGCGGAAGTAGCATCGAGCAGTTCAACCCGGACGGGCACCGGGCAATGGAGTGGACGCGCACTCGGATCGACGAAGCCACGCGACTGTACCTGGCCGGCCTTCCGGAGCGCCGCGTGCCCGAGGGATCGGCCTTCACCCTGGCGCACGGCAGCCCGCGCGATCCCATCTGGGAGTACCTGGACGCGCCGGACGCCGCCCAGCAGAATCTCCCCGCCTTCGACACGCCGTATTGCCTGGTCGGCCACACCCACGTCCCGCTCGTCTTTCGAGAGACGCGAGGGCACATGCAGGCCATGCTCGTCGACCCGGGGAGCCGCCTCTCGCTAGACCACCGGCGCCTGATCCTCAACCCGGGCAGCGTGGGCCAGCCCCGCGATGGCGATCCCCGGTCCAGCTACCTCGTGATCGACACCGAAGCCGGCCAGGTCACGTGGCATCGCCTGGGATACGACGTCGGGGCCACTCAGGCCGCCATGACGGCCGCCGGCCTGCCACCGCGCCTGGCACGGCGTCTGAGCTTCGGGCTGTGAGCGCGGAGGCGGCACGCGCGCAAGAGTCGGTCGTGCGCACCGGGCTGAACGGCCTCACGACTGCCGATTCAGGCAGTCCGGATTGGGCCACAGGGCCACGTTGATGGGGCCGCAGGTACGGCATCGGGGGTCGGGACGGCGTGCTAGCCTAACCCGGTTCCGCCGGGCGACCGCGTCCGGATGGGCGCGGGGTTCAGCCGGGGCAGCCATGGCCGACCCGCCTCGGAGGCCGAACACGGGCACCGCCGCCCGGCACAGAGGTTTCTGCGTTCGATGACCGCTCCTCGTCCGCCTCTCCACGGTCGCAAGCTCGGCGACCGGCGCGTGGTGGTCGATCGGCCGCACTCCGCCTACTTCCGCTACGCCGGCCCCGGCACGATGGTGGCCAAGGCCGCCGCGAGCGCACCCACCACCGCCTTCGGTCGCAGGCTGGCCCGGGTCAGGGCAATCGTCTTCGGCAAGCCGCTCTCGAATGCGCAGGAGATCGGGGAGCGCCTGTCGAAGAAGCTGGCTCTGCCGATCTTCAGTTCGGACGCGATCTCGTCCTCCGCCTACGCGACCGACGAAATCCTGCGGGTGCTAGTCCTCGCGGGCCTGGCCTGGATGACCTGGTCCATCTGGGTCGCGGCCGCGATCGCGCTGATGCTGACCATCGTCGCGTTCAGCTACCGTCAGGTCTGCCGAGGCTACCCATCGGGCGGCGGCGCCTATGTCGTGGCTCGTGAGAACCTCGGGCCCAACTTCGGCCTGATCGCGGCTTCGGCGCTCATGGTCGACTACGTCATGACCGTCGCCGTCTCGAGCGCCTCGGCCCTGGCGAACCTGGCCACGGCCTTCGAGGCGATCGCGCCATACAAGGTTGAGCTCGGGGCGCTCATCATCATCCTGGTGACGGCGGCCAACCTGCGGGGAATTCGGGAGTCGGGCAACATCTTCGCCATCCCGACGTACCTGTTCGTGGGCATGGCGTTGCTCGCCATCGTCGTCGGCCTGGTCAACGTGGCGACGGGCGCCGCGCACCACCTGGCCCCGCCGCCGTACGCCGAGTCGGCAGGCGTCCAGGCGTTCACGCTCCTCCTGCTTCTCAAGGCATTTGCCGGAGGTTCGGTGGCCCTGACCGGTGTCGAGGCGATCGCCAACGGCGTGCCGGCCTTCAAGCCGCCCGAGTCCAGGAACGCGGCCAACACCCTGATCATCATGGCCGTGCTGCTGGGCACGATCTTCATCGGGCTCACTTTCGTGGGCATGCAGTACGGCGTCATGGCGACGACCCCACAGGGCCCCACCGTGCTCGGCCAGGTCGGCAGTGCCGTCTTCGGCGGCAACTTCCTGTTCCTGCTGCTGCAGATCAGCGCCGCGCTGATCCTGTTCCTCGCCTGCAACACGAGCTTCAATGCCTTCCCGCGCCTCGCAGCGATCCTGGCCCAGGACGATTGCATGCCCCGCCAGTTTGCCTTCCGAGGGGACCGACTCGCGTTCTCATGGGGCATCGTCGTCCTGGCGGCCGTGGCCATCGGCATGATCTGGGCATTCAACGCCTCGGTGGACGCGCTCATCCCGCTCTACTCGGTCGGCGTGTTCATCTGCTTCACGCTGTCGCAGGCCGGCATGGTCGTCCACTGGCGCAAGGAGAGGAGTTCGGGGTGGGCCTGGCGGAGCATCGTGAACGGATTCGGAGCGCTCCTGACCGGCGTGGTCTTCCTCGTCGTGGCCTACGAGAAGTTCTTCAACGGCGCCTGGATGGTCTTGATCTTCATCCCCTTCCTGATCGCGATGATGGTGTTCGTTCGGCACCAGTACGCCGCCTCGGCGCGACAGCTCGAGATGAAGCCGGGAGCCGCCGTTCCTCAGCCGCACCGGCACAACCGGGTCGTCATCCCGATCTCGGGCGTCGACCGAGCCGTCATCCAGGCCCTCAACGTGGCCCGATCCGTCACCACGGACATCCGCGCGGTCTTCGTCTCGGACGATCCGGAGAAGAGCCATGACGTTCGCGAGCGCTGGGCTCAGGCCGTCCCCGACGTACCGCTGGTGGTCGTCGAGTCGCCGTATCGGGCCCTCATCGCCCCGGTCGTGGCCTACCTCGACGTCCTGGACCGGTCCTGGCCTTCCGAGCAGGAAGAGCCGATCACCTTCGTCCTGATCCCCGAGTACGTCGCTCGCAGCTGGTGGGAGCGGCTCCTTTACAACCAGGCGGCCAAGCAGCTGCGCGCCACGCTCCTGGGCCGGCCGCACACGGTTGTGATCAACATCCCCTACCGGCGCGACGAAGCGCGCGCCGCGGCCGTTGCCGCGGCCATACAACCGGCCGGGACGCTGCTTCCCGCCGACAACGGTCGGAATCGCTGATCGCCCGCGGGCCGAAGGGCGCGAACATGAGGCCAAACGGCCAGGGGCCGATACGCCGCCGGAGTGGTCGTCTGCATACCTTCGGCCCGTACATCGTCGCGAGCCGGTGGTATCGTTTTCGCTCGTAATCGGTTGTAGCCAGCGAGAACGGAGGTCCGGTGCCCGAGGCGAATCCGCCCGTTTTCCGGCGCGCCGTTATCGCTCTCAGCGGTGGCTCTGTTGATGCCACTACCGTTCGCCTGGCCCTGGAGATCAGCCGCCAGAACCACGCCGAACTGGTCGCCGTCCATGTCGTCGAGCTCAACTGGACCCAGCCCCTGGATGCCGACGTGGCGGAGCGCTCGGAGGAGGCGCAGCGGGTGCTCGACGCGGCCGAAGGCATCGCCGAAACGATGCACTGCAAGCTCGAGTCGGTGTTGGTTCAGGCTCGCGACGTGGGCGCCGCCATCGTCGACGAGGCCGAGGCGCGCGAGGCAGATCTGTTGATCCTGGGCCTGCCCTATCGAACCCGCTTCGGCGGCGACTTCGCTATCGGGCGGGCCGTCCCCTACGCATTGAAGAATGCCCGCTGCGCCGTGTGGGTGGTGCGCGAGCCGATGGGCGAGGAGCGACAATGAAGATCGTGATCGTGGGATGCGGTCGCGTCGGGTCGACGCTGGCCGAGAACCTCGACGCCGACGGCCACGAGGTGATCATCTTCGACCTCCGGACGTCGGCCTTCGACCGACTTCCCGAGACGTTCAAGGGAGTCGCGGTCCGTGGCGACGGAACGGACGAAGAGGTCCTGAGACGAGCCGGTGCCCAGGGTGCCGACATCTTCCTGTCCCTGACCGAGGGCGACAACCGCAACATCATGGCCGCTCAGCTTGCGACCGAGTCGTTTGCGATCCCGCAGGTCATCGCCAAGATCAACGACCCGGTCCGAGCTGCGGCCTACTCCGAACTGGGCGTCGTCACACTCTGCCGGACCAACCTGATGGTCGACTCGGTGGCCAAGTACCTGGACCTGCAGATGCAGACCGGCCCCGGCATCGACATACCCGAGACTCCCGGCCACGAGCATCCCCATCCGACGGCCGAGACGGTCGACAGCCCGAAGCTCCCGGCCGGCGCCCTTGCTGCAGGCGACGCGATCGGGGCGGCCGGTCGCCGGACCATTGCAACGAGCGAGACCGACGAGGTCCGGGCCAGGCGGCTCGGCTTTCGCCGCTCGCGCGGCTGAGCGCGGGTAGGAGGTCGACGTGTTCGTTATCGTCGTAGGCGGCGGCAAAGTCGGGTACTTCCTGGCCCGCGAGCTCATCGGCTCCGGCCACGAAGTCGCGCTGATGGAGCGGGACCGAGTTCGCGCAACGCAGATAACCGAGGAGATCGGGTCGATCGTCATTCCACACGACGGTTGCGAGGGCAAGTACCTCGGTCAGGCCGGCGCGAATCGGGCGGACATCGTGGCGGCGGTCACGGGCGACGATGAGGACAACCTCGTCATCTGCCAGATGGCCAAGCACCACTTCGACGTGCCTCGGACCATCGCCCGCGTCAACAACCCCAAGAACGAGGGTCTCTTCAAGCACCTCGGCGTCGATGAGATCGTGTCGCCGACGCGGACGATCCTCGGTTCGATCGAGGCCGACATCCCGGTCCACGAGCTGCTCCAGCTGGCGGTGCTCGGCGGTGGCGAGCTCGAGCTGGTCGAAGCCCAGCTGCGCGAGGGGTCGCCGGCGGTCGGTCAGCAGGCCGGAAGCCTGGAGCTCCCCGACGGCTGCTCCATCTTCGCCGTCATCCGCGATGAGCGAGCTCTGTCGGTCAAGCCCGACACGGAGCTGCGCCAGGGCGACAAAGTCATCGGCATCGGCCGGACCGAGTGCGAGGGAGAGCTCCAAAGGATTCTGCTCGGCGATTCCGAAACCGCGGACTGACGCCGGGGTCGAGGCCGCGGTGCCCCGGGCGCGCCGGGCGCGCCGGAGGCCCTTCGGACGGCATTGCGGGCTTCTGCGGCGCCTTGCCCCGGCGGGCCGGCGCCGGCTTTGCGCTAGCTGTTGAGGTACAGCAGTGCCAGGCCGGCGATCGCGATCACGGCCCCGACGAACCACAGGCGCGGCGGCTTGTGACCCTGGAGCCAGAAGGCGAACGGAACCGCGATCAGCGGCGCGACGGCCTGGACGGACTGGGCCACGCCGGCCGAGATCGTCTGGAGAGCCCAGACCAGGCAGGTGACGCCCAGGATTGGTCCGCAAAGTGAGTTCAGGCCTCCCCAGAAGAGCGGTCGAGTTGTGAGTTTGCCGCCGTCGGAGCTTAGGACGGACTTGACCGAACCGTCGGCCGCGGTGAAGCCCCACCTGCGGCCCCACATCCAGCGGGCGATCGCGTAGACCGCGAGCGCGACGACCGCGCCGCCGATCAGCCTCTGGAAGGCAACGGTCAGGGCGTCGGGCGGGGTGTGGGCGGCCTTCATGAGTTGCTGACCGTGCTGCGTGGCCGCGACGCTGATGCCTTGAGCAAGGGCCGCGAGCAGAGCGAGGCCGATCCCCAGCGCCACGTTCTTGAAAGCCACACCTTTGACGGCAGTAGCTCGAACGTACGGCAGGAGGCCGATGACAACTCCCACCAGGATGACGGCGCAGAACACGAGCTGGAGGTTCGTCAGCTTGCTCGAGTACCAGAACCAGGCCACGATCGCGGCAACCGGAGCGGCGACAGTCTCCTCGACGAGCGAGGCGAGCGGGGCGCCGAGACGCGGTAGAGCGGCCAGCAGAGACAGGCCGCCGATGCCGAAGCCAATGGCACCGGCCGCGACGAAGAGCGCCGTCTGGCCGCGCAGGCCCTGACCGAAGGCGAAGGCCCAGATCCCCAGGATGGTCACGGCGAACGACAGGCGGATGACGTTGGTCCGCACGAAGCCGATGAGCGCGGTGGCACGGCCGGCCACGACCGGCGTGACGCCGAAGAACAGAGCGGTGAACAGTGCGCCGATCATCTGGCAGACCTCACCTGACTGTCGGGAACCGGGCTCCGGAGGGAACGGTGCGAGGGAGCGGCGGCGCGGGCAACGCGGGCGGCGCGGGCGGCGCGGGCAACACGGGAGGCGCGGGCGGCGCGGGAGGCGCGGGCGGCGCGGGCGGCGCGGGCGGCACAAATGGTCACGTAGTAACTCTACCTTCTGGGATGGGCGGTCAATCTACACGACCCCGGACGCGCGGCACCGCGCCTCGTGTCCCATCCGCCCGGGCCGCCGGTCACCCTCCCGCCGCTACGAACGGCCCGGCTCGAGCAACCTGGCAGCGAGACGCTCGCCAAGGCGGATGGCGTAGTTCTGGCCGCGGTCGTGCGGGTACACCTGGGCGATCGTGGCCACGAACAGGCCCGGCAAGGGGGTCTCGAAAGGAGGGATCCGGTCCCGGAAGTCCGTGCCGACGATCGGCTGCGCGTCCCGAGCCGTGAACAGCCACCGATCCGTGATCCAGCTCCCGTCGAACGTGGGGTTGATCCGCGCCAGGTGGGGGACGAAGGCGTCGACGAGCTGGCTGGCGCTCAGCCTCAGCAGGGGATCGGCCGAGTCCCGGTAGCTCCCCAGGTAGACGAGGTGCCTGCCGCCGTATTCGGCTGGACTTCGGAGGTTGGTGTGCTCGACCACGACCACGAACGGATGGCCGGGATCGTTGACGTTGAGCCAGTAGGAGTCCGTCAGCGGCCGATCGAGGGCCAGGATCAGACAGTGGGCAGTCTGGGCGGGCACCGATGCGTAACGAGTCCGCCACGAGTCGGGCAGTTCGGAGGCAAGCCCGGCCGTGTCGTGGGACGGCAGCGTGGAGATGACAGCCTCGTGGTGCGCCGTCGCGGAGCGGCCGCCCCCGTCCCTGAAGTGGACGTCGTACCCGTTACCGGATCGCTCCAGCGACTCCACGGCCGTGTTCAGCCGAATCGTTCCGCCGGCAGCCCGCACCCGCTCGGCCAGGGCCTCGTAGAACGGCTGGAATCCTCCCGGCGGGTAGCCCAGGGCGGAGGTCCTGTCGTGAACTCTCGCCCAGAACCAGGGCAGGGCCACTTCTTCCGCCGCGGCCCCGAACTTGCCCTCGAACAGCGGGCGCCAGATTCGATCGTAGGATGCGCGACCCATCCAGCGCCGCAGCCAGGGTCCGGCCGCGCGGCCCTCGAGGAGTCCGCCCCGGGGCAGGATGCGCAGAGCCGCGAGGGTCGCTCCCATGCGGAGCCGGTCGAGGAGTGGCAGTTGCCGGAACCTGAGCAGCGAGATAGGCGAGTCCAGCTGCCAGATCTCGCCCTGCAGCAACGTGGCCGTGAGGGGGTGGGCCCAGGACAGGCCGCCGGATCGCCCGCCGGATCGTCCGCCGGATAGCCCGCCGGATCGCCCGCCGGATGGCGCCCCGGATGGCGCCCCGGATGGCGCCCCCGCCGGCTCCAGATCGGCGTAGGAGCGCCGCAACACGTGGTCGGACTTGAACGCGTGGTGATAGAAGCGCTCGAGCCAGACGCCGGGCTCCACCTCGAAGCCGGCGGCCTGACCTCCGACCAGGCTCTCCCGCTCGTACACGGTCACGGAGCGTCCCGCTTCCGCCAGCCGTCGAGCAACGCTCAGGCCGATGGCGCCGGCGCCGATGACGGCGACACCGCCGGCAGCGACCGGCGATCTGGGACCGTCGCCGATCGGGTCGGGAATGGGCTTGCTCACCGGCTTCACCGGATTAGTCTACCGGCCGGGGGACGGCATCCAGCCGCCGGTTGGCGCCCTGCCGGTTTTGCGATAATCGCGCGGTCCGGCGTCTCGAGACAAACGCTAGGGGTTCCTCAATGCGCAGTCTGGCTCCGTTGCGTTTCGCACGGCCGCGCCGAGACCCGACGCCCGTTCCGGTCGAATCCACGGAACACGCTTCGCCCGCGGCGCAGGCAGGCGAGCTGGGCGGCGGCCCGAACATCCGGAGGCGCTTCCGGACGACTCGATCGGAGATCATGTCCTCGGCGGTGGTTGCCGCCGCCGCGCTCCTCGTGCGTGTAGTCCCCGCCCTGACGTCGGGCGGCTTTCCGCTCAACGACGGCGGTCTCTTCTACACGATGGCGGGCGATCTCCGAGCGAATTCGTTCCTGATCCCGGCCACGACCTCGTACAACGGCGGCGACATCCCGTTCGCCTATCCGCCGCTCGGGATCTACATGGTCGCGGTGCTGCATCTCGCGCTTCCGGTCAGCCTCATCGACCTGTTCCTGTGGCTGCCGGTCATCTTGAGCCTGCTCGGCGTCGGAGCGATGTACTTCGTTGCCCGCGAGCTGCTGCCGTCTCGCTTTCACGCCCTGGTGGCGACGGCGGCTTTCGCGGTCGTCCCCGAGTCGTATATGCAGATCATCGAGGGCGGCGGCGTGACTCGCGCCCTCGGGCTCCTGCTCGGTTTGCTGGCCGTCATGTGGGCGGTGAAATACCTGAGGGAGGGGCGAGGTCGCGATTGCGTGGCCGCCGCCCTCGCGGGCGGGTTGGCCGTTCTCTCGCATCCGGACGCGGCCCTGTTCACGGTCGTGGCCGTCGTTCTGCTCGCGGCTCAGGCCCGAAGCGTGAGGCGCGGCCTGCGCATCCTGGTCGGAATGGCCGTCGTCTCCGCCCCGTGGTGGTTGATGGTGGCGGTGCGGCTCGGGCCGATGCGGCTGGTCTCCACCGGGTCGCTGCAGGGTCCCGTGGCCGGAGTGGTCGGTGGCGTCTACGAGCTGATGTACTTCGGAATCAGCCAGGAGTTCTTCTTCCCGCTGGTCGCCCTGGCCGGGTTCCTCGGCCTGCTCTTCAGCCTCCACCGTCGCAGCGCGCTGCTCTTCGTCTGGCTCGTCCTCGAGCTCGTTCTGGACCAGCGCCTCGGAGCGATGTTCGCGATGGTTCCGCTATGTCTCGCCGCCGCCTATGGCGTAGCCGACGTCGTCCTCCCAGCATTCTTGCGGGTCTCGGAATACGGCGACGCCCTGATGCCGGACGCCGTGTGGCGCAGCGCGCCCGTCAGGGATGGCCTGCTCCTGGCGCTGTACCTGGTTGCGCTGGGCAGCCTGGTCGCGGACGTGTCGTCGTTTTCGACCGACCATGCGGTCCCGGCCGCGACTCGGGACGCCTACCAGTGGGTTGCGGAAAACACGCCGGCCGGCGCGCACTTCGCCGTGATCAGCGGCAGCTCGGACGGTCAGGAGGGTACCCAGGAATGGTTCCCGGCCCTCACGTCTCGTGTGAGCGAAGCCACTCCCCAGGGCACGGAATGGCTGGCATCCGGGACGTGGCTCTCGACCTACAAGGACAACATGGCTCTCCAGGGCTGTGCGTCACAGACCGCGGCGTGCCTGCTGAACTGGGCGTCGGAGCGCGGTAGCGCGCCCGGATATGTGTTCCTGCCGAAGGGCCAGCTCCTGGGGATCGGATCGCCGAGCGACTGCTGCAGTTCCCTGCGCGAGTCGCTGCTGTCATCGGACAGGTTCGCGGTCGTCTACGACGGCGCCGGGGCAACGATCGTGCGCTGGCTCCCGGGGCCCTGAGGATCGCCCGGGCTCGCCGCCCTGCAACCATCGCCACTCGCCTGCGGCGGATCGTGCCGCGCGCGCCGCGCACGCTCCTCGCCACTGGCCTGCGGCGGGTCTACGTGGCCGAATCCAGCTCCTCTCGGTACAGAGCCAGACCAGCTACTCCGCCCATCGCGGTCTCGTCCAGCACGAGAATCATGAAGGCCTCGTCCGTGACATCCCACTTGCAGCGAATGCCGCGGCGTGACGCCGGCTCGAAGCCGAAGCGGGTGTAGTAGCCGGGGTGCCCCAGCACGATCACGAACGGGCACGGCGTCTGTCGAACGAGGCCCAGCCCGGCCGTGACGAGCTGGGTCCCGATGCCCTTTCCCTGGTACTCGGGCAACACGGCCAGAGGCGCCAGCCCCATGCCGGGCACCTCGACACCGCTCTCCATCTCGATCCTGGCCGGGCTCAACAGGATGTGACCGACCACCCGGTCCCCGACGACCGCGACGAGTGAGATGAGCCCCTGGCAGGCCTCGCGCAGTCGGTCCACGACAGCGCCCTCGTCCGTCCGGCCAAACGCCAGGTCGTTGACGTTGCGGATCGCGAGGATGTCCGCCGCCTCCTCTTGCCGGATCTCGACGGCACTTGGCATGCTTCTCTGGCTCCTCTCCGGCGGGTACCCTGCTCGGCGGAGCCTATCTTGCCAGGCGTCGGCCACCCAAACATGCCCCGATGCGGCGACCCCATTAACCGGCGGGGCGTAGAAGAGGTGGGTCATCCGACGCAACAACCTTGACAACCCCATTGTCAAGGTTCTATGGTCTGCCCGTGACATTCGGTCGGTCGGAAGGCCCGCTGTGGGCCGACAGACAACCAGACCCCGACCGGTTGGAGGTTCGAGATGACCATCGTTCGTCGAGCAGGTTTCGGCGATCTCCTCTCTCTCCGCCAGGCCATGGACAGGCTCTTCGAAGAGAGCTTCGTGAATCCACGGACGTGGCAGTTCGGGGAAGGCCAGCTCGTTCCGGTGGACGTCTACGCCACCAGCGACGATGTCGTGGTCGAGGCCGTCCTGCCGGGCGTCAAGCCCGAGGAGGTCGACATCACGGTCGAGGGAAACACGCTCACGATCTCGGGCGACACCAGCGCCATGATCCCGGCACGCGAGGGTCTGCTGCTGCAGGAGATTCGACGCGGCCGCTTCGTCCGCACTCTCAACCTGCCCGAGGGTCTCGAGGCCGACAAGGCCACCGCGACGTTCGAGGACGGCATCCTGACGCTGCGCGTTCCAAAGGCCGAGCAGGTCAAGCCGCGTCAGATCAGGATTGCGACCGAGCAGGCCCGGCCTGCTGGCGATGGCCAGCATGAGAAGCCAGCGACAGTCGGGGCAAAGTAGGTATTCGGTGTCCGATCCAAGGTTCCAGCGAGACCCGGGGCGTCCCTGTTTCGTGATCAGCGTGGCCGCGAGTCTGGTTCAGGCTCACCCCAGGACGCTTCGCATCTACGAGGACGAGGGTCTCCTGGCGCCCGCCCGGACGCCGACCAACATCCGCCTCTACTCCGAGAACGATATCCGGCGAATCCTCTGGATCAGGCGCCTCACCCAGGAACGGGGAGTGAATCTGGCCGGAGTCAAGCTTCTATTCGAACTTGAAGAACGACTCGGGACGCGGCTCCTGGAGGCGCTCTTCGACGAAGCCCAGGCCCGTGTGGCCGGCGCGGCAGCTGCCGCACGCGGGCCACGAACGGGTGAATCCACCGAGACTGCGAGCTATGCCGCCGCCGAAGACTCTATCGAAGGGAGCAGCCGCGACGGCGGCTCCGAGGACGGCCGGACCGTCCACCAGGATGAACTGTCAGCCGCGCCAACCGCTCGGCCCATCACACGTATAGTGGCCACCCGCGTGACCACGACTCGATCAGGAGATCCCAATGACTGACCGGCCGGCCGACAAGGACGACGAGGCTTCAGCCCCGGCTGACGAGGCTTCAGCTTCCGCTGACGAGGCTTCAGTCC
>Ga0182011_10001106_pt1 | contig 23627 bp, 29 predicted proteins | sample 711E1DmetaG_FD_120481 | JGI IMG/M metagenome (GOLD analysis project Ga0182011, IMG submission 120481) | Permafrost microbial communities from Stordalen Mire, Sweden - 711E1D metaG | ecosystem: Environmental > Terrestrial > Soil > Wetlands > Permafrost | place: Sweden: Stordalen | collected...
GAGGGCATTATTTGATGCGTTGAGGTTAGATGCGGCGGCATTCAAATTGGAAGAATACAAACCACCAAGCCCCTGAATCCCTTGCTGCTGTTTCTGGTTGGCAAGATTTGCATTTGCTGTTTCTGTGCCGACCGCCGCCTTAGAAAGGTTTGCACCCGCCCCGCGCGTGGCTGAGCCAATAGCGTTTTGCGCCGCTCCTGCGTTTTTGGTACGCGCAGCATATAACCCCCCCTCCCCCACAGCGCCCGCTGTAGAGCCTCCGGCGCTTTGTTGGGCGGCAGTGTTCATCTGAGCCTTCTGCATGGGAGTATAGCCAGAAGGATGGGCGGCTTCGGCCTGTAGCGTAGGCTCTAGACCGCCATAGATATTGGAAGCATTGGCGTTCTCCGCATTGGACGCGGCCATTGCAGAGCCAGAGTTGGCAAATAAATCCTTAGAAGCCCCTTTTCCCACTTGGCACCTTCCAATCCCTAATTGTAAAACTAGGCCAATTCTTGACCCATCCAAATATCCGAACGAGATGTCTTCCGTGCGACTTCTCAATCTGTGGAGGAAGAAAAGAGTTCACCTCTGTAAATCCTTTAGGTACTATCTTATCTCGAATCGAATCATGGAGCATTTTTATCGCTTGCATCTTTACCAGCGGGTGTACTGGACCGCCCGGAGCACAAAACAGCACAACTTCGGCAACCCGCTTCGCCATTGCCCCCATGATAGGCACGTCATCGTCTCCCACAACCACATCGGCCGCCTCAACCGAAAGCGAGTCCAGCGCGGGAAATGGGTACTCATATCCCGCCGCCGCGTGGATGGCTTTGATTGTCGGAATGTCTCTCTCTTCCATCGGGCGCACTCTCATTTTCCACCTCTGTCCGGCGGCTTGCTTCCGCGATATGGTCCACCAAATCCCGGCGGCTGACTAGCGCGAGTCGTGCCTGCGCCTTGAGCAGGGAGTAGTGATGTAGACCCCCCGCCACCTGTCACAGTTTTGGAATAGCGAACCGCGCTCGAAGATAATCCGCTCGGATAGGTAGTGCGGACCTGATAACTTGCCTTCAACTTTCCTACAGGAAGAATCCCGTTTCTCGAAGCTCCCACATCGTAGGTATGCGTCACCTTTCCAGCCGTCGCATCAATCCGGTATGTCGCACCTTTGTAGAAATCAGCATTGTGAGTGATGGAGTATTGAATCCCTTGGGGATGAGAGGTGACATTCAAAGCATCAGGCGCAGGCGGCGCGGCTGGCGTTCCGTGCAGATTGCTGTTCGTCTGCATCTCCAACGTGTTAACCCCCTTGATAACATCGCTCATCATTTCATGCAATCTCGCACCCGCATCAGTAGGCAAAGTATCACCCTTAAGATTGCGAAGCCATCCGAGATTGCGCACCTGTAGAGGCATTATTTATTCACCCCTGACATAATAAGTTTGGCATCCCGCAGGAACGCGGTCAGCCGCGACACTATGAAACTATTATCTGTTCCGGTGATCGGAGAACTGCTGATCTTGATTGCGATTCTTTCCCCCGTGCACATTCCACCGCTAAACTGTCTGTCCTTGTAAAATCTAGGAGTCAGTATCCGCGTCGTGCTGAGAGGCCATGGGTTCGTCAAATCATCTGGATAATAAGTTGCTGTTACCTGTGAATTCGTGTCGCCCGGTTGCGGCTGAATGTAGGCCATCAAATAAGCCAAAAGAATACGCCCCCCTTTTAGCTGCAATTGTTCTGCCTTTTCGGGTTCGATGAAAAAGTATGTTGTGTAGTACGGGTACATCTGGCCGAAATCATCGTCTGTAAATTTAGCAGGATTCAGCGTGTAGGAGCTGCCATAACCAGCCGCCGCTCCGGGAGTCTGTCCATTGCCTCCTCCTAGAACCAACGAGAGCGCACCGGCGGTTCGGTACATTCGCGCCGCACAATTTGCTTTGATATGCCACGGTGCCCACTTGCGGCTATTGTCTGTTGCAATGAGCTTCCCAGCAAATGAAGGATGAAATGGGGGGTTGCTGGCAATCGACTGAGCACTATCCAAGTTCCGATAATTCAGCACGTAAATTATATTCGGCGCGGTTTCCGTCCCTATCGGTAAGCCAAACATCAACAGCCGTTGCACTGGATCATTTAATCCCCATACAGTTAAAGCAGAAGCCATGTTGATTTGCAGACCATTATTAGGCTTTGTAGGATCATACCAGTTTGGCTGAAGTTCTTGGGTGATCTTTTCTACCTGGCCGCCGCCAAAGACAATCGCTCCTCCCTCTGAAGGCCACGCCATCCATTCATCGCCACCAGATGCGGATGTATCATCAGCCTGTGAATGTGTAAGTCCAAAAGCCGAGAGAACGCCGCAATTGGCCGCTACCTCGTCAACCTCCCATCCAGAAGGCTCACCTGTTGCGCTTCCACTGGTTTCATGTAGACGGCCCGTAGGGGATTGAGTTAGCAGATAAAGCGTCCCATGTAACGTTTCCATGTCCATCAACTTCGAAGGGTCTTGCGCTCCGAACTCCCCCGTTGTGCCGTCGAATCCCTCTTGATTGTTGACGTAACTCGCATTGGCAAGCTGATCTGTGTAGGGAGTTTCTGTTGGAATCGGCCATAGTTCATCGACGGTCAGAAAGTAATGCGAACCTGTCACTGAATTTGCGATGTTGAACATGAAGTCGCTAGGGATATTGAGAGGAGTTGCGGATGTGAAAGTTGCCTCAAGAAATGAGCCATTCGTATTCATGGCAGCATTTAAGATTGTGGCCGTAGCGCTGTAACTGGTAGATGCGCTGGTCAGTGTGGCAATAAAATTAGGACCACCTGCCCCAACAAAGGATGGCTGGAGCCAGACGCGAATCTTATAAGTCAAATTCCCATTAAAGATCGGATCGCCATAGCAGTCCTGATAAGCCGACTGCGAAATCGTTACAGGATAATTTGTTATGAATTGGAATTGGCCGCCTGCCGGACGTGAAGGAAGAGAGACTATCGAACCTAAATCACCTGAAGAGGTCCATCCTTGAGGGGTAGTAGCACCAGCAGGGGCATCCGCATCAAATCCCATATTGATTAAGTTGTGTATCGTGTTACGCTGGCCCCATGTGATCAGCCGAGAAAGATATTCATCGAACCCGAGCGCACCATCAAGCACGATCTGATTAGCGATATTGTTTCCAGCAACACTTACTCCAGTTGCCGCATAAAGCGTATCATCCGAGAAATCAAGCAACACGGAAGTTGTCGTGTTATCGTCTATCCGCGTTGCCGTTCCGACTATATGACCTTCTAACATCGGAGTGACGGGAATATAATAGAATGGCGGCAACTCGCCCGGTACGTCAGGCTGTGCGCCTGTGAAAATCAGGATGCGCCCATCCCAGTTTGATGGGCCGGGAAGGATACCAGTTACACTTGGATATTGCCCACCGTTGGAGATGAACGTAGAGAATGGTCCCGGTGCGGTAATCGCTCCTTGCCGTGTGATTCCACACATAGCAACCAGATGCAATCCCGGCCCAAGTTGTCCGAATGGAGTAACTGTTCCGGTTACTTCGGTTGTGACTCCTCCCGGACCTTCGTTTTGGCAAATAAAACTTGTGGCCGATGGTACTTGTGCGACATAGAAAGTTCCATCCCAAGGGAAACCGACCGTTCCACTTCCCCACGTTCCATTGGTGTATGTTACCTGCACCTGGAAGGTCGTAGATGTAGGACAAGACTGGACCTCAAAGTATGTGGGACTAGGCGTGTCATCCGGGATAGGCCATGTTATCGACACTGTAATTCCGGTTGCAGTTACCGAGGATGTGCCAAGGCTTGAACTGTATTGGTAATAGCATAACTGATCAGGCTCTGGAACAGTGTTGACCGTGAATGATCCGTCAAATATGTTATTACTTCCTCCAGTGATCTTTACTATTGCGCCCGGAACTAGACTATGAGCTCCTCCTGAATTGGTAAGCGTTACATTTGTTCCATTCCATAGAGCGGACCATCCTCCCGCAGTTCCAACGGTAGAGGGCTGTACGCCTGTGATCGTAACATCCTCCATCGGCGCTAGACCATGAGCCGTCGAAGTCGTAACTGTTGCAAGTCCGGCGTCATTCTCATTGTTAATGACAATGGAGGTGATTGACCCGCCTACAATAAGGCTTCCATTGCCTTGTAGTTGAGCTTGATAGCCGACCTTTAGTCCGTGCGCAGTTGCTGTTGTTACCGTTAAAAGATTGCCAGCCCTAGAAATAGATGTTGCGCCGAAGGTAGCAGTTCCTCCAGTGCCGATTTCATAAGAACCAAAATTGTTTGTAGCTGCCTTAAAACTCTTAAAATCAGCCGAAATCCATGAGATTATTCCCGGCCATGCCCAACTCCCAAAGATGCTGGGCAGGTTGAATAATGAATTGGAGTTACCGGCAACGATAAACGCTTGACCTATGGCGAGGGAAGTATCTGCCGATGAAAGAACAAAGGTTGCGGTTGTATATGTTCCATAGACATTCTGATCGCTGGTGGTAATGCTTACTATGGTGTCCACACGGCCCGCGCCCACACCTACAGCAACTACTGGCAGCGAAATCATTGTAACTTGAGGGGCAACACCAGGCCCATCCTGCGTTACCCGGTCAAGATAAGTGCCATCCCATTGCAGAGGAACTTCCGCGCCATGCAGCCCGTCAGAAATTGCGATGTAGACGCGGCCAAACGTGCCTGTGAACTTTGCATAGGTTCCCGGAGTAGATTGGAACAGTTGCGTGTACGCGCCCGGAGTTATGCTGAAATACTCAATCCAGAGAATCCCATTGGAATCGTAGTAGAGATTCTGAATCTGACCGGTGGGCATCGTATAGCTGTACATCCCAACGACGGTAGGAACATAGTCATTCGGCCCCCCAGCGGCGAAAGGAGAGGTCAAACACCGCTGGAGGGCAGGCCGCGACCCGACAGAGCCGGGAGCGAACGTCACGTCGCCGCAGTCCGGCGAGATATTTTCAGGAACCGCGTTGGGCGCAACTTCCGTAACCCATGACCCGTAGACGGTCAAAGGGACAGGAACCGCGCCTGTAGCGTTGATTCCCATGGATTATTGCCCCTGCGGAAACCACGCTCTGAACTTCCACACTGCCGCCGCAAGAGCAGCATTTGTAGAATATACTTGCCCCTGCGCGTACTCTGCGCCAAAGGCGGTAGCGAAGCTCACTACACCGTTGGCAATCGTTGTGCCGGGGCAAAAGACGGCGTTAAAGAACGACGGTGCCGCTCCCGCAAGCGGCTGCTCGTAAATCTCCACCTTCAACGGAACTTTCTGCGAGAGAAGGCCGAAGATATTGGCGAAGCTCAAGGTATCGCCGTGGGTTGCCGCGCCGCCGTAGTTCCCGGAGAGCGTCAGCGTGCCTTGATAAATCTGCTCACGTTCGGTTACGTCGGGAACTCCAAGGACATTCGCCCCGGTCCCGCCGCCGTCCAACGTCACTTTGATTGCCATAGTTCTCCTTTACCAGACCTGCATTCCGTACCCGACTCAGCGCCTTCCGCAGAAAGGTTGGCGCTGAGTCGGAACGCGCTGTTTTTGTGAAACTTCGATGTTGTAAATCTGCCGAGCGGCCTGCTCTGCCAGAGCTTTGAAGCCGCCAGCTGGAGTGTTTCTTGCGCCGTCAACCTCATCCGCAATGAAAAGCGCAAGTGCCGTTTTCGCCCGCACGATAGGGACCGGACGATCAGACCAGAGAATCAACCCGTCTGTAGAGGTTACAAAATCTGGTAGATAGATCGCCAGTTCCATCCGTAAATCCATAGAGTAGATCGAACCGGGCATATACAGCGTGTTGTTTTCCCATAGCCAATGACCGTTATAAACGCCTTTGCGAGTCTCTGGCAGCGAATCCTTTGCCATCTGCATACGAGAAAAACGCGACTTCGTTCCGGTGATCCTCTCACTAACCTTCAACGGAAGTATCACGTTTTGCGGAAGCACGGCCACATAGGGGGGCGCGGTGTTTGCGCCGCTTGCGTTGACGAATTGGCTCCAATTGAGGCTCGTCCATAGTGCCGGATCAGTCGAGTCCACCACGGGATACCCAACGCCGATAAATGGCATCTTGAACGCGGAGTATCCGAGCGTGGCCAGAAAGAATTGCAACTCTCTCCAGCCAGCGTTCGTGTATTCCTGCATGAAAGGCTGCGCATCCGTAAGAATGTCGCCCGCCAGTGAGCCGATAGTGTCCAGCATTTTTGAGCGCACCAAGTTCAACACGCTGTCCACAGAATCATAGGGGGCGCTCGGCGCTGGAGGAGGGATCGGCATTACTTCACCTTCGGTTTGGCTGCGATAGCCGCCTTCAACTGCTCATCAGCGGCCTGCAACTCCAAGTAGAGTTCCATGTTCACCACATGGCCAGCTTCGCACGTTGCCACATCAGGATCGCAGAGCCTACCGCACATCTTGCACTTGGTACGCCCTACCGGGTTCGCATCGAGCATCCAAGGGGAATCCTGCGGATTGTCGCGGCCAAGAATCTTTGCGGCCAGGAAGTGAACTTCGGGACGCACAGCGCGGGCAAATAGCTTGCGGTCTGTGGCGTAAATGTCACCGGCCCACTTCACAATCTGGCGGCACTCTTCCTCAAGCGCCAGGTGCGCGTTCCTCAACTCTTCCCGTGTCGGCACTTCATTCTCCGAAACGAAAATGCCAAAGCGGACAAGGCTGCGATGCCTTGGTTTCCCAACGCCAATCATTCGACTTGCGAAACCGAGTTTTCCATCCTCATCTGCGCCGTTGTCGTAGAGCGCCGTCATCTCATCCTCCGACTTGATGACAAACTCCTCCATAGTTTTCGAGATTGGAGATTCCCACTTCCCCGTGACCGCGTTCATCACCAGCATCTCCACATATTCATCCCCATTAGGACACGCGGGAATGGTGAAAGTACCAGTTGACCCGGTATTCACGGTTTGCGCCCAGGGGCCGACATTGAAGATGTGGACTTTCTCTTTCTTCGACTCCTCAATGATCCGCAATTTGATTGGAAGGATGCGCGATTTTCCGATGGACTGCTTTTGGCCGATTGCCCTGTCCGCCACGTCCGAACGAGGAACTTTCGGTAACGCCCTGTCGATGATGCTTGAAGGCATATTCTCTCCTTTAGAAACCAGCTACCTGAAGTTGCCCAGAGGTAGGTTTGATTGTTCTTGCACCGCGAGTCGGAAGCCCCAGGCTACGCGCATCCTGAAGATCGCGGAAGGATTTTTGCGCCTTTACCCTACCTCCTATGTTCGCGGCCCGGATGCCCGATACCCGCTGACCATCGTGCATCTTATCGAAGTTCTGCTGAAATTTGTCCTGCTTTGCTTTTTCCGTTGCCTGCTGGATTGCCGCCTTATTCGCGGCCTGAGAGTTGAATTTCGCCTTATTGACGAGCGCCGCTACAATTCCCGCAGCGCCAATCTGTTCCGGCTTGTTGAAGGTCCAGACCCACTGCCAATCACCATTGGATGGATAAGGTCCGGTGAGGCATAGATGGGTTTTTGGGTCTTCCCACGCAGCTCGGTATTCGAGTTCCGTCTGTTTGGTAAACTCCTGAGCCGAAACCCACTTTTCCATGATCCATTTGTCGCCTATGTATTCATAGCGCGGGCAAGATTGATAGCCGGTGAACTCAACAAACCCAGTATCCGGGTCCGTGAATTCACCGCCTACCAATCCGCGCACGGTCGGCGCAAAGACGATTCGGAAAAGTGGCTCATCCTTGCCGGGGATTTTCCCGTACTGCCCCATAGACATCATGGGGTAGTGAGTAGGCTTGGGAATCGAGGAGCAGGTTTGGAGAAGATCACTCATGCGTACCTCCCAAGATAGGCGAGAGCCTTGATTCCCCACTGAGGGTCAGTTTCGATCCGCTCAAGGGCGTGATTGCAATAGCTGCAAAGAAGCCCTCTGCGGCATTTGTCGCACGCGCCCTTCCTGATAGCACAGCACTTGTGATTGTGGTCAACAGAGAATTTCGTGTGCCCTTTGGGGAGTTCCCTTGAACCACAAATAGCGCAGCCGAACCCCTGCTCGGTGAGCTTGTCGTTGTACCACTTGATGGAAGCACCATATCGACGCAGACTAAGTTCGCGGGTTTTTTCCTGTTCACCATTTGCATTTTCTGCATAGCGTTCTCTTTTACGTCGTAGAACAGATTCCCGATTGTTGACGTACCAACCTTGATTTTTCTCGCAAAGACAACCAAGGCAGATGCTTTTCTTTGACGAAAAGACAGCGATTGGTTTGAAAGTTCTGCACTTTTTGCACCATTCGTTGCCACTTGCGATCTCGCGTTCATACTCTTCCAAAGGAAGATTTTGTTGCTCACAAAATGTTCTCGCTCTCGCCCTGGCATGTTTTGCTCTCTGTCCTTCAGCCATTCTTTGACGAGTTTCTTCAGATATTCCGCGCCGCGCCCGAATCTTCGCACTATTGCTTTGTTGTCGGCGCGTTCCTTCATTGGCTGGTGCCCTAAGAAGGTTTGCTTCACGGATTTTCTGTCGAGTTTCTTCACTGTGATGGAATCCTGCTTGTCTCATCTCTTGCTCCTTCTATTTCCATCTTACATTACCGGAATGGAAAGAGCAAGAGATTTAAGTCTTTCAAAATGAATCGGTTGAACTACTGGCCGTATAAGCCATGCTCAATCGCAATTCCGTTTAAGAAGGCGTTCATTCTCGTTTGCACCCACACGAGGTTAAGCTCGGCCACCATGTAGAAAACCAGCCCGGAAGCCTGACCGCCCGACTGCCCGATTAGGCCGAAGAGAGTTTGACCGCCGACGTCGTAGAAGTCGATGGACTTGGTTTCGATCATGGAAGCGTTTTTAAGCGCGAGGAAGTCGATGTACCCTGGCACAGCGCGTTCGTTGATGAGCCAACGGCGTCCTGCGATGGTTGTCGAGGCTTCCCGCTTGAGCATATCCTCGGATTCGGAACCCTTCATCTCAGCCATATTGATGTGCTGGACGAGGAGAGCGTTCATCTCCCATGCGTTCTGCTCGTTGACGGTTGCATGGGCTACAAGCTCATCAGCATCAGCTTTCTTCTTGCCCATTGCCAACTGTATCTGGGAATGGATGGCGCGGACGATCTGAGGGGTCAAGGCGCCGTTGACAGGGATATTCTGAGCAATGTACTTGCCTGACCATGCCGCACGCTGTACGGTCAGCCAGTTGCCGGTATCGGTGGCCACCTGATAGTAGCGAAGGCCGTTCAGGCCGGTGTTGGCCTGCCCAGAAGCTCCATTGACCATCAGCTTCATGCCGACAGTAATTGTTCCGGCGGGAACCGGATTCAGCAACAGGATTTGGTTCAGAGAAATATCGGAATCCTGTACTGTGATGGTTGTCACAAACGTGCCGCCGACCGCTGTCCAAACGTCAATATCCTCATCGTCAAGGAATAGATTGGCGGAGTTGACGCCAAGAGCGGTGATGTTGCCGCCAGAGGTCACGATGCTGGTAACGGTGTCAATGGTGTTGGAAGCATCGCCCTGGAGGACGGTTTCGAGGAAGTCGGCAAACCGCTCCGGCGCAAGAGTGCGCGTGAGGGTAGCGAAGTTCTCGATTGCCTTTTCGTCGGTGTCGGTCGCGTATTCCGCCTGTTTGGTATAGCTGAAGGCGTGAATGTAGCAAACCGGGGTGATCTGTCCGGGAACCTGAGTAGGCCCGGAACCAATGCCCATGTCAACGCCGTTCATGTTGCCGACACGGGGCTTGCCGCCGAGAGACGGCATGGTGGGAATACGCGACGGGCGGTCGGAAACCGCCTTGATCGTGGATTTCTGGATTTCTTTGAGCAAAATGCTCTGGCTCAGGACGTAGTTTTCCAGTTCTGGCCTAACGTACTCCTGCTCAGAAGCAAGAGCTTGTGCCGCATCTGCGATAGCCATGAAAATAACCTCTGTTTGAGATCATCTCCACGCCCTCTTCGCTTCCCGTATGGGAGAGCCAGCACGAGTGCCGCTGTAGCTTTCGCGTGTTCCGATGTACTACGCCGTCGTCTCGATTATTTCCTCCCCAATCGGGTAAGGCCGGTATGCGTAGCCCGGATACGGGTGAAACTTCGGCTGAAAACAATATATCATAGTCTGTCAAGCCAGCGACATTTGAGCTAAAACAACGCCTGTCGCTTCTTTCCATGCCATCATTCTTGAAATCTCATCAACAGCCAATTCGGGATGTTGGGAGATTATTTCTTTATATACCGGCTTGATTCTAGCTTTCAATTTAGCTTGGGGGCTTTTCCCCATCCTGAGAACATCTTCCTCCATGTTTCTGAATTTAGAGTAAATAGACCCTTCATCTCCTAATTTGAAGATTTTCTCTGTAAACCACGGATATTCACTATGTTCAATAATTGCTTTCACTTCCAGCCAATCGAAGCCAAACCATTCTCCATTGATTCGATTGGCTGAGAATTTTTGGTGCATTTGCCATTCAGCATCAAGGGCGTCGTGGGAACGCCAGATTGCATAAATATCTACCCGGAATGGGAGCAGAACTCCGATATTCTCAACGCGCAGATGTGGGATGTAGCTTCGGCCAATCTTGTACCAGCCGAACCTTTCTGTACCGATGAAATAGATGTATCCTGATCTTGGGGTTGGCATTGACGGCCCTCCATGGCCTGAGATGTGTGGGCGCGCAAACGCCCACAACCCCATTATAACCTACTTCCTCTTCCACTTCACAGGTTTTGCCCGCCCCACGATGTAGGCTGTGTTGTCGGCTTGGATGCCACCACGCCGGAAGTCCACTTTCAGGCCGAGGCGGGTAGGAGAATCTGAAATCCACTCGTACTTGTTGTTATCCGTCTGCTGCTGGGCCTGTACGCCGGTTTTCTGCGCTTGCTGGCCTGTCGCCGAAGCCTTCTTACCCTGCCCGGTCTTGCGCTTCGCCAGAAGATCATCCACGGCCCGTTTGACGGCACCGGGGATGATCTTCTTATGCTCGGATTCCACCGTCATGCCATACGAAGTCTTGTTTTTGGCCTTGAGCAAGCTCTTGATCTTTCCCTGATAGGCTGTGTTCGCGCTCACACGCGCATTTATCTCGGTTCGCACAGCGTTACGGATAGAGTTCGCCTCTGCCGGTGTGAATTTTACGCTTGGGGCAATCTTTTTGATCTCGTTGACGGTAAAGGACTCCGAACGGGGCAGAATCTCGCGCAACCACTCATCGTGCAGGACGTTCATCTCCCGCTGTTCAAGATTATTGCCCTCTGTCCCGGTTTTCGTGCCCGGTTGCTGGCCTTGAATGGCTTTTGGAGATATCGGGTTTCTAGCGGTCGTATTGATCTGCTCCACAACGCCCTTGATTGCCTTGAATGCATCAATCACTACCTGCAAATTTGGGTTATCTGATTGTTGAGGCAAAACGCGTTCCAAAAGTGCCATTTGTAGTGGAATCCCCGCATTACCCAAATACCCGGACACAGATTTGCAGATGTACGCCGAAAATCCCTCTGGATTCACGTCTGCAAAACGATCCATCGCCGCAGGAATAAGCTTTTGGAAGCTCTCAGGGTTGGCTTCAACCATTTGATTGATGAGTTTGGGATCGCCAGCCTGGAATGCGTTGTCATAATCCCGCCAGAATGACCGCTCGGCAAGAGTATTCGCAATTACCTGCTCAATCGGAGTTGATCCCGGAACATACTCGGCATCGTCGGTATTATCATCAAGCTGCTCCATCAGCTTTAGACGCTCAACGGTTTTTGCAACGCCGTCAGGAAGCAGCTTTCTGGATTCTTCCCAATGATGCAGCGCCTTTTTGACCTCGCGGTGCAAATCTGGAGAATCTTTCAGCTTATCTTTGAGTTGCTTCCAAGTGCTTGCCGCCGACGCGGGTTCACCGTCAACCGACTGCTCCTGTTCTGCACCTTCAACTTCCGCTTCGGCTCCCTGTTCAACTTCTTCCGCGCCCTCAGATTCGAGTTCCGCGCCTACGTCAAGTACCGCTTCATCTGCCATTTGCTCTCTCCTTTGACTTTCCTAAAGTTCATACTGTTTACCGCACATCGTACATTGAACTGTACTCTTACCAGACCCGAACCCTATTTGAGTCCCACAATGGTCACAGTTGAAACACCCGCCTAAATGTGGGTGCCTAACCAACAAGAAGAATAAGGCCGCAACTACAAATTGAGCCAAGATAGCCAAAAAACACCACATATTTTCTCTCCTTTTAGACTGTTGCCGTTCCCCGCGTTCCTGGTGCTGCCGCTTTCTTTTGTACTGAACTCTGCGCCTCCGGTGCAGCTTCCTTGATTCCCGCCTGCGCGTTCATTTGCTGCTTTCCTGAACTATCCTCATCTTTGAATGAGATTTGCTCACTCGGAGTTTTCATCTGTTGCTGCGCCTGGGCCGCTGCCTGCGCTTGAGCCGCCATCATCTGATCGTGAACCGCTTTGTGCATCCTCACATTCTGGATACCGAGTGCGGCACGTTTCAAGGCTTCTTCGGGTGCTTCCCCAGATTCCGGCTGAGCTACATTCATCCTCAACCAGCAATCCTCGCTCGATAGGTATTCTTGGCACTTTGCTGACTCCCACTTGTGATAATCGTCTTGCTCTGGCATTATTGACGGCTGCGGCTGCGGGGGAGCATACGGCGGGGCCGGTAAACCCTGCTGCTCAGCCTGTAATGCCTGCTCCGCGTGTTGAACCGCATATTGAGCAATTTCCTCTGGTGCTGGAATGTTTGGCGGTTCCTGCAAAAGCAATTCAAGTTCTCTCGCCTGCTTCTTGTATGCGATTGCCGGGATGAATACCAAATCCTGATTTCCATTGAGTTCGATGAATTCCTCCCAGTTGTCGGGTGACTCGAAAAGAGCTTGCCCGACTGGACTCGCTGCGGACATTTTTACAAGGTCAGTCAGGTTTGCTCTTTTCGCCGCAGTAGTCTCCGGGAAAGATGAATCAGACACATGGGCATGGAACTTGCCCTTTTTCAGCCGTTCCATCTTCACGGTGATCTTCGCCCCATCCTTACCAACGACTGCTATCTCCGTTCCATGGTCAGGGTTCTTGGATGCCAGCCGCGCCGCCTTCTCTGCAATCCCCGCGAACAAAATCTGCAAATATCCCCACGATGGGCCGAGCATCCCCATTGCCTGAGAACGCTCCATTGCTGTCTTTGCTGCTGGATCGCCAGACTTAGATTCCCCCTGAAGGACGGGCATCGACCCTGAAATGTCCTGCGATACTGGCCCGCGAAGCTCTTCAATCGCCTCATTGAATCCCTCTGGAGGCGCTGCTGGGGGTTCGCGATAAACTACCTGTTTCCCGATCTCCTGATCTGGCGGTCCCTCTTTCAAAAGAATGTAATCATTTGGACGTGACCGCTGATTTGAGATAGTCTGATAATCTTCATCGCTGCCCCGGAAATACGTTACACTCCAGCCAGTTTCGTAATTCTCCCTCTTGGCGTTCATGTAATCGTTGTAGGCGTCTTGGACAACCTTCATCGGCTCCATCAACGCCCCGCCGGTCATGCCATCGCGCTCCATCGGGAACACAATATCAATCGCATCGTCAGGACATTCATTCCAGCTCTCTGAGTACGATTTGCCTACATACTTGACGTGACAACCATCGGGGAACAGTTGCAGGAACTTGTCTCGGTAAGTGAATTCTTTGCCATCGTCGCGCACGTCTTTTTCATCAGCGCTTGGATAAGCAGAATCGAACATCTTGTCTTGGAACACTTCAGGGCGTAGGAAGCCATTCAACTCGGTCGTAAGGTAATTCAGCGCCAGACCTGTAAGAAAATATCCCTTTTTGGCTTGCTTGACTCCAATTCGCGCAAAGCGATTCCAGTCCGATTCGCCAATGGACGGCTCCCCGGCGGTAATCTTCGAGCGAATCCACTCATTCTGCGCTTTGAGGGTCAGAACATTCTTATCGTCAAACAGGAAGCAGTACGGCGCGTCGGACCAGCACTTGCAGACGATGGGAACCTTGGACTCCATTGTTCCGTAAATGTCTGCCGTCTCCATTGAGCGCGGTTCGTCCTCATCATTCACGCCAAACCGCGCCTTGGATTTCAGCGTGTGCGTCCATGCGATTGTCCGGCCCGACATTCCCATCATGTAAGAGACGCGCTTTTGAATCCTCTTTACCGCGCCACCTTTTTCCGACTGGTCGAATATTTCCCAGAACCCTTCTGCGGTCTCAGACGCTTCGATGGACTCAGAATCCTGCTTATCCGCCGCGAACCCAATGCCAGGAGGATTCTGTGTCAGCACCGCATCGAGCGAACGCCAACGTGCGCGGAAAATGTTGTAGGCGCCCATGAACATTGGGCATTGCACGTTCTGATCGTTTCCGATGTCAACATATCCTCCAGCCGTACCAACTTGGTAAACACCTGTAGACCAGTTGGGGTAAACGTGCTGGATTCCGTCGTAGTAGAAGCGCATGATGCGGTCGAGCAACACTTCGATGCGCCGGTCATACATTTCCTGGTCTTGGAGTTTCTTTACGATGCCCTCTAGTTTGTCAGTCAAGTCTTGAGGCATATCCCGGTTATTCTCGCCGTAGGTTGGCGGATCATCGGGCTGCGGCACCGAGTCTAGGCCGGTTTCGTCCGCTTCAAGTCCATCCGGGAGTAGGGCGTTAGTTGTCATCAATTCCTCTGTGCAGATTCCATTGCCAAGTTCACTACATCCTCACGCGCTAGAATCGCCGCTATTGCCCTTGCAACCACGTCACAGCACGGTTTCCCGTCGGTAATCATGCTCAGGCAGTACGGGCATTGAATCAGGCAGTCCTTCGGCGACAACCGCGCTTCCCGCATCTGCTTCCATACGTAATCGAGCTTCTGCTGTCCGGTCATGCACTGGCAACACGGCCCTTGCGTGAGCGGGTTCCACATATGCCGAACACAGTATGCACCGTTGTGGTTCATCGCTGATACAACTTTCCACGCGCTTTGGACTTGATGCGCTCGGCTTCCGATTCGCTGATGTTTCCGGCACGCTCGGAGCGGGTTGCGCCGCCGATTGCTAGACGAGCGTGTGTGGCATCGTTGACCGGGAAGCTGCGCCCAGGGCCAGCAAAGGAACTCTTCGGCATTTTCTTGCGGTCAGCCGCGTACAACTTCATACAGTTTCCCCTTCCGCTCAGGCTTGCCCTTCTCAGAGCCGGTTGCAAAGTCGTGAAGCTGGTTTTTAGAGAGCTTTAGCAGCCCCCGGTTTCTCGAATAGAGTTTGCCGGGGGCGTGCTCCGCGATTTGCATGGCGGTCTGTTGCGCCTTCGATACGGACGGCATCGCTCACCGCCTTAGTGAACTGGTAGGATGCTCAGCGTATCCAGCACAAATCCACCAGTGCCGAAAGCGGCGGCGTTGATGACTTCAAGATCAAGCCACTGCGTACCTGTATTCGGCAAACTAGCAACCGCCGCCACGTTGATGTCAGTCCAAACGCTTGCCGTTCCTGCGGTTGCCACATTCACGATGTTGTAGGCGTGGATGAGTGCTGTTGAGGTGGTCGCTCCGGTCGCCGTAATGTCGATGTTGAAGCAGAACTGCGCAATACCGTTCCCGCTGGTAGCTGTCGAGGTTGCAGCAGCCGTTGTAGCCAATGCTACATCTGAATTGTTGTACGGGCCTTCCAGGAGCGCGAACTGCAACTGCGTTCCGGTAGTCGCGTAGACAAAATGGCCTGATCCGCAAATTTTGTACTCGCGGCCCACTTGAGAGAACAACGAACCGGGGAAACTAATAGCCGCGATATGGTAGGTTGCGGCGGCAGTTGCCGTAGCAGCCTGAGACATATACGTGACCGGGATTGGGCCTACCGCCCCAGCTTGGCTTGCCGCAAGATAGGCAAACGCTGTGCGATTGACCGTATCCGTCGCCCCAATCACCTTGGCCGTGGTGTTGACTGGCGTCACGCTGATGAGCGCCGTTGAGGATGTTTGCCCATAGGCAGTATTCGTCAAGGCGCAAGCCGGAATTACACTCTCAATTGTGGTCAGAGTGCAATTCGTGCTGGTGACAGGCACGTAAAACTCATTACCTGATCCGCCGCCTTGAATGGTCATGTAGACGATATAGCCTACCTGCCCTGCCGCAGCCGCCGGAGCGTTTACCGTGATGCTGGCATTGGTAGAAGTGGCAGTCAGGGCGCTTGTGACCTCCGAGGATGACTGAGATACCTGCCCCAAAACGTCCACATAGGCCGTCTTAAAGTAGTACGCGCCCGCAGTCAAAGAACCGCCAGCGGTAAGAGTGCCGGTAGAAGCAGCAGCGGCGGCGGTTGTAGTCTGCACCGTGGGCGTAGTGGTGAACCAGCGCAAACCGTAGTAGCCGGAAGTATCCTCAATGGTGACAAACGGATACGGAGTAGTTAATGCCTGAATAAGCGCCTGGGTTCCGCCCGCCACATACCACTTCTCGCCGATCTCAACGATGTTTCCAATGCTGGGCGTGAAGGCTGCGAAGTTGACAGCTTCAATCAAACCAGCATCGCCAGAGCGCACAATATCACCCGCGCCGTGCGCATAGGTAAATGATGCAGTAACCGAGCATTGCTGGTAACTGTTTGCTTGTCCAGGATTACATGAAGCCGAACTCGGTGTCACTACCTCATACGTCGCGCCGGAGCCGATTGCAATCGACGGAAGTACCGCGTACGAGAAAGGATAGAACACGTATCCAGTTCCCCCGCTTGTAGACTTGCCGTAATTCAGGGTGATGGAGTAGCTGGTGCCAGCATTGCCACCGCCCGCGCCAACGACCAGAGCGGCTCCCTGGCCAGCCGCGCCATAAGCGAAGCTCAGAGCGTCAACGCGGCCACCAAAAGTTGTTGGACCAGCAGGAACCTGCGCTACGACGGGCAAAGCCAGAAGCAACGCGCCGATAATCAATAGTGCCTTTTTCACGTCATTCTCCTTGGGCGTTCTGCCCGGTTACATTCCGCCCAGTGATGGGCCTTCCTCGTTCTCTTCTTCGCCGTGCGCGTGTTGCGGCTCCTGTGCCTCTTCGCCAAAGAATTTATCCAAAGCGCCTTTGGCTTCCTCGGCGGTATTGTGTTCCCCGTGATCCTCGTGGTTCCCCGCCTCGTCAATCGAGTGGGAATGGGCCGAGATTCCATCGTGGTGGAAGATGTGGTGCTTGTCGCCGTCCGTTACCTTGTGGCCAAGGTGGGCAAGCATGTGCAGATGGTCAGGATGCTCTTCGCGGGTGCCGTCGGGATGCTCCGTGTGGAACGTCCCATCGCCGTGGTCATGGACTCCGTGAATTTGATCGCTTCCGCCGTCACTCTTCTCTTGCTCTTCAGTCGATTCGTGCGGTTTGGTTTCGCTATGCGGCTTGGGGATGTAAGAGCTATTCCGCTCCCCGCCGCGCATCTTGCCGAGTCCGTCAAATCCGTCTCGTGCCATTAGCTGGCCTCACTTTCGGTTGATTCCGGCAAGGATTCCACCGGGGTAGGTTTCGATTCACTTGGCTCCTGCGTTGAAATATCTATACCTAATCCAGCTATCGAAGGTTTCGAGCCGAACGGGAAAATCGGCTTCTGCGGAACGATGTTTACGCCATCCTCGGGGGTTGACTCTTTCGGCGCTATCGGCTCGTAATTCTCCTCAAGCAGGGCGGCTAACCTATCCGCAAGGTGCGGGTCGAGGGGAAGAATCAACTCATTCTTCAAGAGTTGCACAAATTCACTCGTCTTCATTAGATACTCCAATCTCAGGCTGCAACCCAAACGCTGATTCTGTCAAACGGCGCACATCCGCCGAAGACTTGGCCTTGATGGTTGAATTGTCTACCTTTTCTTCCCTTGGTGTCAAAGGAATCTGTCGGAGGCGCCGAATTTCAGCCTCAAGCTGGGCGTTTCGGTCATTCGCAGCGGAAATAGTTACGTCGCGGCCTCCAATACAGTCGAACATGAGTTTTTCAAGCTGAACATTCTTCTTCGCTGTAGCTGACCAGCCGATTGCCTGAATGGCAACCACCACCAAAAGAACGAATATCACGCTAGCCACGAGTATGCCTCCTTGATGCCCATTCCTTGGCCGTCCTTTCCCCAAAGATCATCAAAATCTGCTTGAGTTGGCTGATCGTGTGACGATAAAAACTCTCCGTATAGCCTTAATTCCAACTCTTCAAATGCTGCCAATTCTTCCTGAAAAACGGATATCACTGTCTTGCCGCCCATGATGACCCCCTTCTAGGATTATTGTCCTGCTTCCATTTTGCCATAAGCACACTCTTTGCCGTCATGTCCGCCTTGGGACTTAACCCTTCATAATACTCCTGCCGCCTCACCTGCAACGGTTTGGACGCCGGTCGCCCAAAGATTGCGTACAGTCCGTACCCGGAACCTTGAAGCGGAGAGTCTGATCCGTCGCTCGAACCTTCAATCTGCTCCACTTTCACCGGGTCCGACTTCACCAGCGGGATCACCCGGCGCAACTGCTTGCACTTGTCGCTCACCATCCAGCCTGGATACTCCAACGGGTGCCCACTTGCATCCTCGCCATACCTGATCCGCTTGGCCAGAAGTTCCCTCATCAGCGTATCGCGCCCCAGCTTGTCCCTTGTGCTTGGCAGCGGTATTGGGATGCCCTCGCGCCGAAGAACCGGCGTCATGCGCTGATTCACAGACCGCATATCCGCGCCCATCGTTGCTGTTGCTTTACTGTATTCCGCATCGAAAGAATGTGTGAAGTTGATGAACTGCGGAATCTCCATCTTGCCATGTTCGTTCTCTTCGACCGCCCACTCTGCAATGTGCTCGGCCAGGTCTTCCGGCTGCTCATGTTGGGTGTAAAGCTCATCGTATGTGTAGACTTCGCCATTAGGACCCATGCAGTGCTTGTAGTAGCTGGCCGGGTGCTCATAGCCCCAGTTGCCTGAAATCCAGCGGCGATACCAGTCCGGGAACCGCACGCTGCCAGCCTTGAATACATGGATATTCTCATCCCACACGCCTCTGAAGTATCCGCCAGCCGCTCCCCACAGGCCGAACTTGAGCGCATCGCGCACATCTGCCGGGTACGCTTCCAGATTCTTGAGGAACGTCGGATCGTTGGCGAAGATCGGGTTGTCTAGATAGGTTGCCGGGAAATAGTCGTAATCCTCTGGATCAAACGCCGCCTTCTGGCTATCGTCCATCCCCATGCAGGGAATACCCTTGACGAACAAATCCTCTACCCACATCGCGCCAATGCCGATAGGATTGCCTGCCCCATACTTGCGCGGCTTGTTGCTCACCGGACAGCGGTTCCAGGCCGCAACACTTGCCCACTGCTTGAAAGTGAACTCGCACAACTCATCGTAGCCCATGTGGAACCATTGACCTTGCCAACCCCAAACATCATGCTCATACTGCATTGAGCCAAACTTGGTCGTAGCGCCATTCAGCCATGTGACCTGGTTCTTTCCCTCGTTGTACTGCCGGTAAAGCTCTCGCGGAAACGACTCGCGGAACCTGGTAATCACCGTAGCTTCGAGCATGGGGAATGTGCGCCGGAACAGAATCGTGTGGACCTTGGGGCCGTCCTCGTTGCTGAACTCGTTGCAGGCCTGGAACTGCTCCATCAGCATGCCCATTGTCTTGCCGGGTCCAGCCGCGCCACCCATGAACCCATATGGTGCCGCCGAAGCATGGAAGCGGCACTGGAACGGGTATGGATCATATATCTTGCGTGTGTCGATGATGAAGCGGTCAGCGCCGGTCAGCATGGGCTATCCGTGGTAGATGACGAGTGAGCCGGTCGTGGGAGCCGTGGCGAACAAGCCTCTAACCCACGGCACAGCGCATGAGATCGTAGCAAGAGCACCGGCAGCGATAGACGAGCCGAGAGATGCGTACAGCGCCGCGCTATCTGAGGGGGCAGCTTGCATCTGGACTGCCTGGTTTGTGCTGTTAAACACCGTGCACTGTGTCGCGCTGTCTGCCTGGTGCGGCGCAATGGCCACCTGTTGAGTCGCCAGAATCCCGCTATCGACTGCCGCATTGTTGACCAGAGCGTACTGGTCGCCTGTATAGAGCGCAGGCTTGGGAGTAGGCATGGGTTGAGTGTTGTATGCTGGCATGGATCACCTCATCTGTGAGTGTACATCTCCCAGCACCAGAGGCCCAAACCAAAAAGGCAGCACGTGACGCCACAGCCAAATAGCTCTCTCATTTATACCTCCGGTGGTGTCTATGATGCACGATCACCAGCACTGCCCCAACTACTGACGCCGCGCTCACGGTGGCGTATATCGCAGCATGGTTCGACGTCTGAGGAACAGATCTCGCTGGAATACGCGGCGCTGGGCCAATGACGTGTTGTGCTGAAAGACTTGCAGAGAGCAAGCAGACAAGCAAAAGCATAATGCGTCTCATTGCTGCTCCTCAATAGAACTCCGCGCAGTCTTGGCAGTATCGTTGCTCTCCGGCCTTGTATGTGCGGTGATCCTTGTGCGGCTCAGACGAGGGTCTTTCGTTATATCCTCCCCCTCCGCTGGCGACCAGTTCACCCCGCACGGGTTGCACCGGATGTAGCTTGACCGGCTTACTCTTGGCTGGCCGCAGAACGGGCAGGGCGGCTCGGTCCCCACTTCGTCCATTGCATCCTTGCGCATCGACTCCTGTTCCTCGTACGTCAGCATTCTCAATCCTCCGAAGCAGCCACTCATTTATCGGAATTCCAGACGCGGTAGCAAGACCCTTAATTGCCATGAACTGCTCAGCATCTCGAAATCTCAACTGGAATTGCGGCCTTAACTTCATATCAATATCATATCACTATTTAGGCGGCCTGGGTATGCTCGTGATAATCTGCACCGGACCGCCACCGTCGCCGGTAATCGCCGTCTTGTCTCCGTATTTCTTCGGGTCAAGCTTCGATAGCAGCCACTTACGAGCATCTATGCGCAGCTTGCGGTGCTCCAGCATATCGCTGATCTTTACCTCGCGATCATTCCCTTTGATCGTAACCACCTCGCCTGGTTGCGGCTCATCGGCAATTGCCTGGATTTCGTCCGCAAGTATCTGTAATTGCTCGGTTTTCGCGCGCGCGTAAATATCCCGCAATTCGGGACGCTCTAGCAACCATCGATAAAAAGTAGACGTACCTGGGTATCGTTCGTCGCTTGCTAGTATTGATTCTAAAGAGCTTGAATGAGTTCCAATCTCACGACAAATATCTGCCGCAATATCTGGATTGTAGTCGCTTGGTCGTCCGGCTGGCATAGCGTGAGGCTCCTAACCTGATAGGAATCAGAATACCACAATGCATATATTCCTGTGGTTTTTCCACAGATAAATGATTTTTTCCACAGCTTTATTGTATGATATTGACGAATTTAGTTGACAATGACGGTAATAATCGATAATCTGATTATGTTGATGAGCGAGGGATACGCCACAAGCAAGCCGAGTGAATGGAATTGAGAGCGCGGCGGGTTGCAGGACTTGATCCTGGTGCACATGGCCTCTTTGGACTAGCTCGACAACAACTAGCAGATCGTGGACTCATTTCGTACCGTTACATCAGCACCAAAGAAAGGGTTTAGTAATGAACCTCACCACGACATTCGCCCTCCTGCGCAAGGCGTCAGCCTGCAAACCGCGCTATGCATTCCTACGCAAAGCGCTCTCATGCGAGGAATACGGCGACGATACGCCTATCAACCTGCTCACTATCCTCGATACCAACGGCTTGGATGATGCACTCTGGGCGCTCTCTGCAACCATCGAGAATTGTGACAAGGTAGCACGGCTTATGGCTGCGGACTTTGCCGAGCAAATATTGCCAATTTGGCAGAAATATACGGACGACAAGCGCCCTGAATTGGCAATCAAGGCGGCACGTGACTTTGCTAACGGACTCATCACCGATCAAGCTCGGGCCGCTGCTCGGGCCGATGCTTGGGCCGCCACTGGGAACGCCTCTTGGGACGCTGCTCGGGACGCTGCTTGGGCCGCTGCTCGGGCCGCTGCTTGGGACGACGCCTCTTGGGCCGCTGCTCGGGCCGCTGCTCGGGCCGCTGCTTGGGCCGCCGCTTGGGACGCTGCTGTGGCCGCTGCTCGGGACGCTGCTTGGGCCGCCGCTTGGGCCGCTGCTGGGGACGACGCTGCTTGGGCCGCCGCTGGGGACGCCGCTTGGGACGCTGCTCGGGCCGATGCTTGGGACGCCGCTTGGGACGCTGCTGTGGAAGCCTCTTGGGACGCTGCTCGTCTCACCGCTGGAGACGCCGCTTGGGACGCTGCTGTGGCTATACAAAAGGCGATATTTGTAGGCTACCTCCAACCTAAAGTCTAATCGCAGAACTGGAGAATGAAATGCTAAAACCGCGCACATTTTTGGATGATTACGACCCCGACGCGGAAATGGATGCGATGGTAATCGAGGTTTTGGCTGACATCGCAGCAGCGCGGGAAAACCGCAATCGCAACAACATTTTTATTATGGATATGGCATACGATGACCGCCGCGCAATTGATGCAAATCCGGTGATTTTTCCGGGCGGCGGTGCATGGATGCCGGCAGAAAGGGAAACATGAACGTCGAACTCGAAAGAGCTAAGGAGATTATCGCCGAGATGGAAGACACGCCAGACAAGTCTCCAGTCGCAAGGAAGCACCGCGCACGTATCGCGCTGATCGACTACAGGCTGTTTCTGCTGGGAAGGAAGTCGTATGAGGACCTATGTCTGGTAAGAGCAAAAGCGATTGAATCGGGAGTGTCGGAGCAGCAATTGATTGAAAAGTCATATCGGATGCGGCAAATGTGGGCCGCAGGGAAACTGAGATAACGATCTACAGCTAAGGGCGCGGCTGATACGCGCTGGAGGAATGAGATGAGAGGATTTAAAGGGTTCGACAAGGATTTTAAGTGCCGAGATATGCAGTATGAGATCGGTAAAACCTACACCGTGGATGGAAAAATCAAACTATGCTCACGGGGGTTACATTTCTATGAGAATCCGCTTGATGTTTTGAGGTATTATCCACTCGGAAATAGAATTGCAGAAGTGGAAGCCGATGGGGTATCCGAAGAAACAAAAAAAGATAGCAATCGCGTGGCTTCCACCTTGAAAATCGGAGCAGAATTATCATTAGAAAGCCTGGCGAAGGCATCTGTCCATTTCGTACTTGAAAAGGCAAAAATTTCTCCCGCCGGAAACTATTCGAACTCAGCAACATCCGGATATTCTTCGAACTCAGGAACATCCGGAAACTCTTCGCACTCAGCAACATCCGGAAACTATTCGCACTCAGCAACATCCGGATACTATTCGCACTCAGCAACATCCGGAAACTCTTCGCACTCAGCAACATCCGGATACTATTCGCACTCAGCAACATCCGGATACTCTTCGCACTCAGCAACATCCGGAAACTATTCGCACTCAGCAACATCCGGAAACTATTCGCACTCAGCAACATCCGGAGACTATTCGAACTCAGCAACATCCGGATACTCTTCGCACTCAGCAACATCCGGATACTCTTCGAACTCAGCAACATCCGGATACTATTCGAACTCAGCAACATCCGGAGACTCTTCGAACTCAGCAACATCCGGATATTCTTCGAACTCAGGAACATCCGGAAACTCTTCGCACTCAGCAACATCCGGAAACTATTCGCACTCAGCAACATCCGGA